>Ga0315912_10002370_pt1 | contig 20290 bp, 20 predicted proteins | sample VfabasoilMG_FD_204469 | JGI IMG/M metagenome (GOLD analysis project Ga0315912, IMG submission 204469) | Garden soil microbial communities collected in Santa Monica, California, United States - V. faba soil | ecosystem: Environmental > Terrestrial > Soil > Garden | place: USA: California...
TGCTCGAAGCGATCCGCGCCAAGATGAAGTCGAACGTCGCGCTGAAGGCCGGCATCGACGGCCTACGTACGTTCAAGCAGACGGCCGAGGCCAACCAGCACAAGCTGCTGCAGCGTATCGACGCGCTGAAAGCCGAGCTCAAGGAAGCCGAAGAAGTCATCAAGCGCCACCAAGGCGGCACGGTCGCGAAGGAAGAGCTCACGAACGCGCTCGCGCGCGCGACGACGCTCGAGCAGCGGCTGAACACGCAAGCCGAGCTGATTCAGCAGCTCGAGGCCGACTTGAAGACGGCCAAGCTCTCGCACAAGGCGAGCACCGAGCAGACCGGCGAGTTCGCACGCCTCTCGAAGGAACTCGAGTCGAGGAACGAAATCATCGAGAAGCTGCAAGCCGACGCCGACGACCAGCAGCGCAAGCTCGCGAAGCTGCGCGGCAGCGAGGGCGAGACGCAGCGCTTGAAGGCGCTGACCGAGAAAGACCACGCCGAGATCGACGCGCTGCAGCGCGAGGTCGCTACGCTGCGCGAGGCCTTGGCGCGGCAGAGCGAGATCGCAGCGGCCAGCAGCAACAACGCCGACCTCGAAGCCAAGCTCAAGGAGCGCGAGAGCTCCGTGACGCGGCTCATGGGCACGATCAAAGCGCACGAGTCCGCGATCAAGAAGCTGACGGAGTCGGCCGAGTCGTGGAAGCGTAAGTACCAATTCCTCGCGACCGACCAGCCGGACGCGTACAAGAACGGCGCCGAAAAGTAGTCCGCGGCGAGATCGCATGCCGCCCACCGGTTCCTTCGACCTGGCCGCAACGTTCGTCGAGCGAGGCATCAGCCTCGCGACGCTGGGCAGCGCCTATCTGATTTTAATCGCCAGCGCGGCCGTCACGGCCGGCGCGTTCTACGCGGCGCGCAGCCTGCTCGTGATCTCGCCGAACCGCGGCGCGCGCGACTACGGAATCTACGTGTCGTGGGCGCTCGCGACGCTGCTCATCGCGATCGTGCTCGAGAACGAGTCTCTGCCGGCCGGCAGCGCGACGCTGCACTACGTTCTCGTGCCGCAGCTCGTTGCGCTGCTGGCGCTTCACGCAAAGATCTGGCGCCGGCAAGAGCCGTGGCTCGTCGCGCTCGGCGCGGCCGCGACGGCGGCCACGATTGCCGTCGGCGCCGTCCTCGGCGTCATGACCGGGCTCCTCGGACCCGCGTACTGGATCGCGCTGCTGGTGCTCGCCGCAGCGCTCGGATTCCTGTGGTGGAAAGCCGTTTCGACGAAACGCGCGTTCGTCAACGCGAGCTCGATCTACCTGAGCTCGAAGGAAACGCTCGACGCGGCCGCGGTTCCGCAAAAACCCTGGCTCGGCCTGCCGCAGTGGGTCGGCTTGATCGCAGCGAGTCTCGCGCTCGGCGTGGCGAACTCGCTGCTGCGCGGCCGCGGCCTCGAGGAAGTGCCGGCATTCGAAGTCGCCGCCGCATCGGGGCTGTTGCTGCTCGTGACGGCGCTCGTCTGCGCCGTGCCAGCCGTGGTCTATTGGGTCAACCGCAAGGCGTGGATGCCCGAGCTCACGCGCTTCACCTGGCTTGTGTGGATCGTCGTCAGCTTCGCGTTGACGTACGGCAACTATCTCAGTAGCTTGGCGCGAGCCTAGCGAGCAGCTTCGGCTCGAAATCCCGGCGAAATCTCTCGACGCTTTCGATACCGGCCAGCGCGCGCAAGTCCGTGACCTGCAAGTCCGCGTAGCCGCACGGATTGATGCCCGCAAACGGTTTCAGATCCATCGCAACGTTCACGGCCAGCCCGTGGTACGAGCAGTGGCGCTTCACGCGCAAGCCGACGGCCGCAACCTTCGCGCCGCCGACGTAGACGCCGGGCGCATCGCGCCGCGCATTGGCCGTCACGCCGTACGCGGCCACGGTGTCGATGACGGCTCCTTCGAGCGCTTGGACGAGCTTGCGCGGCGTCAACGCGAGGCGCTCGAGATTCAACAAGACGTACGCGACGAGCTGACCGGGGCCGTGGTACGTGACCTGCCCGCCGCGGTCGATCTGCACGACGGGGATGTCGCCGGGCGCGAGCACGTGGGCGCGGTCGGCGCGCATGCCGAGCGTGTAGACGGGCGGATGCTCGACGAGCCACACCTCGTCGCGCGTCGCGGCCGTGCGCTCGGCCGTGAACGCCTGCATTTCGGCCCAGACATCCGGCAGCGGCCTAAATCCAAGATCGCGAACGAGCGGCGCTTCCACGGGCGTGCTCAAAGAGCCATCAAGATGAGCTCGGAAGCGCCGAGGTCTCGGTAGACGGCGTCCGCTTGCGCGCGGCTTTCGGCGCGAACGACGATCGTGAGGCTCACGTAGGCCGCCTGCCTACTCTGTTGCTCCGTGATCGTGTACGCCTTGCCGTGATGCTTCTCGATGATCTCGACGACGGCGGCACGAAACTCGTCATCGTTGCGGCCGAACACCTTGATAGGCAGATCGGTCGGGAACTTGAGCAGCGATTCGTCGCCGCCGCTCATTCCCAAAACAGCTGGAGCTCGTCGCGCATGCGCGCCCAAACGCCGCCGTCCAAAACGTTCGAGAGAACGACGAGCGGGCTCGTCGTGAGCGGCGCGCCGTCGAACGAGATCTTGACCTCGCCGACCTGCGTTCCGCGCCCGAGCGGCGCAGCGAGCTCGGCAGCCACGTCCATGCTCGCGGCGAGCCTCGAGTAACCGCCGCGCGGGATCGTGACGTAGATGTCTTCCGTGAGCCCCAGGCCGGCGAACTCGCTCTCGCCGCCCCATACGCGCGCGTTGTCGATCTCTTGACCGGCCGAGTAGAGCTTGTGCGTCTCGAAGTTCGCGAAGCCATAGTCGAGCAGCTTCTGCGCGCCGTCGTTGCGCGAGCGTGCGCTCGGCGCGCCGAGCACGACGGCGATCAGGCGCATGCCGTCGCGCTGCGCAGACGTCACGAGACAATAGCCCGCCGATTCCGTGTAGCCCGTCTTCATGCCGTCGACGCTCGGGTCTCGCCACAGGAGCGCGTTGCGGTTGTGTTGAGCGATGCCGTTGTAGCTGAACTCGCGTTCCGCGTAGATGCTGTAGAAATCCGGGTACTGCTCGATGATGGCTTTCGCGAGCAACGCGAGATCGTGCGCCGTCGTGTAGTGCCCGCGAGACGGCAACCCGTGCGGGTTGCGGAACACGGTGTGCTGCATACCGAGCGCCTGCGCCGCGGCGTTCATCTCGCCGACGAACGAGTCGACGGAGCCTGCGATGTGCTCGGCTAGCGCGACGGCTGCGTCGTTGCCGGACTGGATCAGGAGGCCGTGCAGCAAGTCCTCGATGCCGACGTCGGAGTTGACCTCGATGAACATGCGCGTGCCGCCCATGCGCCACGCTTTCTCGCTGACGTGCGCTTGGTCGTCGAGCCGGATGCGCCCGCTTTGCAGCGCACCGAACACGATGTAGGCCGTCATGAGCTTCGTGAGGCTGGCAGGCGCGAGCTCGACGTCGGCGCCCGTCGCCGAGAGCACTCGGTTCGTATTGATGTCGACGAGGTAGTGGCTCTTGAAGGCTAGCTTCGGCGGCGCGGTAGATCCGGCAGCCGGCTGCTGTGCCGCGAGCTGCGCCGCAGCGAGCAGAGCCACCGCGAGACACGCAGCGCGAAGCACCCTGCGCACGAAGCTCATGGCGCGCGATCCACGACGAGACGCGCGCCCGACATGCCGATCGAGCGCAGGCGCGCGTCGAGCGCGTCGAACTCGACGGAGTCTCGAACCGGACCCAGCCAGACGCGGTGGAGCCGCCGCTTGTCGTTCGGCTCGCTGCGGACGGTGGGATTCGCGAACCCGCTGTCGCGCAAACGCGCGGCAAGCCGCTCGGCGTTCTCGGCCTGCGCGAACGCGCCGATCTGGAGGAACATGCGCTCGGCCGCCAAGTCCGTCTGCGCCTGCGGCACTGCCGGCGGAACCGCGGCTGCAGCAGTGGTGGCACGGTACGAGTCGAGCGGCGGCGCGACGGCGCGAACCTCGACGCGCGTCGTGCCGGTGCGCACCATGTCGAGCCGCAAAGCGGCTTCATACGAGAGATCGATGAGCCGGTTGTCGACGAACGGCCCGCGATCGTTGACCTTGACGACGACCTTCTTACCGTTCACGAGGTTCGTGACCTCGACCCAGGTCGGCAACGGCAGCGTCGTGTGCGCGGCCGTCATGGCGTGCATGTCGTAGGTTTCGCCGCTCGACGTCGAAAGACCGTGAAACTCGCCGCCGTACCACGAGGCGACTCCGCGCTGCACGTACCCTGCACTCGTCGGCAGCACGTGATAGCGCTTGCCGAGCACTTCGTAGAACGGCGGATTGCCGCGCGCGCTACGCGGCGGCGCCGATGGGCTCGCGGCGGCGCCGGACTCGCCGACCGCTTCGCGAGGCGCCGGCGCAGAGCGCTGCGGCGAATTGCCGGCGCAGGCCGCCAGCGACGACAGCACTAGCACCGCAGCGCACGTCCTCGCGGGGCGAGCGGCGGCGCCGATCACCGGGCGGCACTCCCGGCCGCGCTCGCGACCGTCTCGGAGTAACGGCTGCGAATCGCTTGGCTCAGCTGGTGCGCGGCGAGCGCGTATTTCGTGCTGCGGTTGTAGCGCGTCACGACGTAGAAGTTGTGGAAGCCGACCCAGTACTCGGACCCGCCGCCCTCGGCCTCGAACGAGAACGCGGCGGCCGGAGCCCCGGGCGGCAGCGTCGTCGTGAACACGTAGCCTTGCTCGGAGACCGAGCGCACGGTGCCGTCGAGATCGAGAGCGTTACGCGGCTCCGGCCCCGTGAAATCCTCGGGCCTCGACGCGCGATCGACGACCGGCTCGCCGACGCGCCAGCCGTGCTTCGAGAAATAGTTCGCGACGCTGCCGAGAACGTCGTTCCAATTCGTCCAGAGGTCACGCTTGCCATCGGCGTCGCCGTCGACCGCGTACGCTCGATAGCTCGACGGAATGAACTGGCCGGCTCCCATGGCGCCGGCATACGAGCCGAGCGCTGCCGTTGCGTCGACTTGCTCTTCGCGCGTCAGCAACAGAAACGACTCGAGCTCCGAGGTGAAGAACGTCGCGCGCGGCGGATACGCGAACGCGAGCGTCGCCAGCGCGTCGAGCACGCGATAGCGGCCCATGCGCGTGCCGAAATAGGTTTCGATTCCGACGATCGCGACGATCATCTCGGGCGCGACGCCGTAGCGGTCCGCGACCTCGTCGATCGTGTCGGCGTGCTCGGTCCAGAAGCGCGCGCCGGCCGCGATGCGCTCCTCGGTCATGAAAATGTTGCGGTACTCATGCCACGGCACGACGCGCTCGGCGGGCCGCGCCATGGTATCGAGGATCGTCTTGTCGATGACGACGTCGTCGAGCAGCTTCGTCAGTGCGGCGCGGTCGAAACCGTGCTGCGCCACCATCTTGTCGACGAACGCGGAACGCGCGGCCTCGTTGACGGTTTGCGAGGCGGCAGCGAACGAACAGGCTAGAGAGACGAAGGCGAGAATTCCACGAGCTGCACTGCTTCCGTGTGTCATGCCGCCAACAACTTCCTGTGTCCGTGGATCGACGCGAGCATACCGAAACCCGCCAGGAGGGTCACCATCGAGGTACCGCCCGCGCTGACGAGCGGCAACGGCACGCCGACGATCGGCAGAAGCCCCGACACCATGCCCGCGTTGACGAAAACGTAGACGAAGAACGTGAGCGAGAGCGCACCAGCAAGCAAGCGGCTGAACGTGTCCTGCGCTTCGGCGGCGATGTACAAGCCGCGCCCGACGAGCGCGAGGTAGAGCACGAGCAGCAGGCACAGACCGAGCAAGCCGAACTCCTCCGCCATCACGGCGAAGATGAAGTCCGTCGAACGCTCGGGCAGGAACTCGAGGTGCGACTGTGTGCCGGCCAACCAGCCCTTGCCGAACAAGCCGCCCGAACCGATCGCGATCGTCGATTGAATGATGTTGTAGCCCGTGCCGAGCGGGTCGGTCTCCGGATTCAAGAACGTGAAGATGCGCGCCTTCTGATAGTCGTGCATGAGCACCCAGAGCACGGGCAAGGCCGAGAGGCCGAGCGTGCCGAACACGAGCATGACGCGCACGCTGATGCCGGCGAGCAGAATCGTGAGCCCGCCCGCCGCGACCACGAGCAGCGCGGTGCCGAGATCGGGCTGCTCGCCGATCAGAATCGCCGGCGTCAAAACGATGAGGCCCATGACCGTCAGCTGCGCGAACGTCGGCGGCAAGCGCCGCTCGTGCATGAACCACGCGCACATCATCGGCACGGCGAGCTTGAGGATCTCCGACGGTTGGAACCGCACGACACCCAAGTCGAGCCAACGTTGCGCGCCCATCGTGATCTGACCCTCGACAGCGACGGCGACGAGCAAGCCGATGCCGAGCAGGTACACCCACGGCGTGAAGATGCGCAGGTAGTGCGGCGAGATCTGCGCCATCACGAAAAACGCGACGAGGCCGACCGCGAAACGCATGCCCTGACGAAGCAGCAGGCCGCTCTCGGCCGAGACGGCGCTATAGAGCACGACCATGCCGAGCGCGACGATGGCGCAAATGATCAGCAGCAAAGGCATGTCGACGACGATGCCCTTGAAGCCCCGCTTCCGGCCGCTCGTCGCGGCTCTACCCCATTCAAGGCTCGCTAGCGACATAGTTTTCCGCTGCGAAGAAAGCGTCGAACACCTTGCGCGCCACAGGCGCCGCGGAACGCCCACCGCCGCCGGCGTTCTCCACGATCACGCCGAGAGCGATGCGTGGCGCGTCGGCCGGCGCGAAAGCCACGAACCAACCGTGGTCGCGCTGCCGCTCTTCGATGTCTTCCTCGCGATACTTTTCGTTCTGCGCGATCGTGATGACCTGCGCCGTGCCGGTCTTGCCCGCGACCTGGTACTCGACGCCCTTCATGACCGTCAGGGCAGTACCGCCCGTTTCCGACGTCACGCCGACCATCGCGTCGATGACGAACTGCCAGTGCTCGGGAGAGTGGTCCTCGATGCTCGGCAGCGCGGCGGGCTCGACCATGCTCGTCTCGCGCGTGACCGCATCCTCCGTGCCGATCAGGAGGCGCGGCTTGAAACGCGTGCCGCGCGCGGCAAACGTCGCGGCGGCGCTCGCAAGCTGAATCGGCGTCACGTTCATGTAGCCTTGGCCGATGCCGGTGATCACGGTCTCGCCGGGGAACCACACCTGGTCTTCGCGGCGCGAGAAATTGCGCTTCTTCCACTCGGGAGACGGCACGATGCCGCTCTGCTCGCCCATGACGTCGAGCCCGGTCGGAGCGCCGAAGCCGAAGGCTTTGAGACCGTCCGAAAGATCTTGAATGCCCATCGCGACGGCGAGCTGATAGAAGTACACGTCGCACGAGCGCACGATGGCTTCGTGCAAGTCCACCTTGCCATGCACGCCGCCGCGGCCTTCGCGGTAGCGATGCGTCTGGCCCGGCAGCCGCCATTCGCCGGGACAGTACACCTCGTGGTCCGGCGCGATGCTCTCGTGCTGCAGCGCCGTCAACGCGATGAACGGCTTGACCGTCGAACCCGGCGGATACACGCCGGCGAGCGCGCGGTTGTAGAGCGGCTTGTCGATGTCGGCCGTCAACGCAACGTAGTCGGCGCGGCTCAATCCCGTCGCAAAACGATTCGGGTCATACGATGGAGAGCTGACGAGCGCGAGCACGTCGCCGTTACGCGGGTCGATCGCGACGACGGCGCCGCGGAAGTCCTGCAGCGCTTCGACGGCCGCGAGCTGGATGTCCATGTCGAGAGACAGCACGACGTTCTGGCCCGGCACCGGCAACTTCGGCTCGACGCCGCTCGACGCGTCGGCTTCGCCGCGCACGCGCCCCTGTGCGTTCACGATGAGCTGCCGATAGCCGACCTGGCCGTGCAGCTGCTGCTCGTACGCGCGCTCGACGCCGCTCTTACCGATGTGCGACGTGCCCGCGTAGTTCGTGCGGTCGATACGCTCGAGGTCGGCCGCGCTGATGCTGCCGACGTAACCGACCGCGTGCGCGACGGCCTCGTGGAACGGGTAGTAGCGCGCCAACGCTTCCTGGATGTCGACACCCGAGAAGAGGTGCCGGCGCACGGCGAAGGTGGCCGCCTGCTCCTCGGTGAGGTTGCTCAATTTTACGCGCTCGAAGCCGCGGTGCGACCGGATCAGGTTGCGCAGCGTCGCGTGCTCGTCCGGGTCGACGAGCCCGAGCTCCTCGAGCGAGTGCAGCGTGCGATCGAGATTGTCGATCTCCTCGCCGACCGCGACGAGCTCCCAGTTCGGCCGGTTCTCGGCGATCACGCGGCCGCGGCGGTCGTAGATGATGCCGCGCGTCGGCGGCATCGGGTCGATGCGGAATCGGTTGCCCTGCGAAAGCTCGGAGAACCGTTCGAAATCGAGGATCTGTAGATGCACGAGGCGCACGACGAGCACGCCGGTCAGCAGCAGCACGACTACGGCCGCCGCGATGATGCGCGACAGGAACAGCCGTTGCTCCTGCCAGGGGTCCTTGAACTGTAGCGACGACCCTGCCATGTCAGAGCCTCGCCGGCGCTTCACGCTCGCGCCGGTCGAACAGCATGTACATCGCGCACCACACGAGCGTGCCGGTCAACGGCGGTAGCCAGCGCTCGATCAGCGGCACCGTGCGGCCGGCCATGCCGTCGATCCAAAACAGAATGAACTCGTAGAGGCCGAGCAGCAGCAGCACCGTGATCGCGAGCTGCGACAACGGAAACACGCGCAAGCGCAAATGGAACTTGTCGGCCAGGTAGACGATCACGAGCAGCGCGAGCGCGTTCTGCCCGAGCAGCGCGCCGGTGAGCGTATCGAGCGCGATGCCCATCCAAAACGCCGTCATGAGGCTGAAGTGCCGTGGCGCCATCAGCGACCAGTAGAGCAGCACGACGGCGACCCAGTCGGGTCGCAACGGCGCGATCATGTCGGGCAGCGGCACGGACGCGAGCGCGAGCGTCGCCACGAGGCTCAAGATCGACGCCCACCATTGACGCCGCGCAGCCATCAGTGGGCCTCCGCGACGGCGGCCTCGGACGCGGGCTCCGCTGCGGCGGGCTCGTCCTCGGCTTCCTGCCAAACCAACAGCACTTCGCGATCGCGGTCGAGCGACGACGACGGCTCGGCCACGACCTCGGCAAACGCCTGGTCGGGACGCCGCGTGATCTCGAGCACGCGGCCGACGGGATAGCCCGCCGGAAACACGCCGCCCAACCCCGACGAGATCAGCAAATCGCCGACGACGATGTCGGCGTTGTTCGTGAGATACGGCAGCCGCAAGCGCCCGCTGTCGCCGGTGCCGACGGCAATCGTCCGCAAGCCGTTGCGGTTGATGCTGACGGGCACGGCGTGGTCCGCATCGGTGATCAATACGGCTTCGGAGGTCAGCGGGCCGACGCGAACGACTTGGCCGACGACGCCCTGTGCGTCGATCAGCGCCTGGCCGACGAACACGTCGTCGACGAGCCCGCGGTTCAGATCGAGCCGCTGCCGATACGGATCGAGGTCGACGGAAAGAATTTCTGCGACGAGCGCGCGGCTACCGACGCGCGCCGTCGAATCGAGCAGCGCACGCAGCCGCTCGTTCTCGCGCTCGAGCACCTCGAGCCGCTGCAAGCGCGACTCCGTCTCGAGCCGCTCGCGGCGGAATTCCCGGTTCTCGGCGATCAACGCATCGCGCGCAGCGAACGTATCGTTCAGCGAATGCCACGCGCTGAACGGGAAATCGACGGCAACGCGGACGGGATAAACGACGAGGGACAACGCCTGACGCACTTTGACGAGGTGTTGCTCGCGGCGGTCGAGCAACATCAGCGCGATGCACGCGATCGCGAGCAGCAGGAAACGCACGCCCATGGAGAACCCGCTTCGACCGAAGCCCGCGCCGGTTCTTCCTTGTGCACTCATGCGTTTCGCCTCCTGCGCGCTGGTGCGGAGGTGCTCCCTACTCCACCGAGAACGCGGACGGCCCGTATTCGTCGAGCAGCTCGAGCACGCGGCCGCCGCCTCGGGCGACGCAGGTCAGCGGCTCGTCGGCAATGACGACGGGCAAACCGGTTTCCTCGGTCAACAGCTTGTCGATGTCGGTCAAGAGCGCGCCGCCGCCCGTGAGGACGATGCCCCGCTCTGCGACGTCGGCACCGAGCTCGGGCGGCGTTTGCTCGAGCGCGACCTTCACGGCACCGACGATGCCTTGCAGCGGCTCTTGCAACGCTTCGAGGATCTCGTTGCTGTTCAACGTGAAGCTGCGCGGCACGCCTTCGGAGAGGTTGCGGCCCTTCACGGAAATTTCGCGCACGTCTTGGCCCGGATACGCGGAGCCGATCTCGTGCTTGATGCGCTCGGCCGTCGCCTCGCCGATCAAGATGCCGTAGTTGCGACGGACGTAGTTCGTGATCGCATCGTCGAAGCGATCGCCGCCGATGCGCACCGACGCTGCGTACACGATACCGTTCAGCGAGATGACGGCGACCTCGGACGTGCCGCCGCCGATATCGAGCACCATCGAACCGCGCGCCTCGTGCACGGGCATGCCGGCACCGATCGCAGCGGCCATCGGTTCCTCGACGAGATAAACCTTGCGCGCACCGGCGCCCTCGGCCGACTCGCGAATCGCTCGCCGCTCGACTTGCGTGGACCCATACGGCACGCAGACCAGCACGCGCGGGCTCGGCCGAAAGTAACGCGAGCCATGCGCCTTCTTGATGAAGTGCTGGAGCATCTTCTCGGTGACGCTGAAGTCGGCGATGACGCCGTCTTTCATCGGCCGAATCGCCGTGATGTGGCCCGGCGTACGGCCGAGCATGTTCTTGGCCTCGATCCCGACGGCCTCGAGTACCTTGCCGCCGCGACCGGGTTCCTCGCGGATCGCCACGACCGAGGGTTCGTTCAGGACGATCCCACGTCCGCGGACGTATATCAGGGTATTAGCCGTGCCGAGATCGATGGATAGATCGTTCGAGAAATATCCGAGAAAGCTCTTTAACATTGAGGCCCAAGGCCGCTAGAGGGAAGTGGCGCGACTGTAGCAACGGGTAGGCTAATCCACAAGCGACATGTATTATCTAATGAGAAGTCGATCACTTCACGCGTGAGCCCCTCCAACCCGTCGAGAAACCCGTGCTTCGAGCCGAAGACATAGAACGCCTTTGCCGTCTCGCCCGACTCGAGATCACGCCGGCCGAGGTACCCGACGTTTCGGCCAAGCTTTCGAGCATCGTGGCCATGGTCGACCAGCTCAAAGCCTGCGATACGGCAGGGGTCGCGCCGATGGCCCACCCGCTCGAGCGGCCGCAGCGCTTACGGCCCGATGCCGTGACCGAGGTCGACCAGCACGAGATCTACCAGCGCAACGCGCCGCTCGTGGAACGTGATCTATATCTCGTTCCTAAAGTCATCGAGTAACGCCGGAGCTCCCCTTCGGCCGGGCACTCCGGCCTTCGGCAGCCATTCCGCATGCACACACGAACTCTCGCACAGCTTGCAGGCGATCTCCGGGCGCGGCGTATCTCGTCGACGGAGCTGACGCGCCATTACTTGGACCGCATCGAACGCTTCGACGACAACCTAAACGCGTTCGTAACCGTGACGGCCGAGCAAGCGCTCGCACAAGCCGCCGCCGCGGACAAGCGTCTCGCGAAGGGCGAAGCGACGCTGCTGACGGGCATCCCGCTCGCGCACAAAGACATCTTCTGCACCGCAGGCGTGAAGACGTCGTGCGCGTCGCGCATGCTCGACAATTTCATCGCACCGTACGACGCAGGCGTAGTAGAACGGCTCGCGAACGCCGGCGCCGTCATGCTCGGCAAGACGAACATGGACGAGTTCGCAATGGGCTCGTCGAACGAGACGAGCTTCTACGGGCCCGTGCGCAATCCGTGGGATCGCACGCTCGTGCCGGGCGGCTCGTCGGGCGGCTCGGCTGCCGCGGTCGCGTCACGCATGGCGCCGGCCGCTACGGGCACGGACACGGGCGGTTCGATTCGCCAACCCGCGGCACTCTCCGGCATCACGGGACTCAAGCCGACGTACGGACGCGTGTCGCGCTACGGAATGATCGCGTTCGCATCGAGCCTCGATCAGGCCGGCGTGTTGACGCAATCGGCCGAGGACGCAGCGTTGCTGCTCGAGACGATGGCGGGGTTCGACGAGCGCGACTCGACGTCGATCGACGAGCCCGTACCGCGCTACTCGCAGGTCGTGGGCGAACCGTGGGAGAACGTCACGATCGGCGTTCCCGAGAGTTTCTTCGACGAAGGGCTCGACGCCGACAACGCGGCCGCGGTTCGCGCCGCGCTCGCGGAGCTCACGAAGCTCGGCGCCAAGCTGAAGAGCATCGAGCTGAAGTACATCAACCTGTCGGTGCCCGCGTATTACGTCGTCGCGCCGGCCGAAGCGTCGTCGAACTTGTCGCGGTTCGACGGCGTGCGGTTCGGGCACCGCGCCGAGCGTGCGGCCGGCGAGGACCTGATCAAGTTCTACATGCGCAACCGCGGCGAAGGCTTCGGGGCAGAGGTCAAGCGCAGAATCCTCACGGGCACATACGTGCTGTCCGCGGGCTACTTCGACGCGTATTACTTGCAGGCGCAGAAGGCGCGCAAGCTCATCAGCGACGACTTCGCGAACGCGTTCCGCAGCGTCGACTTCGTCGCGGGGCCGACGACGCCGTCACCGGCGTTTGGGCTAGGGCAGAAGACGAGCAACCCGATCGAAATGTACTTGAACGACATCTACACGATCGGCGCGAATCTCGCGGGCTTGCCGGCGATGTCGATCCCGTGCGGCTTCGTGCGCAACCTACCGGTCGGGCTCCAGCTCGTGGCACCGCCGCTTCATGAAGCGCAGCTGCTGAAGCTCGCACATCACTTCCAACGAGCCACCGACTGGCACGCGCGTGTGCCGGCGAGCTACGCGTGAACACCATGCGGTGGGAAATCGTCATCGGCCTCGAGATCCACGCGCAGCTCGCAACGAAGGCCAAGATCTTCTCGGGCGCTTCGACGAAGTACGGCGCAGCGCCGAACAGCCAGGCGAGCCTCGTCGACTTGGGTTATCCCGGAGTCCTGCCCGTGCTGAACGCCGACTGCGTCACGATGGCCGTGAAGTTCGGCCTCGCGACGGGCTGCGAGATCGCGCGCCGCTCCGTGTTCGCGCGCAAGAATTACTTCTACCCCGACTTGCCGAAGGGCTATCAGATCAGCCAGTACGAGCTGCCGATCGTGCACGGCGGCAAGATCGACGTCGTGCTCGAGGACGGCAGCACGCGCACGGTCGGCATCGTGCGCGCCCATCTCGAGGAAGACGCAGGCAAATCGCTGCACGAAGATTTCGCCGGCATGTCGGGCATCGATTTGAATCGCGCAGGCACGGGCCTGCTCGAGATCGTGTCGGCGCCCGATCTGCGCTCGGCCGCCGAGGCCGGCGCCTACATGCGCAAGGTTCACGCGCTCGTGCGCTATCTCGGCATCTGCGACGGGAACATGCAGGAAGGCTCGTTCCGTTGCGACGCGAACGTGTCGGTGCGCCGGCACGGCGAAACGAAGCTCGGTACGCGCACCGAGCTCAAGAACCTGAACTCGTTCCGCTTCGTCGAGCAAGCCATCACGATCGAAGCCGAGCGGCAGATCGAGCTCATCGAGGGCGGCGGCAAGGTCGTGCAGGAAACTCGCCTCTACGACCCCGACCGCGAAGAGACGCGGCCCATGCGCAGCAAGGAAGAAGCGAACGACTATCGCTACTTTCCCGATCCCGATCTCCTGCCCGTCTCGATCGACGAGCGGCTCGTCGCGGACGTGCGCGCATCGCTGCCGGAGCTGCCCGATGCGAAGCGCGAGCGGTTCATACGCGACTACGCGTTGCCCGCCTACGACGCGCAGGTGCTCACGGTCGAACGGCCGCTCGCCGACTATTTCGAGGCCGTCGCGAAGTCGACGAAAGCGGCGCCGAAGATCGCCGCAAACTGGGTCATGGGCGAGCTCACGGCCGCGCTGAACCGCGATGCCTCGAGCGTCGCCGACGCGCGCGTGTCGGCGCCTGCATTGGCGCTGCTGCTCGACAAGATTGCCGGCGGCACGATCTCCGGCAAGATCGCGAAGGAAGTGTTCGAGGCCGTCTGGGCCGGCGAAGGCACCGTCGAGGAGATCATCGAAAAGCGCGGCCTCACGCAGATCTCGGACACGGCCAGCATCGACAAGCTCGTCGCCGAGGTCATCGCGGCGAACCCTGCGCAAGTCGAGCAGTTCCGCGCGGGCAAGCAGCAAGTGCTCGGGTTTCTCGTCGGCCAGATCATGAAAGCGTCGCGCGGCAAGGCGAACCCGCAGCAAGTCAACGAGGCGTTGCGCAAGCAACTCGGCAGCGTCTAGCGCCGACCGACCACGCATGAACGAGATTCAGACTTTCGTGCTCGAGGACAGCGGTATCCGCGGCGCGATCGTGCGCCTCGAGAAGACGTGGCAACAAGTCGTGGCATCGCACGATTACCCGCCCGAGGTCCGCGCACTGCTCGGCGACACCGTCGTCTCGACGCTCCTGCTCGCGAGCGGGCTCAAGACGACGCCGAGCGTATCGTTGCAGCTGCAAGGCGAAGGACCGCTCAAGCTGCTGCTCGTGCAATGCACGGACGGGCAACGCGTCCGCGGCATGGCAGCGGTCAAGAACTACGAGGCGGGCGCGGCGCTCCTCGGCGAAGGCAAGCTCGTCGTGAATCTCGACACGGGCAAGCCGAACGGATTTTTCCAAGGCATCGTGCCGCTGACGAGCACGAAGCTCGAGGAGTGCCTCGAGTCGTACTTCGCACAGTCCGAGCAGCTCGACACGCGGCTCGTTCTACGCAGCGATTCGGAGCGCGTCGCGGGCCTGCTGCTGCAGGTGCTGCCCGGGCATGGCGAGGAGCGCGCCGCGGGCGCGTTCGAGGCCGCCGCCGCGTGCGCGGCCACAGTGTCCGTCGACGAGCTCGTCGGACAGAACGCCGAAGACTTGTTGCCGAAGCTCTTCGCCGGCCAGGCGATTCGCCTGTTCGCGGCGCGGCCCGTCGCGCACGACTGCCGCTGCACGCCTGAACGCCTCGCAGGCGTCGTGCGCATGCTCGGCGAAGACGAGGTCAAAAGCTTGCTCGCCGAGCAGGGCCACGTCGAGCTCAAGTGCGAGTTCTGCAACCGCGCATTCCGGTACGACGACGTGCAGGTCGACGCGATCATGCGCGGCACGCCGCAAACCTCGTCCGCAGTCCACTGAGCGCTCATGCGCGCCGAGCACACTCGCGTACTGGCCGCGTACAACGCGTGGATCAACGACAAGCTCTACGCGGCCTGCGCAACGTTGCCCGACGAGGAACGCAAGCGTAACCGCGGAGCATTCTTCGGCTCGATCCACGGCACGCTGAACCATTTGCTGCTCGCGGATTCGATCTGGATGGGGCGCTTCGAAGGCAAACCGTTCGCGTTTCGCGGTCTCGATCAGGAGCTCTTCGCGAGCTTCGACGAGCTGCGCGCACAGCGGCGCGAAATGGACGCGCGCATCGAGCGGTGGGCCGGCGGACTAACGGAAGCCGCGCTCGATGCGAAGCTCGAGTTCAAGAGCGCGCTCACGAAGAAGACGCACGCGCCGACGCTATGGAAGCTCGTCGCGCACTTCTTCAACCATCAAACGCATCATCGCGGTCAGATTACGACGCTGCTCTCTCAAGCCCAGGTCGACTACGGAGTCACGGACTTGTTTCTGCTGCCGGGGCTGCTGGAGAGCTGACGGAGCCCGCGTGCGCCAATGCGGCCTCGAGGTCGATCGACGGGACCGTGAGATCGAGGTCGCCCATGTAACCTTCGAAGAAATCGAGGCGGATGTTGCCGATCAGATTCACGAGCACGAGCTCCTCGGGCTCCTCGATGATGACCGCGAGGCCGTGATGCGCGAAGTTCTCGTCCGGGCGCAAGAACACCGACGTTACTTCACCGGAGTCGCGGACCGAGGCAACGTTGAGCCAGCCGTCGCCGGAGAGCTCGGCCCTGATCTTCTCGATGCGCGGCGCGAGCGACTCGGCATCTTCGATTCCCTCGAACGTATAGACGCGCACCGCGCGCAACTCGCGCAGGAACGGGCCGAGCTCCTCGTCGTCCTTGACGAACACGCCGGCGATCCGTAACGGCAGAGGCCCAAGCGAGATCCCGAAGTCGCTGTCGGCCGTGATGCCCTGGAGCGAACCGAAGTCGGCGTAGCCCGGATCGTGGCGGAAATTGCCCGTGATTCCGCACGCCGTAAGGGCCAAAGCCGATGCCGCTAGAACGAGCCTACGCACGAGCATGACGACCCTCCCGTCCCGTGATGGTTACGGAGACGGATATGCCGCTCGAAAGGTTACAACCGGCGGGCTTCGGCTTGCACGCCCTCCTTCGGCAGGCGCGTGGACACGGCGGTTCTCGCGTGGTCCAATCGGCGCCCGTGACCATCGACCCCAGGCCCGTCATCGGCTTCAGCTGGATCGCCTTCTTCATCGCATGGGCGATCCTTGCGATGGTCTACGGCGGCGGCAGCGGCAGGCGTCAGACGACGGCAGGCTCGATCGGTTTGCGGCTCGCGATGCTCGCGGCCGCCTATCTCTCCGTGCGCTACGGCGATGCGATCAGGCCGTTCGGCGAATTCTCCGCTCGTGTCGGACAAGCCGGTGCGATCGTCTGCGTGCTCGGTCTCGCGTTTGCGATCTGGGCGCGTGTGTCGCTCGGCCGCAGCTGGGGAATGCCGATGACGCTGCACGACGACCCCGAGCTCGTGACGTCGGGCCCCTACCGCTACGTACGCCACCCGATCTACACGGGCATGGGCGCCATGCTGATCGGAACGTCGCTCGTGTTTCCCGTCGCCGCAATCCCGTGCGCGATCACGATCGTGTACACGATCTACGCCGCGCGTCGCGAAGAGCGCGACATGGAGAAGCGTTTTCCCGGCGTGTACCCCGATTACGCGCGACGCTCGAAATTCCTCGTTCCATTCTTGTATTGAGCCAGACGGAGTACGCACCGTGAACCTGCAACGCCCGAGCCGCGTCGTCGCCTTACTTCTGCTGGCGGTGTCCTCTACGCCGGCGCCTGCCCAAACACCCGCGTTGAGCGACGACGATCGCGGCGCGATCCAAGCGCTGATGACGAGCTACGCACGAGCGCTCGGCGAGTGCCGCGCCGAGGACTTCGCGGATCTGTTCGTGCCGGACACGGGCTATTTCGCGAGCGGCTTTCGCGGGCACATGGTCGGGCGCGCACGCCTCGTCGCACTCGTCGAGAGCGAGCGCCATTGCGTCGCGCCGCCCGCTGCCGGAGCCGCGCGGCCGGGCGGCGGGAAAGGACCGACCGTCGAGGTCGAGGTCACGCCGAACGGCGTGCGCGGAATCGCGAGCCTCGGCACGGCCGAATATCAGGACGAGTACACGAAGACGGCAGGCGGATGGCGATTCGCTTCGCGCACGGTGCTCGTCGCGGCCGAGAAGGCCGCCGGTCTCGATGCGAACGAGTTGCTCGCGATCGCGAAACTCGACGGCGCCAGGCTCGGCGACTACTACGAACCGGACGCCAACGGCGTGCGGCGGTTGATGACGTCGGGCGTGCGCATCACCGTCGCCGGTACGGAAGTCACGGGCCGAGCGTTCCTCGCAGACGGCGGGTACGACGACCGCGTCTACGAGAAGTTCGGACCGGGGCAGTGGCGCGTGAAGTCGAGCGTCCACGTGCCGAAGTAGGTCGTGAGCGGCGAGCATTTACGGGACCCGCTTGCTGGCGACGTTCGAAAACACGCTCTCGACACCGGCCGAGTTCACCGAGGTCACGACGAAGTAGTACGTTCCCGGCGGCAAATTCCCAACGACATACGACGTCAGCCCGGGATTGTTCACCGTCACTGAGCTCGTGTAGTTGCCGGCGGCCGGGCCCCAGCGCACGCGATACCCCGCGAGATTCGTCAACGGCGTTCCGTTCGTGTTCGTCGTGGGCGGAGTCCAGCTCAACGTCGCCGACCCGCCGCCGACGGCAACGACTGCTATGGTGAATGCCGGCAGCGACGCGCTCGCGGTTCCGTCGCTGACCGTGATCACGATGTTTCCATAGCTGCCCACGTCAACCGCACCGGGTGTTCCCTGCAGCCGGCCGGTCGCCGTGCTGAACGTCGCCCACGCGGGCGCGTTCGTGATCGAGTACGTCAACGAGTTGCCGTCGGGATCGCTTGCGGTCGGCTGGAACGAATACGCGCTGCCTTGCACGATCGAAGTCGCGGGCGTTCCCGATATGACAGGCGGGCGATTCGGCGCGTTGCTCACGGCGATCGCAAACACCGGGAGCTGCGCGGACGCCTGCCCGTCGCTGACTCTGATCGCAATGTTGGCGAAGCTGCCCACGTTGGCGCTCGTGGGAGTTCCTGCGAGACGGCCCGTAGCGGTGTTGAAAGTCGCCCAGCTCGGCTGGTTCGTGACGCTGTACGTCAACGTGTTGCCGTCCGGATCGCTCGCGGTCGGCGTGAACGAGTACTGCACGCCCACCGTGGCGCTCGTCGCCGGCGTCCCGCTGATGACGGGGGGCGCGTTCGTCGGCGGCGGCGTCGTGCCGCCGCTCACGCGAACGTTCGAGAACACGGCCGTCGCGAGCGTGCCGTCGAGGTGGCTCGTCACGGCGAGACCCGCGTACACGTTCGCGGCCATCGCGATCGTCACGCTGTTGCCCTGCTGGCGCCACGTCTGCCCGTCGGCCGAAACGTAGCCCGTGAAAACGTTGCCGACGCGCCGCACGCGCACCCAGTACGGCGCGCGCGTGACTCTGTCGTACACGCCGGGCGGTCCCGCGGAACCGCCGGCGGATTGGCGGTACTCGAAGTCGACGCCGTTCCCCGCAGAGACCAGCGCATACGCGAACGGCGAATTGGCGTTCAGCGATCCTCGGATCATGACGCCGGCCTTCGTCCACGGGTTCGTCGCCGAGACGCTGTCGACGCGCGCAGTCATTTCGCCGTCGCCGCCCAAGCTCAGATGCGCAAACCGGAACTCATCCTGCGTGCCCCAGATGTCCGCTCCCGAAGCGCGCAGGGTGTAGACACCGTTGGCCGTGCTCGTCGAACCGCCCGCGCCGACCTGGCCGATGTCGGCGCTCGTGAGTGCGATCGGAGTAGGAGGAGGAGGCGGCGGCGGCGTCGTGCCGCCGCTCACGCGAACGTTCGAGAACACGGCCGTCGCGAGCGTGCCGTCGAGGTGGCTCGTCACGGCGAGACCCGCGTAGACGTTCGCGCCCATCGCGATCGTCACGCTGCTGCCCTGCTGCCGCCACGTCTGCCCGTCGGCCGAAACGTAGCCCGTGAAGACGTTGCCGACGCGGCGCACGCGCACCCAGTACGGCGCGCGCGTGACCCTGTCGTACACGCCGGGCGGTCCCGCGGAACCGCCGGCGGATTGGCGGCGCTCGAAGTCGAGACCGTTCCCAGCAGACACCAGCGTATACGCGAACGGCGAATTGGCGTTCAGCGATTCGCGGATCATGACGCCGGCCTTCGTCCACGGATTCGTCGCCGACACGCTATCGACGCGCGCGGTGATTTCGCCGTCGCCGCCCAAGCTCAGATAGACGAACCGGAACTCGTCGCTCGTGCCCCAGATATCGGCCCCCGACGCGCGTACGGTGTAGACGCCATTGGCGATGCTCGTCGAGCCGGCCGCAGCCACTTGCCCGATGTCGACCGAGGTCGTAGGGACCGCAGCAAAAGCGAACACCGGGAACGAACAAACGAGCGCGAGTAGAAAGGATTTCATCGCAGCCTCCGATCCGTTGTATGCCGACGGGCGGAAAACAACGGATCGAAGATCGAACCCCTGCTTTCCCTGCGCGAGCTGCGCGATGCGTGCGTGGAACCAATCGTCCGACGCGGAGCTCGCGGATCTTTCTTCGTTGAGCAACGTGAATTGCTCGAGGTCGGAGTCGAGACTAGCGCGGTTCTCGCGAGCGCGATAATCGTCTGCGATGAGAGACACGCACACGCGAACGCTGTCGCCTCACGGCGACAGCGAGCGAATCAGCGTGAGCGGCGTAGCGTTGTGCGACGCGGCGTGACGCCGCTGTCTACGCGGCGTCGACGAACCGGTGGCGCTTGTGCAGGAACTCGAGCACGGCCGCGCGGCACGCGACGTAGGTTGAGTCCGCAATCAGCTCGAGGCGATGACGAGGGCGCTCGAGCGGCACTTCGCAGATCGAGCCGATCGTCGCGGAGGGACCGTTCGTGAGCATCACGATACGGTCCGACAGCAGCACGGCCTCTTCGACGTCGT
>Ga0315912_10002371_pt1 | contig 20285 bp, 18 predicted proteins | sample VfabasoilMG_FD_204469 | JGI IMG/M metagenome (GOLD analysis project Ga0315912, IMG submission 204469) | Garden soil microbial communities collected in Santa Monica, California, United States - V. faba soil | ecosystem: Environmental > Terrestrial > Soil > Garden | place: USA: California...
GGGCGAGAGCGCGGACGGTCGGGAAACGCCGCATCCACGCGCGGTAGTAGTCGAGCACCGTGGCCACCTGCGTCTGCTGCAGCATCACCTCGCTCACCCACACGGCGTAGGCGTCGCGCACGCCGCGCCAGGGAAGATCACGCCGGTTCCGGTCGTACCAAGCGAGGAGCCGTGTCGGAAGCTCGCGATCCCGAGCCAAAAGCTCCTGCGCCGGGCGCCTCACCGCAGCTTGCCTCTGCTTTTCCACGACGCGACACGAATCTAGACAGGTCCGCCGCGCCGCGCACAACCTTTCACAGCAGCGAACCATTTTCGAAAGCCGCCGAACCACCTGAACCCCCTTTTGGGGTAGGGGCCCCAAAAGGCAACGAGACTGCCAACAAGACGCCCGCGACAAACCCCTGGCGGAAAGGCACCCCCCATGGGAGCATCGGTTGTTCGATGATGGCGAGCCCGCTCGTCGTTTCCTTGGAAGCGATCCGCACCGACGGTTGGTTCGAGCGCGTGGGGGAAGGCATCGGCAGCTTCCAGGCGCTGTGCGAGATCGTCGGCGCACGCTTCTTCGGCTTCGCCATGATCACGGGCGCGCGCATCACGTCGCTCACCGTCGATCGCCGCATTCCCGAAAACACGCTGGTCGAGTTCGCCGTCGGCGCAGACGAGGAAGCGGGCGTGGCGGGCGAGCCCCAGCGGCTCACGCTCGGTGAGTTTCGCCATCGCCTCGTCAACGCCCTCGTCATCGACGAGCCGCACGGCCCCGCGCCCAAGCGCGCCACGGATCTCGAAGCCGTGCAGCTCCACGTCGGCGTGCGTTACCTCCTGCTCGCGCCGCTCTACGGCTACGCCCTGCACGAGCTGCGCGTCGGCGCCGACGGCTCGCAGATCGTACTGCTCCACGACGGCATCGAGGAGACGTACCCGCTGGCGGCGTTCCGCGCGCGCATCCGCACCCACGTGCGGGAGGAGCTCGAGCGCGTGCGGCGTCCTGCCGCGCGCAGCGCCATCGATCTGAGCCGCGTCGCCGAGGCGCAGACAGCGATCCAGCGCGGCGACAACGTGCGCGTGCTCGAGCTGCTCGGGGCCTGGCCGGCGCCGCTCGCCATCTTCCTGCGCACCCCGGAGGGGCAGCTCCTGAACCCGGAGGCGCGCTCCACCATCGCGCGCGGCCTCGGCTTGCTCGGCAGCGCCTGCATCGCGCTCGGCGAGGGCATGAAGGGGGAAGAGATCCTGCGGCTCGGCATCCAGTACGCTGCCGAGGGCGACGCCGCCCCGGATCTGTTCCTGCGGCTCGGCGAGGCCATGCTCGGCGACGGACGCGCAGGGGAGGCGATCGGCCCGCTCCGGCGGGCCGCGAACCTCGGGGCGAGCCCGGCCCGCGTCTGGACGCAGCTCGCTCGCGCGTTCATCGCGCGCGGCCGAACGCTCGCGGCACTCGGAGCGGTGATCGAGGCGCGGGCCGCCGGCGCCCCCGCCGCGGACCTCGGCGAGGTCGTGGACTCGGTGAAGAGCACGCTCGGGCCGGCCTACGAACGCTGGGAAGAAGGCGTCCGGAGCGCCGCGGAATAGTCCCGCCGGCCGGATTTGACAGCGCCTGGAGGCAGGCACTAGATAGGCCCCGGCTGGCGCCCGAAGTCTCCGCAGTGATTTCGTAGACTTGCGCCGCCGGCACGGCCGACACGATGTTCCTCCTCTACCTGCCGATGTTCGTGATGTTCGCCATCGTCGGAGTTTTGGCCTCCGCGATGTTCTTCTTGGGCCAGCTCCTCGGTCCAAAGAACCCGACGCCCGAAAAGATGATGCCGTTCGAATGCGGCAACGACACGCCCGGCGCGGGCCAGACCAAGATGAGCGTGAAGTTTTACCTGACGGCCATCCTGTTCGTCGTTTTCGACGTAGAGGTCGTCTTCATGTACCCCTGGGCGGCGCTCTTCAAGGGCCTCGGCTGGGTCGGGTTTGCGTCGATGCTGGGCTTCATCGTGGCGCTCATCGTGGCGCTCGCCTACGTCTGGAAGAAGGGAGCCCTCGAATGGGAACGTTGAAAGAGGAAGAAGCGAAGATCCTGGAGACCGGCCAGGGCGAAGGCTTCATCACCACCAAGGCGAGCGACCTTCTGGCATGGGCGCAGAAGTACTCGCTCTTCATGTACCCCTTCGTGACCGCGTGCTGCGGCATGGAGTTCATGGCCGTTTCGAGCCCGCGCTACGATTTCTCGCGCTTCGGCTCGGAGGCTCCGCGCTTCTCGCCCCGCCAGTCCGACCTGTTGTGGGTCGTCGGCACGATCGTGCAACGCCAGGCCCCCATCCTGCGGCGCATCTACGAGCAGATGGCGGAGCCGAAGTGGGTGCTCGCCTTCGGCACCTGTGCTTCCTGCGGCGGTTTTTACGACAACTACGCGTGCGTCGCGGGCCTCGACAAGATCATCCCGTGCGACATCTACGTGCCCGGCTGTCCCCCTCGGCCGGAAGCAGTGCTCGACGGCCTCATGCTCTTGATGGACAAGATCGCGAGCCGTGATCGCACGCCCGCCACGGTCAAACCCCGCAGCGACCCGCGCGAGGATCAGAGTCTCGGTCTCGTCCAGCTCCGGCGTTCGCGCCCGTCGACCCCCTCGGTGTGAGATGGCCAAGGCGCTCGTCGATCTGATCAAGCAGAAATTCCCCGCCGACGTGCTCGAGGCCCACTCGCAGCGCGGCGACGAAACGGTGGTCGTCTACGCTCCGCGCTGGAAGGACGTCGCGCGCTTCCTGCGCGACGAGCCGCGCGCCGACATGAGCATGCTGGTGGATCTCACGGCCGTGGATTTCCCGGACCGCACCCCCCGCTTCGAGGTCGTCGCCCACTTCTATTCGCTGTCCAAGGGGCATCGCCTGCGCCTCAAGGCTCGGGTCGGCGACAGCGACGGCGGCAACGCCGAGATCGACACGCTGAGCGACATCTGGGCGAGTGCGAACTGGGCGGAGCGCGAGTGCTTCGACATGTTCGGCGTGCGCTTCGCGGGCCACCCGGATCTGCGCCGCATCCTGCTCTACCCGGAGTTCGAGGGACACCCGCTGCGCAAGGACTACCCGGCCGACCGTATTCAGCCGCTCGTCCCGTATCGCGAGGTACCGGACATCGACAAGATCCCGCCTTTCCGCACGGACGAGGGCATGTCCTTCGGCCGCCAGACCCACGCGCAGCGTGCCTCCGACGACGACGACCTGAACTGACGTGAGCTGATGGAACCCATCGATCAAGAGCTGGATCCCGCGGAAATCGAGCTGCCGACCGAGCCGATGCTGCTGAACGTCGGCCCGGCGCACCCGGCCATGCACGGCACGGTGCGCATCGTGATGGAGCTCTCGGGCGAGTCGATCGAGCGCTGCGACGTGCAGGTCGGCTACCTGCATCGCGGCTTCGAGAAGATGTGCGAGCGTGGCACCTGGACGCAGGTGTTCCCGTACGTCGATCGCTGCAACTACGTCTCGCCGATGCTCAACAACGTCGGCTTCGCGCTCGCCTGCGAAAAGCTGCTCGGCATCGAGGTACCGGAGCGCTGCCAGTGGTACCGCATGGCGCTCGGCGAGCTCGCGCGGATGTCGGATCACCTCACGTGCACCGGCGCCATGGCGATGGAGCTCGGCGCGTTCACGCCCTTCCTCTGGATGATCAAGGGCCGCGAGATGATCTGGGACCTCATGGAGGAGGAGACCGGCGCGCGGCTCACGCACAGCTTCGGTCGCGTGGGCGGCATGGCGCACCCGCCGACGGACGGCTTCAAGGCCCACGCCGAAGCCGTTTCCGCCCACATCCTCGAGATCCTGGCGGAGGTCGAGCAGCTGCTGCTCGGCAACCGCATCTTCCTCGACCGGCTCGAGAACGTGGGTGTCATCAGCGTCGAAGACGCCATTTCACTCGGCTGGACGGGCCCTTGCCTGCGCGCCTGCGGCATCGCCTACGACGTGCGGAAATCCCACCCGTACATGAAGTACGGGGAGGTCGAGTTCGACGTCCCGGTCGGGCAGACCGGCGACAGCTTCGATCGCTTCATCGTGCGCGTCGAGGAGCTCAAGCAGAGCGTGCGCATCATCCGCCAGTGCCTCGCGCGCCTCTCCGACTCGGGGCCCGTCAACGTGAACGACCCGCGTGTCATCCTCCCCCCGAAGGAGGAGGTGTACTCGAGCATCGAGGGCACCATCCAGCACTTCAAGATCGTGATGGAAGGCCTCAAGCTCCCCGCCGGCGAGGTGTACGCGTTCACCGAAGGCGGTAACGGCGAGCTCGGCTTCTACATCGTGAGTGACGGCAGCGGCACGCCCTACCGCGTCCGCATCCGGCCTCCGTGCTTTTACGTGACCGGTGGTCTGGAAAGAGTGATCACCGGTGCGATGATGGCGGACGTGGTGCCCGCGTTCGGCAGCCTGAACATGATCGGTGGCGAGTGTGATCGCTAGGCAAAAGCTTTAGGAACATGCCCTCCTTCAAACTAGACGACGCCGAAATCCCCTTCGAGCCAGGCGACACGATCATCCGTGCGGCGCACAAGGCCGGCGTGGATATCCCTCACTACTGCTGGCACCCGGGCCTCACGGTCGCGGCGAACTGCCGCATGTGCCTGGTGGAGGTGGATCCGCCGCCCGGTCGCCCGGCGATGATGCTCGACGTGCTCGAGTGGAACGCCGAGAAGCACGACTACGTTCCGCAGAAGAAGCCCAAGCTCCAGCCCGCGTGCCAGTTCGCCGCGGCCGATGGGCTCGTCGTGAAGAGCCAGTCGAGCAGCCACGTGACCCGCGCGCGCGCGGCGGTGCAGGAGCTACTCCTGCTCAACCACCCGGTGGATTGCCCGATCTGCGACCAGGCCGGCGAGTGCCGCCTGCAGGACTACTGGCTCGAGCACCAGGGCACGCGCAAGCGCATGAAGGACGAACCGATCCACAAGCCGAAGGGCGTCGTGTTCGGGCCGACCATCGTCTACGATGCCGAGCGCTGCATCGTGTGCACGCGCTGCGTGCGCTTCTGCGAAGAGGTCGCGAAAGACCCGGTGCTCAGTGTCCGCGAGCGCGGCAACCTGGCCGAGATCACCGTCTCGCCGGGACGAGAGCTCGATCACCCGTACACGCTCATGACCGAGTACGTGTGCCCCGTCGGCGCGCTCACGGCGACCGACTTCCGCTTCAAGGCGCGCGTGTGGTTCCTGCGCTCGGCTCGCACCGTCTGCACGGGCTGCGCCACGGGCTGCAACTCGTTCACCGACTTCGACCCGCGCACGCAGGAGGTCTACCGCTACCGCCCGCGCGAGAACCTCGGCATCAACAAGTACTGGATGTGCGACGAGGGCATGCTCGACTACCGGCGCATCGCGGCCGACCGGCAGCTCATCGCCAGCGTCGACGGTAAGCCGAGCGATCGCGAGCAAGCGCTGGCGCGAGCGGCGGAGCTCTTCGAGGGCGCGCCGCCGGAGAGCACGGCGGTCGTGCTTTCGGCCGAGCACTCGCTCGAAGACAACTTCGCGCTGCTCGAGCTCGCGAAGGACGGCTTGAAGACGAGCCTCGTCTACGTGACGGGGCGTGCGGCGGGGCAGGGCGACGACGTGCTGCGCGACCCCGACAAGAACCCGAACACGAACGGGGTGAAGAAGCTCGCTCCGCAGGCGAAATCCTTCGCCGAGCTCGTGAAGGACGCCGCGGACGGCAAGCTCACGCACGTGCTCTCGCTCGGCTCACACACGCCGGCGGACGCGGCGGCGCTCGCCCAGGTGAAGCACCTCGTCGTGCTCGCGAGCCACGTGGGTCCGCTCACCGAGCACGCCAAGGTGGTGCTGCCGGCGGCGAGCTGGGCGGAGGCCGAGGGCACGTTCATCAACCGCAACGGCCTGATTCAGGAGAGCGAGCGCGCGGTCACGCCACGTGGTGATTCGCGGCCGGCCTTCCGCTGGGTGCACGAGCTGCGGCTCGCGCTCGATCGGCCGCCGGCATGGAAGAAGCTCGGTGAGCTACGGGCGGCCATGCAGCCCGCCTCCGCCGGCATGACGGGAGCGCGCCCGTGAGCCTGCTCGACTTTGCCGTGATGGCCGTCTGGGTCGTCGTCGTCGTCATGGGCGTCATGCCCATCGCCATCATGCTCACCTGGGCGGATCGCCGCCTCGGCTCGATGATTCAGGACCGCATCGGCCCGAACCGTTCGGTGATCTGGCTTCCTACCCGCGTGGCTCAGGGTGGTGCGGTTGCTCCGGCCCTCGGCGCGGCGGGCCTCGTGGCGTTGGCCGCGGCCGGCTACAAGGTCGGCATCGGCGACGAGCCGCTCGGCGTCGATCGCGCGAATGCCGCCCTTGCCTACAGCCAGTTCGGCATCTTCCTCACCTGGGCGACGTTCGCGATCATCGCCGGGGTCGTGCGGGCGCGGGGCGCACGTTCGAGCCTCGACCTCTGGATCCAGCAGTACTCGCCCCGTTCCATCGTGTACCTCGGGTTCGCCCTGCACTGCGTGGCCCTGATCGTCCAGCTCGGCACGGGCGGTACCGATCTCGGTGCGACGGTCGTCGACGTGGGCTACGGCGGCGGCGCCGGGCTCCTGATGTTCGCGATCCTGTTCGGCGCCGGCTACGCCGCCTACTCGATCCGCAACGAGCCGCGCTACGGCCTGCGCCTGCTCGGCTTGCCGCACGCCTTCGTGGCCGACGGCCTCAAGACGGCGTGGAAGGAAGACTTCATCCCGCCGAACGCGGATCGGCTCCTGCACAGCCTCGCGCCGTTCATCTCCTTCTTTCCGGCGCTGACGGTGTTCGCCGTCATCCCGTTCGGCGACACGCTCTGCTTCGGTACCGACGCCGAGGGCGCCACCTCGTTCCTCAAGCTCGCCCACGCCGTCCCGCGCGAGGGCGTGTGCACCGCGGGAGCGTTCCACCTCCAGGTCGCCGATCTGAACGTCGGGATCCTCTACTTCTTCGCCCTGGCGGGCACCGGCATCGTCGGCGCTGCGCTCGCCGGTTGGGCGAGCGACAACAAGTACAGCCTCCTCGGCGGCCTCCGCGCCGCGAGCCAGATGGTCTCCTACGAGGTGACCATGGGTCTCACGCTGATCGGCGCGATGATGATCTACGGCACGCTCCGCCTCGACGAGATGGTGCGCTGGCAGGGCGAGAACAGCTGGGGCATCTTCGTTCAGCCCCTGGCGTTCGTGCTTTTCTTCGCCTCCGCCGTCGCCGAGTCGAAGCGCATCCCGTTCGACCTTCCGGAAGGCGAAAGCGAAATCGTGGCCGGGTACTTCACCGAGTACGCCGGCATGAAGTTCGCGATGTTCTTCTTCTCGGAATACATCGCCGTCGTCTCTTCGAGCGCGATGCTCGCGACCATCTTCCTCGGCGGTTGGAACCTGCCGTTCCTGTATCGCGACGGCCTCCACCTCGCGATCGGGAGCACCGTGATCGTCGATCAGGCGATGTCCCACGGCGGGGTGATCCTGCTCGGGGTGCTCGCCTTCCTCGTCAAGGTGCTCGCCATGTGCTGGCTGCAGCTCGTCATCCGCTGGACGCTCCCGCGTTTCCGCTACGACCAGCTGATGCGACTCGGGTGGCGCAAGCTCCTGCCGGCGTCGCTCGTGAACATCCTCGCCACGGGCCTGGTCGTGCTCCTGCTTCAGGGCGCGGAGGGCAGCTTCGGTGCGGCGCTACGCACGCTCGCGGATCTGTCCCAGCTCCTCGTCGCGCTCGCGTTCGTCGCCGGCGCCGTGTGGTTCGTCGTGTTCCTGCTCAAGCCCACGCACAAGCGCCGCATGCTCGCCTCGACCTCCGCTCAATACGCCGCCTCCATGGGCGGTACTCGCACCGCCAAGATGGGAGCCTAGCCTCGATGTCCACCGCTCCGCTCGGTCCCCGCAAAGTCGTCGGCACACCGGTCCCGCGGCCGCAGCGCACGGCCGCCGTTCAGACGTACGTCCCCGAGATCGCCCGCGGCCTCGGCATCACGATGAGCCACTTCTTCAAGAACACGAAGGAGATGGTCTTCGGCCAGCGCCCCGATCCCTCGACCGAGTCGGTCGAGGCAGGCATCAACACCGTCTCGTACCCCGAGCAAAAGCGCCCGTATCCCGCTCGCTTCCGCGGCATGCATCGCCTCACGCATCGCGACGACGGCTCACCGCGCTGCGTGGCGTGCCTGTGCTGCTCCACCGCGTGCCCGGCGCAATGCATCCACATCGAGGCGGGCGAATACGCGGAGGGCGATCCGCGTCGCGGCTACGAGCGCTTCCCGCAGCGCTTCGTGATCGACGAGCTGCGCTGTGTGTTCTGCGGCTTTTGCGTGGAAGCGTGCCCCTGCGACGCGATCCGCATGGACACCGGCATTCACGCGGCCCCTTACGATTCGCGCGAGCAGTTCATCTTCGAGAAGGATCTCCTGATGAGCTTCACCGGGCGCGACGGCTCCCAGCTCACGCAGAACCCGCGCCACGAGCCGGGCGACCAGAGCCACCCCGGCGTCACGCGCGAAAAAGGCCATTAGAACGCTGAGCCGTTGACGGCTCGGCGTTCTAGCCTTGTTCATGGGGGCGGCACCCGCCGCCCCCCTCCGCCGAAGCAAGTTCGGCGGAGCCTTCCCCCCCGCGGCGCGCGCGGGCGCGCGCAGGCCGTCCGGCGCGCTCCGGCCGTCCGCCGCGTTCGTGGTATGAGGCGAGGCCATGACCGAGTACGAGCCAGTCATCGGCTTGGAGGTGCACGCGCAGCTGCTCACGCGCACCAAGCTCTTCTGCGGCTGCTCCACCAACTTCGGCAAGCCGCCGAACAGCAACGTGTGTCCGGTGTGTCTGGGGCTGCCCGGCTCCTTGCCCGTTCTCAATCGCGAGGCCGTGGCGATGGCCGTCAGCACCGCCCTGGCGCTCGGCTGCACGATCGAGGAAACCAGCATCTTCGCGCGGAAGAACTACTTCTACCCGGATCTGCCGAAGGGCTATCAGATCAGCCAGTACGAGGAGCCGTTCTCCAAGCACGGCAGCCTCGAGATCGAGCTCGACGGCGTGCTGCGGCGCGTGGGTATCACGCGCGTGCACATGGAGGAGGACGCTGGCAAGAACGTGCACGGCGTGGGCGGCGATTCGCTGGTCGACCTGAACCGAGCCGGTGTTCCGCTGTGCGAGATCGTCGGTGAGCCGGATCTGCGCTCGAGCGCCGAGGCCGAGGCGTACCTCAGGGCGCTGCGCGACGTGCTCGTGTTCGTCGGGGTGAACGACGGCAATCTGGAGGAGGGGAGCTTCCGCTGTGACGCGAACATCTCGCTCCGCCCGCGCGGCGTCGAGAAATTCGGCACGCGCTGCGAGATCAAGAACATCAACTCGTTCCGCTTCGTGCGGCGGGCGATCGACGCCGAGATTGCGCGTCAGACGGCGATCCTGGACGCCGGGGGCAAGATCGTCCAGGAGACGCGCAGCTTCGATCCCGACACGAGCCAGACCAAGACGCTGCGCTCGAAAGAGGACGCTCACGACTATCGCTATTTCCCGGAGCCCGATCTGCCGCCGCTCGCGCTCGACGCCGCCTTCGTGAGCCAGCAGAAGAACGCTCTGCCGGAGTTGCCGGCGGCCATGCGACAGCGGTTCGTGGACGAGCTCAAGCTGGCGCCGGCCGCCGCGCTGACGCTCACGGGTCACCCCGGCTACGCGCGCTTTTTTGCCGCGGCTTGCGCGGGTTTCAAGGATCCGACCAAGGTGGCCAACTGGGTCGTGAACGAGGTGCTGCGCGGCGCGAAGAGCCACGGGCTCACGGCGACCTTCAGCGTCACACCGGAGCAGGTGTCCGAGCTCCTCGGCCTGGTCGAAGCCGGAGACATCAGCGGCAAGCAGGCGAAGGAGGTCTACGCGGCCATCGAAGGCACGGATCGTTCGCCGCGCGCCGTCGTGGACGAGCGTGGGCTGCGCGTGGTCTCGGACGCCGGAGCCATCGAGGCTGCGGTGAAGCGCGTGCTCGCCGCGCACCCGGACCAGGTGGCGAGCATCAAGGCCGGGAAGAAGGGCGTGCTTGGCTTCCTCGTCGGCCAGGTCATGAAGGAAACCAAGGGCTCGGCCAACCCGAAGCTCGTGAACGAGCTGCTCGAGAAGCTCACGGCGAGCTGAGCTCGAAACCCCCGAGGGTTCTGCCGCCCGCTGCGGGTCGGCCCCGCGGGCCACAAAAGCTGCTAGAACGCCCTCGTGCTCCGAGCCGAAGACGAGCAGAAGCCCGAGGTCCCCGTCACCCGGCGCGATCCGAAGCCCTCCTGGCTCAAGGTGCGCGCCCCGGGCGGGGAGACCTACGCGCGGCTGAAGGAAACGCTCCGCCGCCTCGACCTCTACACGGTGTGTGAGGAGGCGCGCTGCCCGAACGTCGGCGAGTGCTGGACGGCCGGCACTGCGACCATCATGCTGCTCGGCCACACCTGCACGCGCGGCTGCCGCTTCTGCGCCGTGACCACCGGGAACCCGCGCGGCGCCTACGATCCGCGCGAGCCCGAGCACGTGGCCCGTGCGATCGCCGAGCTCGGCCTCAAGTACGTGGTGCTCACGATGGTCGATCGCGACGACCTCATCGACGGCGGTGCGGCGCAGGTGGCGCGCACGGTCGAGGGCCTGCGCGAGCGCTGTCCCGACCTCTTGGTCGAGACGTTGGTCGGCGACTTTCGCGGCCGCCTGGGGGACGTCGACGTGGTGCTCGGGTCGGCCCCGGCCGTCTACGCCCACAACGTCGAGGTGACCCGCCGCCTCACCCCGCTCATTCGCGACGCTCGCTGCGACTACGATCTCTCGCTCGCCGTGCTGCGGCACGCCAAGGAGCGCGCGCCCGACCGCCTGGTCAAGAGTTCGATCATGCTCGGCATCGGCGAGACGCCCGCCGAGGTGAGCGAGACGCTGCGCGATCTGCGAGCCGCGGGCGTCGACATCGTGACTCTCGGTCAGTACCTGCGGCCGACGCCGAAACACGCGCCGGTCGCCCGCTACGTCACCCCCGAGGAGTTCGCGGCGTACGAGACCGAGGGTCTTGCGCTCGGTTTCGCGTTCGTGGCGTCCGGCCCGCTCGTTCGCTCGAGCTACCACGCGGCCGAAGGCTTCGTTGCGGCCCGCCTGGCCCCTCCCGGCGGAGCGCCGCCCGCCCGCCCGTTCGCTTCCGCGCCGCACGAGTCGCTCGCGCGGGCCGCGACGGCGCCCGCGACGCCGACCCTGCTTGCCCCGGAGTCACTCGTCCGAAAGTTCCGCCCGCCCGCCCCGGGCTAAAGCGCTGAAGAGCGAGCTCCAAAAACGCTGTGGGTAGAACGCGAGGGCTCCTGCGGGAACCCCTTCAACCGGGGCCCTGGTCGGTGTAGCTTCGGCCACTCTGGCGCTCTAGCGCGGTCACTCCCATGCCTGCCCACGACTCGACACTGATCGGCAAGGTCGCGAAGCAGCTGAGCCGGCCCCCGGCCTACTCCGAGCGCGGGGTGAAGGACTCGATCCTCGTCGCCTCCGCGGCCTCCTACGGCTCTCGCTCGGAGGACGATCTCACCCAGCCGACCGGCTTCGACCCCGACGCGGCTCGTCTGTTCGAGGCCATCGTCGAAAGCGCGTACCTCGTCGCGAACGCCGACGGCGAGTTCGACAAGACGGAGCAGGAGGCGTTCGAGCACGTCGTGCTCGCCGCGTGCGAGGGCCGCGTCGCCGAGCGCCAGATCGGCGCCCTGCTCGACGATCTGCACGACCAGCTTGCCGAGGACGGCGTCGAAAAGCGGGTCGAGATGGTCGCGCGCAGCATCGTGCGGCCGGACCATGCCCAGGAGGTCCTGCGTGTCGCCGCGCTCCTCGCGCACGTCTCCGGCGGCGTGAGCGACATCGAACGCTCCGTGATCGACCGGCTGGCGCTGGCGATGGGGATGACCGAAAACGCGACCTCGTCGGCCTTGCGCGAGGTCGCCACGGCGCTCGCCGACTGACGCGAGCCGGCATTTTTTCGCGCATGACGGCCGGAGCGATGGTGCTATCGTGCGCCCCCGCCGCGCCGGCCTCCGGGCTCGGCCACTCTAGTGACCAACGCCCCGGATGATTCGATGAGCTCAGCGCAGAGCAAGCGCCCGGGCGCCGACGCCCCGGACGCCGTCGTGAGCGTCATGCGCGACGACGGCAGCCTCGACCCGGCGCATGACCCCGGGCTCAGCGACGACGACGTGAAGTCGCTCTACCGGTACCTGGTGCAGACGCGCCAGCTCGATGAGCGCTTCGTGCAGCTCCAGCGCCAGGGGCGCATCGGCTTCCACGTCGGGTCGCTGGGGGAGGAGGCGGCGATTCTCGGGTCGGCCTGGGCCATGCGCAAGAACGACTGGCTCTTCCCCTGCTACCGGGAGTTCGGCGCCGCGCTCATGCGCGGGCTCTCGCTCCAGACGCTGTGCGACAACATGTTCGGCAACGCCAACGACACGGTGAGGGGCCGGCAGATGCCCTGTCACTACACCTGTCGCGCCGTCAACTGGGCGTCGATCAGCTCGCCGGTCGGCACGCAGATCACCCACGCGGTCGGAACCGCCTGGGCAGCCAAGATCCGGCGCGAGGATTCGGCGTCGCTCGTCTACTTTGGCGACGGCGCGACGAGCTCGTCGGATTTCCACAGCGCGCTGAACTTCGCCGGCGTGTTCCGCCTGCCGGTGGTGTTCCTCTGCCGAAACAACGGCTGGGCCATCAGCGTCCCCGTCGAGCGCCAGACGGCGACCCGCACCTTCGCCGAGAAAGCCCTCGCCTACGGCATTCCCGGGGTGCGGGTCGACGGCAACGACCTCTTCGCCGTGGTTTCCGTCACGCAGAAAGCCCTCGAGCGCGGCGTGCGCGGGGAGGGGCCCACGCTGATCGAAGCCATCACGTACCGCATGGGCGGGCACTCGACGAGCGACGACCCGAACCGCTACCGCGAGACGGAAGCCGTGGAAGCCTGGGCCGCACGCGATCCCATCGAACGCGTCCGCAGCTACCTGGAGAAGCGCGGCGCGTGGAGCGACGCCGACCAGGCGCGCCTGACGGCGGAAATCGACCAGCATTTCCGTGAGGCCGTGGCGGCGGCCGAGAAGGCGCCGCCGCCGCCCCTCGAGTCGATGTTCGACGACGTGTACGCCAAGGTGCCGTGGCACCTTGCGGAAGAGCGTGCCGAGCTGCTGGCCGGGGCGCGGCCCGGAACGGGCCATGGCTGAGAAGCGAGCCAGCTTGCCATGACCACCAGCAACATGGTTCAGGCCATCAACGATGCGCTCCGCATCGCCATGCGCGGCGATCAACGCGTCGTCGTCCTCGGGGAGGACGTGGGCAAGGTGGGCGGCGTATTCCGCGTGACGGCGGGCCTCCAGGAAGAGTTCGGAGAAGAGCGCGTGATCGACACGCCGCTCAGCGAGAACGGCATCGTCGGCGCGGCCGTCGGCATGGCGCTCTACGGCATCGTCCCGGTCGTCGAGATCCAGTTCGCGGACTTCATCTGGCCCGCGTACGACCAGATCGTGAACGAGCTTGCCAAGTACCGCTACCGCTCGGGCGGCGAATACTCGGCCAAGATCGTGATCCGCACGCCCGTCGGCGGCGGCATCCGCGGAGGGCACTACCACTCGCAGCATCCCGAAGCCGCGTTCATCGGGGTCCCCGGCCTGAAGGTGGTGATCCCGTCGAACCCGTACGACGCCAAGGGCCTGCTGCTCGCGTCGATCCGCGATCCGGATCCGGTCATCTTCTTCGAGCCGAAGCGCATCTACCGTGCAGCCAAGGGGGAGGTTCCGGAGGGCGACTACGTCGTCCCGCTCGAGTCGGCGAGCATCGTGAAGAGCGGCCGGCACGTGACAGTGCTTGCCTACGGCGCGATGCTGTACGAGGCGCTCGACGCAGCCAACAAGGCCGCCGAGCGAGGCGTCGACGCCGAGGTCATCGATCTGCGCACGTTGTGGCCGCTCGACATCAACACCGTGCTCGAAAGCGTGAAGCGGACCGGCCGCCTCGTGGTCGTGCACGAAGCCCCGCGCACCGGTGGGTTCGGGGGCGAGCTCGTGACGCTCGTCACCGAGCGCGTCTTCTTTCATCTCGAAGCGCCGCCCGTGCGCGTGACCGGCTTCGATACGCCGTTCCCGTACACGCTCGAGATGGAGTACTTGCCTTTGTCGCATCGGATTTTGCCGGCGATTTTGTCTGTCGCTAGGGGGTAGCAAGATCGCGAGAGGCTGGTTCGGGGGATGGGTCTCCGGATCGACCAGCTGGGTCTGGCGTCGATCGCTTTCCTCGGGCGCGTCCGCCGGCCTCGCCGGCACCTCGTGTGGATCGATTCACACTGTTCCCTGTCGATCAGTTCTTCCAAGACTCCGAGCTCGTTTCGGGCGGGCTTCGCCCGCCGATCGGCGACCTACAGCGTCTTCGTGGGCGACCTGTGAGCTCGTCGGTGGGCGACCTGTGAGCTCGTCGGTGGGCGACCTGTGAGCTCGTCGGTGGGCGACCTACGGCGCCTTCGCTGGGCGACCTGTGAGGTCCTCGAAGGGTGACCTGTGAGGTTTTTGGAGGGCGACCCGTGAGGCTCTGAAAACGCGCTCTTTTGGGTTTGGGGCAAGCCTTGCTTCGGCCCTCGCCGCCGCCCTCCGACTTTGCTAGAACCAGCCCCCGCGCATGTCCAAGCTCGAGTTCAAGCTGCCCGACATCGGTGAAGGCGTCGCCGAAGGCGAGATCGTCAACTGGTTGGTTCAGGAGGGCGATGCCGTCGCCGAGAACCAAGAGATGGTCGAGGTGATGACGGACAAAGCCACCGTCACCATCGGCGCGCCGAAGGCCGGCAAGGTCGCCGAACGCCGCTTCAAGGTCGGCGACACCGTCCCGGTCGGCGAGATCCTCATCGTGCTCGAGCTCGATGGCGGCGGTGCGGTCGCTGCTGCTCCGGCTCCCGCCCCCAAGCCCGCTCCCGCGGCAGCGGCTGGTCCGCCTCCGGTGGCGACGGCGGTCGGTGACATTCGCGAAAACCTGCCCGGCATGGGCGCTCCGGCACCCGCGCCGCGCTCGAACGACTACTTCGCCGAGAAGCCGCATGCCGCTCCTGCCACGCGCAAGCTCGCGCGCGAGCTCGGGGTCGACCTGCGTGAGGTCGCGCCCTCCGGGTCGTCCGGTCGTGTCACGCGCGAAGACGTGGAACGCCACGCTTCGGACGGCGCTCGGCCGCCCGCCGCGGCTGCCACGCCCGGCGCCGGCCCCGCGCCTGCCGCCCCGAAGCCGAGCGCCGGCGACGAGCGCGTTCCCGTGCGCGGCATGCGCAAGCGGATCTTCGAGAACATGGCGCGCTCCAAGCACACGGCGGCGCACTTCCACTACGTGGAGGAGTGCGACGTGGGGCGCCTGATCGAGCTGCGCGACAGAGCCCGCCCGCACGCCGAGAAGGCCGGGGTAAAGCTCACCTTCCTCCCGTTCATCGTCAAGGCCACGGTCGCCGCGCTCAAGCTCCACCCGCGCTTGAACTCGTACATCGACGAGCAGGCGATGGAGCACGTGCTCAGGAAGACGTACGATCTCGGTATCGCCATGTCGACCGACAACGGGCTCATCGTGCCGGTCGTGCGCGGGGCGGATCGCCTGAGCATTCTGGATATGGCGCGCGAGATCGAGCGCCTGGCCGTTGCGGCGCGCGAGGGCAAATCGCAGCGCGAGGATCTCGGCGGCTCGACGTTCACGGTGAGCTCGCTCGGTAAGCTCGGGGGCCTGATGGCGCCGCCCATCATCAACTACCCGGAAGTCGGCATCATGGGCATTCACGCCATCAAGAAGAAGCCGGTCGTGCGTGGCAACGAGATCGTCGTGGGCGACGTGATGCTGCTCACGTGGTCCTTCGACCATCGTCTGATCGATGGCGACGTGGGCGCGGTCTTCGCGCAGGAGATCGTCAGCTTCCTCGAAAATCCGGACCGTCTCCTCGTCGAAATGTCGTGACCCCGGTGCGATGCGACGCCCCCCCGAGTGGTCGCTTCGGGCAACCCACAGCAACGCTCCTCTGCCTACATCGCCGCACACTCGGGTGTGTAAGCCCCTCGCCTCGCCGGGGGTTAAGGGTTAGGCTTTTGATGATCGTGTATCGACCCTGCGGCTCCGTTCGCGCCGTGGGCCTTTTGGCCGCGCTGCTCCTCGGCGGCCTCGCAAGACCCGCGGCGGCACAAGACAACGCCTCCGGGCCGACCCCTGCCCAGGTTCGGCTGGCCGCGGAAGCGTTCGATCTCGGACGGCAATCCTACAAAGACGGGCGCTATGCCGAAGCCGCCGAGCAATTCGAGCGCGCCGATTCGAATGCGCCGAGCTCGACCGCGCTCGAGCTTGCGATTCGCGCGCGAGACAAGGCCGGCGATCTCGATCGCGCGGGCACGCTCGCAGCACTCGCGCTGCTGCTCTATCCCGACGACGAAAACATCGGGAAGATCGCGCCCGATGTCGTGTCTCGTGCCGGCGCGGGCGCCTTCGAGCTGACCGTCACGTGCGCGCAGCCGTGCGAGATCGCCGACGGCCAGCAGATCGTCCACGGCAACGCCGCGCGCCGGCGCACGCTGTTCCTGCTGCCCGGGCAGCACTCGCTGCGTGCAGGCTACGAGGGCGGCCAGACGGAGACGAAGTCGGTCGATGCGGTCGCGGGCGGCAGTGGCTCGCTGGACTTCAGCGGTCCGGAAGCGGAGCCCGAGGTGGCGGCTGCACCACCGCCCGAGCCGAAGGAAGAGCCGGAAGCTCCGCCCGAGGAGGAGCCGAAATCGAGGGGCCTGCCGCCGACCGTGGTGTGGATCGGCGCAGGTGCGACGGTGGTCGCCGGCGGCGTGACGCTCTGGAGCGGCCTCGACACCATCATCAAGCCCGGTGCCGACAAGGTGAAGGCCGAGTGCGCCCAGGGCGACACGAACTGCGCCCTCTACAAGGAAGGGCGCTCGAAGCAGGCGCGCACCAACATCCTGCTCGGCGTGACCGGCGGGTTGGCGCTCGCCACCGGCCTCATCGCCGCGCTCGCGGTCGATTGGGGGCCGCCGTCGCTGCCCGGGGTCGACTCGGGCAAGAGCAAGCTGCCGATCAGACCGTACTTCGTGTGGCGCGACGGCCCGTCGCTCGGCGCGCGGGGGACCTTCTGATGGTGGGGGCGAGGTTGTTCGAGCCGGGGACCGGACGACAGCGCGTCGACCGGTACGAGCTCGTCGGCGAAATCGCGTCGGGCGGCATGGCCACCGTTTACCTCGCGCGGCTCGGTGGCGTCGGCGGCTTCCAGCGTTTCGTCGCGATGAAGCGCCTGCACCCGCACCTGCAGCACGAGAAAGAGTTCGTCGAGATGTTCCTCGACGAGGCGCGCCTCTCGGCCGGCATTCACCACCCGAACGTGGTCGCCATCCTGGAGGTCGGAGCGAGCCCCGTCGGCTACTACCTCGTGATGGAGTACGTGGAGGGGGACACCTTGGCGCGCCTCCTGGCGCGTGCCGCGAGCAAAGGTCAGCGCATTCCGGTACCCATCGCGCTGCGCATCGTGCTCGATGCACTCTCCGGGCTGCATGCAGCGCACGAGCTCAAGGACGACCAGGGCGTGCTCGTGAATCTGGTTCACCGCGACGTTTCGCCTCAGAACGTCCTGGTCGGTGTCGACGGCATCGCCCGCATCACCGATTTCGGCGTCGCTCGCGCGTCGAGCCGGCTCACTTCCACGCGCGTGGGCCAGCTCAAGGGCAAGCTCGCGTACATGGCTCCCGAGCAGGCGCAGGGCGACCCGATCGACCGGCGCGCGGACGTTTTCTCTGCCGGCGTCCTCGTCTGGGAGACGCTCGCGTCGAAGCGCCTCTTCAAGGCCGAGAACGAGGCCGCCACGCTGCAGCGGGTGATGAACGAGGCGATCCCTGCGCTCACGCGCGTCGCACCGCACATCAGCAAGGAGCTGGCGAGCGTCGTGCACCGGGGCCTCGATCGCGATCCCACCAAACGCTTCCAGACAGCGGCCCAGTTTGCCGACGCGGTCGAGGCGGCGGCGGGCGGGCGCGACGGCGTCGCGGACCCGCGCGATCTCGCCGCCTTCGTGAAGGCCACGCTCGGCACCGAGATCGAACAGCAGCGCGACGCGGTTCGCGCCTGGATCGCGCGCAGCGAGCCGAGCCAGGTCGGCGCGCTCTCGCCACCGCTCGCTCCGTCGAGCGTGTCGGTCGCCGCGATGTCGTTTTCCGACGGCTCGCAGAGCCAGGCGAACAGCGCGCTCACCGGCGGCTTTCGTCCGCAGCGCTCGCGTGCCGGCCTGGCCCTCGTTGCTTTCCTGGTGGCGATGCTTGCCGGCGGCGGCGGCTATTTCCTCGCGCGCAGCCCGCACGAGGCCCCCCCTCCGCCCGTTGTCGCCGTGCCCCCGCCAGCCCAGGTGCCGGCTCCTGCGGCGGCCCCCCCGGCTGCCGTCGTAACCTCCACCACGCCGGTCACCACGCCGGATGCGCTCCCCTCGGCGGCTCCGGCCCTCACCCTCACCGCGGTACCCGTGGCTGCGTCCCGCGCCCCCGCCCGGCCCGCCGCCCCACGCCCCGCCAAGAAGAAGAAGGGCGAGGATCTGGACGTGCGCAACCCGTATCGCTGAGCGGGGAGGCATGCACGAGTCCGCTCGCCTGGTTGACAGGCCGGTGACCGACTGCTAGTTCTCCGCTCCCCGCGCGGCGGCTATTCGCCAAGAATGTCGTAATTTCGCGGGTTTAGAGTGAGTCGTGGCGGTCAAGCGCGTCTGTCTTTTCACCGGCAATGCGAATCAAGACCTGGCGGTCGAGATCTCGAAGGTGCTGGATACCCCTCTCGGGGAAGCTCGCGTCACGCGTTTCAGCGACGCCGAGACCTTCGTCGAGATCCGCGAGAACGTCCGCGGGCTCGACACCTACGTGGTGCAGCCGACCTGCAATCCCGTCAACGACAACTTGATGGAGCTGCTCATCATGTGCGACGCGCTGCGCCGCGCGTCGGCAGCGGGCATCACGGCGGTGATCCCGTATTACGGGTACGCCCGGCAAGATCGCAAGGTCGCTCCGCGCACGCCGATCACGTCGAAGCTGGTCGCCGATCTGCTGGTTGCTGCCGGCGTGTCGCGCGTCGTGTGCGTCGATCTCCACGCGGGTCAAATCCAGGGTTTTTTCAACATTCCCTTCGACCACCTGCACGCCCTGCCGGTCTTCCTCGAAGACTACCTGAAGCAGAATTTCGATCGAGATGCGGTCTTCATCGCGCCGGACGCCGGCGGCGTGGAGCGCACGCGCGCGTACTCCAAGCGCCTCGACGCTCAGCTCGCCATCGTCGACAAGCGTCGGGAGCGCGCCAACGTGAGCGAGGTGATGCACGTCATCGGTGACGTGCAGGACCGCGACTGCATCATCGTGGACGACATCATCGACACGGCCGGCACGCTGTGCAACGCGGCCCGCGCCGTGAAGGACCGCGGGGCCAAGCGCGTCGTCGCGTGCGCCACGCACGGCGTCCTGAGCGGTCCTGCCGTCCAGCGCATCATCGACTCCCCGCTGGAGGAGGTCGTCGTCACCAACTCCATCCCGCTCTCGCCGCTCGCCGCGGCGTGCCCCAAAATCAAGAGCGTTTCAATCGCTCGCTTGCTCGGCGAGGCCATCCGTCGCATTCACAACAGCGATTCGGTCTCCTCGCTCTTCGTCTGACCTCGGCAGCACCGCCCGCGTTACAAGGAAGCACCCCATGGACCTACGAAAAATCTCCGTCAGCGCCCGCCAGGGCAAGGGCAAGGGCGAGGCAGCCCGGTTGCGCCGTGCAGGACAGATCCCCGCCGTAGCCTACGGCAAGAAGCTGGCCGCTCAGGCGCTCGCGATGAAGCCGGAAGAGCTTCGCAGCGTGCTCACGAGCGAGCGCGGTCGCAACACGGTGATCGAGCTCGATGTCGAAGGTAAGAGCAAGCTCACGGTGCTTCTCCGCGACTACCAGCACCATCCCGTCTCGCGCGAGCTTCTGCACGCCGACTTCCTGCAGATCGCGCTCGACGAGCCCGTCGACGTGCAGATCCCCCTCGAGGTGACGGGCAAGCCCGTCGGTGTCGTGAAGGGTGGCGTCTTGCGCCAGGTCTTCCGCCGCATCCCGGTGCGGTGCCTGCCGCAGAAAATCCCCGTGAAGGTCGTGCACGACGTGACCGAGCTCGATCTCGATGGTCACGTGCCGGCCAAGGCGCTCGCGCTGCCCGAAGGCGTGGAGGTGCGGCTGCCGCCGGAGCAGACCGTGATCGCGATCGTCACGGAGAAGGCGGCTCCGGAGGAAGAGGAGCAGGCGGCGACGGCTGGAGCAGCGGCTGGTGCGGCTGCTGCGCCTGCGGCTGGCGCGACCGGCGCGGC
>Ga0315912_10002372_pt1 | contig 20275 bp, 21 predicted proteins | sample VfabasoilMG_FD_204469 | JGI IMG/M metagenome (GOLD analysis project Ga0315912, IMG submission 204469) | Garden soil microbial communities collected in Santa Monica, California, United States - V. faba soil | ecosystem: Environmental > Terrestrial > Soil > Garden | place: USA: California...
TCAGCCGCGCGCCGGTGGGGCGATCCTGGCGTACAACGCGACGCGATCCGAACTAGAGCTGAGGGTCAATCAGGATCCCTTCGTGGCGAATGAAGTCGTAAGCGCCGAGCTGCTCGAAGTGGCGTGTTCCAAGGCAGACCCGCGGCTCGCATTTCTACTCGTCTAGGGCCTGTCTCTGATTGCTCAGGCACCCGTAAGACGTGCCCGTGCCCGTTCATGGCGCGGCTGTTCGAGCAAGCTGCAAAACCTCATCGACGGCCCACTGGTCGTTGGCGTGCGAGCCATACCGAGCGGCGACAATCACGTTGCGCCGATCGACGAGGAAGTCAGCGGGCAGCCCTGTCTGATCTCCGCCGCCGACGAATGGATTGGAAGGCGCCGCGACCAAGCCTTTCAGCGCGGCGCCGATGACGCGTGGGTGCGCGATGGCAAGCACGGAACGTTCCACACCGAAGTAGTCGTACCAGCGCCTTTCGGGATCCGGCACACAAGGGAACGGAAGCTGGCCCTGGTAGGGCAGCATTTGCTCGATCCTGCGCGCACGACTTGCCGGGCATCGATAGTCATGCCTGATCTGCTCGCGACCTTCGCTTCCGAGCTGGTTTCTCGGGTTTCTGCGCAAGCTCCCGGCGTCGCGCTGCGCTTCGTCAGCGTCACCGGCGACCTTTCGAGCATGCTCTCCGGGCCAGAGCTCAGCCTGGCGTTGCTTCCGGCGCGCTTTGCAGCAGAAGACTTGCAATCGCGTGCAGTGGGTGAGCTGCGCTTCGGCGTGGCTGGGCGGCGTGGCCATCCCGCGCTGTCCCGCCGTCTGAGCTTGGAGCGATGGCTCGCGGAACGCCACGTCGTGGTCAGCGTTGGCTTCGAGCGCAGCAACGCAATCGAAGAAGAGCTGAGTCGCCGCGGACTGGCACGGCGCGTCGGCCTGGTGGTCCCTTCCTTCCTGGCAGGCCTACTCAGCCTGGTGAAGTCTGACTTGTTGATGAACGTGCCGATGCCACTGGTCGACGATGCTGCGAAGCAACTCGGGCTGCGGGTGTGTGAAGCGCCACTGCCGCTACCGCCCCTACGCTTCTCTCTGGTTTGGCATCCGCGCTTCCAGCACGATCCCGCGCACCTCTGGCTACGGCAACAAGTGCTGGAGCGCGTTCAGCATGCTTTCAGCGAGCGACCGCGCACGCGCACCGGGCCGAAACCGCGAGGGCACCAAAGAAGAAGCTCGCGCGGAACGAGCTGAGTCCCTGAGCCGTGGGCACTGCGGCTCGTCGCTCCGGGCGCACCATCTTGCGTCTACGCGCCACATTTTTGCCACATTTTCGCCATGACACCTCCTCGACTTGGCCGTACCGTCGCCGAAGCGACCGCCTAAATGCTTCGGGCATGCAAACCCCGTCGCAGGAAACCGCCGACTCGATTCTCTTGCCGCAAACCCCGCGCCGACGACGGCTGACGGTACGGGTGTGGGTCACCCTTGCGCTGCTCGCGCTGCTCCTGCTCGGCGGCATCGGAACAGCGGGTGCGATCGTGATGCTCGAAGATTCCGACGGTAGCGTGGAGGGCTACTGAAGCATGCTGCTGTTCTCCTGGCTTCTCTTCGCCGCCGGAAGTCTGATCTTCGTGGGCGCGGCATGTGCGTCGTGGGAGTGGATACGCTCGCCACGGGCGAACAGGCTCTCGCCGCCGCGAGCCAGCTCCGCCTTGCTGTACCTATTCAACCAGGGCTTCCTCGCGCCTGCGATCGCGATTGCCCTCGCGGCGTTGGGCGGGCTTCTCCATCCGGACCGCAGCCAAACCTGGCAGCTCTGGCAGCTGCTGTGTGCGTTCGTTGCCTTCGAAGCCGTCAGTTATGGGATTCATCGGCTGTTGCACCGGATCCCCTGGCTGTTTCGAATGCACCGCGTGCACCATGCGAGCCGAGAGCTCGGCTGGCTCGATGCATTTCACCAACATCCGCTCGAGTTCTTGCTCTTTCAGCTGTTCGGAAACCTGCCGGCTGTGCTGCTTTTCGGTCGCGCGGGTGCAATCTCGCTCTGGCTCAATGTCGGCCTTCGGCTATGGACAGCCTGGCTTCACGCGCGGGCTCCGATCCCGCTAGGCCCGCTCGAATACGTCTTCACCAGCCCGCGTATGCATCACCGACATCATGCCGGCGGGGCCCGACATGGCAGCACGGAAACCGCGAACTACGGCGGCCTGCTCTCCGGCTGCGACTGGCTATTCGGTACGGCGCGCCGAACCTGATCGCGCGCCGAGCTACTTTGCCAAGTCCGAGCTCGGCGAACGCGCGGCCACGAAAGCGCGCACGCGTTCGTCGCGGATTTCCAGGGTCTCGAACAGGCCGAGCGCGTGCATGGCGGGCAATGCCTCGAGCACGTCGCGCTGGGCCGCCGCTCGGGCTTCGAGCGAAGCCGCAGGATTGCTCAGGGTGCGGGCGTTGACGAGGAATGCGCCGACCGTGCCTTTGCGGACGGTTACACCGTTGAGCGTGGTCTCGTTGATCGCGTCGGGCAGGAGTTCATCGGCTCGCATGATGGCGTTTCCTTTTTTTGGACTGTGGTTTCGCTTGGAAGCTAGTGAGCTCGGACGCGGTTTGCTAAGCTAGCGGGGCCATTCGTTACCGTGTCGAGGCCATGTCAGATCCTTTGTTGGAATTCCACGGTTTCATTCTTCGTGATCGTCAGTCTCAATGCGGGATCATTGAGCAGATCGAGAATCAGATTGCGACGCAATACTCCACGTCAGATTGGGTGCTACATGTAGTCCTCGCCGCCTCCGCACGACAATCCTGTGCCATGCGTGTCAGTTGCTGTGTGTTTTCGATGCAATCAGTCGCGGTGCTGCAGAAATGTATCTACGGATTACCCGAGATGCATTACCGTGTTCCTACCGTGCGCGTGCGCGGCGGATCGGATCCCCTTGCGGGAGGAGCATAGAAGTATGGTGTTTAGAATAGGTGCGGTTGGAGTGTCATCGTCGCTGGTCGGATCGCGGTTCGGGTTTTCGCGCGCAAGCGCGCTTGTCGTCTTTCAGTCGTTTTCGTTGCTCACGCTCGCTGGCTGCAGTGGGTCAGCCGACACGCTGGGTACCGGCGAATCGGCTACGGAGTCGGTCGCCTCAGAGCTTCCGGTGGGGCTTGCCCACCGCGGTGAGAGGCTGTTCGATACTGCGTTTCCGAACACGAACGGGCGCTCGTGCGCGACCTGCCATGTTCGTGACGATCACACCGTGCTCAACCCGGCGCACGTGGCCGCGACGCTGGCGGCGAACCCGGCCGATCCGCTGTTCAACCGCCTCGACGCGGACGATCCGACCGCTGCCGTGCCGACCTACGAACACTTGAAGAAGGGCCTCGTGCGTGTCGTGCTGACGCTGCCCGCCAACATGGACACCATCGATCCCTTTGGGAACGTGAACACGCCGCCGGATCGCAAGATCGCGGTCTGGCGTGGCGTGCCGACGGTCGAGAACACCGCCATCACTGCGCCGTACCAGTTCGACGGCCGCAAGGGGACGCTGCAGGAGCAAGCCCAGGCCGCCGTCGAGGCGCACAGCGAGGGTGGCACGGTGAAACGGGTGGATCTGGATTCGATCGCCGCATTCCAGATGAGTCAGTTCACCTCGCTGCGCGCGAAGCTGGTAGCGACGCAGCTGGCCTTCGGCGTGCCGGTGGAGCAGATCGAGCGGCCCGAGCTGAAGATACGACCGCTGCTCACCCCCGCTCAGCAACGAGGGCTCGACCTTTACACCGCAACCTGCGAGCCGTGCCACGGCGGGGCGACGACCAATCGCATCGTCGATCGCAACGTGCACGACTTCGCCATCCCCGAGCTCAAGCCCGACGGCAGCGGCAACGTGCTGTTCGACAGCTCGGTCACCCCGCCGGTGCCGGTGCGCGCGAATCAGCCGCACAACGAGTTCCTGAACATCGGCATCGCGAACCTGACCGCCTTCGGACAGTTCGGCTTCCCGGGGATCTTCACCAGCAACGTCCCGATGCCGCAATACCGTTTCCGGTTCTACACCGACGCGACACGCACGGTCGCGACCGCCGATCTGCCGCCCGTGCCGGTCTTCGATCCGGTCACGTTCCAGCCGCTGCGCGACGAGAACGGCGCGCCGATCGTCGGCCCGAACTTCCTGCCGCAATTCTTCTCGACCGACCCGGGGCGCGCCGCCATCACCGGCGACCCACACGACTTCGAGGCGTTCGACATGCCTCCGCTGCGCGGCATCGCCAACACCGCTCCGTACTTCCACGACAACGCCGCCGAGACGTTGCGTGACCTCGTCAACATCTACAGCCGCTTCATCATCCAGTTCTTCCCGATGTTGAATCGCCCGCTCGTGAATCCGCCCGAGCCCGGCAGCGCATTCCCCGAGTCATTCACACCCCAGGAGAAAGACGACCTGACGGCGTTCCTGCAGGTCCTCTGATCGGCAGTTCCAGAATAGGTTGATGGAGCCCCCGCGAGAGATCTCTGGATCCCGCGGGGGCTTCTTTTTGCGCATGAGGGGGGGCGATCTCGACCCAGCCACGCACCTCGCGCCCGCGCGCAGTTCCCGCCGGAGTGCGCCCGTCAATTGCTCAGCCACAGCTCGTCGAATGGTGAGGCTCCGGCGCGCGGCTGGGGCGCGCAACCCCCCCCCAAACCATTCTGGGCCCACGATCAGTCCCTCGGATTGCGGAGAAAACTCGAGACGGTCGAAACGTCGCCGGCATCGGAAATCAGCCCAAATGGCCGTCGGGGCGGATCAGCACGAGCGTGCGATCACCTGCGCCGTAGGCACGTGCCAGATGCCCCGCGGGATCTGCGATGTCGTTCGGGGCGCGCGGCTCTGCAACGACGCGTAAGATTTCGAGCGGGAACGGGGCCGCGATGTTCGTTCGTGTGCCGCCGAAGCTCAGCAAGGTGAAGCGTCGGCCGCGCGTGAGTTCGAACAGCCGGCGTTCGCCGGCGATGGTCGCTAGCTTGGTTGCATCGGGGGCGCGGTCCCCGGCCCGAAGTGCGGCCGTAGCGTCGCGGTCGTCGCGCGAAGGCCAAGAGCCGCGATAGTTGATGTCGAGTTGGATGGTGCTTGCATCGCGGCGAATGGGGAGCTCTTTTTGCTCGATCACTTGCTCGAGGCGCGCGTTCGAGAGCGAGAGCACTGCGCTGGCGACCGGTCGCCGCTCAGCCTCGTAGCTGTCGAGCAGCGCGGGTGAAGCGGCGCCCCGAATGACACTCGCGAGCTTCCAGCCGAGGTTGTAAGCGTCCTGAATGCCGGTATTCATGCCCTGGCCGCCTGCATCCTGCCCCGGCGCAATGCTGGCTTGGTACGCGAAGAGGGCCCGCATTCATGCCATCGTGGACGAGCTCTTTCTGCCACTCGTGCACGGGCAATCGGCAAGGCGTCGAACCAGGTAGCTGCTCGCGAGCATCGACTTCGAGCTGGACTATCAGCAACACCTCGGCTTCCCGGATCGCGCGAACTCGAATGGACGAATCTATTCATGACAAAATGAGAAGTGGTGTGTCGCAACAGTCGATCGGCCTGCAGAGCCGGCCAGGGCTGTCGGTTTTCGCCGCGCTGGGTCAGCGATTTGCGTCGCGCGTGTGTTGACCTACGCTCCTGCTCGGGGTGTCGAGCAATATGACCGACAGCGGCCGTCAGCAATTCATCGAGATCGCGGCCGCGATCGGCGAGTTCGCCGAAGCGTTCGCGGACTATCCGCGGTTGATCGTGACCATCGTGCGCAGTATGGCCCGCGTGTGCGGTGGGTTTTGCTCGATTAGCCTGATTTCTCCGGACGGCATCTGGCTCGAGCCTGCGGCCAAGTACGACCACGATCCCGAAGCGCGAGCGCTGATCGAGAAAATTACGCTCGTCGGGCGTGTGCCATTGAAGGCCGAGTCCCCAGCCGCGGAAGTGATTCGCACGGGGCAGCCGTTCGTCACGCGCTCGGTCAGCAACGACATTCTGCGCACCCGCTTCGCGCCGGCGAGTTGGCCGCTCCTGGAGCGGCTCGCGATCAAGAGCTTGATGCAGGTGCCCCTGCGCAGCCAAGGCAAGGTGATCGGTGTGCTCACGCTCAATCGCCACGGGGAGAAAGCGGCCGAGTTCGATGAGTTCGACCTAGCCGTGGCTCAGCAGGTCGCCGATCACGCCGCTTTGTCGCTGACCAACGCCCAACGCTTCGACGAAGCGCGCCGCATCAATCGGCGGCTCAGCTTGGTCTCCGAAGCAGCGCAGGAATTTTCCGAAGCGAGCCGCGATCTCAACGGCTTGTTCGAGGTCGTCACCCGCCGCCTGTCCGGGGTGCTCGGCGGTCTGTGTGTGCTGCGCCTGCTCAGTGACGATGGGGCGTACCTCGACCCGCACGCCACCTTCGGAGGGCAGGACTCGGTCGAAATAGCCAACGTTTCGCACCAAGCCGCGCGTTGGCGCGCGGACGAAGGCCTGCCCGGGCACATCCTGGAAACGGGACAGCCGATATTGATTGAGCGCGCCAACGCAACCGCGCTGTTCGACAAATTATCAGCCGAACGCGCGCGCCTGCTGCAGCAGATGAACGTCAGCTCGGCCATCGGTACGCCGCTGATGGTGCGCGGCAAGGTGATTGGCACGCTGACCGCCTCGCGCCGCGGCGCCGAGCCTCCCTACGCCAGAGAAGACCTGGAGCTGCTGCAAGACCTTGCCGCGTACGCATCGCTCGCCATTTCAAACGGGCAGCTGCTGGAGAGCGCGCGTAGCGAGCTGGCCGAACGCAAACGCGCCGAGGCCTCGCTGAGCCTGCTCGAAGAGCAACTGCGACAGGCGCAGAAAATGGACGCCGTAGGCAAGCTCGCAGGCGGCATCGCGCACGATTTCAACAACCTCTTGTCGGTGATTTTGAGCTATTCGATGCTGCTCCGTGAGCAGTTTCCGAGCGCTGACGCACGCGCCGCGGACATCCTGGAGATCCAGCGCGCCGCCGAGCGCGCCGCCGCGCTCACCCAGCAATTGCTCGCGTTCAGCCGGCAGCAGGTCGCGAGTCGGCGACTCGTGGACATGAACGCGCTGATCCGCGGCGTCAGCCGCATGTTCGAGACACTGGTTGGTGAGCACGTGCGGCTGAATCCGCTGCTCGATCCTGACCTCGGCCAAGTCAGGGCGGACCCTGGGCAACTGGAGCAGGTACTCATGAACTTGGTGGTCAATGCGCGCGATGCGATGCCCGATGGCGGCACATTGACGATCGAAACCGTGAATGTGGAGTTGGACAAGCACTACGCGACACAACATCTCGGTGTCGTGCCTGGGGCTTACGTCATGTTCGCGGTCAGCGACACGGGCATCGGTATGGATCGCGCGACGCAAGCCCGAATCTTCGAGCCGTTTTTCACCACCAAAGAAGTTGGCAAGGGCACGGGACTCGGCCTCTCGACGACGTTCGGCATCGTGAAGCAGAACGCCGGTAGCATTTGGGTCTACAGCGAGCTCGGGCGCGGAACCACGTTCAAGGTCTATTTGCCGCGCAGCTTCGACGCAGAGAGCCCGTCTCCCGCCTCACTGTCACCCGCGCGCCTGACCGGCAACGAGACCATCTTGCTGGTCGAGGACGAGGAGCAGGTGCGCACGGTTGCCGGCGCGATTCTGAGAGCGCAAGGTTATCGCGTACTGGAGGCTGAAAACGGCGATGCCGCGCTCGCGTTGAGCGCGAGGCACGAAGGCGACATTCAGCTCCTGCTCACGGACGTGGTCATGCCCGGAATCGAGGGGCCCGCCCTCACTGAGCGACTCTCGAAAGAACGCCCCGGGCTGCGCGTGCTGTACACATCGGGCTATACGCAAGGCGCGATCATGCAGCACTTTCTCGTCGATGGCAGTCCCGCATTGCTACAAAAGCCGTTTACCCCCGAATCATTGTTGCGCAAAGTGCGTGCGGTGCTTGGCGGGGAGTAGGGCAAGGCGCTCGAATGGGGCAAGCGATAGCCTTCAATGATGCTGCCGTCCGAGCAGATTAGTTCTTGATGAACGCGACGTCGTCGATTTGCACGTCATAGCTCGCACCCTGCGCGAACCTGAAGAACACCGAAACCAAGCCGCTCGAGTCGAAAGCCTTGGGCGCCGGAACGCCGCCGACTTCGAGTGAGAGCTCGGCAAACGGGACCGTGAACCGCTGCCAGGTCGTGGTCAGCTGCTGTTGCCGGCCGTAGTGGTGACTGCACACGCTGCAGATCTTTCCGGCCTCGTCGGTGTCGGCGTTGGGCAGGGCCACGATGAGCATCGTCGGAGTCTCCGCGCGGGCCCAGAACGTGATGCCGCTGTAGGCAGAAGCGTCGAAAGTAGCCTTGCCCGATTCATTGCCGCCCGGGTTGTTCAGGTCTACCGCAAAGCCAGAGCCCCAGATCTTGAAGTCCTTGCCCCGTGCGTGCAGCCCGTTGACGCTGCTTGCACCGCGCTTGATGGCAAGGACGTCCAGAGTGGCTATCCCGCTGCCGTCGTTGGCCGTGTACCAATTTCCTGCGCGCCCTTCGCGCGCGGGGTTCGTCGGCAGTGAAAAATCGCCGTCCTCGAAGTCGTCGATCACGGCAGCGGGTGGAATCACGATGTCTGCCAGACATTTGCCAGCGGAACACACCCAGCTCTCGCAGTCGCCCGCTGTGGTGCAGCGCTGGTCCACCGCGCAGCGCTTCTGAGCGCTGCACACTCCGCCGCAGTCGAGATCGCTTTCGTTTTGGTTCTTGATCCCGTCACTGCAGGTCGCGGGCTCGAGGCAGGGCGGACAGACTCCGCCGCAGTCGACGTTGGTTTCGTTTTGGTTCTTGAGCTTGTCCGCACAAGTGGCTTCCGCACAGTGCGCGTTCTTGCAGAAGTTGCTTTCGCAATCTCGGTTCGCGCTGCAGCGGGCGCTCGCGAAACAGCGCGCACAGCTACTGGGGCCGCCACAGTCGACGTCAGATTCGCTTTCGTCCTTCACGCCATTTTCACAGGCTCCGAGCGTGGTTCCACCCGCTTCGCCGCCTGAGGCAGTGCCCGCGACGGCGGCGCTCCCGGCTTCGCCCTTGCCGCCGGCTGAGCCGCCCATGCCACCGCAGCTCGCATCGCTCCGACAATCCTGAGAGATCAGCGCTTTACCCGCACAAGCGGGTAGACCCAAGGTTGCGAGTACTGTCCAGAGCCCCAGAGAACGTTGCGCGTGCCACCCGATCATCAAGCAATCTCCTTCGAACGAGCCGCGCGTTCGAGCGCGTACCTTCAAGCAAAGAAGAGAATGATATCGCATCGCGCGAGCTCGCGCCCGCGTGCATGGATGTGCGGATGTGTGCGTGAGAGATCAAGGAATGAACGAGAAGGCGACGAACGCGCACAGCAGCACCAGGTGAGTCAATCCTTGCAGGGCCGTGGTGCTACCGCGGCCGAGGGTGAGGCCGCTGGTGACGAATGTGAGTACGAGGAAGACCACGTGCATCGAATCGATGCCGAGGATCAGGGTGCGGCCGGTGGCGATGGCGAAGGCGCGGACCACGGGAATGGTCAGCGCGATACTGGCGGCGCCCGAGCCGAGCGCCAGATTCAGGCTGGTTTGGAGGCGATTGTGACGAGCGGCGGACAGCGCCGCGAACGTCTCCGGCGCGAGCACGAGCAGGGCGATCACGATCCCGACCGTGGCGCGCGGCGCGGCTACGGCATCGATGCCGGCTTCGATCGCGGGACTCAAGGTCTTGGCCAGGCCGATGACGGAGACCAGGCTCAGCATCAGGCAGACGAAGCTGAGCCACGCCATGCTGCGCGTCGGTGGCGGACGGCTGTGTGTCCCCGCGTCGCCGGCGCCCGGCGTCTCGAAGTAGTCCTTGTGTGTCTTGGTCTGCGCGAAGAGCAGGCAGCCGTAGAGTACGAGCGATGCCGCCGAGGCAAAGATGAGTTGGGCTGAGTTGTACACAGGACCTGGCGCAGATTTCGTGTAGTTCGGCAGTACCAGTGTGAGGCCGGAGAGCACGGCCAGCACGGCGAGCAAGGAGTTCGTGCCGCCCGCATGGAAGCCGAGCTCTTTGAAGCGCAAGCCGCCCACGAGCAGGCAAACGCCCAAAATGCCGTTGGTGACGATGATGACGGCCGCGTACACCGTGTCGCGCGCGACGACGGCGGAGTCAGGCGTGTCGTTGGTCATCATCGAGACGATCAGTCCGACTTCAATCACCGTCACCGCCAGCGCGAGCACCAGCGCTCCGAGCGTCGGTCCGACGCGCGCGGCGATCACTTCGGCGTGGTGTACGGCGGTCGTGACGGAGATGGCGAGCGCCGCGACGGCGAACAACGTCCAAAATAGCGACTGACCGCCGAGGCCCGCGACCAGCCCGAGAGCGACGATGCTGAGCAGCGACGAGGCGTGACTCGCGCCCATGCCGTTGCCCAATTTTTCCTGCGAGCTGCCCATACGACCGCTCATAGCGTAGCCTCGGTCGGCCGGCGAGTGTCACATTCGAGCGGCGGCTGCGCTCAACCGATCGACATCGCGCTGTGCAGCTCAGCCAGCAGTGCGCGCGGTGTCACGCCGGCGATCGCCCGGAATTCGGCGATTAGATGCGCCTGGTCGTAGTAGCCGGCGGCGCAGGCGATGCTCGCCCAGTTTGCTGGTTCGGCGCTGCGCGCTGCGTGCAGTGCGCGCCGGAAGCGCGAAAGTTGGGCGAACTCTTTCGGATTCACGCCGACGGCTTCCTGGAACACGCGACGCAGGTGCCGCTCGCTCACGCCGAGCTCGGCGGCGACCGCGCTCACGCTGCTGCGCGAAAGGCGGCTGGCAGCGTCGAGGGCGAGGCGCGTACCTACGCGACGCTCCGTGGCGGGCGCGAGAGCAAAGCGTTCAGTGATGGCGCGCTGCAGGATGTGCGCGGCCTGCTTCGTGTCGCTTGCTTCTGCAAGCCGAGTGAAGAGCGATTGTGCTGCAGTGTCGCCCCACAGCTCCTCGAGTGGGACGATGCGTTCGGCGATGGCAGAGGCAGGGACGCCCAGCACGGCTTCGTGTGTGCCCAGCTGCAGCCGCGCTGTCACCGTCCGTAGCCCACGGCGAATGAATTTGCGATGTACCCGACTTCGCGCGCCGAGCGCGTGCACGTCGAGGCCGCCGTTCGTCCCTGCTCCGAAGCGCGCGACGAGCTGAATTTCCGTGCGTGGGATCAGGACGCCATGCGCATCGGTGTCGCGTTCATCTACGAACAGCGCCGCCAGCGCGGATGCGCTCGTTGCGCTCGGCGCGATCGAACGACGGTGCAGAGCGCTGGTCAGCATGAGCCGATTCTGTCGCGTGCTCGCCAGCTGCGCAAGATTCATGGCGCTTGTCCGTTTTTTCCAATTCGTCGCGAGCCGCGGTAGCTACGTTCTGGACATGAAAGTCCTCGTTACCGGCGCGACCGGAAAAGTCGGCAGCCGACTCAGCAAGAGACTCGCCCAACGCGGCGATCGGGTGCGCGCCCTCGTGCGCGACGCAACCCGCGCCGCCGCTTTGCGCGAAGCGCGCATCGAGCTCGTCACGGGCGATCTACTGGATGCGGACTCGTTGGCCGCCGCGGTCCGCGGGGTCGATGCGGTCGTCCATTGCGCCGCGTTCTTCCGCGGCGCGACTGCCGAGCAGGCGCATGCGGTCAACGATCTCGGCTCGCAGCAGCTCGCGATCGCCGCCCGCGCCGCTGCGGTGAAGCGCTTCATCTTCACGAGCACGGGTCTGGTCTACGGTCCGAACGGTGGTCGCCTCGCGGGCGAAGACGACGTCTGCGCGCCAACCGTGCCCTATCCGCTGAGCAAGCTAGCTGCCGAGCGTTTCTTGTTGTCACTCGAGGGGCTCGACGTGCGCGTCCTGCGGTTGCCGTTCGTGTACGGAGACGGCGATCCGCACATCGAAGAAGTCGTCCCGATGATGCGCGATTTTCCGCCGAACCAGCGCATGTCGATCGCTCATCACGCGGACGTGGCACACGCCGTCGCGTGCTTGCTCGATGCATCATCGCCGGCACACCGCATCTACAACCTGGTCGACGACGAAGCTCCGGACCTTGCCACGCTGTTTGCCGCGGTAGGCGCGGCACCCCCCGACGGCTCGAACCCCGAAAAGGCACGTCCGTTCGCGGCGCTCATGGACGGTCGCCGGCTCCGTGAGGAGCTCGGCTTCAAGCCCCAGTTCCCGCGACTCGCCGACGCGATTGCCGCTGGCGCTTAGTCCGCGGACAAATGCTTCAGCGCTTCGCGACGGCTCAAAGGGCTGAGCTCTGTGGCGTGCTCCTTCACGTAGCGGCGGACCGTGTGCGGGTCGTGTTTCGCGAGTTGGCGGAGCGCCCAGCCGATGGCCTTTCGCAAGAAGAACTCCTGTGAAGCAAGCGAGGGCTCGATGCAGGAAAAGAGCAGCTTCAGATCGGTCGCTTCGCGAAAGAACATCTGGCAAATGATCGACGTTCGGCGTTTCCACAGGTCGTCTGAGCGACTCCAAACGAGTAGCGTTTTCCGCATCGGCACTGGGTAGGCGGCGAGCAGCGGCCCAATGCGATGTTCGGCCAGCTCATCCACGTAATCCCACCAGGCCCCGGTCACGATCAGTTCCTCGTACATGGGCAGAGCCGCCAAATCCTGGAACGCTCGTGCGCGTCTGTGCCCGCTCAGCGCGATCGCCGCATAGCGCTCCTCGCGATGTTTGGCGCCTCGCCACAGCGACAGCACATCCGCCCGCCAAGCTTCCGCGCTCGCGAAGGGATAAGCCGCGAACGCGCTGCGACAAGCCACTTTGACGCGCGGAGCCGACACGCCCAGATACGGCATCTCGGACTTCATGTACGCCTGCATGGCGGGAGCGCGTGCGGGTTCCGCCAATGCCAGCAAGGCCGCTCGAACGGTACGCTGCAGGGCCGAGTTCCGAGCGCTTCTCATCACTTGCCATCGTAGTAGTACCGCCGTCTCCCGGGAACGGCAGTGATGCCCGCCGCTGCGGCGGTGGCACGAATTGAAAATTCGTGATACTGGTGGGCCTGGCTCACCTGGCCGTCACCCAAACGGCGCAAATCTGTCGCAAATTGCCATGAAAACGCGACGATAAATGCGTGACACGATCTTTAGTCCGCGTGCTATGAGGCCCGCGTGCCGTCCGTTTCGCGGTTTTCCTGCCATCGCTCGCCGCGTGAGGCCGACTTGCGGCTGACAGCGACCCAACGCCGCGTCCGGACGGTTCTGGCTTCGTTGGTTCTGCTTCTCGGCGTACCGAAGGTTGCCCGGGCTGAAGTCACGGCGCCAGTGGCACGCGAGCAGCCGCCTCCGGTGTGGCCCCATGAGGCGCCCAGCACGCACGATGTGCTCGTGCCGGTAGTGCTCGTACTCGACGCAGGCGGCCACGTGCAGAGCGCGGAGATCGAAGCCAGCGTCGATCCAAAAGTCGATGCGGCGGCGATTGCGGCGGCACGTCAGTGGCGGTTCAATCCGGCGCTGAAGGACGGCAGCCCCGTCGCCGCAAAGGTTCGAGCCGTGGTGCGCTTTGCGGCGCGCCCGCCCGCAGCGACTGCTGCGGTCAAAGTCGAGCAGCCCGTCCAGTCGAACTCGCCGGTCACGGCTCCAGGTACGCCCGGGGTTGCAGCGGTCGCAGCGTCCGAAGCTACGACCATTACCGTGCTCGGCGTGCGTAACGCGCCACCACCGCGCAGCGCTTCCGAGATTGTTCAGGACAAGCGCGTGCTGACCGCGGCGCCGCATCGCACTGCCAGTGATCTGCTGCTGACGGTGCCGGGCATTGCGCTGACGCAGCACAGCGGCGAGGGAGCGGCTCATCAGATCTTTTTCCGCGGTTTCGACGCGGTGCACGGCCAAGACTTGGAGATTTGGGCCGGCGGCGTGCCGGTCAACGACGTCTCCAACATTCACAGTCAGGGCTACGCAGATCTCAACTTCTTGCCGGCCGAGGTCGTGAAGCAAATCCGCTCCGCGCCGGGTACGTACGATCCGCGACAGGGAGATTTCTCGGTCGCGGGCACGCTGTGGCTCGACCTCGGCTACGGCGAGCCCGGCGTCACCGCGCGCGCGTCCCTGGGTCAGTTCGGGTCTCGCCGCTACTTCATGGCCTATCACCCGAAAGGTTGGTCGGACGCGACGTTCGCCGCGTTCGAATTGTACTCGACCGACGGCTTCGGCCCCGCGCGCGCTGCCCAGCGCACCTCGGCCATCGGGCAGACGGAGCTCCAGCTCGGGACGGCAAAGGTTCGCATTCTGGCCTCGACTTATGCTGGAAGCTTCAACTCTGCGGGTGTTTTGCGGCTGTCGGACATCGAAAGCGGCGTCATCGACCGGTATGGGTCCTACGATCAGAATCAGGGTGGCGATTCGGCGCGCTCGCAGCTCGCCTTCGAGCTCACGCAAGGGGATGACCAGGGCCGCTGGTCACTTTCGCCCTACGTCGTGTTGCGCTCGATGCGCTTGCGGCAAAATTTCACGGGTTATCTGGCGATGCCGACGAGCGGCAGCGCGAGCGAGGTGGCAGCGGCGGACAAAGCCTCCGAACAGGGCAACTCCGAGCAACAAACCAACGACGCCTCCACGCTCGGCATGACCGGCTGCTATCGACGCACGCTCGGGCTATTTTCCGCAGCGGACAGCTTCGAAGCCGGGATCTTTGCGCGCTACGATCGCATCGAACAAGCGCAAAAGAAGCTTTCCGTCGCTACCTCTGAGGTCACGCTCGACGAAGTCGATGCGAAGATCAACGCCACGAACGTGGCGGGCTACGTCGACTTCGCGCTTCATCCAATCCGGCGCCTCACTTTGCGCGGCGGCTTGCGCCTGGACGGCCTTGCCTACTCGACCGAGGACGACGGGGGCCAAGGGCAGGGGCAACGGCGCTCGGCTCAGGGGGCGCATCTCGGGACGAAGGCCACCGTCGATGTCGCCCTGACGCGCAGCGTGCATGCGCTCGCCAGCTACGGCGATGGTTTTCGGTCCCCACAAGCGCGTAGCCTGCAAGCCGGCGAAACCGCGCCTTTCACCAGTGTGCAGAGCTACGAAGCGGGGATTCGGCATCAAACCCGCGCGCTGCGCGCGACCGCTTCCGTATTTCGCACGACACTTTCCGACGATCTTGCGTTCAATCAGGTCACCGCGCGCAACGAACGAACGCCACCGACGCGCCGCACCGGCGTGAGCGCGGAAATGTCCGCGCAACCCAATTCCTGGTTCACGGCTGCAGCGAGCATTACCTACACGCGCGCTGAGTTCACCAATACCGATGGTGGCTACAATTCGGGTGATCTGCTGCCGTACGCACCGCAAGTCGTGATCCGCACGGATGTCGCATTTACGCCCATACTGGGTCGCGCGCTGAATCGACCGATCACCTCGCACTTCGGCTTCGGCCAGACCGCGATTGCGCGCCGCCCATTGCCATACGGTGAAATGGGACACGACTATTCCTTGATCGACGCCAATGCTTCCGTGCGGCTACGCGAAGTCGAGCTCGGGCTCAGCGCGTTCAACTTGCTCGATCTGAATTGGTACGATGGTGAGTACACATACGCATCGAACTTCGAGCAGGGCAAGGCTCCTTCGCTCGTGCCACAGAGGCACGTGACGGTCGGTGCGCCGCGCACGGTTTTGGCAACTTTTACGCTGTACTTGTGAGGTCCTCATGTCAGTGCGCGGCAGATTTTCCCTGAGCATGACCAGCATCGCACTTCTGCTTGCCTGCGCTTCGGGCTGTAGCTCGACCTCGGGGAGCAGTACGGCGGGCAAGCGAATCATTCTCCATACCGTCGCTATCCCGAGCGCCCAATCGACATTCACCACGGGCTTCGGTTGGGACGTAAAGGTCACGCAGGCCAAGCTTTCGATCAGTGCATTCTATTATTTCGATGGGCCGCCGCCCACGGCGTCGTTCCGAGTGCCGCGGCGCAGTCTGGGCGAACGGCTTTCGAACTACTTCATCGGTAGCGCTTGGGCTCACCCGGGGCACTACCAGCCCGGTACCGCGTTGGGTGAGGTGATCTTTGCGCGGCCGATCGTGTTCGACTTGTTTTCTACGGGTCCCGAGCAATTGAGCGATGGTGACGGCGTGACTGGGATCTACCGTTCAGCGCGCGTCGTGCTGCCTTCACAGCCTCCCGCCGATTCAATACTCGATGGCCACGTCGCGGTGATCGAGGGGCAAGCGCTCAAACACGGTGAAGCTGCGGCGCAGCCCATCTACTTTCGCTTGATCGCGGACTTTGCCGATATCGCGATGAACGTGAATGAAGGTGCTGTCGATGGCTGTGTCTTGGACGAAACGACGGTAATCGACGACGGTACGATTTCCATGTCGGTCAAACCGGCAATTTGGCTCAACCTGGTGGACTTTTCCAAGATCGAGCCGGGCAGCGCTGAGCGGCCGACCGAGACGCGCAACACTGGTTTCTCTCAGGGGTTGACGCAGCTGAGCGCCTATCATTTCACCTTTAGTAACTGAAGCTTCGAGCAGAAAGGGCATCGAGTTCATGTCGTCGAAGAGCGCGTGCGTATTCGTGTGTGCAGGGCTATTGATGATGAGTGGCTGCAGCGATCCGACGAGTCAGCGGCGCGGCAGCGAGCGTTTCACCACGTGGGGAGAATCCTTCGTCGAATTCGGCATTCCGGCCGGAGACGGCGAGGGTGGCTTCATCGACGGTTGGGCCGTGAAATATCGCAAGTTCTTGGTGAATTTTCACGAGATCGTGGTGGCAGACGCGGCTGGCCATGTCGCCGCCAAGCTGGATCAGTCGCGCTTCGTGGACAACACGAAGCGCGGCGAGAAGGAGCTCGTCACCTTCTCGAACCTCGACGCCAAGGCGTACACGCTCGTGAGCTATCAAATCAAACCCGCGCTCGCGGAAGCAGAGATCGTGGGCGACGCCGACCCAGAAGATCTCGCGATGATGGTGCGCGACGGCCTATCCATGTATGTCGAAGGAGAAGCAACCAAGCCCAATCCCGACGACTCAACGCAGAAGCGGACCAAGACCTTTCGTTGGGGTTTCAAGACTCAGACCAGCTATCTCGATTGCCACTCGGAAGAAAACGGCATCGCCACCCAGGGGGTCGTCGTCACCACCAACAAGACCGATACTAGCCAGCTGACGACGCACGGCGATCACTTTTATTACGACAGCCTGCAGTCCGGCGACAACGCGAAGCCCACCGCGCTCCGTTTCGAGGAGAAGGCTGCGGCCGATGACGGGCCAAACGGCGACGGCGACGGCGAGGTCACGCTTTCGGAGCTGTGTCAGGAAAACATCGATCCGGATGTGTACAATCCGTCGGGCCTTCCGGGCTCGACGATCGGTGATTTCGTCATCTCCCTGGCACGAACAGTCGGTCACTTTCGGGGTGAAGGAGAATGCACGGTGAAGCGCATCGACCCTGTTCCCAGCGGCGTCGAGAACCCCTGCGACGAGTACCCTTGAGCGCAACCGAGCGTGTCTACGCTCCTAGGACGTCGGCATCCGTCCCGTCGAACGGGCGGTACGCCCGAGACACGCTCGCCCAACAGATCAGCGTGAGACCCAGAGCAGCACACGAGGACCCGCTACAGCCCGCCATTCGAGGTTTACTCCTCGAGACGCAGTTGCGCCTCGGTCTTGTGAAACAACGCGAGCAACAAGAAATCGTAGCTGAGCTTGCACGCGCCTGCGCAGAGCAGCGGCCAGCCGAACGTCGTTCGCTCGAGCAATAGGCCGGCCAGGGTGGGCGCCAGCGCCGAGGCGAGGCTTCTCGGCACATTGGTCACGCTCGCAGCCGCCGCGCGCTCTTCGGGCGGAACGACGGACATCACGTACGCTTGGCGCGCTGGGACGTCCATTGAAGAGATGCTGGCACGCAGCAGCAGGCAGGCGAGCGTGAGCCACAGCGTGGGCATCAGGGCGGCGAGCATCAGGAACAGGTTCGCCGGCACGTGCGTGTAGACCATGGTCCGGATCAGGCCGATTCGAGCAGCGAGTCGCGGCGACAAGAATTGTGACAGCGAGGACGCCAAGCTGGACGCGAAGAAGAACGCGCCGGCAGTGCTGAGCGACAACTGGAAGCGCCGAAACAGCCACAACGCGAGCAGTGATTGCACCACGAAACCACCGCCGAAGGAGTCTAGGCTAAATAGCGCGGAGAGTCGCAGCACTGCCGCACGAGAGACAGCGAGTGGTTGTCGCGGAGCGCGAGTCACTGGCGTGTCTGGAGTTTGCGCGTACAACCAGGCTACGAACGCACCGACCGCGCCATACACGAGAAATACTGCTCTCTCCGCGTCGAACGTGGTCACGCCGCACGAGCGCGCGAGGAGCTCTGGAACTCCGACGGCGAGCGCGCCGAGTGCACCGGAAAAGCTACCGATGACATTGTAGCGCGCGAACAGGGCGGTGGTCGCGCGCCTGCCGACCGCGAGGCCCGCCAGCGCGGCTTGCTCCAAGGGCAGGAACACGCTCACGTCTCCGTTCGAGGGGTTCATGGTGCCGACGACAGCCACCAAAAATAGTGGCCAAAAGGTCGTGAAGCCGGCGAACCCGAGGCCCGTACCGAGCATCAATGTCGCGGCAAACAGCAACAACCGGCGACCCGAGAATCGGTGAGAGACGAGGCCCACGCCCAGCGTTACGACGCCCGAGCCGAACAACGTGCCCGTCACGAGGGCGCCTACGGCCAGCGGTGTGAAGCCGAGGCGCGCGAGGTAGCCGGCAAGCATGACACTCACTGTTCCGTCGATTGCTCCTCGCAAGCCGCGAGACAGCAATAACGGCCATGCTGCGGAGTCATCGCCCGGCCGGGTAAGGGGGAGGCTTTGCACGGTACGGGCCCATCGTAACTCCGTGTGCGCTTGCGAGCGACGCTGGTTGGCCGTAAAGCAATCGACATGGGCGCGTGGCGACGTTTTTTTTGCTCGCTCTGGCTGTCCTAGGCCTCGCTTCGACCACTCGCTTGGCCGCGGCCGTCCCACCGCTCTCCAGCGTGCAGGTGATCCCGCTTCCCGGTGTCGAACGTCGCATCGACCATCTGGCCGTGGATCGTCGAACACATTCCGCTCGGCAATTTCGCCGACAATTACCCCATGGCTCTCGATGAGAGCGGGCGAGAATCGCGACGCGCGCTGGTGCTCGCACAGGGCTCTGGTCGAGCGAGCTCGATCGCTTGTTCGTGCCCTGGCCAGCTCGGGATGGTCGCCCTGCGGCTATTCAGGTGCTCGCGGCACCGAACGGAGGATAGGCTCACTCTGCACCTTGCGGCCGAATTCAAGGCTGGCAACTCAAGCTGATGCCGCGACCCATATTCCCGCCCACCGAGCAGGTGTCGCAGGAGCCCGCGCACTCGCACGTGATCGGGCCTTTGCCGCAAGTGTTCTCGATGCAGCGCGCGGACAGCGTGTCGCCGGCGGTGACTGCGCACAGCTGGCCGGGCGGACAGGTCGTGGTGGAAGGGTACGCGCATTGCACTTCTTCGCAAGCGCCCACGTTGACGTGCCAGACGCCGTTTTCACAAGTGACAACGCTGCGTCCGGCCCCCGAGCAATCCTCATAAAAGCAGGTCTGACCCTCGGGGCGGCACGAATCCGGGTGAAGCGGGACTGTGTCGGGACAGGGTGTTGCCGCGCCGCCGCTCACGCGCGCTTCTCCCGTAGCCACGTTGCCGGCGTCGCCACGAGTGCTGTGCGCGTCAATCGCGCCGGGCGAGCCGCCGCTACCCCGCGAGTCGTCGTCGAGTGCGGAAACCGTCGCTGCGCTGCCGCATCCCAAGCTGAAAACGAGCGCTCCGATACAACTTATCGAAGCGCGTGTGAAAGCCATGTCGCTACTGCGATTTAGACTGCGATAAAGAAACATCGTCTTTGAGTCAGCAAGTTGCGTGCCGGTCAATATCGTTGCTCGTGCGAGTTCGGGAACGCCGTGCAAGCACGCCGTTCAAGGTGCTCGAAGCTGTGGCAAGCACGCCTAGCGGTCCGCCGAACAGCGATGCGCTACGCGTCGATCCGCAAAATCGCGCTGAAAGGCCGCGCCGAAGAGCGAGCGCGTGCGAGGCGAAGATGTATCGTCGGCTAGCAGCAACGAGCTGAGGCAATGTGCGTGGCCCACCTGCATTCGAAACAGGTGCTGCGAGGCGGAATGCGGCAGTGTTGACGATCTGCTGCGACACTCACGCATCGTGCGTGATGAACTGCACTCAGCGCAATCGCAGAACCGCGTCGTGATACCTCGTCGAGTCGTACGTCCACGAAAGCGTCACACGAATCACCGCGCGCAGGGCATCCAGATAACGGCTCAGCGCCTGGTCTGCCACTTGGTCGAAGCCCGGCAGCTGCGCG
>Ga0315912_10002373_pt1 | contig 20272 bp, 22 predicted proteins | sample VfabasoilMG_FD_204469 | JGI IMG/M metagenome (GOLD analysis project Ga0315912, IMG submission 204469) | Garden soil microbial communities collected in Santa Monica, California, United States - V. faba soil | ecosystem: Environmental > Terrestrial > Soil > Garden | place: USA: California...
GGTCTGGTTCATGTGGTAGATGTCCCGCGCCACATAGGGCAGCAGCCCCGGGGACGTGATGGGAAACGCCGTCATGTTCACCAGGTAAGCCAGCCACATCGCCGCCAGCACGCAGGGCGTGTTCCAGACATAGGCAAGGCCCTCCCGCGTCTCCTGCCAAGGAGACGCACGGACCTGCCCGCCCGCGCGCGGCAACCCGGAGGCCGGCACGTGCACGCAGAGCGTCAGCACCACGCCCAGGACGTAGCAGCACAGGATCACCACATACGCCGTGCCTATGCCCAGATAGGCGAACAACGCCGCCCCCAGCAGGGAGCCGAAGATGCGCGCGGAGTCCGATGTCGTGCGCGCCACCCCCATCGCCACCACCAGCTGCTCGCCCGGCATCGTGGCCGCGGTCAGCGCGCTGCGCATGCCGATGTCGGAAGGCCGGATCAGCCCGATCAGCGTGCCAATCACGAACACGATCGGCGTGGTCAGCGTCTCGGTGAAGATCAGCAGCACCATGCTGATGGAGATGGCGGCGTAGCCCATCCGCATCACCGCCAGCACGATGCGGTGCCCGATCCGATCCGCCAGCATGCCGAAGCCCGGCGCGATGAGGGTGCCGAAATACTGCAACGCCCCGAACAGCGTCAGCATCGCCACGGAGTTGGTGGCCACCAGCACGTACCAGGCCAGGATCAGGATCTCCATCTCCTGCGCCCAGGAGGTGAAGAGATCGGCCGGGAACTGGTAGCGGAAGCTGCGAACCCGGAAGGGCGCCAGCATCGAAATCCGGGTCGACGCGCTCATGCCAGGTTATGTACCACGCCCATGGATAGGCGTCATGGCACCGAACCGCGTTCGATGGAAAACGCTAAGCTTGTCCGGCCCGAACCGCGCTCACGCCGCCGTTGAGCGTCGGCGGCGCCACCACGCCAACCCGGCCAAACCCGCGCCCAGCAGCGAGAGGGTCGTCGGTTCCGGCACATTCTCTCCGGTCGGCAATGCCCGGGTCGTGAAGGACACGGTATCCAGCAGCACAGAGTTGCAATGTGTCACGAATGACGCGAGCGTTAGCGTCACCGAATTCGCCGTAAAGCCCTGGATCGCCCCGACCGGCCCGGGGTCCTGGCCGTTCAGATCCAACCACTCCTCGACCAGCACCGCGTTCGCCAGAATCTCCCCGCCCGCGAACTTCAGGTCAGTTAGCGTGATAGTGACACTCGGGAACGTGCAATCTAAGACGTCATCGCTGCAGGTCTCCTGGAAGCTGAATCCGGTCCCCGTCAGCGAAAAAACAAAACTACAGCCGGCACCCGAGGGAGATGTTCCATTCCCACAGCCGTTGCCCGGCTGGCTGGCGGGCACTGCGAGGTCATTGGCGTTGTAACTGAAATCCGTATAGCCCGGGTCCAATGATCCCGAATGAGTGGAGGTAATGCTAACATCCGCGCTCAGCAGTGCAGCCGCATGCGCATTTGCCGGCAGCAGCCACGCGAGCAGAGAAAGGGCCAGGAGTTGCGCACGCCACATCGTCATACCAAGCCTCACTCTGCCTTCAGTGGCCCGGTATGATCGACCGGCCGCAATCCAATGAATTTCAGTATAAGATTGCCTTTTTCGCAGTCAACGCAATAACGCCGAATGCTCACCCGCCAACCCGCAGCCGTGCCGACCGCCATCGTCATGCCCGCGCGCACGGAAGGCGGGGTGTACGCCGTTATCATCCTGTGCTGCATCGTCGTCGCCCTGCACGGCGCGACCATTCACAATCCCCTCGTCTTCAGCGACGTGTACTGGTTCGGTCCCGCCAACGCCCCGGTACTGGCCAAGTTCGATCCCGGTCTGCGTTTCATCACCAAAACCTATGCCCACTTCCTCATGCAATGGGGCGGTGGCAGCGTCGTCTGGCTCCACGTCTCGGCCATCGCCCTGCACGCGCTCGCCGCCGTCACCGTCTTCCTCCTCATCCGCCGTCTCGTCGCCGCCGCCATCGCCACGCGCTCGCCTGAGTTCGCAGTGCCGGAAACCACTGTCGCCCTCATCGCCGCAACTCTCTTCGCGGTTCACCCCGCGCTCATCTATTCCGTCGCCTTCGTGGGCGAGCAGGAAAACGTCATCGCCACCCTGTTCGCCCTCGCCACGCTCGGCCTGTGGCTGAGCGGCCTGCTGCGCGACTCCCGGGCCCGTCTCGCCGCCGCCGCCCTCGCCTATGCCGGCGCCATGATGTCCAAGGAGAACCTCATCATGGTCCCCGCCATCGCGCTGGCCATGACCGTCCTTGTCGCGCCAATCAGTGGGCAAACCGTCCGCCGCATCACACTTCCCACCATCCTGCTCGGCATGGTTGCCCTGGGTGCATTCGGCTTCATGCTGCGCACCCCCGCCACCATCCCGGAAACGGGCTACCCCTCCACCCAGCTTGCCCTGATGGCGGATACGCTTCCCAACCAGGTCGACTACGCGCAAAGCGCCATCACCCAGCTCGGCCACTTCTTCCGCTACGGCGCCATCTGGCTGCTGCCGAACCCTGGCTGGATGGCGCTGGACCTTCAACTGCCCACCGCGCCCTGGCCACCCACGGCCAATGGCATCATCGCCGTCATGGCCTTCCCCCTCTGGCCACTCGCCTGCCTGGTCCTGCTGTTCCGTCGCGGCTGGTGGGGCCTGATCGGCTTCGGCCTGCTCTGGCCCTGGCTGCTCTACCTCACGGAACTAGCCACCGTCCGCAGCACGGAGGGATTCGTCCTCTACCGCATGTATCCCTGGGCCATCGGCCCCAGCCTCGTCGCCGCCCTGCTCATTGCCCGCCTGCCCTGGCGCGCCGCCGTCGCCACAGCCGCCGTCCTCGCCGCCGCCCTTTTTCTGATCGCCCGCACCCAGCTCGCCACCTTCGCCACCGACGTCGCCCTTTGGAACCAGGCCATCGCCGCCAACGTCCCATACCAGGACACTGCGCCGGCCGCTTTCCGGGCCTACCTCAATCGCGGCAATGCCCTGCTCGTCCGCAGCCGGATGCAGGACGCCCAGCGCGACTTCGAAACCGCCGCCCGCCTCGCCCCGCAACTGCCGGGACCGCACCTCAACATGGCCGTTGCCCTGGAACGCCTCGGTCGCCACCAGGAAGCGCTCGCCGCGATGACGGCGGGCATCGAGCGCAACACCGGCCAGCCGCCGGCCATCCGCGCCCGCGCCATCGCCAACCGCGCCGCTATCCTCTTCGCGCTGGATCGTCCGCGGGACGCCCTCACCGACCTCGACGAAGCCGCGCGGCTGGACCCCGCCCGCGCGGAATACCGCGATAACGCGGAGAAGCTCCGCGCCGCGATCGGCGGATAAAGAGGCGGCGGGTAGGGCAGGGGCCCTACCCCTTCACACTCCCCGTCACGCCGGAGACGTAGTGCTCCACAAAGAACGAATACACCACCGCCACTGGTATCGACCCCAGCAACGCACCCGCCATCAGCGAGCCCCAGAAGAACACGTCCCCCCGCACAAGCTCGGACACCACCCCCACCGGCACCGTCTTCTGTTCGGAGGAGGAGAGGAACACCAGCGCGTAGATAAACTCGTTCCACGACAGGGTGAACGCGAAGATACCGGCGGAGAGAATGCCTGGAATCGCCACCGGCAGGATTATGTACAGCATCGCCTGCCAGCGCGTCGCCCCGTCGATGCGCGCACACTCCTCCAACTCCTTCGGGATCGCCTTGAAGTAGCCCATCAACAGCCAGGTGCAGAACGGGATCAGGAAGGTCGGGTAGGTCAGGATCAGCGCCCAGGGCGTATCACCTAGCCGGAAGTTGCGGATGATGTCCGCCAGCGGGATAAACAGCAGCGTCTGCGGCACCAGGTAGGTCACGAAGATCCCCGTGCCCAACGCCCCCGCATACTTGAACTTCAGGCGGGACAGCGCGTAGCCCGCGAACACGCCGCACACCAGCGATATGGCGGTGGAGGCCAGCGCGATCAGCATCGTGTTCCACAGCCAGGTGGAGAACAGCGTCTCCTCCAGCAGCATCTTCACGTGGTCAAGCGTGGGATTCCACGTCCAGAACGGGTTGTAGTTCTTCGCGTTCCACGGCCGGTACAGCTCCTTGTCCGGCCGGAACGTGGTGATGATCATCCAGTAGAACGGAAACAACAGGGTGATGATGAACATCCACAGCGGGATGTAGAAGAACACCCACCGCTTCCACCGCGCGCCTTCAATCATGATCGCGTCTCCACCGGCTCGTTAGCGCGTCTCAACGCGACGGATGTAAAGCAGCTGCACCAGCACCACGGCGAACAGGATCGGGAAGATCGCCAGGGAGATCGCCGCGCCCTCTGACAGCAGCCCGGTGCCGATTCCGATCTGGTAGGCATAGGTCGCGAACAGATGTGTCGCGTTCGCGGGCCCGCCGCCTGTCAGTACGTACACAAGCTGGAAGTCCGCGAAGGTCTGGATCACGGAAAACAGCGTCACCACCATCGTCACCGGCAGCAGCAGCGGCCAGGTGATATGCTGGAAGCGCTGCCAGGCATTCGCGCCATCGATGGCCGCGGCTTCCTGCAATTCCGGGCTGATCGTCTGCAACCCGGCCAGCAGGGAGATCGCATAGAACGGCAGGCCGCGCCACACGTTCACCACGATCACGGAGAAGAACGCCAGGTCCGGCTCACCCAGCCAGTTGATGCGCTTGGTGATGAAGCCCATCTGGTAGAACAGCCAGTTCAGCACGCTGAAGGTCGGGTCGAACATCCACTTCCACGCGAAGGTGGACAGCACCGTGGGAATGATGAATGGCAGCAGCACGAAGGCGCGCGTCAGCGCCTTGCCGCGGAAATTGCGGTTCAACAGCTGCGCCAGCCACAGGCCCAGCACCAGCTTGATCACCGTTGTGATGAAGGTGTACCAGCACGTGTTCCACAGCGCGGTGTGGAAGATGTTGTCGTTCCATACCTTGTAGAAGTTCTTCAGCCCGACGAACTTGCCGGGCACGCCCACGCGGGAGTCGGTGAGGGACAGCCAGATCCCCTCGAAGAACGGATAGGCGATGAACAGCCCCAGCAGCACCGCCGTGGGAAACAGCAGCGCGGCAGCGAACCAGCGTTCGTCCTCCCATATCCCCGCGCGCTTGTGCTCTCGTCCATGCGTGCCGGTCATCGTCGCGGCGCTCGCCATCTGCTGCCCACCTTGTCGGTTATGTTGCTATTGGCAGGAACGGCCAGGGGTGTCGCAAACCCCTGGCCGCCGGTAGTTCGGGAGACGCAATCAGACCGAGTAGATCTTCTTCAGCTCGCCCTCGGCCCACTTCACGGCGTCCTCGGCGGGCATGCCCTGCACGGCCTTCGCGTACATATCCACGATGATGTACTTCGTCAGCGCCTCGGCCGCCTTCTGGTTCGGCCGTCCGGCAAAGCCCGGCGTCCGGCCATATTTCGGCGCGGTGGCGTAGGGCGTCATCACCGGGTCCTCGCCCCACATCTTGTTGGTTTCCCACACCTTCGCTGGGCCGCAGGCGAAGCCTTTCTGCACCTGGAACCACGGCTCGTAGTTCGCCGGCGTGTGGAACCATTTCAGGAAGTCGATCGCCGCCTTCGGGTTCTTGGAATAGCCCATCACCATCGTGGACTGGTTGGCGTGGAACATGTACTGCCCACCCGGACCCGCCGGCAACGGCGCGTGCAGGATGTCGGACTTCATCGGCTTGCCGTCTTCCGTCTGGTAGGTGTCCGGCTTGCGCAGCGTCTCGATGTAGATGGAAGCGCCGTTCAGCGTGGCGGAGATGGTGCCGGACAGGAACGCACGGTTGTTGTTCGTGTCGTCCCAGGCCAGGCCGCCCTCGTCATGGCCTTCCTTCCAGAACGCGGTCATGAACTTCACGGAGTCCACGGTCTCCTTGGAATTGATGGCGACGGTCTTGCCGTCCGCCTCCACTTCCTTGCCGCCGAAGGACCACATGAACGGATAGGCAAAGCCCGGCGCGTCACCGAACGTATGGCCCAGCGTCTGCCCGATCGGGTGGCCCGCGGCCTTCAGCTTCTTTGCCATGGCGCGGTACTCGTCCCATGTCTTCGGGAATTCACCGCTCATGCCCGCCTGTTTGAACCAGGAAACCCGGTAGGCAATCATGCCGCCGATGATGGCATAGGGAACGGACACCCACTTGTTGCCGTCGTGGCAGTTGCCCTTGGCGATATCGTAGTAGCCGCCCTGGGACGAACTCACGGACTCACACAGTTCCGACACGTCGGCCAGCGATTCCACATACAGCTGCGGGTTGCTGTTGAACGCCATGATCAGGTCCGGCCCGGCCTTGGACTGGATGCCCGCCGTGGTGCGCGCCTGCAAGTCGTTGGCGTTGATGGTCTCCAGGTTGATCTTGAAGCCCAGCGCCTTCTCCGCCGCCGGAATGGCCACCTTGCGCAGATGCTCGTCCGCCGCCGGCACGAAGTCGTTCCATTTCAGCCAGTGCACCGTGGTGCCCTGCGCATAGGCTGGCGCCCGCCCGGATGCCAGGATGCCGGCAAGCCCGCCGGTCGTTGCGGCCACCGCGCCGGTGCCGGATACCTTCAGCAGATTACGTCTCGTCACGCGCGCCATTGGGCGGGCCTCCCTTTCTTGGAACGTTATGCCGCTCATGGGGGTAACCATGCACGGTATCACTTCAGCTTCCCCGTCCCGGAGAAATTCGAGTTCCCCGGATAACTGCCAACACCCTAGCGTTGTACGCATACGGCACGCAACGGGGGCAATGCGATGGTCGCGCAGAAGCGCGCGTGCCTTCACCCGGTCTGGGCAAGGGCACGCCGTGGGCCAGGCGCGCTATGCCTAGCCGTAGACTTTCTTCAGTTCACCTTCGGCCCACTTCACGGCGTCTTCCGCAGGCATGCCCTGCACGGCCTTCGCGTACATATCCACGATGATGTACTTGTTCAGCACCTCGGCGGCCTTCTGGGTCGGCCGCCCCGCATAGCCCGTGGCGCGCGCCGTCAGCGCCGCATCTCGGAACGGCAGCATGATCGGGTCTTCCTTCCACACCGGGTCGTTCTCCCACGCGCGTGTGGGCCCTTCCGCGAAGCCCTTCTCCACCCGGAACCAGCCGGCGTAGTTGTCCGGCGTGTGCAGCCAGCGCAGGAAATCCTTCCCGCCCTTCTGGTTCTTGGAATAGCCCATCAGCATGTTGCTCTGGGACCCGTGGAAATGCACCCGCCCCGCCGGCCCTTTCGGGTTGTAGGCATGGCGCATGTCGCTCTTCATCGGCTTGCCGTCCTCCGTTTGGTAGGAATCGGGCTTGCGAGAGCCTTCGATATAGATCGAAGCGCCGTTCAACGTCGCGCAGATGGTACCGGAGAGGAAGGCGCGGTTGTTGTTGGTATCGTCCCAGGCCAGTCCGCCCTCGTCCATCGCATCCTTCCAGAACGCGGTCATGAACTTGACGGACTCCACGGTGTCCTTGGTGTTGATCGCGACCGTCTTACCGTCCGCCTCAACCTCCTTGCCGCCCCAGGACCACATATAGGCATAGGCGAAGCCCGGCGCATCGCCGAATGTGTGCCCCAGTGTCTGGCCGATGGGTCGGCCCTTTGCCTTCAGCTTCTTGCCCGCGGCGCGGTACTCATCCCAGGTATCCGGGAAACTGGTCACGCCCACGTCGTCGAACCAGGATTTGCGATAGACGATCAGGCCGGGGCCGAACATGTGCGGCACCGCCAGCCATTTGTTCCCGTCGTTGTTGTTGGCCTTGATGGCATCGTAGAACCCGCCCTGCGTGGATCCAATCTGCTCGCATATATCGGACACGTCGGTCAGAGATTCGGAATAAAGATGGCAGGTGCTGTTGAACGCCATGATGATGTCGGCGCCCGACTTGGACTGAATCGCCGCCGTGGTGCGCGGCGCAAGGTCGTTGCCGTTGACGCTTTCCAGCGTCACCTTGATCCCCAAATCCTTCTCCGCCTTCGGCAGTGCGACCTTACGGAGGTATTCATCGCCGGCCGGAACAAAATCGTTCCAGCGCAGCCAGTGCAGTGTCGTCCCTTGGGCGTAGGCCGGCGCGCGGCCGGTAGCAAGGATGGCGGCCAGGCCGCCGGACGTGCGCAGCAGGCTTCGTCGCGAAACGCGAGGCATGTCGTCTTCTCCCTGACTTCGTCCCTTCCGGTTGATCCGGGGGCTTCACAGGGGGAACGCTAGGACTCCGGCCCTTCGACCTGCAATGAAAATGCGCGGGAGAATCAGCCCCCGCGCCCCGCCGCGTGGTACTCGGGGTTCGGCATCATATCCGTTGCGGACGCCATCCGGTTGGAAAGATTGAAAAACGCTACCGTTTCTGAAAGATCGAAAATATCGTCGTTACTCAATCCCTGGTGGCTGAGCAGATCGCGATCCGCATCCTCGATCAGGTGCGGCGTGGTGGTCAGCTTCCAGGCGTAGTCCAGCATCGTGCGCTGGCGTGGGTCGAGCCGCGCCACGCGGTAGTTCAGCGCCAGCATCTCCCCCAAATGCGGATCGCCGGACAACTGCCGCACCGCCGCCCCATGCGCCACCAGGCAGTAGTAGCAGCGGTTGGCAGACGAAACGACCACCGCCACCATCTCCCGCTCCAGCTTGGAAAGCCCGGAGGGTGCCAGCATGATGTCGTTATACATCTGCATGAAATGGCGCAGCCGCTGCGGCTTCAGGCTGTAGGTGGAAAACACGTTGGGCACGAAGCCCAGCTTGTCCACGCACTTGGCCCAGATTGCCTTCAGATCGTCGTCCAGGTCATCCGGATCCGGATGGCCAAGGGCAGAGATATGTTCCGGCTGCGGCATCAGGCACCCTCCTTCCGGGTTACAGCACTTCCTTGTTCACAACATTATCCTTGATGATATTGCCATCGAATACGGACAGGATGTTGCGCGCCGTCGCCACCGCCATCGCCGCCACGGCTTCCGTGGTGATACCTGCCATGTGTGGCGCGGCGATGATGTTCGGCAGGTCGAACAGCCGGTTCTCCTTCGGCGTCGGCTCCATGTCGAACACGTCCAGCCCGGCGCCGGCGATGCGCTTGTTCACCAGCGCCTCATACAGCGCCGCCTCGTTGATCAGGCCGCCGCGCGCCGTGTTCACCAGGAACGCTGTCGGCTTCATCTTCGCGATCCGCGCCGCGTCGAACAGGTCGATCGTGTCCGGCTTCTTCGGCACGTGGATGGAGATGAAGTCCGCCCGCGCCACCGCCGCATCCAGGTCGTCCACTGCCTCATGCCCGGCGCCGGAGATCATGCCCTGGGACACCAACGGGTCGTACACCAGCACGTTCATGTCCAGCGCCGCGCATTTCCGCGCCGTGCGCGTGCCGATGCGCCCGAAGCCGATCACCAGCGCCGTCTTGCCGGAAAGCTCTACCGGCATCTGCGAATAGCGGTTCGCCCAGTCGCCCTTGCGCATCAGCGCATCCATGTGCGCGTGCTGCTTCGCCAGCGCGAAGAAGAACCCCACTGCCTGCTCCGCCACGGATGTGGAGTTGGCGATCCCCGCCGTCATCAGCGGAATCTGCCGTGCGGAAAGCGGTGGAATCTCCACCGCGTCGAACCCCACGCCGATGCGCGCCACCACCTGCAATGCCGGCGAAGCCTCGGTCTGCGCCGCGCGGAACGGCGTCGCGGACAGCGCGATGCCATGCATGTCCGCCAGCATCGGGTGCAGGTCCGCGTGCGTGATGGTGTGCGGATACACCACCAGCTCGATATCGTCGCGCGCCTTCAACAAATCCACGCCCTGCTTGCCCATGTTGCTGGGCACCAGAACCTTCTTGCGATTGGGAGCCATCGTCTCTCTCTTTCGTTAGTAGTCCGTCATTGCGGTGCGCGCGGGGCCGAAGCAACCCCGCGCCTGTTCCGCGCGCTCACAGCTTCCGCTGCAACTCCGCCACATACTTCCGGTTATGCGTCGGCCCCAGCCACACCTCGTTCATCACTAGATGCCGCGGCAGGCAGGCGATGTAGCGGATCAGGTCGCCGCAATCCTCGGACTGCACCATCTTCGCTCGCATCTCCTGGCTCACCGGGTTCGGTCGGCTGTCCAAAATCGGCGTCGCCACCTCCCCGGGCAGGAACACGGTGGAACGGATGCCGTTCACGCATTCCTCCATGTTGATCGTATGGCTCATCGCCACCACGCCATGCTTGGCCGCGCCATACAGCGGCCCGGAAAACCCGCCCGGGTTCCGCCCCGCCTGGGACGCGGTATGAACCAGCAACCCATCCTGCTGCGGCCGCATGATCTCTAGCGCCGCATGCGCCACGTAGGCCGATGCGGTCAGGTTGCCATCGATCATGTATTCGATGCCGTCATAGGAAATCTGATTCCAATGCCGCGGCGTGATATTCACCCCGGCATTGTTCACCACGATGTCCAGCCGCCCATAGGTCGCCTTGATGTGCGCGGCGATCTCGGCGACGCGCTCCTTCTTCGTCATGTCGCCGTTCTGCACGTCCGCCTTGCCGCCCTTCTGGGTGATCCGCGCCGCGACGCCCTGCAACGGCTCCGGCCGCCGCCCGCTCAGCACCACGGTGGCCCCCTCCTCCGCCAACGCAATCGCCGCCGCCTCGCCAATGCCCGTTCCGGCGCCCGTTACCCAGGCCACCTTGCCATCCAGCTTTGCCACCTTATGTCACCCCAGCTTGCCTGGCCCCATACAAGGCCACCCGGCCCGCCCCCGCAAGGTCCGCTGCCGCGAATTGGAGAACCCCGTGCCGACACGGCGCCTGCTGCTGCAAACCCTGGGCGCCGCCGCCCTCACCGGCACCAGCCTGGGCGCCTACGCCGCGGCCATCGAGCCCGGCTTCCGCCTGCGCATCCAGCACCATGCCGTCACGCCCGCACGCTGGACCCCCGGCCTAAAACTCCGCCTCGCCCTGCTGGCGGACCCGCATCTGGCCGAACCGCTCATGCCGCTCTCCCGCTGGCGCCATGTCATCGCCACGGCCAACCAACTGGAAGCGGACGCCATTCTCCTTCTCGGCGACTACCTCGCCGGCCACCGCTTCCGAACCGCCGCCGTTCCGGTTGCCGACCTGGCGCGGGAGGCGAAACACCTCGCCGCCCCCCTCGGCGTCCACGCCATCATCGGCAATCACGACTGGTGGGAGGACGCCCGCGCCCACCGCCTCGGCCATGGAACCACGGAAGCCCAGCGCGCGCTGGAGGACAACCACATCCGCGTCCTGGTGAATGCCGCCGTCCGCCTGAGCAAGAACAACCAGCCCTTCTGGCTGACCGGCACGGACAGCATCTTCGCCATCCGCTACTCGGACGGCCCCAACCGCTCCCTCCGCTACATTAGCCGCGCCGACCTCCGCGCCACCCTGGCCCAGGTCACGGACGACGCCCCCATCATCCACCTGGCGCATGAGCCGGACCTGTTCCCCAGCATCCCGGACCGCGTCTCTCTCACCCTCTCCGGCCACACCCATGGTGGCCAGGTACGGTTCCTGGGCTACTCCCCGATCGTCCCCTCGGCCTATGGCAACCGCTACGCCTACGGCCACGTGCAGGAAAACGGCCGCCACCTGATCGTCTCCGGCGGCCTGGGCTGCAGCATCCTGCCGGTCCGTTTCGGCGTGCCGCCGGAAATTACGGTGGTGGATGTGGGATAGAGCGTTTCCCGCCAGCAGCCGCCGCCAGTCGACGTCGCCCGAATTGTCGCTTCGCAGATTATCACCCAGACGGAATAAAGATTGTAATGCGGTTCATTCCTAAAATATATTGTCGCCCTCGCGTGGCCCGAGGAGCGGCACATGCAAGCATCGTCACACCGATTGGCCGCCCTTTCACGGCTGCCGGTTCTGGCCGCGCTACTTGTCGCCTGCGTGGCGCCGGGCCAGGAAAAGGCCGATTCGCTCCAGGCGCCCGCCATGACTGCCCCCCCGATCAGCCCGGTAGCGAGGGAAAACCTCGACCAGGCGATCAAGAACTACGACGAGGCGATCCGGCTCAATCCGGGCAATGGCCGTGCCTACTACAATAGGGGCAATGCCTATAACCAAAAAGCCGATAACGACCACGCAATATCGGATTACGACGAGGCCATTCGCCTCGATCCGGGTTTTGCCAGTGCCTATAATAACAGGGGCATTGTCCTGCTCCGGAAACGTCTCTTCGACCAGGCAATCTCCGACTTCGACCACGCCATCCGGCTCGACCCACGACACGTCAACGCCTACAATAACAGGGGCCTTGCATACGACAACAAGCGCGACGAAACCCGCGCCATGGCCGATTTGAACATGGCCACCAGCCTCGATCCGAAATACGTCAATGCTTACGTCAATCGGGCGCGAATCTATGAACGTAATGGCGACTATGATCGCGCTATTGCCGAACTGGGTGAGGCCATCCGGCTCGATCCCGAACGGGCCTTGCCGTACTATAACCGTGGCGCCGTCTATTTCCGCAAAGCGGACTATGGCCGTGCGATCGCGGACTACGATGAGGCGATCCGGCTCAATCCGAATTATGATGCCGCCTACACCAATCGCGGCCGTACCTATCACGCGCGTGGCCAGTATGACCGCGCCATCGCTGACTTCAATGAGGCGATCCGGTTGAACCCGAACAACCAGACCGCGTTCAACAGTCGCGGTGTCGCCTATGAGGCAAAGGCCAGGCAGACCGAAACCGCCGCTCCTTCAGTCAAATCACGGCAGTAGCCGAGCGCCCCTACCGCCGCGTCCCGGCAGACGGCACCGTCACCCCGATCATATCCCCCTCGCGCACAATTGCCGCGAGCTGCTCGACACTCCATCCCTCGGTCCCCGCCGGCCGCACCGGCAGCACCATCCAGCGGTAATCCGCCGTGGAATCCACCACGCGGATGCGCACGTCCTTGTCCAGCACCGTGCCCCATTCGCCGATCAACCCGCGCGGGTCGCGCACCGCCCGCGCCCGATAGGACGCGGACTTGAACCAGAACGGCGGATAGCCCAGCACTGCGCGCGGATAGCAGGAACACAGCGTGCAGACGACGAGGTTATGCACCTCCGCCGAATTCTCCAGCACCCCCAGCGGCGGCAGCCCGCGCATGGTGATGCCCTGGGATTCCGCGGCCAGCGTGCCGTCGCGCAGCATCAGCGCCTTGAATGCCGGGTCCGTCCACGCCTTCGCCACCATCGCCGCGCCCTGCGCCGGCGATCCCTGGTCGGTAATGCGAATGCGCTCCGCGATCTCGTCCGGCGAAAGAATGCCCTTCGCCGTCAACAGGCTCCGCACCGCCACCAGCAGCCGGTCGCTCGGGCTCTCAAGAATGTCGCTCACGTCAAATCCCCTTGGGGCTCCAGCCAATGCTCGTAGATTTCCACCACCAGCTCATCCGGCTTGTGGTCCTCGTTCCAAACGTCGGACATGTCGAATCGCACATGGTACAGCGGCTTCAGCGCCGCCGGCCGTGCGAACGCCAGGTCCTCCGGGTTCGGGTAGTCGCCCAGGTGCCTCACCACCGTGCCCAGTTCGCCGCGCAAATAATGCGGCGTGCGGATATGGCAGCGCCCGCGCGTCTCCGGCCAATCCAGCCGCACCCGCACCTTCTGCCCCGGCGCCAGCATCACTTGCTTGCCTCCAGCGCCGCCTTCAGCTCCGCCTCGGTCACCACGCCCCGTGCCAGCAAATTGTCGGCGATGGACCGGATCCAGCGCTGGTAATAGGAAAGCCGGTGATAAGTCGCCTCCGGGATCGCCTCGATCCCCCGCCGAAGTTCATCGACGGTCATCACGTCCTTCAAACTCAGGATCTGGCGGATCGCGTCCACCTCCCGGTCGAAGTCCGTCAGTTGATGTGGCTCGATATCCACAGGCTCGCACATGAATCGCGGCGCGCCGCCCAGGTCATGCATGGCGCGGGGGGAATCTTCGTGCTTCACACGCGTGCTGTCCGTATCCATGGCCGGATCATACAGCCCCGCGCCCGCCGGGCCAAAACCCTAATTCACCGCCTCGTTCGGCAGCGTGCCCCAGAACTCATTGCGCTTCAGCCAGCCCCGGTGCTCGCCGACCTGCACCTGGCACCACTCCACGCCTGCCTTGCAGGACCGGATGAACCCGATCACCCCCGGCTGCAGCTTCGCCACCGCCCGCGCGTCATCGGCCCCGGAACGCCGCAGCGTCCGCTCCGCCTCGGTCACCATGAAGCTCCGTCGCGTGGTCAGCGTCGCCACATGCACCCAGCCGCGCGTGCCTTCCGGGTCGCGCACCAGGCGCCACACATCCAGTTCCCGCTCGATCAGCACCGGCAGGTCCTTGCGCTTGTAGGTCCACTCGATCGGGTAGCGCGTCCCCGGCCCGACCCGGAAATTCACGTCGTCGGACCGCAACGCCGCATAGCGCGGAATCGGCGCGCCGGTAGAGGACCCCTTGGCTGGCTCCGCCGGCGTCTCTGGTGTTGTCGTCGGACCCGTATGTACCGGCGGAATCTCGCTCGGTGGCACGGGCGGTGCCGGCAGTGGCGCATTGGCGGCGGGCTTCGCGGGCTGGCCATGCCCGGGCTGCGGATTGGCCGGGCGCTGGGCATTCGGTTTCTGCGGCGCGGCCACCACCGGTGTGGCCGGCGCGGCGGCCGGCTTCGGCGGTGGCGGTGGCGTCTGGCCCAGCGCCGTGCCTCCCCAGTGGCCTAAGGAGGCGCAGGCCAGCAGCAACGCACGCAGCGCCGCCAGCCGCCATGGCCTCTGGGGTCGGAAAATCATGCCGCTATCGGTGCCAATGCCGGTCGCGCCGGGTCAAGTCACGCCTCGCGGAACAGCGCATCGGCGTTGCCGCGTCGCGCTATTTTTGCTACAAAATGCGCACGAGATACCCCGCCCGGAGCTGGCAGGAATTTTCCGCCGACCGGTCGCCGACCCGGTCGTATTTCCGCCGATCCCGAAACGACTGCTACAGGGACAGCAACTGCCCCCCCTTCACCGCCCCCAGGAACGTCGCCACCCCGGCGATCTCCACCCCGGCCAGCAGGTCCCGTCCCTCCAGTCCCTCGCCGCGCAACCCCGCCTCGCACGCGATCATGCGGATGCCCAGTTCGGTGGCCGCCTCCCGCAGCACATCCAGTGTCGCCACGCCGCGCGCGGACATCACCCCATCCCGCCCTGCATCCGCCAGGCCGGACCAGTCCGCCAGCAGCGCATGGCACCCGGCATTGGTGGCGAACAGGCACACCTCCCGCCCCAAGGCGGCGGCAGCGGTGGCGGTCACGAAGGCATAATGCGCCCGCTCGTAAGTCCCCGAAATCAGCAGGATGCCCAGCGCTTCAGACGGCACAAACCGGCCCCTGCGGCTCCGTGTGGGCGGACAAATCCGTGATCGTCGGGTGCGTCCCGCAAGCCGGGCAATTCGGGTCTTTCCGCAGCCTGATGGTGCGGAACCGGCTCGCCAGCGCATCCCACACCAGCAGCTTGCCGGAGAGGGAATCACCGATCCCGATCACCTCCTTCAGCACCTCCGTCGCCTGCAACGTGCCCATCACCCCTGTCACCGCCCCCAGTACCCCGGCCTCGGAGCATGTCGGCACCGCGCCGGGCGGCGGCGGAGAGTGATAGAGGCAGCGGTAGCACGGCCCCTCCACGTCCGCGTGCGGCTTGAACACGGACAACTGCCCTTCGAACCGCAGCACGGCGGCGGAAACCAGGGTGCGCTGGCCCAGCACGCAGGCGTCCGACAGCAGGAAGCGGGTGTCGAAATTGTCGGTGCCGTCGCAGACCACGTCGTAGTCCTTGATCAAGTCGGACACGTTGCCCGGCCCCAGGCGGAATCGGTGGATATCAACCTTTATCCCCGGGTTGATCGCCAGCGCGGCGGCGGCGGCGGATTCCGCCTTCGGCGTGCCGATCCGGTCCGTGGTGTGCGCCACCTGGCGCTGCAGGTTGGAAAGCTCCAGCGTGTCATCGTCCACGATGCCGATGCGCCCGATCCCCGCCGCCGCCAGGTACAGCAGCAGCGGCGAGCCAAGGCCGCCGGCGCCGACCACCAGCACGGAGGCCGCCTTGATCTTCGCCTGGCCGATGCCGCCCACCTCCTGCAACAGGATATGGCGGGAATAGCGGCGGATTTCGTCTTCGGTGAAATCGAGGTTCATGGGATTAGAATAGGCATTCCCACTCCAACCGCGAAGAGGGCGCATGGCCGACCAACGATCCGAACAGGGCGCCCTGGTGCTGTTTTCCGGCGGCCAGGATTCCGCCACCTGCCTGGCCTGGGCGCTTTCCCGCTTCTGCCGGGTGGAAACCCTGGGCTTCGCCTATGGCCAGCGCCATGCCGTGGAACTGGAATGCCGCGCCCCGCTACGCGCCGGCATCGCCGCGCTGCACGGCTGGGAGGCCAGGCTCGGCCCGGACCACATGGTGGACCTGGCCGCGACCATCGCCGGCCTGGGCGCCACGGCGCTGACAGCAGAAGTGGAAATCACCATGGGCGAGAACGGCCTGCCCACCACCTTCGTGCCCGGCCGCAACCTGCTGTTCCTCACCGCTGCCGCCGCGCTTGGGTACCGCCGTGATCTGAAATTCATCATCGCCGGCATGTGCGAGACGGACTACTCCGGCTATCCGGACTGCCGGGACGACACGATCAAGGCCATGCAGGTGGCGCTGACCCTGGGGCTGGACCGCCGCTTCGTGCTGGAAACGCCGCTGATGTGGCGCGACAAGGCGCAGACCTGGGAGATGGCGCAGGAACTCGGCGGCGACGCGCTGGTGGAACTGATCCGCACCGAAAGCCATTCCTGCTACAAGGGCGACCGATCCCGGCTGCACCCCTGGGGCCATGGCTGCGGCGAGTGCCCCGCCTGCGACCTGCGCGCCGGCGGATGGTTGAAATGGCGCGGCTTGAAATAATTCGCGCGTGCTGCCAGCTACCCCCGTGCCCGGCCCATCCGGGCGCCGATCAAGGAAGGAAACCGTATGCGCCTCCCCCGCCTCGCCCTGGCCGGCGCCCTTGCCGCCACGTTCGCCGTGCCGGCGTTCGCCCCCGCCATGGCCCAGATCCAGCTGCCGCGCGCGGCGGATACGTCCGGATTCCAGGTCCGCAACGCCGGCGACCTCGCCGAGCTGTGCACCACCAAGGCGTCCGACCCCAAGCACGCCGCCAAGGTGAATTTTTGCCTGGGCTACGCGCAGGGCGTTGTTTCCCTGGAACAGGAACGCGCCCAAGCCAACAAGCCGGACGCGCGGAAGTTCTGCTTCCCCAGCCCGGCGCCCAGCCGCATCTCCACCATGGAGGGCTTCGCGAAGTGGATCGCCTCGGCCCCCGCCAACAACAACCTGCCGGCGGCGGACTCCATCATGAAGTACCTGGTGGAACGCTATCCCTGCAAACCGGCCTGATTTCCCAACAAAGGCGCGTTAGCGCGATTTACCTCTCGCTGCTTGGTTGCTAGCCTGTTGCCAACCAATCGAATGCGAGAGGAGTGCCGAATGAAGCGCCTGAAGACGTTCATGTTCGCCGGCGCGCTGGGTTGCGCGCTGGCCGCCGGTGGGGCGCAAGCCCAGACCTCCGGCGCGCCGACCTATGAAAGCACCGGCGCCTGGACCGGCGAGCAACTGGGTGAATTGTGTTCGGCCAAGCCCGACAACGCCCAAGGCATCGCCATGCTGAACCTGTGCCATGGCTACGCCCGTGGCTCGGTGGCCGCTTACCAGCAGCTGCAGGCCGGTTCGCGCCGCCCGTTGAACCTGTTCTGCCTGCCGGCTGCCGGCACCACTTCGGCCAACGCGGTGCTGAGCGAATTTGCCACCTGGGTGAAGACCACGCCGGCTGTTGGCAAGGAACGGGCGGTGGACGCGCTGTTCGCCTTCCTGGCCGCCAAGTTCCCGTGCGGCAAGTAACACCGCAACGCAATCAGACCAGAGGATGACGCATATGAAGAAGGGCCTGATGGTGATCGCGCTGGCGGTCCCGCTCGCTGCCTGCTCCAACATGAGCCAGACGGAACAACGCGCCCTGTCCGGCACCGCGATCGGTGCCGCCGGTGGTGCCGCGATCGGTGCCATCGCCGGCAATGCCGGCCTGGGCGCCGTGATCGGTGCCGGCGCCGGACTGGCGGGCGGGCTGATCTTCGACTCGGTGAAGAAGAACGAGGACGCAGCCTATCGCAGCGGCTACAGCGCTGGCCGCAGCAACCAAGCGCCGCGCCCGCCGCAATAAGTCACGTAAGTCGCATCCGGGGCGGCGCTACGCCGCCTCGGGCGTGAACCCGGCGTCCTGGATCACCGCCAACAATCGGGCGGCGGCCAGGGCGCTTTCTATTTTGACCATGTGGCTTTCCACCTCGGCCGCTACGCTGGCGGCCGGGTCCGCTTCCTTCACCGCGTTGGTGATGGCGCGCACGCAGCCGCCGCAGGTCATGTCTGGCACGCGAAAAGTTTGCATCGCGGTTCTCCTTGCGGCTGCATAAATAGCATTGCCTGACGCCGCCGTCTTGATCCTGCGCAAGCCGGATCGGAGAACGGCAGGTGAGGATGCCATCATGGATCTGCAAGCACCGGCCCGTATCGAGAACGCGAATGAGATCACTCTCGATATCGAGGGGATGACCTGCGCTGCCTGCGTCTCCCGCGTGGAGAAGGCGCTCTCCCGCGTCCCCGGTGTCGGCGCCGCCACGGTGAACCTGGCGACCGAGCGCGCCCTGGTGCTGGGCCGGAGCATCACGCCGGAAGCGCTGGCCACCGCCGTGCGCAAGGCCGGCTACGCGGCGCATGAACCGGCACCGGAAGCAGAAGATACGCGCCAGGCGGAGGAGGCGGCGCGCGACCGACGGGAAATGCTGGCCGCGTTCGGGGCGCTGGCGCTGGCCGTGCCGCTGGTGGTGCCGATGCTGCTGATGCCGTTGGGCATCCACTGGATGCTGCCGGGCTGGGTGCAGTTGCTGCTGGCCGCCCCGGTGCAGTTCGGCTTTGGCGCCCGCTTCTACGTCTCCGGTTGGCGTGCCGCCCGCGCCGGCACCGGCAACATGGAACTGCTGGTGGCGATGGGCACCTCCGCCGCCTTCGCGCTGAGCCTGTATGAGATGTGGGCCGGCGGTGAGTTGTGGTTCGAGGCCGCCGCGGTGGTGATTGCTCTGGTGCGCCTGGGCAAGGCGTTGGAGACCGGCGCGCGGCACCGGGCGATGGCGGCCATCCGCGCATTGGCGCAGTTGCAGCCGCCCACCGCCCATGTGATCCGCGCCGGGCAGGAGGTGGAGATCAAGGCCGCGCGGGTGGAGGTGGGCGACATCGCCATCATCCGCCCGGGGGAGCGGGTGCCGGTGGATGGCATCATCGCGGAGGGCGCGTCCGACCTGGATGAGTCGCACATCACAGGGGAAAGCCTGCCGGTGGCGCGCGCGACGGGGGAAAAGGTGACCGGCGGCGCCATCAACGGTGCCGGCCTGCTGCGCGTGCGGGTGACGGCCGTCGGCACGGAGACGGTGCTGGCGCGGATGGTGCGGCTGATCGAAGACGCGCAGGCGGCGAAGCCCGAAATCCAGAAGCTGGTGGACAGGGTGGCGGCCGTGTTCGTGCCGGTGGTGCTGGGTATCGCGGTGCTGACCGTGGCCGGCTGGCTGCTGGCCGGCGCGGACGCGGAGACCGCCGTGCTGCGCGCCGTGGCGGTGCTAGTGATCGCCTGCCCCTGCGCATTGGGCCTGGCGACCCCAACCGCCATCCTGGCCGGCACCGGCGTGGCGGCGCGGCGGGGCATATTGATCAAGGACCCGGACGTACTGGAGCGCGCCCATGACGTGCGGCTGGTGGTGTTCGACAAGACCGGCACGCTGACGCTGGGCAGGCCGGAGATCACCGCCATCCGTGCGGTGGTGGGTGATGAAGAGATAGTGCTGCGCGACGCGGCCGCCTTGCAGGCGGCGAGCGAGCACCCGCTGGCCCGTGCGGTGCTGACAGCGGCGAGCGAACGCGGCATCGCCGTGCCAGCGGCGGAGGGTGCGCATGCCGTGCCCGGTCACGGCATGGTGGCGCGGGTCGAAGGGCGCGACCTGTTGCTGGGCAAGCTGGCGTTGCTGCGGGAACACGGGGTGGAACCCGGCGCGCTGGCAGCAGAAGCGGACCTGCTTGCCGGCGAAGGCCGCACCGTGTCCTGGCTGGCCGAAGCGTCTCCGGCGCCGCGTGTGCTCGGCGTGCTTGCCTTCGGGGACATGGAGAAACCCGGCGCGGCCGCCGCGATCGCGCGGCTGGCGGCGGACGGGATCGCCAGCGCCATGCTGACCGGGGTCAATCGGGCGAGCGCCGAGGCGAACGCGAAACGGCTGGGGATTGCGCGTACCGAGGCCGACGTGCTGCCGGCGGAC
>Ga0315912_10002374_pt1 | contig 20269 bp, 2 predicted proteins | sample VfabasoilMG_FD_204469 | JGI IMG/M metagenome (GOLD analysis project Ga0315912, IMG submission 204469) | Garden soil microbial communities collected in Santa Monica, California, United States - V. faba soil | ecosystem: Environmental > Terrestrial > Soil > Garden | place: USA: California...
GCCGCCGAAGATCTAGCGGATTTTATCGAGGGACATCCCACCCATCTCGCGGATGCGGCGTATACCTTAGCGGTGGGGCGTCACGCTCACGAACACCGCCTCGCGGTGCTGAACCCCGCCGCCCTGCGGCAAGCGAAGCCGATTGCCGCGCAGAGTTCTCCGTCCATTGCATTCTTGTTTTCTGGGCAAGGCGCGCAATACAGTGGCATGGCGCGCGAACTCTATCAGGCCGAACCCATTTTTCGCGCCGCGTTGGACGAATGCGCCGAACTCTTATGCCCGCACTTAGATCGCCCACTCCTCGAAGTGTTGTGGCACGACGCTGAGGCGCTCTCGCAAACGCGCTACACCCAACCCGCGCTCTTCGCCGTGGAATATGCGCTCGCACAGCTCTGGCAAAGTTGGGGCGTGACCCCAACGTTGATGCTTGGTCACAGTTTGGGCGAATATGTAGCGGCCTGTCTCGCGGGCGTATTTACACTCGCCGATGCGTTGCGCGTAGTCGCGGCCCGAGGGCGATTGATGCAAGCCATGTCACCCGGCGCGATGTTAGCGGTCGTGCTTTCAGAAGCCGACGTTGCGCCCTATCTTAGTGAAGCAGTCGCGCTGGCTTCGGTTAACGCGCCGCAAGCGTGTGTGTTGGCTGGGCCGTTCGCGGCGATGGAACAGGTGCAAGCGCAACTCGAAAAGAGCGATGTTCGTGCGACGCGCCTGCGCACTTCACATGCTTTTCATTCTTCCATGCTCGACCCGCTGTTGCCGGAGTTCATTGCGTTATTGCGCGGCCTCACGCTCAACGCGCCACGCCTGCCGTTTGTCTCCAACGTCACCGGACAACTCATCACTGCGACGCAAGCCACCGACCCAGCCTATTGGGTGCAACACGCGCGCCAAACAGTGCGCTTTGCCGCTGGGGTGCAAACGCTGGCGGGGCACGGCGTGCGCCTTGCCTTAGAAGTTGGGCCGGGCAACACGCTCACCAACCTCAGCCGCCAAGCCTGGCCGAACGGCGAGGGCGTGTTTCTCAATTCGTTTTCTGCTTCGGATGAAGTGACGCAACTTAAGCAGGCTCTAGGCCAACTTTGGGCACACGGCGCGGCGATCAACTGGGAGCGCGTATATCCAGAACCGCGTTGCCGCATCCCTTTACCCCTCTACCCCTTTGAGCGTCAACGCTATTGGATTGAGCCAACCACCGCCGCGCCTTCGATTCAAAACGATGTCACCGATTGGTTCTATTTGCCCACCTGGACTCGTTCGCTCCCACGCCACTGGGAGCCTGAATCCCTCCGCGACACACACTGGTTGATCTTCGCTGACGAATCTAAATTGAGCCATACGCTCCTCACTCACCTGCGCGCGGCTGGGGCGTCGGCGGCCCTCGTCTTGGCGGACGGGTCTTTCGCCGCTGTTAGCGATCACCTGTATACCGTCCATCCCACTACCAAAGCCGATTATGCCGAGTTAATGCGCTCTCGGTCGGTTCGCCCCACCCACATTCTTCATGCGTGGGCGCTGACGCCACTCAAGAGTCTCACGGCCAAGGTGCTGGAAAATGCCCAAAATCTCGGCCTCATGAGCCTCCTCGCCTTGGCCCAAACCCTCGGCGAATCAGGCGATCCGGTGGCGCTCACCATCCTCACCCATTCCGCTCAATCCGTCACTGGTGCCGAAAACATCAATCCTCCCCATGGTGGCCTCGTGGGCTTAAGTTTGGTGTTGCGGCAAGAGCTGGCGAACTTACAGATCGCATGCGTGGATTTGGATTCGCCGCACATGGCCCCTGAAAAAATTTTAGCCGAGTGCGTTGCGCCTACCGATTTGTCGGTGGCGTATCGCCACAATTTGCGCTGGCTTCCTTCTTATACTCCCACGCCTTTGCCGCGCCCCACGCCCTCGCGTTTGCGCGCTAAGGGTGTCTATCTCATCACGGGCGGCCTCGGTGGCTTGGGTCTTGTCCTCGCTGACTATATTGCTCGTCACGCGCCCGGCGCCCGGCTGGTTTTGCTCAGTCGCTCCGCCGAGGAGGCGCGCCACGCGCTGGCTTTAGAAAAACTGCGGCAACTTGGCGCGCAAGTGCTACCGCTTACGGCCGATGTTACTGATGAAGCATCGGTACACGCCGCGCTTACTCATGCCCGCGAAACGTTCGGGGGCTTCAATGGCGTGATCCACGCCGCCGCGTTTACACAAGGCGGTCTCTTACAACTTAAAGACCCGGCCGCCTTCGCCGCCGAACTCGCGCCTAAGTTGTACGGTACCTGGTATCTCGCCCAACTCCTGACTGAACCGCTGGACTTTTTCATGTTGTTCTCCAGCCTCACCGCACTGACGGGCGGCGTGGGGCAGGGGGCGTATGCCGCCGCCAACACTTTGCTCGACGCATTGGCTCACACCCTCCATCGCCCAGGCCGCCCCTGTCTCGCGGTCAATTGGGCGCGTTGGCAAGGGGTGGGCTTGGCGCAAGAAGCGGAGGCATTGCATCAACGCCTGACCGGTGAGGCGTTGGCGGGTGGCATGGCCACCGACAAGGCGCTGGAAGCCTTTGCGCGCGCGTTGAGCGTTGATCTGCCGCAACTGCTGATCGCGCCCTACGCGGTGACGCCGATGGTGCGCGCCGCGCAAGTGTTTCAACTGAACGCCTTTGATGCAGAACTTTCCGCACTGCCCAGTGCAACCCATTCCCGACCCAATTTACGCACCACCTATCTTGAGCCGCGTACACCGACTGAAACGGCCCTCGCGCAAATTTGGCAAGAGGTGTTGGGCGTCGCGCCCATCGGCGCGCTGGATTCATTCACCGACCTCGGCGGCGATTCGTTGTTGGCGATCAAACTCATCGCCCGCGTGCGCGATGCGCTAAATGTGGAACTCAAAGTGCGCGCGCTCTACGATGACGCTTCGCTCGCCGCGTCCGCCGAACGGATAGACAACTTGCACTGGTTAGCGCAACCCGCCCTCGCAGTCGCGGGCGAAGTTGAGGGCAGTCTATGAGGACCGTCACGCAACTGCTCTCGGAGTTACGGGCGCGCCATGTGCGGCTGTGGGCCGACGGCGACCGCTTGCGGTATGCCGCGCCGGTTGCCCTCCCGCCCGAATTATTGAGCGAGCTCCAAGCCCACAAAGCCGCGCTGTTGGATTACTGCCACGAAGCGGGCTGGAGCGCCTCCGAGACACCGGTCCTCGCCCGCGCTGACCGCGCTCAACCAGTGCCGCTGTCGTCCGCGCAACACCGCCTATGGTTTTTGGATCAGTTGCAGGGCGGGAGCGCGCATTACAACGAGTTTGCGGCACAACGTATCACCGGCCCATTGCAAGTCGAACGATTAGAACGCGCCTTTGGTGAACTCGTTCGTCGCCACGAAATTTTGCGCACGACATTTGCCTTGTCCGGCGACGCGCCGGTTCAACAGATTGCTTCGGAAATTGCCGTGCCATTTGCGGTAGAAGATTTTTCGCATCTGCCGCCTGCCGAGCGCGAAGCCGCCGTATTGCGTCGCGCTCAAGCCGAAGCCGCCATGCCTTTTGATCTACAACGTGGCCCGGTGTGGCGCATCTTGCTCCTCCGCCTCGCGCCCGATGACCATGTGCTCTGTGCGAATTTTCATCACATCCTGTGCGACAACTGGTCAACGAGCATCGTCATCCGCGAACTCACAGCACTCTACGCAGCGCTTGATGCACTCCCGACTTTGCCCGCGCAATATGCCGATTATGCTGTGTGGCAACAAGCGCAACTGCGTTCGCCCCGCGCGCAAGCCGATTTGGAATACTGGCGCAAACAACTCGCTGACGCGCCCGCGTTGCTCGAATTGCCGCTTGACCATCCGCGCCCGCCCGCTCAAACGTTCAATGGCGATTCTCTATTCTTCACGTTACCAGCCGAACTCACGCGCCAACTCAAAACCCTCAGTCAAAACGCCAACGCTACGTTGTTTATGACGCTGTTGGCGGCGTATGCAGTGGTGCTCTCACGCTATGCGCGCCAGAGCGAAGTGGTCATCGGTTCGCCCATCGCCAACCGTCACCTGCGCGAGACCGAGGCTATGCTCGGCTTGTTTCTCAACTTGCTGGCGTTGCGCGTCAATCTCGCTGAAAACCCACCCTTTTTAGAATTGCTCGCCCGCGTGCGTCAAACCGCGCTCGACGCTTACGCCCACCAAACGCTCGCGTTTGAAAACATCGTCGAGGCCTTGCAACCCGCGCGCGCCCTCAGCCATTCGCCGATCTTCCAAACGTTATTCGTTTTGCACAACGCCCCGCGCGAAACGCTTAACGTCTCCGGCCTCACCTTCACGCCATTCTCTGTTCCTACGGGTGTCACCAAGTTTGATTTGAATTTATTGCTAGAAGAACGGGTCGGCGAACTGCACGCGCAACTCGATTACAACACCGATTTGTGGGACGCGGCCACCGCTCACCGCTTTGTTGGGCATTTCACCACCTTGTTGAACGGGATCGCCGCTGACCCGCACCTGCCCATCGGTCGGATCAATTTGCTAACCGACGCCGAGCGCGCGCAACTCGGCGGATGGAATGATACCGCCCGCCCTTACAATCTCGACCAACTTTTGCCGCAGCTCTTTGAAGCGCAAGCCGCCCGCACCCCAGAAGCACCCGCCGTAACGTTTGATGGGCAAACGCTCACTTATGCTGAATTGAATCAGCGCACTACGCGCCTCGCGGAAATTTTGGCCGCGCGCGGTGTTAAGCCGAATACCTTAGTCGGCGTTGGACTGGAACGCTCACTGGAGATGGTCATTGCGCTCTACGCGATTCTCAAAGCGGGGGGGGCGTATCTCCCGCTTGACCCAACCCTACCCACAGAACGCCTGGCTTTTATGGCGCGGGATGCGCAAGTACCGCTCATTCTCACTCAAAGCCATTGGGCGCGTCAATTTGCAGAATTTCCAACGCTCGCACTGGATGCACTTTGGCCGGCTGAACGCGGCGCAGTCATTTCGGCCTCACCCACCGATTTGGCGTATTGCATTTATACCTCCGGTTCGACGGGTCAGCCCAAAGGCGCGCTCAACGCGCATCGGGGCATCGTCAATCGCCTGCTGTGGATGAACGAACACTATCCCCTCGCCGCGGATGACGTGGTGTTGCAAAAGACGCCCTTTAGTTTTGATGTGTCCGTGTGGGAATTTTTCTGGCCGTTGTTCACCGGCGCGCGTTTGGTGGTGGCGAAGCCCGAAGGTCATAAGGACGCCGCCTATCTTATTGAACTGATCCAGCGCGCAGACGTGACCACGGTGCATTTTGTCCCCTCAATGTTGCAAGCCTTCATCACCGCCCCGGGCGTGGAGCAGTGCACGTCGTTGCGGCGCATCATTTGTAGTGGCGAAGCGTTGCCGTATGAATTGTGCGAGCGAGTGTGGGCGAAGTTGCCACGCGTCGAATTACACAACCTCTATGGCCCAACCGAAGCCGCCGTGGATGTGACTTATTGGCACTGCCAACCCAACCCACGCCGCGTTGTTCCCATTGGCCGCCCCGTCGCCAACACACAGCTATACATTTTGGACGAACATCTGCAATCCGTTCCTCTCAGCATCCCCGGTGAACTTTACATCGGCGGTGTGCAAGTTGGAATGGGTTATCTCAATCGCCCAGAACTTACCGCCGAAAAATTTATTACAACCCCTCAATCGCGACACCTTTACAAAACCGGCGACCTCGCCCGCTACCTCCCAGATGGAAATATCGAATACTTGGGCCGCCTCGACTTCCAAGTGAAACTGCACGGCTTTCGGATTGAACTCGGTGAAATCGAAGGCCGCCTCACCGAACACCCCGCCGTGCGCGAAGCCTTAGTCACGCTCTATGGGCAAGGCGATGAGCGACGCTTAGTGACTTACCTTGTCTTAAACAATCCATTGCCTCACCTAGCGGAGCAGTTGCGCGAGTATCTAGCGCCTCGTCTCCCCGACTACATGCTCCCCGCACACTTCATCGTGCTGGAGGCCTTCCCCCTCTCGGCCAACGGCAAAATCAATCGCCGCGCCTTGCCGACGCCTGATCTGACAGCGCGTGCCCCGTATGTTGCGCCGCGCACGCCGTTGGAAGAGACAGTGGCGGCAGTGTGGAGCGAAATCTTGCGTCGTGAAAAAATTGGCGTTCACGATAATTTCTTTGACCTCGGCGGTCATTCACTTCGAGCCACGCAAGTGGCGGCGCGGTTGCACGTTCCGGTGCGCGCCGTGTTTGAACACCCCACGCTCGCCGCGTTCGCCGCTCACCTCACCTCGACCTCACGCCTCGAATTGCCGCCCATCTCGTTTGATCCGACCCTCACCACCGCGCCGCTGTCTTATGCACAACAACGCTTGTGGATTCTCGACCAATTTCCTGAATATAAAGTGGCTTACAACATCCCATTGTTGTTTATTGTGCGCGGAGCGCTCAATGTCGCCGCGCTTGAATGGGCCCTCGCGGCGCTTATTGAAAAATACCCCAGTCTGCGCACGACCTTTCGGGTTGTAGATAACGCGCCAGTTCAAACTATTGCGTCTTCCGTGCCGTCGGCGGTGCTGATGAAAAAAGAAATGGGCGCTGAAAGTTTGCTCGCGCTCGCCCAAGCCGAGGCCCTGCGTCCTTTCGATTTGCAACACGGGCCACTCTATCGCTTCACGCTGGTGCCGCTCGGTGACAATGAACAGGCGCTTTTCTTTGTCTTTCATCACATCATCACCGATGGTTGGTCAATCAATCTTTTCTTGCGAGATTTGAACGCGCTTTATTCCGGCGAAGCTTCATTAGCGACGGGCAACAATTATTTATCTTATGCCTTGTGGCAACGCCACCACCTTACCGACGCCGCCCATGAGCCACACCTCGCTTACTGGCGTCAACAACTCGCGGACGCCCTCAGCCTCGCCACGTTGCCGCTCGACCGCCCCCGCCCGCCGCAACTCACGGCCAATGGGCGCATGACTTATTTCGAGTTATCGCCCGAACTCACACACCAATTGCGCGCCCTCAGCCAAACGCATGGCGTCACGCTCTACATGACGTTGCTCACTGGTCTCGCCATTGTATTGGCGCGCTACAACCGTTTGGAAGAAGTTGTCATCGGCAGCGGCATTGCTAACCGCCCGCGCCCGGAACTGGAGACGATTTTCGGTTTTTTTGTGAACACGTTGGCCTTGCGTCTTGACCTCTCCGATCAACCCACCGGACGTGACTTGCTAGCCCGAGTGCGCCAAGTCGCGCTGGATGCTTATGCTCATCAAGATTTGCCGTTTGAGAAATTGGTGGATGCCCTGCAACCAGAACGCGCGCCCGGTCAAACGCCGTTCTTTCAGGTGATGTTTGCGCTCCAAAACATGCCACACAAAACCGCGCAACTGGCCGACTTAGCAATTGAGCCGCTTCGTTTGGAACGCACCGCGTCCAAATTTGACCTGACGCTTCTGATGGACGAAAGCGATGAGGCGCTCACCGCGACCGTTGAATACAACGCCGATCTGTTCAACCCCGACACGGTGGCGCGTTTCATCGGCCATTTCCGAACCGTATTAGCCGCGCTCGCCGCCGCGCCCGAAACGTCGGTCACTCAGCTCGATCTGCTCACACTGGTCGAACGCCAGCAATTGTTGGTGGCGTGGAACGATACCAGCACTCCCTATCCACGCGATCTGACCGTGGCGCAATGTTTTGAAGCCCAAGCCGCGCGCACGCCGGAGGCGTTGGCGGTGATCTATGGCGAACAAAATTTGACCTATCGGCAACTCGAAGAACGGGCCAATCAACTCGCGCACTATTTGCGCGCCCAATTACCTCCGGGCACAGCGCCGGCCCTTATCGGCCTGTATCTGCCGGCGTCGCCTGATTTAATTGTGGCGATGCTCGCAATCCTCAAAGCTGGTGCAGCCTATCTGCCGCTCGACCTCGCCTATCCGTTGGAGCGCTTGGCCTACATGTTGCAAGATGCAACGGTGCCGGTGGTGTTGTCGCACACTGCATTGCAAACCCAGTTGCCGTCGCATGTAACGCATGTGATCTGTCTCGACGCGGTGGCCCCGACCTTGGCGACTTACCCTGTCACAGCGCCTGTCGTGGCGCTTACGCCGGACGCGTTGGCCTACAGCATGTACACCTCCGGCTCCACTGGGCAACCCAAGGGCATTCTGATCCCGCATCGGGGCATTACGCGTTTGGTGCTGAACACAAACTACATTACGCTCACGCCCCATGACCGCGTGGCGCAGGCCTCGAACACCTCGTTCGATGCCGCGACATTTGAAATTTGGGGTGCATTGCTCAATGGCGCAACCGTGATCGGCCTCCCCAAAGAAACCCTGCTTGCCCCGTCGGCCCTCGCCCAATTTATTCGCGCACACGGCCTCACCACGCTGTTCCTTACCACCGCGTTGTTCAATCAAATTGCTAGCGCCATGCCCACCGCCCTTCAGCCGTTGCGCACGGTGCTGTTTGGCGGCGAAGCGGTGGACCCACAGTGGGTGGCGGCGGTATTGCAGGCTGGGCCGCCTGAACGCCTCTTGCACGTGTACGGTCCAACGGAAAACACTACGTTCTCCAGTTGGCATCCCGTCATTGCCGTGACGCCTACCGCCACGACTATCCCGATTGGCCGCCCCATCGCCAACTCACAGATTTATATTCTTGACCCGCACCTGCAACCCGTCCCTGTTGGCGTCACAGGCGAACTCTTCACGGGCGGTGATGGTCTCGCCCTCGGCTACCTCAATCGTCCTGAACTCACTGCGGAGAAATTTATCAATACCAAATATGGTCGCCTCTATCGCACGGGTGACGCGGTTCGTTATCTACCGTCGGGCGCGATTGAGTTTATTGGGCGCTTTGACCATCAAATCAAATTGCGCGGGTTCCGCATTGAATTGGGTGAAATCGAAACCGCCTTGCGCCAACATTCGAGCCTGAAGGATAGCGTCGTGCTGGTCAAAGGCGACGGGAACGCCCGACACTTGGTCGCGTATGTCATCCCGACGAACGGCACGCTTGAAACGGCGCGCCTGCGGGAATATCTAGCGGCGCGATTGCCCGATTACATGTTGCCGTCAACCTTTGTCGTGCTGGAGGCCTTCCCGCTTAATGCCAATGGCAAAGTAGACCGCGCCCGTTTGCCCGAACCAGAATTGGCCGCGCCCGTCGCATATATTGAACCGCATACCGAAACTGAAACGCGCCTCGCCGCAGTGTGGCGCGATTTGCTACAACAACCCGCCATCAGTGTGGATGCGAACTTCTTTGAGCTCGGTGGGCATTCTTTACTCGCCACGCAAATGGCCGCGCGCCTCCCCGCCGAATTTGGCGTGGAAGTTGCGCTCAGTGCCGTCTTTGAGCACGCGACCCTCAGCGCGCTCGCCGAGCATATCGAGGCTTTGCGTGCCACCCTGGCCGAAGAAGAACAAGGCGCACTCTAACGATGATGCAGCCCGTTACTGAGCTTCTCTCTAATTTAAGTCAGCTCAACATCAAGTTGTGGGCCGAAGGCGATGCCTTGCGCTATAGTGCCCCGAAGGGTGCGCTCACGCCCGCGCATGTGGCGGAACTCAAACAACGCAAAGCCGAAATTTTGGCCGCGTTGGCCGCGTCCGCCAATGCGTTGCGCCCCGGCCTCGCTACGGGCGCGCTATCGTTCGCACAAGAGCGGCTGTGGTTTCTTGATCAACTGGAACCCGGCAATCCGTTTTACAACGTCTTCTTTGCGTTGCGGCTGACGGGTGAATTAAATCTGGCCGCGTTGCAAGACGCTCTCAACACCCTCATCGCGCGACACGCGGTTTTGCGCACGACCTTCTCACTGCAAGCGGGTCAACCCGCCGCACAGGTTGCGCCTGAACTCACGCTTATCCTCACGCCGCGCCCCATCGCCGAAGCTGACCTGACGCCACTCGCGTTGGCCGAAGCCCGCTTGCCCTTCAACCTCGCCACCGGCCCGCTCATCCGCACCACGCTCTTGCGCCTGAGCGAAACTGACCACGCACTCCTGTTGACGCTCCATCACATCATCGCCGATGGCTGGTCAATGGGGGTGATGGTAAAAGAGTTAGGTGCGTTTTATTCCTCCCTGCCTCAAAGGGAAAGCGAGGCGGGGGGCGAAGGCCGTTTGCAATACGCCGACTTCGCCGCTTGGCAACGCCAACATCTCACTGGTTCGGTGTTGCAACGCCAACTCGATTATTGGGTGCAACAGCTCGCCAACCTGCCAGCTGAATTGAATTTGCCCACGGATCGGGCGCGCCCGTTGCAACAAAGTTTTTGCGGGCAGAGCGAAAGGTTTACCCTAGACCTTGCGCTCACAAAGCAACTGCATGCCCTCAGCCAACAAAACAGCACCACCTTGTTTATGACGCTCTCCGCCGCGTTTGCGGTGTTGCTCGCGCGCTACAGCCGCCAAGAAGATGTGGTGTTCGGCACGCCCATCGCCAACCGCCAGCGCCGCGAGTTGGAAGACCTGCTGGGGTTCTTCGTCAACACACTCGTCATGCGGGTTGACGTATCGGGCACGCCAACGTTCGTCGAATTATTGCGGCGGACGCGTCGGGTCGCGCTCGACGCCTATGCTCATCAGGACTTGCCATTTGAAAAATTGGTGGAGGCCTTACAACCCGAACGCGACCTCAGCCGCAACCCGCTGTTTCAGGTGATGTTCGCGCTACAAAATGCGCCCGTAGATGAGTTGCGTTTGCCCCACCTCATCGTTCAGCCTATCGAAACGCCGCGCGTGACCGCGTTGTTTGACATGACGCTCGACATGTGGGAAACGCCCGCTGGGTTAGTCGGGGTGTGGGAATACAACACCGATTTGTTTGACGCGGCCACCGTTCGCCGCTTCGTCGGGCATTTCCAAACGTTGCTCGCTGGAATTTGCGCCGCGCCCGAGACACCCGTTTTGCAGTTGCCCTTGCTCACCGCCATTGAGCGCGAAGCGTTGCTCACCTTTGGCGATGGCCCGCCACAAACCTACCCAGTTGACCGCACGATTCCAGAATTGTTTGAAGCCCAAGTCGCTGTTGAGCCAGAGCGAGTGGCCGCTGTGCATAATGGTGCAACGCTGACGTATGCCGAACTCAACGCGCGCGCTAATCAGATTGCGAATCAGCTGATCGCGCTCGGCGTGCAGGTGAACGACTTCGTCGCCATTCTCGATGAGCGCGGCCTCGATTTCCTGTGCGCGCTATTGGGTGTCCTCAAAGCGGGTGCGGCCTATATCCCCATTGATCCGGCCTATCCCGAAGACCGGATCCAATACATGCTCGCCAACAGCGCCACGCCTTATCTCCTGACGCACGCTGTATTACTTGCCAAACTGCCTGCGCCCCCGGCGCACGTTATTTTGCTCGAAAACGTTTTTGATTCAACGGCCTCTCGCCTGCTACCCGCTTCGCGTCCTTTCTGCACGCCGCATTCCCGCGCCTACATGCTCTACACTTCCGGCTCCACTGGCTTGCCTAAGGGCGCGCTCCTGCAACATGCGGGCGTGATCAACCACATCTACGGTCAGTTCGATTGGCTGAAATTTCATCGCGCTTCAGCCTTTTTGCAGAGCGCACCAGCGTCATCCGATATTTCGGTGTGGCAATTTCTCGCGCCGGTGTTATGCGGCGGGCGCACGGTGATCGCCGATCTGGAGACAGTGGCGGACCCGCAAAAACTCTTCGCGTATATGCGCGACAACGAGGTGACGTTGGTGGAGTTTGTACCAGTGGTGATGAAGGCTTTACTGGATTATGCCGCCACCTTGCCTGACCGCGCCCTACCCAAATTGGAATGGGCGATGGCGACGGGCGAGGCCGTGTCCGCCGCGTTGGTCAATCAATGGCTCGCGCTCTATCCACACATCCCAATTGTCAACGCCTACGGCCCCACTGAAGCCGCCGATGATGTGACCCAGTATGTATTGCGACACCCATTGCCGCCCGAGGCGCGCACCGTCCCCATCGGCACGCCGCTCGCCAATGTGGCTGTGTATGTCTTGGATGCACATTTGCAACTTGCGCCAGTGGGCGTGCCGGGCGAACTATGCGTCAGTGGCATTAACGTTGGCGAAGGCTATTGGCGCAACCCGGAGAAGACGGCGGCCGCGTTTTTGCCCAACCCCTACAGCCGCCACGCGCATGATAAAGTTTTATATCGCACGGGCGACCTTGGTCGGTGGCGCGCGGATGGCGTGCTGGAATGTTTGGAGCGCCTCGACTTTCAGGTTAAATTGCGCGGTTTCCGCATTGAATTGGGCGAGATCGAAGCCTTGCTCGATCAACATGCGCTGGTGGAAAAATCGGCGGTGGCAGTGCAAGCCGATGCGCGTGGCGAGAAACATTTGGTGGCGTACGTGGTGCCTAGCCGCGCGGGTCAGCCCGAAGCCCCCTTGCATGCCGCGCAGGTGGCGCTCTGGCACGACCTGCACGAGAAGAGTTATCGCGATCCGCTGTATTTGCATGACGACCCAATGTGCAACGTCATCGGTTGGGATAGCAGTTACACCAATCAACCGTTGCCCCCCGCCGACATGCGCGACTATATTCAGCACACGGTGCAACGTGTGGTGGTTTTGCGCCCCAAACATCTCTTGGAAATCGGCTGTGGCACGGGCCTGTTGGCCTGGCAGTTGATTCCACAGTGTGAGCAATATATTGGCCTCGATGTGTCCAGTGTGGCGATTGACCAACTACGCACCTTGCAACACCACCCCGCTATTCAGGCGCGGGTGCCGCGCGTAGCGCACGCGCAATTCCTCTCACGCGAAGCCACCCAATTGCACGACCTCGGCCAATTTGATGTGGTGATCTTGCCTTCGGTGGTGCAGTATTTCCCCAGCGTGGACTATCTGCGCCACTTGCTGGCGTTGCTAGTGGAGCACGCCCAACCCCGTGCCATCCTTCTCGGCGATGTGCGCAACTTGCGTTTGCTGGAAGCGTTTCATGCCTCCGTGTTGGCCCACAAAAGCGGCGAGCCACTCACCGCCGCGCAACTGAAAACCCTCACCCAAGCCCAATGGCAACACGAGCAGGAATTGGCGGTTGCGCCGGAGTTTTTTGAGGCACTGCATGGCGTATTGCCCACGCTTGACCAAGTTGAAATTTTGCCCAAGCGTGGACGACACAAGAATGAGCTGACCTGCTTCCGCTATGATGTCGTGTTGCATTTTGATGCGCCCTCCAAGGCCGTAGCCATCTCGCTTACACCTTATGCAGGTGCGCCGCTCACCCTAGCCGACATCAAACATCGCCTCGCCACCGCACAAAGCGCGTGGGGACTCAGTGGTTTGTCTAATGCGCGGCTCACGCATGACCTGGCGTTGTGGCGCTGGATGTCGGCTGGTTCGACCCAGGTGCCGTTTGCCCCGGAAATTTCTGCCGGTTTTGAACCAGAAGATTTGTGGGCCCTGGCGAATGATGACTGGCAAGTGATGGTGCGCCTCACCCCTGACTCGACTGAAGGTGCCTTGGATGTGTTGTTCACGCCTACAGGCCAACCCGCCGCCTTTCCATCTGTCACCAGCGCCCCGCGCCCCCGGGCGCACTACGCTAACCACCCGTTACAGGAAAAACTTACCCGCGCGTTGGTGCCGCAATGGCGCGCTTTCCTGCGCGACAAACTACCCGCGCACATGGTGCCGGCGTATTTCGTGGTGTTGGACGCATTGCCCCTCACACCCAACGGCAAGGTTAATCGCTCCGGTTTGCCGCCCCTAGACATCGCGCGCCATGCCACCCCGGCGGGCTATGTCCCACCGCGCACACCCCTCGAAGGACACCTCTGCGCGCTGTGGGCGAACGTGTTGAACGTCGCGCAAGTCGGCGTCACCGATAATTTCTTTGAGCTTGGCGGGCACAGCCTCAAGGCCACGCAAGTCATCAATCGTCTGCATCAAGAGTTGCGCGTGGAGTTGCCGTTGCGCATGTTGTTCAATCACCCGACCGTAGAAGCCCTCGCGCGCGCCGTGGCAGACCTCCAACCCCAAACGGCCATTGCTATCGCGCGTGCGCCAGAGGCTGACGATTACCCGCTCTCGCCGGCTCAGCGCCGTTTGTGGGTGCTGGCCCAACTGCCCGGCGCTTCGGCCGCCTACAATATGCCCGCCGCCTTACACTTGCGCGGCGCACTCGATGTAACCACGTTGCGCCACGCCCTCGCGCAATTGCTCCAACGCCACGAGGCGCTCCGCACGACATTTATCACGCCACAGCAGGAACCGCGCCAAAAGATTCACGCCTGGACTGAGCCGCCTTTCATCTTCCGTGATTTGCGTTCTACGACAGACCCCGAGGCCGAAGCGCATGAGCTGGCCGAAGCCGACTCGGTCCAATCCTTCGACCTTGACGCTGGCCCGCTCTGGCGCGTGACGTTATTGCAACTCGCTACTGAAAACTTTGTCTTGCTCTTCAATATCCACCATATCGTCTCCGATGCGTGGAGCGAGGGCGTGTTGGTGCGCGAGTTGTTGCAACTCTATGGTGGCGCACCTCTGCCGCCACTGGAGGTGCACTATCGCGATTATGCAGTATGGCAAGCCGCGCAATTGGCCTCGCCCGCGTGGCAAGCCGCGCGCAACTATTGGCGGGGACAACTCGCCGGTGACTTACCATTGCTCGATTTCCCCACCGATTTTGCGCGCCCGCCGGTTAAGACCTATCGCGGCGCAAACCATGCTTTCCGCATTAGCCCGGCGCAAACCGCCGCCTTGCATGCACTCGCACGAACGCACAACGCGAGTTTATTTATGGCGTTGCTCGCGCTGGTCAAGGCTTTGCTCTATCGCTACACTCAGCAAACCGATCTGCGTGTGGGTAGCCCCATCGCTGGGCGCGCGCTGACCGTGTTGGAAAATCAAATTGGGTTTTATCTCAACCTATTGGTCTTCCGCACCGCCGTTCACGGCGAAGAGTCGTTTGCCGCGTTGCTGGAACGTGTGCGCCATACCACTACCGAAGCCTACGACCAGCAGGCCTACCCGTTTGACCAACTGGTGAACGATTTGCATTTAGCGCGCGATGTCAGCCGCAACCCGTTGTTTGACGTGGCGGTCGTGTTGCAAAACGTGGATCCACCCCTGTTGACTTTGCCGAATGTAGACATTCAGCCGTTCCTCACCTCGGCGCTCGCCGCTAAGTTTGATCTGCAATTTAGTTTTGAGGTGCGCGCGGAGGCGTTGCAGGTAGACCTCACCTACAACACCGATCTATATCGCGCGGATCGCGTGGAACGCCTCGCGGCGCATTTCCAGACCCTGCTCACCAGCGTCCTCGCCGATCCGGCTCGCCCGCTCAACCAACTCTGGTGGATACCGCCCGCCGAATTGGAAACCATTCGCGGCCTCAGCGCGGCGCGCGGCAATTACGCCTCGCCGGATACATTGGTCACTTGGTTCGAGCGGCAGGTTGCCGCCACCCCCTCTGCCCCTGCGCTCACCTTTGAAGCACAAACGCTCACCTACGCCGAACTCAACGCCCGCGCCAATCAAGTCGCGCGGCAACTGGTGGCACGCGGTGTGAACGTGGGTGATTATGTCGGCTTGTTCTTAGAACGTTCAGTCGAAATGGTCGTTGGCTTGTTGGGCATCCTCAAAGCGGGTGGCGCGTATGTGCCCTTTGACCCAACCTCGCCCGCCGAGCGGTTGGCCTTTATGCTGAACGACGCGGGCATCAAGGTTTTGGTGACACACTCTTCATTAGCCAAGGCCGCGCCGTGTGAAACCCTTTGCTTAGATGTGGCTGATCTCTCAACCGAATCCATCGAAAATTTGGGTCGGGCTATCGGGCCGCAATCACCGGCCTACATCATCTACACCTCCGGCTCCACCGGCCAACCCAAAGGCTGTATCGTCACGCACGCTAACGTCACGCGGCTGTTCACTGCCACCGACCACTGGTATCACTTCGGCGTACACGATGTTTGGACGTTGTTCCATTCCATTGCGTTTGACTTTTCGGTGTGGGAGTTGTGGGGGGCGTTGCTCTACGGTGGGCGGGTGGTCGTCGTGCCACACTTGGTCAGCCGTTCGCCAGAGGCATTTCATCAACTCTTACAACGCGAAGGCGTAACGGTGCTTAACCAAACGCCCTCGGCCTTCAAGCAATTGATTCAAGCCGATCTAAAACAACCCCCTCTCCAAAACGCGCTTCCCAGCGTTTTGGAGAGGGCGGGGGGTGAGGCTCCGCTCGCGTTACGCTACGTCATCTTCGGCGGCGAAGCATTGGATTTACCTAGCCTGCGTCCTTGGTTTGACGCGCATGGTGACACACAACCGCAATTGGTGAACATGTACGGCATCACCGAAACCACCGTGCATGTCACCTATCGCCCGCTCACCCGCACCGATGTTGCCTCCAGCGCCAGCCTCATCGGTCAGCCGATCCCGGATTTAGAATTGCACATCCTCGACGCATGGCAACAGCCTGTGCCACTCGGCGTCCCCGGCGAAATCTATGTCGGTGGCGCGGGTGTTTCTAACGGCTATCTCAATCGCTCGGAACTCACTGCTCACCGATTCATCTCCCACCTCACACTCACCACCCACCCAGCACGTCTTTACCGCACGGGTGACCTCGCCCGCTTCACCGCCAACGGCGACATTGAATATCTGGGGCGCATTGACTCACAAGTGAAGATTCGCGGCTTTCGGATTGAACTCGGCGAAATTGAAGCCTTGCTCACCGCACATCCGGCAGTCCAGACCGCCGCTGTCATCGTGCGCGGCATAGACGCCGATAAACGCCTCATTGCGTATGTGGTGGCGGCCAATGGTCACGCACCCCTGCCAGACGATTTGCGCGCTCATCTCAAACAACATCTGCCCGCCTACATGCTCCCCGCCGCGTTTGTGATTTTGGAAAAACTGCCGCTCAACCAGAATGGCAAACTGGATCGTCAGGCCCTGCCCGAACCGCAAGCAACGCCGACCGCATTTGCCGTGCCGCGCACCGATACCGAGCGCGCGTTAGCCGAGATTTGGCGCGCAGTGCTTAAAGTGGACGCCATTGGCGCGCACGATAACTTCTTTGATATTGGTGGCAACTCGCTCACCCTGCTTCAAGTTCATGCCCGCTTGCGCGAAACATTTAACACGGACCTCGACGTGATCGAACTCTTCCAATATCCCACGCTCGACGCGCTGGCCGCGCGGCTGACGCAACCCGCTAAAACTGAAACGCCGCTGGTGCAGATGGATGAGCGCGCTGCCAAACAACGCGCGGCGCGGGATGGCCGGGGGCCACGCCGCGCATGACCGAGCGTATCGCCATTATCGGCCTCGCTTGCCGTTTCCCCGGCGCGCGCAATCCCGCTGAGTTTTGGCGGAATCTCTGCGAGGGCCGCGAGTCGATTCGGTTCTTCACGGATGAAGAATTGCTCGCGGCGGGCATTGACCCGGCGCTGGTGCGCGACCCGCGTTATGTGAAAGCCAACGCCCTGCTAGACGGCATTGAAGATTTCGACGCCGCGTTTTTCGGCATGTCCCCGCGCGAAGCCGAAGCCACCGATCCGCAGCATCGCTTGTTTTTGGAAGTGGCCTGGGAAGCGTTGGAAGACGCCGCCTACGACCCGGAGCGCTATGCCGGCCCCATTGGTGTATACGCTGGTACGGGGCTCAGCACCTATCTGCTTAACAACTTGTTGCCCAATTATGAAAAAGTGCAGGCGCTCGGCCACATGCAGCTGCACATCGGCAACAACAAAGACTATGTGCCGACGCGCGCGTCCTACAAATTCAACCTCACTGGGCCGAGTTTCAACGTTAACACCGCTTGTTCTACTTCCCTCGTCGCGGTGCATTTGGCGTGTCAGGCGCTCTTAGATTTTCAGACTGATATGGCGCTCGCTGGTGGCGTTGGCATTCAAGTGCCGCAAACGGTAGGCTATTTATATGAAGAAGGCAATGTCACCTCGCCCGATGGACACTGCCGCGCGTTTGATGTGAACGCGCAAGGCACGGTGAGCGGCAATGGCGCTGGCGTGGTGGTGCTCAAACGCCTCAGCGACGCGCTGGCCGATGGCGACCACATTTACGCCGTGTTGCGCGGCTCGGCGATTAACAACGATGGCTCGCACAAAATTGGCTTCACAGCCCCCAGCGTCGAGGGGCAGGCGCGCGTCATCGCCGAAGCGCAGGCCCTCGCCGAAGTTCACCCGGAAGAAATTTCTTACATTGAAGCGCATGGCACTGGCACGCCCCTCGGCGACCCGATCGAAGTGCGCGCGCTGACGCAAGTGTTCCGCGCCAAAACGGCCAAAGTGGGCTACTGCGCCCTCGGCACGGTTAAGAGCAACTTCGGCCACCTCGACGAAGCGGCGGGCGTGGCGGGCCTCATCAAAACGGTTTTGGCTCTGCAAAACAAAGCCATTCCGCCCAGCCTGCACTTCATTGCGCCCAACCCGCAACTGCAATTGGAGACCTCGCCCTTCTTCGTGAATACGCAACTGCGTCCCTGGGCGACCAACGACGCGCCGCGGCGCGCGGGCGTCAGTTCCTTTGGCCTTGGTGGTACAAATGCTCATTTGATTGTGGAAGAATATCTGTCGCTCGCATCCCCAATCACTGATAACCAATTACTTCTCTTCCCCCTCTCCGCCCGCACTCCCACCGCCCTCGCCGCCGCCGCCGAAAATTTGGCCGCGTATTTAGAACAGCACGCCGCCGCCAATTTACGCGATGTGGCCTACACGCTGGCGTTGGGGCGCAAAGCCTTTGCCCATCGCCGCGCTGTGGTTGTGTCTACTATAGAGGAGGCCATCCACGCGCTCCGATCACCCGAAGAATCTTTGCCCGCTTTAGACGCACCACAAGTGGTCTTTCTCTTCCCCGGCCAGGGGATGCAATCGCTCTACATGGCGCGCGATTTATACGAACACGAAAGCGTCTTCCGGGCCGCGTTCGATGAATGTGCCACTGCCGCGCGCCCATATCTGGATCGCCCGCTCCCAGAAATTCTGTTCCCCGCTTACGCTACGCCGGAAGCGGACGCCGCTCTCCACACGATGACCTACGCCCAACCCGCTTTGTTCGCTGTGCAATATGCGTTGGCGCAACTCTGGCGCAGTTGGGGCGTGACGCCCAACGCCATGCTCGGCCACAGTTTGGGCGAATACACAGCGGCGTGTTTGGCGGGCGTGCTGTCAGTGTCCGATGCGCTGTTGCTCGTCTGTGCGCGTGGGCGACTGATGCAAACCAGCCCACCGAGTGGCATGTTGGCGGTGAACTTATCAGAAAGCGAAGTACGCGCTTATCTCAACGAGTCGCTCTCCCTCGCTGTGATCAACGCTCCCAGCCAGTGTGTCATTGGCGGGGCGGAAGCAGTGCTGGCCGAATTGGAAGCAACGCTCACGACCCGTGGCGTGCAATGCCAACGTTTGCAAATCGCGCGGGCTTCACACTCACACACTTTAGAAACGGCGCTGGCCGAATTTGCCACTTACACCGCCCGCGTCGCTGTGCGCCCACCGCACACCCCTTATTTTTCCAATGTTTCAGGGAGATGGATCACCGCCGCTGAAGCTACTGATCCTAATTATTGGGTGCGCCATTTGCGCCAAACGGTGCGCTTTGCCGAAGCGGTGCAAACCCTCACTGAAAACCCGCGCACCGTGTTCATCGAACTTGGGCCGGGGCGCGTGTTGAGTCATTTGGTGCGCGCTCAAGCGCCCGACGCGCGCGTTGTTCAATCCATGCGTCACCCCAAAGAGACGCGCGCCGATCATCTGTTTGCGCGCCAAGCCCTCGGCCAAGTGTGGTGCGCGGGTGTGGCGCTTAACTGGGATAAACTATTCTTTGGTGAGAAACCGCGCCGCGTATCGTTGCCGACTTATCCCTTTGACCGGCAACGCTACTGGATAGACCCGCCACGCGGCGCGGAGAAAATAATTACGCCTAAGCGTCACGCCGATCTAGCCGATTGGTTCTACGCACCCACTTGGCAACGCCTGCCGCCTGTTGCGCCCGCTTGGTCGGACGAAAAAGTATGCTTGCTCATGGGTGGCTCTGCCGAGTGGTGCGCCGCTTTGCAAGCGTGTGGCTGGCAAGTGCTCACCGCCGTAGATGAACTGACCGAATTACCGCCGCTGATTTTGCACGCTCCCACCGCCGCGAGTCTGCCCAGTTTACTCACCCTCACGCAAACCCTGACGGCGCGCTTTCCGGCGAGCGTCACCCGTTTGTGTCATGTCACGCGCCACGCGCATAGCGTGTTTGGCTCAGAAACAATTGTGCCGGAGGAAGCCGCTACGCTGGGTCTGCTTAAAGTCGTGGCGCAAGAAAACCCGCACTGGCAATGTCGCGCAG
>Ga0315912_10002375_pt1 | contig 20262 bp, 19 predicted proteins | sample VfabasoilMG_FD_204469 | JGI IMG/M metagenome (GOLD analysis project Ga0315912, IMG submission 204469) | Garden soil microbial communities collected in Santa Monica, California, United States - V. faba soil | ecosystem: Environmental > Terrestrial > Soil > Garden | place: USA: California...
GATATACCAAACCCACAGGCTTACCTCATTTGTAGAAACCCTGCCTGGTTGGTTGTGGGTGGGAAATTGTATGGGTTTGATAAGCATGTTGACGGAAAAAAATTGCAGCCCTTCCTGAGCAAACCATTTGTGGTGATACCCAGAAACCTGGAAGAGACATACTATGATCGTTTTGTAAAGCCGCTGATTGCTTCTTTTGATGAAATTGATGCGCAGGGTTTTGAGATCATTAAAAATGAGTACGATCCCCATCCATTGCTTACACTTTCCGAACTCGCTTCAGTGGAGACCTCGCCCAATTTGTTTGGTGAAAAAAAAGAATCGAAAGATGATGAGTCGGGAAAAATATTTTTTGATCTATCATTCAAATACGGTAAACATAAATTTCGTGGCGACTCATTTGGTTCGGTAAGTGTTACCATGGAGAAGAAAGACGATGATTATGTTTTTCACCGGGTAAAGCGAAGTATTGAAGCTGAAAAGCAATATGCCAGCACGCTTACAAAACTGGGTTTGCCGATCAAGGGATTCCGAGTGGCTATTGACAAAGCGCATGCATTTAGCTGGCTAAATGAAAACAGGGGCAATCTTTTGAACATGGGCTTCGAAGTGAGCCAGCCCGACAATCGTGATAAAAAATATTTTGTTGGAAAGGCGGTAATCGAACTGGAGATGAAAGAGAACATCGACTGGTTTGATATTCATGCAATCATTCGGTTTGGTGATTACGAGATGACGTTTAAAGAACTTCGCAAGCTGATCCTGAAGAAGAAAGTTGAGTTCAAACTGCCGAACGGAGAGATAGCCATTATTCCGGATGCATGGCTTCACAAGTATGGTGATTTATTTGCCCTTAGCCACTCTGATGAAGAAAGTGATAAACCGGTTCTGCACAAGCATCACATTAATTTATTGCAAGAACTTCAGGATGGACACTTGGCAAAAGTGCACATGAGTGAAAGGCTACGTGGTTTGAGCAACTTCACCGGCATTAAAGATTATAAACTTCCAAAAGGCTTTAGTGGAAGTTTGCGACCGTATCAAAAAACCGGCTACAACTGGCTTCGGTTTTTAAATGAATTTTATCTTGGTGGATGTTTAGCGGACGACATGGGTCTCGGTAAAACCGTTCAAACATTGGCTATGCTGCAATCGGAGGCAGAAAAAGATGACCCGGGCACCTCGTTGCTCATTATGCCCACATCTTTAATTTATAATTGGGAGCAGGAGGCAGCTAAGTTTACACCTGGTTTAAAAATATTGAACTATACAGGTACCAATCGCGATAAGTCTGTGGCCCGGTTTGGCCGATATGATTTGGTGCTTACATCTTATGGTGTAACCCGGATTGATATTGAAGCGCTCCAGGGTTTTTATTTTAACTATATAATCCTGGATGAATCGCAGGTGATCAAAAACCCGACATCCAACATTGCGAAAGCTGTTCTGCAGTTAAAATCAAAATACAAACTCACACTCACGGGCACTCCTTTGGAAAATACTACAATGGACTTGTGGAGTCAAATGACTTTCATAAACCCGGGTTTGCTGGGAGGGCAATCGTATTTTAAAAATGAATATTTGGGCCCGATTGAAAAGAAGGGTGACGAGATAAAAGCCAAGAAATTAAATTCCATCATTAAGCCTTTCATCTTACGAAGGTTGAAATCGCAAGTGGCAACCGACTTGCCTGAGAAAACGGAGAACATTCATTTTACCGACATGACACCAGATCAGGAGAAACGATACGATGAGGTGAAGGCATACTATCGGGACCGGATAATGGAGAAAATTGAAAAGGAAGGCGTAGGCAATTCACGATTTGTTTTGCTGGAAGGTCTTACCAAACTTCGCCAGCTTTCAAATCACCCCCGCATGGTTGATGCCAATTACCACAGCGACTCAGGTAAAATGGAAGATCTTTCGCACATGCTGGAGAACGCCATTCTGGAAGGTCACAAATTGCTGGTATTCAGTCAGTTTGTAAAACATTTAGACCTGGTTCGGGAAATGCTTAAAGCGAAAAAAATTACCTATTGTTATCTCGATGGTTCCAGCGTGGACCGGAAAGAACAAGTGGACAGGTTTAATAAAGATGAATCTGTAAAAGTTTTTTTGATTTCAATTAAAGCCGGAGGACTTGGTCTAAACCTGACAGAAGCCGATTATGTCTTTATTTTAGATCCCTGGTGGAATCCTGCTGTCGAAGCGCAAGCCATTGACAGGGCTCACCGCATCGGACAAAAGCAAAAAGTATTCACGTATAAATTTATTACCCGCAATACGGTAGAAGAGAAAATCCTTCAGCTCCAAAAACATAAGCTCAAGTTATCCGAAAGTTTGATTTCCACTGAGGAATCCATAGTGAAAACACTTACCCGGGAAGACATTGAGATGTTGCTGAAGTAGGTTCTGTTGGGAGCGTAAAACATTTGTATTTTTGGTTTCTTAAATTTGCACCGCAATGAAAGTCTATCTGGACAACGCGGCCACTACCCCTCTTGATCCTGAAGTGTTTGAGGCAATGAAGCCCTATATGCTGGAGGATTTTGGGAACCCATCTTCCACCCATGCACATGGAAGAAAAGTGCGCGCGGCCATTGAATCGGCCAGGAAAAAAATTGCTGAACTTCTCAATTGCACTCCAGGTGAAATTATTTTTACTTCCGGAGGCACCGAGGCTGATAACGCCATTATCAACGGAAGCGTAAAAACGTTTGGTATTAAACATGCCATCTCTTCACCCATTGAACACCATGCTGTTGAGCACACGCTGAATGTTTTAGCCAGGCAAAACTCAATTGAGTTGCATTATGTGAATCACAATACCAATGGCCATGTTGACTTAGAGCACCTTCAAAGTTTACTGAAGCAATTTCCGGGATCGCTGGTTTCGCTTATGCATGCCAATAACGAGATAGGTAATTTGCTGGATTTGAAACAAGTGGGAGAAATGTGCGCGGAGGTCAAATCCTATTTGCATTCGGATGCTGTTCAAACAATGGGACATTATGTGCACGACTTGCGCATGATGCAGGTGAGTAGCTTAGCCGCAGGCGCACATAAATTTCATGGGCCAAAAGGTGTTGGGTTTATGTATATCCGCAAGGATAAAAAAATAAACCCCTTGGTTCATGGAGGTGCTCAGGAGCGCAACATGCGTGGAGGCACAGAGAATACCTATGGAATTATTGGCCTTGCCAAAGCACTTGAAGTTGCCTATCGCGATATGGCCATTCACGAAGCGCAAATAAAAAAATTAAAACAGCGAATGATTGACCGGTTGCGGGAACAAATTCCTGGTGTCGGTTTTCATGGCGATTCGGCCAATGTTGAAGGAAGTTTGTACACGGTGCTGAATGTGAGCCTTCCGGAATCTGAAGAGAATGATATGCTGCTCTTTAACCTCGACCTTCAGGGCATCTCTGTCTCCGGGGGAAGTGCCTGCAGCAGCGGGGCTAACACCGGGTCGCACGTGTTGAATGCGTTGTATCCCAACTCAAAACGCGGAGCTATTCGTTTTTCTTTCAGCAAATACAATACTCCTGAGGAAATTGATTTTGTGGTAGAAAAATTGGCAAGTTTCTTTCCTGTGAAAGTTTAAGCAACGATAAAAGAAATGAGAGTTACTATCCCTTCTCTGTTTTTTCTTTTCCTGATATCGCTGGGGATTGTCTTTTGCTCAACATCCCCTAACTCACCGGTTGATACCTCGTTAGGAACCTACTCGGCAATAGTGGCGTTCCCGAATTTAACTTTTACCAATCCAGTAGATTTTCAGCATGCTGGCGACAACAGTCACCGGGTTTTTGTGGTAGAGCAGCCTGGTATTATTTCTGTTTTTCCAAACGATGCTTCCACTAAAACTAAAAATGTATTTCTTGACATTCGCAACAAAGTGGATGATAGCGGCAATGAGGAAGGATTGTTGGGCCTTGCTTTTCATCCGGATTATGAAACCAATGGCTACTTTTTTGTCAACTACACAGCATCGAACCCAAACCGAACGGTAATTGCACGGTTCAAAGTTTCTTCCAATAATCCTAACCAGGCCGACCCAGCGAGTGAAAAGGTAATCCTCACATTTGCGCAGCCCTATAGCAATCATAACGGGGGGCAGGTTTCATTCGGCCAGGATGGCTATCTATACATTGCTGTTGGAGATGGAGGCTCAGGTGGAGATCCACAGGGCAACGGACAAAACCGCGCTACACTACTGGGTAACATACTCCGCATAGATATTAACAAACAAGAAAATGGAAATCAGTATGGCATCCCACCCGACAATCCGTTTGCACAAAATACGAGTAGCTATCGAAAAGAGATTTATGCTTATGGTCTAAGAAATCCATGGCGCTTTAGTTTTGACCCGATTACAAATAAACTTTGGACGGGAGATGTTGGTCAAAATAAATATGAAGAGATTGATATCATCGAAAAAGGTGGGAACTATGGGTGGAACATTATGGAAGGAAAACATTGCTACGAACCTTCATCGGGTTGCTCTACTGCAGGCCTTAAACTGCCCATTTGGGAATACGGAAGAAGCGAAGGCATATCCGTTACGGGTGGTTTTGTATATCGAGGGCCTAGTTTATCCGGGCTCACCGGAAAATATGTTTATGCCGATTTTGGTACTCAAAATATTTGGGCACTCGATGTTTCGAATATGAGCCAACCCGTCAATACTAAAATTCTGCAACCAGAATTTAACATCGCTTCATTTGGTGTGGATGAAGCAAATGAACTTTACATGTGCTCGTTCGATGGGAAGATTTATCGGTTTAAGGAAACCAAATAAACAACGATCGAAAATATTCTAGCCGTTCATCGAAATTAAAAACTCTTCGTTGTTGCGGGTGCCTTTCATTTTTGATTGCAGGAATTCCATAGCCTCAATTGAATTCATGTCGGCCATGTATTTGCGGAGAATCCATACGCGAGCCAATTCTTCCTCTTTCATGAGCAATTCTTCTCTTCTTGTTCCCGATGCCGGTACATCAATAGAAGGATAAACCCTGCGGTTGGAAAGTTTGCGGTCGAGTTGTAACTCCATGTTACCGGTTCCTTTAAATTCTTCGAAAATTACTTCATCCATTTTCGACCCAGTGTCGATCAATGCGGTAGCAATAATGGTGAGCGAGCCGCCATTTTCGATTTTCCGGGCGGCACCGAAAAAACGTTTCGGTTTATGAAGGGCATTGGCATCCACACCACCTGAAAGTATTTTTCCAGATGAAGGAACTACGGTATTGTATGCTCGTGCCAATCGAGTGATGGAATCCAATAGAATCACTACATCATGTCCGCACTCGGTCATACGTTTCGCTTTCTCGAGCACAATGGAAGCAACCTTCACGTGACGCTCGGCTTGTTCATCGAAAGTAGAGGCAATTACTTCCGCCTTTACACTTCTGGCCATGTCGGTCACCTCTTCAGGGCGTTCATCAATGAGCAGTACGATCAAGTAAACTTCAGGATGATTTTGCGCAATGGCGTTAGCAATATTTTTTAGCAAAACTGTTTTACCCGTTTTAGGTTGAGCTACGATCATACCACGCTGGCCCTTTCCAATTGGTGAAAACAAATCGAGGATGCGGGTAGAAAGATTGTCGGGTGTAGTGCTAAGTTTCAGTTTTTCGTTCGGGAAGAGTGGCGTTAAATATTCGAAAGCTACCCGGTCGCGAATTTCTTCAGTTGTTTTGCCATTCACGGAATCAATTTTCAGCAAGGCAAAATATTTCTCTCCTTCTTTTGGGGGACGGATTTGTCCGCGAACTGTGTCGCCAGTTTTCAATCCCAACGCTTTTATTTGGGATGGTGAAACGTAGATATCGTCAGGGCTGGCTAAATAGTTGTAATCGGATGAGCGCAAAAACCCATACCCATCTTGCATAATTTCAAGAGCGCCCTCGTTGGTTACTACTCCATCGAAATCGCGCATAATATTTTGTTGTCTCTGTGCACGTTCCTCACGAAAATCATTTTGTCTTTCTGTGGGTGCGGGCACCGGGGGTGCAGGCACAACGGGCGTAGGTGGTGTTACAGGGGTATCATCGAAACGGGTAATGGAAGCATCAAGGTCCAGGTCGAGCGAATCCATCATTTCATTTTGAGAGTCAGGCTTATTAATGGCCGGTGGAGGGACGGGAGAAGGAGGGGTGACATTTTCCCTTCTTCTTGGTCTCAGCTTACGGTCGGATTCGCCCTCTTCCGCTTTTTGAGCGGATGGGTTGGCGGCTTGGTGATCCAGAATTTTATAAACCAGTTCTTGTTTGCCTAGTTTTTTAGCGTTGATGCCAAGGCCTTCGGCAATTTCCTTTAATTCGGAAAGTAATCTGACATTTAAATCGTCAATGGTGTACATGCGTAGCGGTTAGTGTGAATAAGTTGGTTAAGAATAATTTATGAGGATGCTGAACGATCAGCGAGGACTCAGAAAATGTTAAAAATGATTAAGGATAAGGGACTTTTCTATATGAACAACGACCCGATGGGCCGCGATTGACGATGCAAGTATAATTCAATTATGTTTATTATCAAATCCTAACCAATAAAAGTATTCAGTTAGTAATGGCTCACCTCCATTTGGAGAGGGGCGGAGGGCGAGGTAATTTTGTCCCTCATTATTTACAGAGTTATGCTACAAGTAAATGTCATCCGGGAGAATACCGGCAAAGTATTGGAAGGTTTGAACAAGCGTGGGCTAAAAAATGCGGTTCAATTGATTGAGGAAGTATTGGGAGTGGACCAAAAACGCAAGGACACTCAGAAAAAATTAGACGACCTGAAGGCCAAATCGAATATTGAATCAAAGAAAATTGGAGAGATGATGAAGGCCGGCAAGCAGGAAGAAGCTGCCAAACTTCGGGCAGATATTGCTGCGGATAAAGATATTGTGAAGGCCCTGGAAGCTGATTTGAATTTATTTGAAGAACAGTTAACCAAAGTTTTATACACCATCCCCAATGTGCCTCACGAAAATGTGCCTGTTGGTCTGAGCCCCGAGCAAAATGTTACCGTTCACCAGCATGGCACAATACCCGCGTTACCGCCCGATGCATTGCCGCACTGGGAGCTGATCAAGAAATACGACATCATTGATTTTGATTTAGGAATAAAAATTACAGGAGCCGGTTTCCCGGTGTATAAAGGGAAAGGAGCAAAACTTCAGCGCGCATTGATTAATTTCTTTTTGGATGAGGCCGCAGCTATGGGTTATCGTGAAATGCAACCTCCTATTTTGGTAAACGAGGCCAGTGGCTATGGCACTGGCAATTTACCCGACAAAGAAGGGCAGATGTATCATGATGCAGCCGATAATCTTTATTTGATTCCTACCGCTGAAGTTCCCATTACAAATTTGTATAGAGATATGATTTTGGCCGATGCCGAATTGCCAATAAAAAATGCGGGCTACACCCCATGCTTTAGACGAGAAGCAGGAAGCTGGGGTGCCCACGTTCGGGGATTGAATCGCCTTCACCAGTTTGATAAAGTTGAAATTGTTCAAGTGCGAAAGCCCGAGGAATCGTATCAAACGCTGGAAGAAATGTGTCTTTATGTTCAGGGGTTGCTGGAAAAACTGGAGCTGCCTTACCGAAGACTTTTGTTGTGCGGGGGCGACATGGGAGTAAACTCCGCCATGACTTACGATATGGAAGTTTTCTCTGCCGCACAACAGCGATGGCTTGAGGTAAGTTCGGTAAGTAACTTTGAAACGTTTCAGGCTAACCGGCTAAAGCTTCGTTATAAAAACGCAGAAGGGAAACCACAATTACTTCATACACTAAATGGAAGTGCGTTGGCGCTTCCCCGAATAGTGGCTGCCATTTTAGAGAACAACCAAGAGAAGGAAAGAATTAAAATTCCTAAAGTGTTGACAAGCTATGCCGGTTTTGAATGGATTGAATAGGTTTAACCTAACCCTCTGTGAGGCAGAGAAAAGTTGAATATTTTTTTGAATTTTCATTTTAGAGATGTCTTTATTTAATTTCTTTTCTCAGTTAGTAAGTGAACACAGGGAGTAGTCATATCGCCATATTTGCTTCCGGATCAGGCACCAATGCCGAGCAAATCATGCTTCATTTTAGAGATCACCCCAAAATTAAAGTTGGCTTAGTGCTCTCCAACAATGCCGGTGCATTGGTATTAGAACGCGCCAGGAAATTTAATGTGCCCTCCAAAGTTTTTAATCGCCAACAGTTTAAGGATACAGGCGAAGTGCTGAATTGGCTCGCTCACGAAAAGATCTCTCATGTGGTGCTCGCTGGCTTTATGTGGCTCATGCCCGAAAATATGATCAGGCAATTTCCCGATCGAATCATTAACATCCATCCGGCCTTGTTACCCAAATTTGGAGGCAAGGGCATGTACGGAAACCATGTGCATGAGGCGGTTAAGCAAGCCGGTGAAAAAAAAACAGGCATTACCATTCACCTGGTGAATGAAAAGTATGACGAGGGAAAAATATTATTTCAGACTTCCTGCGCTATTGAAGCGAACGATTCACCGGAGCAAATTGCAGCTAAAGTGCACGAACTTGAATATCAACATTACCCGGAGCAAATTGAGAAGTGGATTGGGAAATAATAATTTTGTAAACCTGATGGCCTTATACCGGATATGAGTTCTCTAGCTAAAGAAAAACCAATTGTAGCGACCGCTATCGCGGAAGAGACCAACGTCTCGGAAGAATCGCATGTGTACGTGCATTGCTACTTTAACAATTCGGTAAAAGATATGTTGATTCGTATTTGGAAGACCACTTTTTTGATTGATACATTGTCAGGTCACCGTTCGAAGTTGGTTCATGTAGAAAATATTTCCTACGCTCCCGAGTGGACTCCAATCCCAAATAATAGTTTGTACCAGTTTCTTTTAATTTTTGAGGCCTTGCCCAAAGGTTGCGAGGTTTTTGATTTGCTGGAAGATATTCCACAACCCGGTGGCTTTTTTATTCAATCCATTATGCGCAACCCTAAGGATGTATATCATGTGCATGTATAGATGACAAAAACAAATTGAAATCAAAATTTGGAATTAGTGTTATCTTTGTAATGAATTAATATTTGTATGAGATCACACGCATTACGGTTTAGTAGTATTGTGAAAACAATTTATGAACTACCGATCGAAGAAAAATTAGAGATTAAAAATCTGCTTGAGAATAATATTGCTGATGCACGAAGAAGTGAAATCGCAAATAATTATAAGAAGACACAAGAAAAATATAAATCGGGGAAACAAAAATTCTCTTCTAGTATGAGTGACCTCAAGAAAATGTTATAATGGAGGTTTCATTCAGCGACTCATTTAAAAAAGTCTTTAAAAAAAGAATTAAATCCTCGGAGATTGAGGAAGAGTTTTGGATTAGATTGGAGTTATTTGTGAAGGATCCATTTGATGCGAAGTTGAAGACGCATAAATTATCTGGGAAGTTGAAAGATTTGTGGAGTTTTTCGATAGCTTATGATCACAGAATAGTATTCTATTTTACATCAGATAAACCAAAAAAGGCAGTTTTTATTGATATAGGCACTCATGACGAAGTCTATTGACTAATAATGAGGTAGGTCACTCAACCACAAACGCTCTTTCATAAAAATCCTTTTCCTCAACCGCAGCTTTCTTTTTCAAATCCTTGTCAAATGGTCTCGAGAGGTTATTGCCGGCCAGGTCTTCCAGTCGTGACTCAACCTTTATTTTATAATTTCCTTTTTTCCACGGGTTAAGGGGCAAAAAAACAATTCCCTTCTCTTCGTCTGTTAATTCAATTTTCCCTAAAACCACTTTTTCATTTTCGTCCAATAGTTGAAGGGTATTTAAAGTCAAACTGAAATCCAATGGTTCGGAAAAGTTTATAACAAGAGGTGATGTTGTAGTTGAGGTTGGGATGCTCAACGTCCACAGGTTTATGCTTGGGATCTGTTCATCGCGGGAATCAACAAAAAATGTTTTCGAATAATGTCGGTTCAATTTCAGGCCAGTCTTGCTTTTCCAGTTTTCTGAAACATGAAGCATGAGGGTCTCACCCTTTGTCAATGGATTTCCCAGGATTTTATTAGGAATCAAATCGCGCTTAATTCGCCCGGGGTCAAGCCAAAGCGTAAGGGTGGTACTTTTCTCATTCCATAGTTCAGGTTGCAGATCAAGGAAGGTTCCCGAAAGAGTATCACCATTATTATTCAATAAGTGAATGTGGAGAAGTGATTGACCTTCCACCATGGGTTCAGTAAACACCAAATACATTTTTAGAATATTTTCCGGGAGAGTATCCTGCGAAGGAAAAATTGTGAGGTTTGGGTTTTTCGATTCGGTGTCAGCCGGAACGGTAAACTCCGCAATAATTTTTTCCTCAGCGATTATATGATAGTGCATTCCTCTCGTAAAAGGGACAACAGGTATAAAGTTGATTTTCCCGTCAATCGTACTGAATTCGCCCAATATTGGGTTTGGCGGAAAATCTCCCAGGGAAACTTGAATGTACTGAGAAAGAGAGTCATCACTAACTCCCTTTACCAATGATCGTGAAAAACTCACCGAAACAGCACGATTATTTTCCCAACCAATTTCGGGCGGTTCATTATTTGGGTTGGAACAAAAGGAAAAAAGCAAAACGGATAAAACCCAAAGGAGATGGCTGCGGGGTTGTTTCACAAACAAAGATTACTCAGTCACTCCTCCAAAGAAAAGGATGTGTGAGTTTAAACTATAAAAACCATTCACCCGGTGTCCACAAATCTAAGTCACCATTGGATTTGCGTTGCAATACAATGAATTTAGTGTCGTCTAATTTTTCAAGTTGCACCACATTCGTCATCGGTAATGAAATAAAATCGACACCGGCAGTGGCAAAATTCTCTTCTACAGGCGTGGTCAATGATCCCTGAAAATTTTCAAGACTTTTATATTTTACTTTAAATACCGGCCTGGACGAGTTGGCCATGAACAAATACGATTCACCATTTTTTTTCATCGTTATCATATCAATCGGTGAATTGCCTGCACCCATTTCAGCAACCGTCCGTCCCTTCACATGCGTGCCGGGTTTCAAATCTTCAAGCGGAAATAAAACCAAAGGGGTGCATGTGTAGCTGGCAATCAAATATTTTTTCCCGTTGATTTCCGAAGCGGTGAATGTTCGGATAGGAGAGGCGGTTTCATATTGCTTATGTGCGGCATGATAAATTTCCAAGGAAGACTGGTCTTGCTGTTTGGTAAATGGAAATGGAATGCTTCTGAAAGTGGAACTGAACTCCTGGTTCGAAAGGCCGCTTACCAAAACTTTGCCATTGTAAAAGCCAAGGTCGGTTACAGAAGAAACTCGTGTGGGCCTCCCACGCTGGTCTTTAGCATCTTCGGCTGGAACATTATTAATGGAAACAAAGGAGTAATCTACATTTTTCAAGTTAACGGCAACCAGATTTTCGCCCTCTATCCTCAGCAAGGCTGAACTGCCATCGTTCAGTTGAACGGCACAATATATTTTTTTGGAAACGGGATTAACAGCAATATCCTGGATGGAAATATTTTCTACTGCTGTGCCCAGCGCGCTGGCTACTTTCAAATCAAATTTTTTCAATTCGATGGCGGTGCCTTTTTCGTTGTTCTGATTATCACCCGTTGCGATTGCAAAAACAGATGCCGATTTCGAATCGCCAATAAACAATACGCCATCAGACCCAAAGGCCAGCGCACTTATCGATTTAATTTCGGGAGTGCCGTTTGTAAATCCTTGTGGTGCGGCTGCGCGCTTAGTTGAGGCCATCATGATGACACCTGTCGCCACAATAGCTAATAGGAAATAAATCTTTTTCATAAAAAATATTGACTGTTGAAGGAGTGAAATTAAAATGTGGATCTATGGGTTCATAGAAAAAAGTGACAGGCGGAATGCTCGATTCTTAACTGGAAATTTACTGCGAGAAGATGCTAAAAAGATGTGTTTAAACTAAATCCGGGCGTATATTGTTGCCCGTAGAGCAAAACGCATAATGGCTCCAGGTTTAAAACAAAAGTCGGATAGACAAGAACACCCTGTTTCAGATTTAATAAAGAACAGGCGGAGTGCGCGGGTTTATTCGGATAAACCCGTATCGGAAGAAAAAATTCATTCACTATTTGAGGCTACCCGCTGGGCGCCCTCCAGCACAAATGAGCAACCCTGGATTTATCTTTATGCTACCAAAGACCAGGCAGAATTATGGAATAAATTAATGGAGCCATTAAGCGATGGCAATAAAATTTGGGTGAAAGAGGCCCCGCTGCTTATTTTAAGTTTGGCCAGAAAAAATTTCCAGCGAAATGGTCGCCCTAATTTTTATGCGATGTACGATTTAGGAGGAGCCAACTCCCTACTTGCCCTTCAGGCGGTGGAGCTTGGTTTGCAAGCAAGACAAATGGCCGGGTTCGATCGCGATGCTGCACGAATCGTATTGAATATTCCAGATGATTTTGAACTGGGGGTTTTTATTGCCGTGGGGTATCCAGGTGATTTAGAAAACATTCCGGAGGTAATTAAAGCAAAAGAGATGGCACCCCGGGAACGCTTTCTTCAGCAGGAGTTCGTGCGAAATTCAATTTTTTGAGTACTATTTTTCAAATAACTAATTCTAAATACTTTTTATGGATGACACTATAGCCATCGCGACAGCAACAATTGGAAGCGGTTTATATCAGACAGAGTTAAAAGCAAGAAAGCACACGCTGCTTGGCGATGAACCTGAGGATGTGGGTGGAAAGGACATGGGGCCACGGCCTGGCGATTTTATCCGGATGGGCCTGGCTTGTTGCACAGCCATTACCTTGCGCATGTATGCCAACAAGAAAAATTTTGATGTGCAGCAAATTCGCGTGAGTGTTTCAAATGGACCGACCACAGATAAAACAATCTTGCAAACCGATATTGAGATAACCGGAAACATTAATGAAGAGCAACGCACTCGCATGATGCAAATTGCGAAACTTTGCCCGGTACATAAAATGTTAACGACACCGATTGAGGTAACACATCAATTAACAATAGTATGAAAGAGATTATCAAAAAGTACACGAACGGAGAAGTGACAATCGTTTGGAAACCAGACCTATGTGCACACTCGGCAATTTGTTTTCGTGGGTTGCCCAGTGTATTCGATCCCAAAAAACGTCCCTGGATTACACCAGAAGGAATCTCTTCAGAAAAAATTATTGAACAAGTGAAGAGGTGCCCAAGCGGAGCACTGAGTATGGAACAGAAATAGCGCAAGGGCAATTAGCTCAGCTGGTTTAGAGCACTACCTCGACAAGGTAGGGGTCACAGGTTCGAGCCCTGTATTGCCCACCTGGAATTTTCAATTCAAATTAATAATTCTTTTCCTCGCCACTTCAGCCGAAAGCGGCAAACATTCTTCAATCTCTGTTTTAATTGCTTCAATAATTTTCTTGCGCGGAAAATTTTGGTTTACTACCAGGCTTATTTCGCGCACGGGTTTTGGTTGAGCAAACGAACGGATTTTGGTTTGCTGTTTTTTAGTAAGGTTTAGTGTGGCGAGATAGGGTAAAATAGTTATGCCCTGGTTATAGTCTACCAGGTTTTTTAATGTTTCCAGGCTGCCGGCCTGGTAGTGAAGGCGGTCGCTTTGCATATCCCTTTTCTTCAGCTCACACAAATTAAAAATCTGGTCGCGCAGGCAATGTCCCTCCTCCAAAATCCAAAGCTTGCTCAGGTCAATATCTTTTGGCAGAATATATTTTTTTCGGGCAATCGTTTCTTCGCTGGCCATGTAGGCGAAAAACTCTTCGTAAAAAACAGGATGTTCGCGCAAAGCACCATCATTCACGGGGGTGGCCATTAGGCCAATATCAATCTCCCCGCTTTTCAAGTGGCTAATAATATCCTCCGTAACCAACTCCCGTATTTTTACTTTCAACAATGGAAATTTTTCCATCAATGATTTAAGGAACAACGGGAGCAAATACGGAGCAAGTGTTGGAATAATTGCCACTCGCACCTCGCCACTCACCTCGTGCTTCCTTTCCTTAGAGTATTCTTTAAGTCGCGTCACATCGGCTATAATTTGTCGCGCCCTTTCAATAATTTCTTTCCCTTCTTCGGTGGGTTGCACGGGTTGCCTTTTCCTGTCGAATATTTTAATACCCAGTTCTTCTTCCAGTTTTTGAATCATCATACTCAATGTGGGCTGGGTAACGAAGCTGCTTTCAGCTGCCTTGGCAAAATGGCGGTGCTTATCAACAGACAGAATATATTCAAGTTGTTGCAAATTCATCTTGCTGTGTGCTCACATGGATTCCCGTTCAGATTGCCCATAATCGTGGTTCATAGACCAAATCTATTCAAATATAGAAATTATCAGTTTGATTGATGATGATGGTATCCATAGTTTCGTGTCGAATAGAAAGAAATAACCCCAACCGATATGACAAACGGAAAAGAAAAAACCAAAAAACTCACTACCGCTTCAGGAAGGCCGTACGTTGAAAATGAGAACACACAAAGTGTTGGCCCTCGCGGCCCGCTGCTTCTTCAGGATTATATCCTCCATGAAAAAATGGCACACTTCAATCGCGAGCGCATACCTGAAAGAGTGGTGCATGCGAAGGGTTCCGGAGCCTATGGAACGTTTAAAGTAACGCACGACATTTCTAAATACACCAAGGCAAAGCTGTTTAATAAAATTGGCAAAGAAACCCGTGTTTTTCTTCGTTTTTCAACTGTGGGAGGCGAAAAAGGCAGTGCCGATACCGAACGAGACCCACGCGGATTTGCCATAAAATTTTATACGGAAGATGGCAACTGGGATTTGGTGGGCAATAACACACCCGTGTTTTTTTTGAAAGACCCGAAAAAGTTTGGCGATTTTATTCATACCCAGAAACGCGACCCTTACACCAATTGTAAAAGCCCAACCATGATGTGGGATTATTGGAGTTTGAATCCGGAGTCGCTACACCAGGTTATGATTTTAATGAGCGACAGAGGCACTCCAATTGGTTATCGGTTTATGAATGGGTACGGCAGTCACACCTTCTCTATGATTAACACCAAAAATGAACGAGTGTGGGTAAAGTTCCATTTCAAAACGATGCAAGGCATCAAAAATTTTTCGGATAAGGAAGCAGGCGAAATGAAGGCCAAAGACATGGATTTTTCGCAACGCGATTTGGTTGAGTCGATCGACAATGGGCACTTTCCTAAATGGGCTTTGAAAATACAAGTGATGACGGATGACCAGGCAAAGAAATTCAAGTGGAATCCGTTTGACCTCACTAAAATTTGGCCTCACAAAGAGTTCCCATTGATTGATGTGGGGGTAATGGAGTTAAATGAAAATCCTAAAAATTATTTTGCGGAAGTTGAGCAGTCGGCATTTGCGCCTGCCCATATCGTGGATGGTATTAGCTACTCACCTGATAAAATGTTGCAAGGCCGTTTACTTTCCTATCCCGATGCGCACCGCCATCGCCTCGGAGGAAACTATGAGCAAATTCCGGTGAACAAGTGCCCTTATATGGTGAGCAACTATCAGCGCGATGGGCAAATGCGCGTAGATGGAAATGGCGGCAGCGCTCCAAACTATTGGCCAAATAGTTTTGACGATGTTTATGCCGATCAATCCTATAAAGAACCGGCTCAACAATTGGACAGTATGACGGCTGACTGGTATGACCGCAATGCAGAGGGAGAGAATGACCACTTTACACAGCCGGGCAATTTGTTCCGAAGTGTGATGAGCGATGAGCAAAAGAAAAATATAATCAGCAACATTGTTGGCGCTATGAAAGGAATCTCAGGTCCTAAAAAAGACTTGATTGTCAATCGGCAATTGTGCCATTTCTTCCGTGCTGATGCACAACTTGGAGCGGCAATAGCACAGGGTCTTGGCGTGGATGTGAATGCGGTGATGGCGGCAATGAAGCACGAACCTGCTATCGTTTAGGAACTAAGTAGAGTTAGTTTTTATTGGGTAAGTTTAAGCCGGGTGTTTTCATCCGGCTTTTTTTATTTAATTTTCATTCCAATGTTTCTTTAGAAATTCTGTGAACGCGCAACATGGCCTTAAAGGATTTTTACCAGGATAATGCCGAATTTAAATGGGTAGTGCTGATTATTTCTGTGCTTATTAGCATAGGCTCAATATACTATACAAACATTTTGGTGGTTCAATTAAAAGATCGGGAGCGGGCCCAGGTGCGTCTGTTCGCTAAAGCCATTGAATACACCATCAATGAAAATGATAATGCCATTTTATTTGTCTCGGAAGAGATTGTTAACAGGAACAATTCCATTCCTACAATTTTGGTAAATGGAAAAGGCGAAATTATTATTTCACGGAATATTGAAATAGATTCATCGCAAACTGCTGAAGAAATAGGAAAGCAATTGAAGCGAGAAATTATTCTGATGGCAAAAACGTACGAACCGATATTAATTCCGTTGCGCGATCCTGTAACGGGAGAACTATTCGAGACACAAAAAATTTATTATAAAAATTCTTTTTTACTACGGCAGTTGATTGCCTACCCATACATTCAACTTACAGTCATCGCGATTTTTGGATTTATATCATACCTGGCATTTAATTATTCTAAAACTGCAGAGCAAAACCGTGTATGGGTTGGCTTGGCTAAGGAGACAGCCCACCAGTTGGGCACACCGCTCTCTTCTCTAATGGCCTGGATTGATGTATTGCGCGATGACCCGGAAATAAAAAAGAAAGGTATTGCTGACGAACTGGATAAAGATGTGCGGAAGCTACAAGTGGTGACCGAACGCTTCTCGAGCATTGGTTCAACGCCTGTTTTGAAACCTGAAAATATTTACGGCACCGTGCAATCCGTGATCAATTATCTCCAACCCCGGCTTTCATCTAAAATCAAATTTGAGGTTTATACGCTATCCGAAAATATTATGGCTAACATCCATGCCCCACTATTTGAGTGGGTGCTCGAAAACCTCTTTAAAAATGCCGTTGATGCAATCGGCAGCAGCGGCACTATTGCGGTAAAAGTTTTGAGGGGCAGCGGCAACAAGGTTTTTATTGATATTTCCGATACTGGTAAAGGCATTCCGCCAGCCATTATCCCAAATGTTTTTAAGCCAGGCTTCACTACCAAAAAGCGTGGCTGGGGCTTGGGATTGGCTCTGGCCAAGCGAATAATTGAGATTTACCATCATGGTCGCATTTACGTTCGTTCCTCTGATGAAAGTCATGGCACAACATTCCGAATTGAGCTAAAATCGAACCTTGAATTGGTGACCCGCGCAAATCTTGGGGTGAGCTAACGACTCAAAATTTCTGGATTTCGCATCGCCTGTCATCCAAAATATTCCATAGTTTTGCAACCGCTTAAAAATTATAAAACAACCTAATAACTGATATTCCAAAATGGCAAACTACGGCAAAGTAACACAGGTAATCGGCCCCGTTGTTGACGTGGCTTTTGATGAGGCAGGCGCTAAGCTCCCCAATATTCTTGATTCCCTGGAAGTGACAAAAGGCGATGGCACCGTGGTTGTGCTGGAGTGCCAGCAACATCTGGGTGAGGACAGAGTGCGCACGGTGGCTATGGATAGCACAGAAGGGTTGGTTCGCGGAATGCAGGTGAAAGACACTGGAATGCCCATAAAAATGCCGATTGGCGAAGATATTAAGGGTCGGTTGTTCAATGTAGTAGGTCAGGCTATTGATGGGATTAAGCAGCCAAAAGGCGATCAAAATTTACCCATTCACCGCTCTGCCCCTGCTTATGAAGATTTATCCACTTCATCTGAAGTTTTGTTTACTGGAATTAAAGTAATTGATCTGATCGAGCCATATTCAAAAGGTGGCAAAATTGGTTTGTTTGGTGGAGCCGGTGTTGGTAAAACCGTATTGATTCAGGAATTGATCAACAACATTGCAAAAGCGTATGCAGGCCTTTCTGTATTTGCCGGTGTTGGTGAGCGCACACGCGAGGGCAACGATTTGCTTCGCGAAATGATCGAAGCCGGCATTATTGATTATGGTGATGAGTTCAGGAAATCAATGCACCATGGTGGTTGGGATTTGAGCAAGGTTGACCATAAAAAATTAAGTGAATCGAAAGCTACGTTTGTTTTTGGCCAGATGAACGAGCCCCCTGGTGCACGTGCCCGTGTTGCCCTTTCGGGATTGGCCGTAGCCGAATATTTCCGCGATGGAGATGGAAAAGGAAAAGGAAAAGGAAAAGACATCCTGTTTTTTATTGATAATATTTTCAGGTTTACACAGGCTGGTTCAGAAGTTTCCGCTCTTCTCGGTCGTATGCCATCAGCGGTAGGTTACCAGCCTACGCTGGCCACTGAAATGGGTGCCATGCAAGAACGGATTACTTCAACAAAGAATGGTTCTATTACATCGGTGCAAGCCGTTTACGTGCCTGCCGATGACTTGACAGACCCGGCACCGGCCACTACTTTCTCTCACCTGGATGCTACTACAGTACTCAGCCGGAAAATTGCTGAATTAGGTATTTACCCTGCCGTTGACCCGCTTGATTCAACATCAAGGATTTTGCGTGCCGATGTGGTAGGCGAAGAGCATTACAACTGTGCACAACGTGTGAAATTGACTTTGCAACGTTATAAAGAGCTACAAGACATCATCGCTATTTTGGGGATGGATGAATTGAGCGATGAAGATAAGTTGGTCGTTCACCGGGCAAGGAGGGTGCAGCGTTTCTTATCTCAACCTTTCCACGTTGCCGAAGCTTTCACCGGTTTGAAGGGAGCATTAGTGGATATTAAGGATACCATTAAAGGGTTCAACATGATTATGGATGGCGAGGTGGATAAATATCCGGAAGCAGCGTTCAACCTCGTTGGTAATATTGAGCAAGCCATTGAGAAGGGCGAACGTTTAATTAAAGAAGCACAGGGGTAGTTATTCGTTAAAGGTTAAAAGTTAATAGGAAAGCTAAAGTCCGATTAACTCTTAACGATTCACTATTAACTCAGAAAAATGCATTTAGAAATAATCACACCCGAGAAAAAAATATTTGAAGGCGAAGTGCGCATTACTACTCTTCCGGGTAGTGATGGATCCTTTCAGGTGTTGAATAATCACGCTCCACTTATCAGCTTATTAAAACAGGGTGTGGTGGAATACAAAACCAAGGATAATACCAACCAGGTAAACATAACCGGGGGAGTAGTGGAGGTTTTAAAAAATAAAGTGATTGTGCTGGCCGATGGCACTGTATAAGGGCGGATTCAGGTTGCCTTCTTAAGATACCCCCACTCTTAGGTATTCTTCAATTTTTGCCTGATTTCTAGTTCTACGCAACCGATTGCATTTAAACATTATGTAACTTATCAATTATATTGATAATTATACATATTTTGCAATGCAAGCGATTGAAATGAAACCCAAGGAAATTACGATTTACGATATAGCCAAGGTTCTTAATGTATCGCCAGCCACCATTAGTCGTGGGCTTAAGGATCATCCTGGGATCCGAAAGGATACAAAAAAAATGATCGTAGAGACGGCCCGTAAAATGGGCTATAGGCATAACACCTTTGCCAGCAACCTTCGGAAAAAGCATACCAACACCATCGGTGTAATCATCCCCAGGTTAGACAGTTATTTTATGTCTAGTGTTATTGCAGGTATGGAAAAAGTGGCTAACCAGGCTGGCTATAATTTAATTATTGGCCAATCGCAGGAGTCTGTAAAGCGCGAGATTGCCAGTGTAGAGACGATGTTTAATAGCCGGGTGGATGGTTTACTTGTATCACTGGCGTTTGACACCATGAACATGGATCATTTTTCAGCACTCCTTAGTAAAGAAATCCCACTCATTTTTTTCGACCGGGTTCTCGAGCAACCAAAGTGCACCACCATTATTATTGACAATAAAAAAGCAGGCTATGATGCTACCAGGCATTTGCTGGAACAGGGTTGCGAAAGAATTGTGCATATAGCTGGAAGTTTGAACCGGAATGTATATGCCGAGAGATTGGATGGTTATAAAATGGCTTTGGCTGAGAAAGGAATTAATTACGATCCTGCACTCCTCATTAACAGCAACCTTACCGATCAGGCTGGCGCAGAGGCAGCTGAACAGATACTGAAAATGCCCAACCGGCCCGATGGAATTTTTTCCTCTAATGATACTGCCGCTGTAGGGGCTATTCGGGAGTTGATGCGTAATGGTATTGATGTCCCTAACGAAATAGCAGTTGTGGGTTTTAACAACGATCCTATTTCGAAAGTAATTGAACCAAATCTTACCACT
>Ga0315912_10002376_pt1 | contig 20261 bp, 11 predicted proteins | sample VfabasoilMG_FD_204469 | JGI IMG/M metagenome (GOLD analysis project Ga0315912, IMG submission 204469) | Garden soil microbial communities collected in Santa Monica, California, United States - V. faba soil | ecosystem: Environmental > Terrestrial > Soil > Garden | place: USA: California...
CCTTCTACACCGGCCGGCCGCCCGCCGGCGTGCAGGTCAAGGGCACGGGCATCGGGCTCTCGGTGGTGCTCGAGTTCGTGAACGCCCATGGCGGCACCATCGAAATCGTCGATGGCGAATACCCGGGCGCCCATTTCCGCATCCGCATGCCCGTTCTGTCGGTGACCAATCCCGCACGGACTACCGCGCATGCGGCATAAGCTCTCCGTCGCCAGCCTCGCGTGGTGCTCGCTGCTGGTCGCTGGCTGCGGTGCCAGCCTGCCGTTGAAACGTGACAGCCAACCTCAGCCCACGATCGACCGCAACTCCACCGAGGCCAGCCTGGTCGCGGGGTACCTCGAGATCTGCATGAAGGCCGCGCGCGGCACGCCCGCCGAACAGGCCGAGGTGCTCAACGCCACCCACAACGACTACACCGCGGCGCCCACCCCCAGCAGGGTCCTGCGTTATGCCATGGTGTTGTCGACGCCCGGCCACGGCGGCTCGGATCCTGTCGTCGCGCAGCGACTTTTGCGCGAAGTCCTAGCAAGCCCTGAAACTCTCCTTCCTGCGGAACGTTCTCTCGCGTCCCTGCAGCTGCAGCAGGTCGAGCGCCAGCAGGCGCTCCAGGCGGAGGTGCGCCGGCTTCAGCAGGTCAACGAAAGAAGCACGAACGACAAGATCGCGCAGCTGACGAAGAACCTGAAATCCGAGAGTGATGAAGTCATCCGTCTCCGGAAGGCACTTGCGGACGCCCAGGCCAAGCTGGACGCCATCGCAAACATCGAAGGGTCGTCGAACAACCGGCGGACTCCGACGCCAGAGGGACGGAAACCGTAGAGGTTTCTGATGCACGCAGCCATGCAACTCGCCACTCCGCATTCCACCAAGCGCAAAGCCCGCATCCTCGTCGTCGACGATGACCCGGGTCTGCTCCGCCTCCTGACCATCCGCCTTCGCGCGGAGAACTACGAAGTCGAGGCGGTCGAAAGCGCTGCGCTGGCTCTGGCTGCCACCAGCCGCTTCCGTCCCGAGCTCGTCATCACCGACCTGCGCATGGACCAGATGGATGGCATCGGCCTGCTCAAGGAACTGCAGTCCCGTTATCCCGGGCTCAAGGTCATCATTCTCACGGCCCACGGCACCATTCCCGACGCCGTTCACGCCACGCAGTTAGGCGCGTTCGGCTTCCTGACAAAACCCGTCGACAAGCAGGAACTGCTCGACCAGGTCCAGAAGGCGCTGCGCATCTCCGGCTTCGCCGACAACGACGAAGACTGGCGCGCGGAAATCATCACGCGCAGCTCGCTCGTCGAAGAGAAGCTGGCGCAGGCGCACATGGTGGCCGGAACCGATGCGCGCGTGCTCATCACCGGCGAGAGCGGCACCGGCAAGGAACTGCTGGCGCGCGCCATCCACAACGCCAGCCCGCGCCGCGCGAAGCCCTTCGTGGCCATCAACTGCAGCGCCATGGCCGAGAACCTGCTCGAGTCGGAGCTGTTCGGACACATCAAGGGTTCGTTCACGGGCGCGGTCCGAGACCACCAGGGCCTCTTCCAGGCCACCGACGGCGGCACCCTGCTGCTCGACGAGATCGGCGACATGCCGATGCGCCTGCAGGTCAAACTGCTGCGCGTCCTTCAGGAAAACAACATCCGCCCGATCGGCGCCACCGACGCGATTCCCGTCAACGTGCGTGTGATCTCGGCGACGCATCGCGACCTGCAGCAGCTCATGATGAGTGGCCAGTTTCGCGAAGACCTCTACTACCGGCTGAACGTCGTGCACATCGAAATGCCGCCGCTCAATCGCCGCCGCGAAGACATCCCGCTGCTCGTCTCGCATTTCCTCGCGCAGATCAGCAATGAAAGCGGCGTGCGCAAGATCTACGCGCCGGAAGCCGTCGAGTTGTTAGCCACGGCCGACTGGCCGGGCAACATCCGCCAGCTTTCGAACGTGGTGCGCCAGAACGTGGCGCTCTCGCAGACGCCCATCATCCCGGTGGAACTCGTGCAACAGTCGCTCGGCGGCACGCAGAGCAAGCTCCCCTCGTTCGACGAGGCGCGTGACGAATTCACGCGCAGCTATCTCTCGCAGATCCTGCAGATCACGGGCGGCAACGTCAGCCAGGCGGCACGCCTCGCGAAGCGGAACCGGACGGATTTCTACAAGCTGCTGTCGCGGCATCAGCTGACCCCGGAGGATTTCAAGGGTCGCTGATCGAAGCTGCCCTTCTTCCAACCACCTCAATGAGGCCGGCCCTTCTTTCAAAGAAGGGCCGGCGTTTTCCGTTGTGGGGCGAAAGCCCCTGAAAATATAGGAGTTGGGGCGCCCGCGACCCGCTCCGCTCGCGTGACTATCCGCCGCGCACCTACTCCAGTCCGGACTCGCCTCTTCGCACGTACGTAGTGTTCTGGATGTCCAATCCTTGACTCTGGAGTACGGTCCATACTTTAGGCTCGCAACCCATGGAGCCACTGGCATGAACTCGATCGGCATCGGAACCCTCGCCAAGCGCGCGGGGGTCAGCATCGACACGGTCCGGTATTACGAGAAGAGCGGCTTGCTTCCGCCCGAAGCTCGACTCCCCTCCGGCTATCGGCGTTACAGCGAAGAACAAGTTGCGCGATTGCTATTCATCCGCCGGGCCCAGGAACTGGGATTCACGCTAAAGGACATCCGCGAACTCCTCGGACTGTCGAAACAGCGTGACGTCGGCAAGGTGAAACGCGCCGCCCAGAAGAAGCTCGATGAAGTGGAAGAACGACTGCTTGCCCTGACGCGCGTCAGGGACGGTCTCGCCACGCTGGTCGCAACCTGTCCAGGTCATGGCCGCGCCGCGGACTGTCCGATTCTGAAAGCATTAGGCGAGGAAAACCTTCAATGAAAGGCGAACACCATCACGCGAGGGGCAGCGCCGGCTGCTCTTCACACGCGCACCACGAAGCTGCATTGGCGAACCATGAACACCGGCAACCGGCCGCCGACACCGCGGTCGATGTGGTGTGCGGGATGGAGGTTTCCAAAAGCACCGCGCGCCTTACCCACCACGGCGGGCGAGATTTCTATTTCTGCTCCGAAGGCTGCCTCAAAAAATTCGCCGCGGATCCTGACCGCTACGTGAAAGCCGACGGCGAAAGGCACGCCGCCGCGCACGACTCGCATAGCACCCACCAACATGGGCCGCCGATCACGGCGAAGGCAGCGGACAAGACGGGGGTCCCGGCCGGGGCTATCTACACCTGCCCTATGCATCCGGAAATTCGCCAGGTCGGACCCGGGTCCTGCCCGATCTGCGGCATGGCGCTCGAGCCCCTGATGCCGAGCGACGCGGAAGACGATTCCACGCTCGAGGCGGTCAAGAAAAAATTCTGGATCTCGGCCGCGCTGAGTTTGCCCCTGGTGGCACTCGCCATGGTTCCGCACCTCCTGAACCTGCACCTCTCGGACTCGACTGCGCGCCTGCTGCGCTACTTCGAACTGGCATTGAGCGCGCCTGTCGTGTTCTGGGCAGGCGTCGACTACTACCAACGTGGATGGAATGGCGTCCTCAGTCGCACACCTAACATGTACACGCTCATCAGCCTGGGTGTTCTGGTCGCATACGCATTCAGCTTGTTTGCCAGCTTTGCGCCTGCGGCTTTCCCTCCTCCGATGCGGGATACGCATGGCATGGTAGGCGTCTACTACGAGGTCGCCGCGGTGATCATCGCGCTCGTGCTGATGGGTGAGTGGCTGGAGCTGAGCGCCCGCGGAAAAACGAGCGCCGCCATTCGCCAGCTGTTGGGCCTTGCGCCGAAAATCGCGCGCCGGATTCGACCGGATGGAATTGAAGAAGACGTGTCGCTGGACCAAATTCAGGTGGGAGATCGCGTTCGAGTGCGTCCGGGTGAAAAGGTCCCGGTGGACGGCCACATCGAAGACGGGCGCTCGACCTTCGACGAGTCCATGATCACGGGCGAACCGATGCCGGTGGACAAGGGGCCCGGCGATCGCGTAGTGGGCGCCACCATCAACCAGACGGGTTCGGTCGTGCTGGTCGCCGAAAAGGTCGGCGCCGATAGCTTGCTCTCCCAGATCGTCAATCTCGTCGCGCAGGCTCAGCGCAGCCGGGCGCCGCTGCAGCGTCTCGCCGACCAGGTTTCCGCCTGGTTCGTGCCAGCGGTGATCGTGATCGCGGTCCTCACATTCCTGGTCTGGTGGTTTGTCGGACCTGACCCACGTCTGGCCTATGCGATCGTGAATTCCGTGGCGGTGCTCATCATCGCCTGTCCCTGTGCACTCGGACTGGCCACGCCGATCTCGATCATGGTGGCGAGCGGGCGCGGTGCGCAGATGGGCGTGTTGTTCCGTGATGCACAGGCCATTGAGTCGTTGCGGGAGATCGACACGCTGGTCGTCGACAAGACTGGAACGTTGACGATGGGTCGCCCCGCCCTGCACAAGGTAATCGTGTCCGGGGCGTGGAAAGAAGACGAGTTGCTGGCAATCGCCTCGGCGCTGGAAAAATCGAGCGAGCATCCGCTCGCGCGGGCAATCGTGGAAGGCGCGAGTTCCCGAAACGTCGCGGCCGTCGATGTCACGGACTTTCAGTCGGTCACGGGCCGCGGCGTAACGGGCCGATACGGCAACCGTTCCGTTGCGCTTGGCAATGCCGCGATCATGAGGGACGTCGGTGCGTCGATCGATGCGATGCGCGCCGAAGTGGATGCCATGCGTTCGACCGGCCGAACGGTGATGTTCCTTGCCATTGATGGAACTCTTGCTGCCACGATTGCCGTCGGCGATCCGATCAAGGATTCCACGCCAAAAGCTCTGGACGCTCTGCGTGCCGATGGTCTTCGAATCGTGATGCTCACCGGCGACGCCCGCGGCACGGCAGAAGCGGTGGCGAAGAACCTCGGTATCGATGAAGTCATCGCGGAAGTGCAGCCGGCAGACAAAGCTCGCATCGTCGAGCGGCTGCAAGGCGAAGGCCGCCAAGTTGCCATGGCCGGCGACGGCATCAATGACGCCCCTGCTCTCGCTCGCGCACACATCGGCATCGCCATGGGCACGGGAACCGACATCGCGATGGAAAGCGCGCAGGTCACGCTGGTGAAGGGCGACCTGAATGGCATTGTCCGCGCGCGCCACCTGAGCCGCGCGACGGTACGAAACATCCGACAAAACCTCGGCTTTGCGTTCGGCTACAACGCGCTCGGCATTCCGGTTGCTGCCGGCCTGTTGTATCCGGCGTCGGGTCTTCTGCTTTCGCCCTTGCTGGCCGCGCTCGCCATGAGTCTCTCCTCGGTATCCGTGATTGCCAACGCGTTGCGACTGGGCCTTCCGGCACGTCAGACCTAGGAAACTGTGATGTTGCTCGAAAGTCATTTGACCCAAGCTCGCCTTATCCGCGAACATTTGGCCCAATCTGGCGGTCAAAGGGTTGAACTCACCTGGAGTGCGAATTGAGTCCTCGTCGCCTCACAAGCCTGCTGATCATCTGGATTTCGCTATTCGGCGTAGCGGTCCCGGCGATCGCGTGTACGGCAGCGACCCAGCGTGGCGACTGCTGTCCGTCAGAGGGAACACCGCCGTGCGGTGAATGCCCGCAGAAGGCGCCGAGCCCCAGCGCTTCGCCAGAACACTGCCTGGCCGCGCCCAGCTCGGTAGCGACATCGAGTTTGGTATCCGAGCCGGTCCGCAAGCTCGTTGACGCGGACCTCGAGCCGGCCGCAATTCTGCCGGCCATATCCGAACCGCCGCCGCTCGCTGGTTCGAATGATCCATTCCGGCAACGGTGGCGTCCACCACACATAAGCCTCGAGACTCCGACCTATCTGATCACGGGTCGTCTTCGGCTTTAGAAATTCCTGAGCCGCCGGTTCCTCCGGCGCTATCCACGCGTGTCTTGCGCTCCTTGCGGAGTGCGCCGATGCGCCGTGGCGTCTGATCGTCTTGCTCAGGATTTCTGGCCATGAAAACTTCATTTCTCCTGGTACTTGCCTGGATTGGCAGCTCTGCCGTGATGGCAGACGAGCCGCTGCTCACGTTCGATGCAGCGATCGCGCGCGCGCTCGAACGCGCCCCGCAAATGGAAATGCAACGCGCGGCGCTCGACTCCGCCCAGGCGCTGCAGGTCAGTGCGGGCCGCCTCCCCGATCCTGCGATGCTGATTGGCGTCGACAACGTCCCGCTCAGCGGCCCCGATGCCTTCTCGACCAGCAGCGACATGATGAGCATGACGAAGGTCGGCCTCATGCAGTCCTTTCCTTCCGGCAGTCAGAGGAAAGGCGAACGGGAGCGCGCCTCGGCCGAAGTCACGCTTGCTCGGGCGGAACTGTTTGCAACGCGCGCAGAAGTGGCCCGCCAGACGGCCGTTGCGTGGCTGAGGTTCGCATCAGCCAGGGAAACCAGGCAACGCCTCGAAGCTCTCGAAGGAGATCTGCGCCTGGGTGCGGACGCGGCCCGCGCTTCTCTACGCGCCGGTCGTGGAGCGGCCGCAGACGCCCTCGAGGCGGAAGCGGCGGTCGCCGCGCTGAAGAGCCGACTGCTGCAGCTGCGCGGAGACGAGAAGCGGGCCGAAGCTGAACTCGCACGGTGGATAGGCGCCGACGCGATTGCGGCGCCGGGCCCACTGCCCTCGCTGAATGAGTTACCAAAACCCGTTGAGACCTTGCGCGAATACGCGCACCTGCACGCCGAAATCGCGCCGCTCGATGCCCGCATCTCCGTCGCCGAGGCAGATCTCGATCTTGCACGCGCCGCACGTCGTCCCGGCTGGGGTGTCGAATTCACCTACGGCAAACGTGGGCCCGCCTATGACGACATGGGAATGCTGCAATTCACCGTGGATCTGCCGCTGTTTCCGAAGAATCGGCAGAACCCCGTGATTTCCGCGCGCACCGCCGACGTGCGCCGCGTGCGCGCCGAGCGCGATGCCGAAATCGCGATGCACGGCGCCGAACTCAACCAGATGGTCATCTCCTGGCAACAGCTGGGCGAGCAGCTGCAGTTCCTCGAGAACGAGCAGCTGCCGCTGGCGCGCGAACGATCACGCGCCGCGCTCGGCGCATTTCGCGCCGGAAGCTCGGAGGCGAGAACCATTGTGGATGCATTTTCTTCCGAGACTGAACTCCTGCTGACCCGGGCCACGCTCACGGTCGAACGAGGCATGGCATGGAGTTACCTGCGCTACCTGCAAACGAGCGGCGACACCACCGGGAGCACGCCATGAACCGCACCAAACTATTGATCGGGTTCGTGGCGACCCTGGCCATTGGCGCCGCCCTGGGCATGGCGATCACACACTGGTCTGCAAAAAGCTCAGCAACTACGGCGACGGAAGGCGAACGCAAGATCCTGTACTGGCACGACCCCATGAAGCCCGACGTCAAATTCGACAAGCCGGGCAAGTCACCCTTCATGGACATGGAACTCGTGCCTGTCTACGCAGATGAAGGTCAAGGCGCCCAGGTGAAGGTGAGTCCCCTCACCACCCAGAATCTCGGGGTGCGACTCGGCAAGGTCGAGAAAGCCGAGATGTCCACCCAGCTTGCGGCGGTCGGTACCGTCGCCTTCGACGAAGAGTTGCTAGAGGTCGTTCAGTCCCGCGTAGCTGGTTACGTGCAGCGCCTGCACGTCAAGACGAACTTGCAGCCGGTCAAACGGGGTCAGCCGCTGGCGGATCTGGTCGCTCCGGCCTGGATCTCGGCGCAGGAGGAATACCTATCGCTGCTGGGCGCGGAGTCTGCGCGCGGTCGTGACATCCGCGACGCCGCCCGCGAGCGCCTGAAGGTGCTGGGGGTACCGGAGAGCCAAATCAAGCGCCTGGAAACTACACGAAAAGTGAGTGGCGCCACGACTATCTACGCGCCCATCGACGGAGTCATCTCAGAACTCGCGGTGCGGGAAGGCTCTGCGATCGCGGAAGGCGCACCGCTGTTCCGGGTGAATTCCCTGCGCAAGGTCTGGGCAATCGCCCAGGTTCCCGAGACGCAGATGGCGGCGGTTTCGAAAGATGCGAAGGTGACGGTAACCGCGACGGGCTGGCCAGGCGAACTCTTCGAGGGCCGTGTGCTTGCCGTGTTGCCGGACCTGGATGCTGTAACGCGTACGCTGTCCGTCAGGATCGAGCTCGAGAACAAGGGTGAGCGCCTGGTCCCCGGCATGTTCGTGTCGCTCGAATTCGCCGCGGCCAGTGCCGCGCCGCAGCTCTTCGTCCCCAGTGAGGCTGTCATCGCCACGGGAACGCGGTCAGTCGTGATCGTCTCGCTGGGCGATGCGGGCTTCGACGTTCGAGACGTGAAAACAGGCGCCGACTCGGACGGCAAGACGGTCATTCTGTCTGGGCTCGATGAAGGCGAGACGATCGTGTTGTCTGGCCAGTTCCTCATCGACTCCGAGGCGAGCCTCAGATCGGCCGTGTCGCGACTCTCAACGATGCCCGGTGGTGGAGAAGCGCCAGCGCAAGAAAAGTCTTCGTACACCGCTGAAGGAAAAATAGTCGCTATTACACCCACTTCAGTGACCCTCGATCACGGCGCCGTGCCCGAACTGAAGTGGGGAGCCATGACAATGCCCTTCGCGATCCGCGACAGCGCACTGACTACCGGACTGGCAGTCGGCGATAACGTCAGTTTTGAATTCCAGGCCTCCGATGCCGGATTTGAGATCGTGAAAATCGAAAAGACTCACGATCACTCGGAGATGCACTAATGATCGCCGGGATCATTCGCTGGTCACTCGGCAACCGGTTCCTGGTGCTGTTTGCAACCCTGATCGTGACCGCCTGGGGCATCTGGGCCGTATCGCGCACGCCGTTGGACGCACTGCCTGATCTGTCTGACGTGCAGGTGATCATCCGCACGCAGTATCCGGGCCAGGCGCCACGCATCGTCGAGAACCAGGTCACCTATCCACTCACTACGACCATGCTGTCGGTGCCCGGCGCGAAAACCGTTCGCGGCTATTCGTTCTTCGGAGACTCCTTCGTCTACGTGCTTTTCGAAGACGGCACGGATCTCTACTGGGCGCGTTCGCGAGTGCTCGAGTACCTGAACCAGGTGCAGGGCCGGCTGCCCGCGGGCACGCAGGCATCGATCGGCCCGGACGCCACAGGCGTCGGCTGGATCTATGAATACGCGCTCGTCGATCGGACGGGCAAGCACGACATCTCGCAGTTGCGCGCGCTGCAGGACTGGTTTCTCAAATACGAGCTGAAGACCGTTCCCGACGTCGCCGAAGTGGCCACGCTCGGCGGCGCGGTGCGCCAGTACCAGGTGGTTCTGGATCCGAACCGGCTGCGCGCGTACGGCATAACCCACAACATGATCATCGAGGCCATTCGCAATGCGAACCAGGAAGCCGGCGGCTCGGTGCTCGAGCTGGCGGAAGCGGAGTTCATGGTCCGCGCTACCGGCTATCTGAAAACGTTCGATGATTTTCGCGAGATTCCGTTGCGAGTGAACGAGGCCGGAGTGCCCGTGCGGCTGGGTGACGTTGCTCATATGCAGATCGGACCCGAACTCCGTCGCGGCATCGCGGAACTCGACGGTGAAGGCGAAGTGACCGGCGGAATCATCGTGATGCGCTCGGGCAAGAACGCGCTTGCCACCATTGAAGCGGTCAAGGCGAAACTCGCCGAACTCAAGCGCGGCCTGCCGGCCGGCGTCGAGATCGTCGAAACCTACGATCGCTCCGCGCTCATCGAACGCGCGGTCAAGAATCTTTCCACCAAGCTTATCGAGGAGTTCATCGTCGTCGCGCTGGTATGCGTCGCCTTCCTGTTTCATTGGAGGTCGGCGCTGGTCGCGATCATCTCACTACCGCTCGGCGTACTGATGGCTTTCATCGTCATGCATTACCAGGGCGTGAACGCGAACATCATGTCCCTCGGCGGCATCGCGATCGCCATCGGTGCGATGGTGGACGCTGCCATCGTCATGATCGAAAACCTTCACAAGCAGCTCGAACGATGGAAGGCGGAACACGGCCGCGAGCCCGATGGCGCTGAACACTGGAAGTTGGTCGCCGATGCGAGCATCCAGGTGGGGCCGGCGCTGTTCTTCAGTCTCCTGATCATCACGCTGTCCTTCGTCCCCATCTTCACGCTCGAAGCGCAGGAAGGACGCCTCTTCGCCCCGCTCGCCTACACCAAGACTTATGCGATGGCTGCGGCCGCCGGTCTCGCAGTGACTCTCGTGCCAGTGCTCATGGGCTACTTCGTTCGTGGACACATTCCTGCGGAAGAACGCAATCCGGTGAATCGGTTTCTGGTGCGTGCCTACCAGCCGATTCTGGACAAAGTACTCGACCATCCGAAAGCGACCATCACCATCAGCTTGGTGCTTCTCGCACTCACCGCATGGCCGCTGATGCGGTTGGGCGGCGAGTTCATGCCGCCGCTCGATGAGGGCGACATCCTTTACATGCCGTCCGCTTTACCTGGCCTCTCGACGGGCAAGGCGTCCCAGCTTCTGCAGCAGACCGACCGGCTGATCCGGACTGTCCCGGAGGTCGATCGGGTGTTCGGCAAGATGGGCCGCGCGGAGACTGCGACCGATCCGGCGCCGATCGAAATGATGGAGACCACTATCCGGTTCAAGCCGCGCGATCAGTGGCGGCCGGGCATGACGCCGGAAAAGCTGATCGACGAACTCGATGCCAGGCTCCAGGTGCCAGGCCTGGCGAACGTCTGGGTACCCCCCATACGAAACCGCATCGACATGCTCGCCACCGGCATAAAGAGTCCGGTCGGCGTGAAGGTCGCGGGCACGGATCCCGCGGTGATCGACCGTCTGACGCTCGAGATCGAACACGCGGTCAAAGGCGTGGCCGGCGTGAGTTCGGCGTTAGCCGAACGATTGAGTGGTGGCCGCTACATCGAAGTCGACATCGATCGGGTCGCTGCGTCGCGGTACGGGCTCAACATCGCGGACGTGCAGAGCGTAGTAAGCGCCGCCATCGGCGGCGAGACCGTCTCTGAGACTATCGAAGGCCTGCAGCGCTTCCCGATCACCGTCAGGTACCCGCGAGAGCTGCGCGACTCGGTGAGTGATCTGCAACAGCTGCCGATCGTCACACCGAACGGCGCGCAGATCACGCTGGGCACAGTGGCGAAGCTGAACCTGGTGGACGGGCCACCCATGCTTCGCAGCGAGAATTCCCGCCTCTCCGGCTGGGTCTATGTCGACTTGCGGGGGCGCGATCTGAGCTCGGCCGTCGAAGAGATGCAGGCGCAGGTCGCAAAGGACGTGCAGCTGCCTGCGGGCTACTCGATCACCTGGTCCGGCCAGTTCGAATATCTCGAACGTGCCGCCGCGAAGCTGAAGATCGTCGTGCCCTTCACGCTTATGGTGATCTTCGTGCTGCTGTACATGACGTTCCGGCGCTTCGATGAAGCGGGGTTGATCATGGCAACGCTGCCGTTCTCCTTGATCGGCGGTTTCTGGCTCATATATGCGCTGGGCCATTCGGTCTCGATCGCGTCAGCCGTCGGCTTCATCGCGCTGGCCGGAGTGGCGGCCGAGTTTGGCGTGGTGATGCTGCTCTATCTCAAGCACGCCTGGCAGGAACGCATCGCGCAAGGGCGCGGAACCGATGAGACCGCTTTGAACGATGCGATCCGAGAAGGTGCAGTGCTTCGGGTTCGGCCAAAGGCCATGACCGTGTGCGTCATCGTCGCTGGCCTGCTGCCCATCATGTGGAGTCACGGCACTGGATCGGAAGTCATGCAGCGCATTGCCGCGCCCATGATCGGCGGGATGATCACCGCGCCGCTGCTGTCGTTGTTCTTCGTGCCGGCGGCGTACGCACTGATGCGCCGGCGGGAATTGCAAAAGGCGACCGCGATCCAGCGCGAAAACTCAATCGCCAGCTAGCTCAATCAACGCCGGCCAGTGGGGAGTCACGTTCGTGGCTCCCCGCCGCCGGCTATTTCGCCGCATCCTTCTTGTACTCAGCGGCCAGATCCTCGCTTTCCTTTGCGGCGGAAAGCAGATTCTTGGCAATCGCATCGCAGTGTCTGGCGATTCCTTCGTGATTCACTTTCGACGATCCAGCGCCCCCTCGATGCATCTTCGCCATGTTCTCGTGCCTCGCAGCCGTCGCCCGGTAGTCGGTGGCCTGCTTCTCGAGTGTGGCGATGGTCGTCGCGGGATCTTCCTGCGCTGGCTCAGCCGCCGAGACGGCACCCAGCAAGGCCGTGGCGGCAATGGCCAGTGCCAGTGATTTGGCCAAGGTTCGAACTGCAGTTTTCATAGGACCTCCTTTGTTGCGGGTCCCATGGTGGATGAATAGAGAGGACTCGGCGCTGATCTAGATCAGCTGAGCTTCGTCAGGCCCAGCGGAAACACCTCTGCAGATCACCGGCGGAAACATGAGCCAGGCTGCACGGCTGGCCAAGTGTTATCGCACGGATTTCTATAAGCTGCTGTCGCGGCATCAACTGTCTCCGGAAGATATCAAGGGAAGGTAGTCCAGCGGGGCGCGCCAGCTGCCTTACTGACTGCTACGCATCGTCGAGTACATCGACCACACGCGTGCTTTCACACGGTCACGCAACTTGTTGCGCCCCACCGGTTTGACGGACAGGCCCACGCGACCGAATCGGCGCCGTGCCACATGGTTGAAATTCAGAGCGTGACGCCAGCGCATGCTCTCCTTGGTGTTGAAGATGATGGACATGGAGACCGAGATCTCGTCCGGACCGTTGCGCACGTGGTGGCCGGCCGCGAATGGGATGTGCACCGCATCTCCCGGCGTGAAGCGGTAGTGGACGCCCAGCGCGTCCATATCGGCGGTCCACGGCAGGCTGGTGTTGTAGTACGCCACGTAGTCTTCGAGCCGCGGCGCCGTCACCACTGATTCATCCCATTGCGGGAACACCGAGACAATCTTCGAGCCGCTGAACTGCAGCAGGAAGGTCGAATAACGATCGAGGTGGAATGGCGTGATGCCACCCGGCGAGGCAATGAAGAGATAGAGATGCGGGTTCAGCGCGGCCTTCCCCACGCCACGCAGGCGCATGAGTTGTTCGATGTCATCGAGCAGTTGACGGTGCAGGTCCCGGAACGATGGATCCTTCTCGGGCGACTGGATCATCACGTACGAATCCGACGTGCGGATGTTCTCGAGGGTCTCCTCGATGCTGCGCTCCAGCGGACGTTTGCTGAAGGTCCTCTCGAAATTGTCTGCGGTGGCCAGGGGGCGCACCGAATACATGACTTGACTCGCCGGCAACGCGGGTATGACTTTGGTGAGATTCGAGAACTCGAGGGCCGGGTGGCCCATCAACTTGTGTCGGCACTTGAAGCTGGCGCGGTCAAGCAAACCACCGTCCAACTGTTCGAAGCAGTTCAACATCGCAACCCTCCATGCAAAACAAGCTAGAGCATGCTGTCACGCGGCCATCCCCCGGCTCACAGAGATGCATAGGAAGTTAGACGGGGATTCCCGTAATCGCTGCTGCGCAACGTAGGAAACCGGTGAGCGGCGCTTTTCTAGCTACGCTTTCTCTACCAGCGCGAGGCAATAGCCGCTGTACGCGGCCAGGTACAGTTCGGGGCGGAAGGGGATTTTCATCGTCTTGCCCTCGTTCTCCCAGGTCGCGCGCAGCTTGTAACCTAACTTCGTGAGCTCGCGTATGAGGCTCCCCTGCGTCTGCACGTGATACGGGCAGAACGCCGTGCCCAGGCTGTTCACGGTGAAGTACTCGCGCTCCACGTGTATCGGCGTGATGTTGATGACGATGCGGGGCGGCAGGTTTTTCCAGTCGGACAACATCTCGCCCAGGGTTTTCGGTAAGTACTGCAACACGCCGGAGGCGAACAACACATCGACGCCCTCGCCCTGGCCGAATTCGTCCACGAAGCGCAGCGGACCTTCCTCGCCGCGTTCCTGCGCGAATCTCCTGCCACGCGCTACCGCCGCCGGCACGTCATGAACTATCCAGACGAAGTCAGGCCAGAGTTCGAGATATTTCTTGAAGGCGTAGTACTTGATGCCGATGGAGCCGCCCAGGTCGAGGATCGAGCGTTGGCCCTCCATCATGCAGCGGGTTAGCCAGTACAGCGCTGGATAGTCGTACGGCAGGATGCGCGTGCGCGTCAGGTACAACTCGGCGGACGCCGGGTTGTCGTAACCGCTGCGACCGCAGTCATTTGCGGCCTTCGACGCCTCTTCCCAAGTGTCGTACACGCCGAGGAACAGGTTCTGGTCGGCGTTCTCGAGGAACTCCCGCCTGGCGCCGGCGTCGAGAATCTGCTTCAAAACCGGCCATCGCGACAGCTCGCTGGCTGTTCGCATCATGAAGTCTTTCACTCTCATGGCAGCCCCCTGCTTTTCTTGATCTCCTTCGCCTTTGTACTACCCCGCTACGACTAAGCTCATTAAATCGCCTTCACCTGGTACCCGAAGCCCCGTCAGGCCCGGCGGATCAGCTTGGCCAGGCGCTTCATGAAGCCGCCGCTCGCGACCGGCTCCACCTTGGCCACCGCTGCCGTCTCTTCGCTCGCGGCCCCGGCGTTGTCGTAGGCCGCCGCAATCTGCGCCAGCGTCTCGGTGACGTAGCGCCGCGGGCTGATCTGCTTGCCGATGCGTTGTTCGAGCTTGACGACCGCGTTCATCGCCATCAGCGAAGTGCCACCCAGGTCGAAGAAGTTGTCCTGCGGACCGGGTGCCACGCCCAGCAGTTCCTGCCACACCTCGGCAAGCGCCTGCTGCGTCGGCGAGCCCAGTGACGGGCCGGAGCGCGACACACTCGTGTCACGGCGAGCCGCGAACAACTTGGGATCGGGACTGCCATCTGTCAGGCGCACGATGCGATCCACCGCCGAGATGGCGACGTTGACGCCGCGAGGCAGAAGCTGTCGCATCACGTCACCGCAGGCGGCGAGTTCGGCGCTGCCCGAGGCCTGCACGCAGGCGACGAGCCGGCGATGCGCCACCGCATCGTCGAGCACGGTGACGCCGGCGTCAGCGACGCCCGGCACCGACTTGAGCGCACGCTCCAGCGTGCTGATGTCGATTCGGCAGCCGTCGACGAAGGCCGTGGTGCCGACCTGGCCGACGTGCTGAAGCACGCCGTCCTGGCGCCAGCGGGCCAACAAGCCTGTCGTGACTCGGCCGGCAGCTCCGTCCAACTGCAGTTCGCCGGGAATACCGGGGGGAACCGCCTGGCCTTGCGCATCCAGCAGCTTCACGCCGTTGACCAGCAATGGCTGACCGATCAGCGAGCTGTCCCTGGCGTCGGCGAGGATGCCGGCGGCAACCGGCACCGCGAACACGCTGGGACGATGCAGAGCGACGACCGTCGCGCCCGCTTCGATCAGCGGGCCGCTGAGATCGGTGGTGGCGTCCGTCACATCGAGCAGCGCGATGAGGGGCAGTGACTCGCCGCCACGGGCGGCGAGCAGTTTCTTCCAGGTGGCGCCGCTGGCATGCAGCAGACCCGCCTTCTCGTCGCGCAACAGCGTCGAGAGGCTCAGGCCTTCCGTCGCGGCCGGCACGATGACCAGTTCGGATCCCTCGGCGAAAGCCAGCATGGCCTGCACGAACTGCACGCCGCGCGCCGGCCCGTCGATACACACGACACGATCGCTGGGCAGGACCCTGGCCTTGGCGGTCAGCCGGGCCAGCATCAGGCTCAAGTCGGCGCGAGTCAGCGCGACCTGGGCCGCCTGCGTCGCATCAATGCCGTGCGCGTAGCGCGTGACTGCCGCGAGGCTGCGCACGCCCGGAATCTGCGCTGCATCTATCCACTTTGCAACACCGGCTGGCGCCGACGCGGAGATCAGCGCCGTCGCGGCATTGGCCTTCAGCAACGCCTGCAATGCAACGTCGTCGAGTTGCGGATCGAGCGGGATGACGCGCGCGCCGGCGCGCAACGCGGCCAGCATCGCCACGATGTGCGCGATCGGGTCAGCGACACCGATGGCGACCGTTGAGGTGGCATTGCCGAGGCTGGTGCGCAGCACGGCTTCGAATGCCTGCACCCGACGGCCGAGCTCGGCGTAGTCGACGCGGATCGATCCGTCTCTCACTGCCATGCGATCGGGCGTGGCCGTCCAACGGCGCGCGAACAGGTCCAGCGCATCGTCAGGAACACCGCCCTCCACCTTGTCGCCGTTCCAGCGATCGACCAGCGCCTGCTCGGCGGGCTGGGTCGCCAGCAACTGCGCCATCGTGCGATTCGGATTGCGTGCCATCTCGGCGAGAATCGACAGGAACCGGTCGCGCAATGCGGCCGCGGTTTCCGGCAGGATCAACTCGGAATTGAACTGCACGCCACCTTCGATGCCCGTGGGGATTTCGACCATCCACAGGTTGATGTCCTCGGTCGTGCCCTTCTGGAACACGTTGTAGCGGGTGTGCGCGAGCGGACCCCAATGCGTCTGGCGCTGGCGCGCGTCCTGGAACGAGAACATCACCTGGTACAGGCGCGTCGGTGCGCCCGCGCGGCTCAGATTCAGCTCACTGGCCAGCTGCTCGAACGGCACGTCCTGGTTGGCGATGGCCTCGACCATCACCTTGCGAATCTCCTTGATCCATTCGACGGCGGGCAGCTTCAGGTCCACCGGCATGCGCACGGCGATCAGGTTGTTGAAGAAACCCATCACGCCGTCGAGATCCGCCGACGGCCGGCCGCGGACCGGCATGCCGATGGTCGGGTGCGGGTCGTTGAGCCACTGCGACAGGAGCGCCGCGTACACCGACAGCGCCACCATGCTGAGCGTGGCGCCGGTCTGCTTGGCCAGGTCCCGCACCTTCTCCGCCTGCGCGGTTTCGATGTGCAGGTAGGCATTGGCGCCGGTGCTCGTGGTCTCCGGGAGACGCTGCAGGTCGACGATCGGATCGCGCGGCATTTCTCCCAACGCGTACCGGCTCTTCCAGTAGTTCACCTGCGACTTGATTTCGTCGCTCTTGAGCCATTCGTTGTGCCAGTGCGCGAAATCGTTGTAGGTCACCGGAGGCGGAGCGAGCTCGGGCTCGCGGCCATTCAGCGCCGCCTCGTACAGCGAGGCCATCTCGGAATACAGGATGTCGAATGACCAGCCGTCCCACACGACGTGATGGGTCATGAAGAACAGCACATGGTCATCTTCCGCCCACTTGAACAGGCGCGCGCGGAAAAGCGGCCCGCGCGCAAGATCGAAAGTCTGCGCGGTCAATGCTTCGAGCTGCGTATTCAGGGCTGCCTCGCGGTGCGCCTCCGGCAGCTGGCTCAAATCCACCAGCGGCAGCAGGCTGTACTGCAGCGACTCATCGACCTGCTGCACGAATCCGTTGGGCGTGGACACGATGCTGGTGCGCAGCGAGGGCTGGCGCTCGATCATCTTGCGGAAAGCCTGGTCAAAGGCCTGCAGGTTCATTCGACCTTTCAGGCGGTGCGCCGAAGGCGCGTGATAGACCACGCGGCCGGGTTTCATCTCCTCCACGAAGCGGATGCGCTCCTGCATCAGCGTCAGCGGCGCGGACGACTGGTTAGCCACGCGCACGATGGGCGCGCGCTGCGGAGTCGGCGGGCCACTGCGCTGCTTGTCGATCGCAGCGGCCAGCTTCTCGACCGTGGGAGATTCGAACAGCGCGCGCAGGCTCAGCTGAAGGCCGAGCTCGCGGTTGAGGGCGCCGATCACTCGCGCGGCCAGCAGTGAATGACCGCCGAGCATGAAGAAATCGTCGTGCACGCTGACGCTTGCCAGCTTGAGCACTGTCTGGAAGGCCTTGGCCACCGTCTGCTCGAGATCGTTGCGCGGCGCCGTGCTCGTGGCGCTGGCGGCCAGCTTCGGACCGGCCGGCGCCGGCAGCGCCTTGCGATCGACCTTGCCGTTGGGCAGCAGCGGGATGCTGCCCATGGCCACGTAGACCTGCGGCACCATGAACTCGGGCATCGACTTGAGCAGGAAGGCCTTCAGCTCGGAAGCCTCCGGCATCATGCCGCGCGGCACGATGTAGGCGACCAGTCGCATGTCGCCGCCGCCGAAGTCACGCGCGACGACGACGCAATGCGCCACCAGCTGCGAAGCCATGAGCTGCGCTTCGATCTCGCCGCATTCGATGCGGAAGCCACGAATCTTGACCTGGAAATCGGCGCGACCGAGATATTCGATGACGCCGTCTTCGAGCCAGCGACCCACGTCGCCGGTCTTGTACATGCGCCCACCCTTGATGAACGGGTCGGGCAGGAAACGTTCGCTGGTGAGATCGGGACGGGACACGTAGCCAATGCCCACCTGGACACCACCGATGTACAGCTCGCCTTCCTTTCCGGGCGCCAGCAGCTCGAGCTTCTCGCCGAGCACATACATCTTGGTGTTCGCGATCGGGCGGCCGATCGGGATGATGCGGCGCGGATCGTTCGGCACGCAGTTCCAGCAGGTCACGTCGACGGCCGCTTCGGTCGGGCCGTAGAGGTTGCCCAGCTTGCAGTTCGGTAGGTTCTCGAAGAACTTGTCCACGGCATCGATGGGCAGCGCTTCACCCGAGCAAACTACCAGGCGCAGCGAGCGGCACTCTTCGCCGCGCGGATCCTCGAGGAACAGTCGCAGCATCGACGGCACGAAGTGCAGTACGGTGACCTTCTCGTCCGAGATGAGCTTGGCGATGTAGCCGGCGTCCTTGTGCCCGTCGGGACGGGCAACAACGATCGTCGAGCCGGTCAGCAGGGGCCAGTAGAACTCCCATACCGAGACGTCGAAGCTGTACGGCGTCTTCTGCATCACGCGGTCGGCCGCCGTGAGGCCGTATTCCTGCTGCATCCACTGCAGCCGGTTGACGATGCCCGCGTGCGCGTTCATGGCGCCCTTCGGGCGCCCGGTGGAACCGGAAGTGAAGATCACGTAGGCCGGGTCGGCCGGGGTGCCAACCAGCTGGTTGTTAGAGGTGCTGCCGGTTTCGACGGGCAACTCCTCCATCAGGATCTTGCGGATGCCCGCCGGGATGGCCGAGCCGACGCCCGCGAGTTCCTTGGCCCGCGACACGAGCACCGACATCTTCGCGTCCTCACACATGTTGGTGAGGCGCTCTTTCGGATATGCGGGATCGAGCGGGACGTAGGCTCCGCCGCTGTAGGTCACGCCCACGAGGGCCACGACCAGTTCGACGCTGCGATCGAGGCAGACGCCGACCAGCGTTCCGGGAACCACTCCGCTCTCGCGGAGTTTGCGAGCCAGGGCCCACGCCATGCGGTCGAGCTCGGCATAGGACACATCGCGACCTTCGAAGCGGATCGCAACGGCATTCGGAGTCTTCTCGACCGTCCGACGGATCAGGTCACCGAGACGAAGGCCGGTCTCGTAGACAGTATCGGTGGCGTTCCAGCGGGCGAGCTTCTCGAGGTCGCTCGCGGACAGCGCCGGATCGCTCGCAGTAGTTTGGGGCTTGGCGGCCGGCGCGCTCGGCGCGGAAACCGGTGCGGCAACTGGCGTGGCGGTGACCGCGGCAGCCGTGGCATTGGGCAGAGCGGCCGAGCCGATCGCATCGCGCAACGTGGCGATCAAGGCATCGGTGATCTCCGCAGCCCGGGCGGCGCTGAAGAACTCCGTGCTGTAGTGCAGATCGAGAGTGACCTCGCCGGCCTTCTCGTAGAAATTGAAAATGACTTCGCTGAGCAACCCGAGCTTGCGGCACTCGTGGATTTCGGCGCGCAGCGGCTCGAAGCCCTTCACATCCAGGCGCGGGTTCAGGTTGAAGAACACGGCGGTGAGCGGCGGACGGCTACCGACGCTGGTCACGCCCACCGAACGGGCGACGCTGCCCTGCGTGGCGAGGGGCTGCTCCAGCGCGTCCATCACCTTGGTCTTCACTCGCCCGAGCACGTCGGCGAAATTGTCGGCGGCCTTTCTCTGCAGCCGAACTGGTAGATCGAGGACGCCATCGGCAATCAGCGGGCCATGGCGTTCCAGACTCTGGCTCGCATACGGAATGCTGATGACGAAGTCTTCGCGCTTGGTCAGGCGATACACCATCTCGGTGACCGTCGCGAACAGCACCTGGAACAACGTGGTCTTGTTCTTGCGCGAGAACTGCGTCAGGTCCTGGAGTAGTTTGCCGTCGATGCTCCGGCGCAGCGTATCGCCGGTGAACTGCCGCGTGGCCGGCGGCGTCAGGTCGCCCAGTGAAAACGCGGCCGGCGGAGACTGCATCTCGCGCTTCCAGTATTCGGTGGCCTCGCGGCCCTGCGATCCCGCCCAGCGCTGCTGCTCGGCTGCGCTGAACGCGCGCGGCGATTCCGCCTCTGCCTTCCACAGGGGCGCCGAGCCGCTGCAACGCGCGCGGTAGGCAACGGCCAGATCCTGGAC
>Ga0315912_10002377_pt1 | contig 20243 bp, 16 predicted proteins | sample VfabasoilMG_FD_204469 | JGI IMG/M metagenome (GOLD analysis project Ga0315912, IMG submission 204469) | Garden soil microbial communities collected in Santa Monica, California, United States - V. faba soil | ecosystem: Environmental > Terrestrial > Soil > Garden | place: USA: California...
TAATCAGAACAAAGCCCAACCCCGGCCTGTGAGGGATTGAGGATAACACAAATCTTATCGTCAGTCAACTGATCCAGGTGCTCAAGCCACTGAGGGGTTTTTCCTTCCTTATACTGGTACCAGGCAAAAGGCAGAAACTCCAGAGGCGTTGCTTCAATATCGGGTTTGAAACAACATTTACCGCAACCTGATTTGCACCCTAAGGAAGACCAGGATTGAAATTGTTTTATTTCTTCATCCAATTCAAGAAGAACACGCTCAACTGCTTTTACCTTTTCTTCCAGGCCCATAGAAAATAAATTTGGCGACTACTTGCCCTTTTTTCGAAAGCAATCAACGGTATGATCATTCACCATGCCAACCGCCTGCATGTAGGCATAACAAATAGTGCTGCCTACGAATTTAAAACCACGATTCAACAAATCCTTGCTCAGTGTATCGCTTTCTTTAGTTTTAGCCGGAAAATCTTTCAAAACCTTCCACTGGTTTACGATTGGTTTTCCATTCACAAACTGCCACAAATATTTATCGAAGCTCCCAAATTCCTGTTGCACTTTAATAAACATTTTGGCGTTTTGAATGGTGGACAAAATTTTCAGTCGGTTCCGCACAATTCCTTCATTTTTCATCAGTGACTCTATCTTTCGAGAATTATAACTAGCAATTTTTTGTACATCAAAATTTTCAAACGCCTTTCGATAGCCTTCCCGTTTCTTTAAAATGGTAATCCAGCTTAGTCCAGCCTGGGCGCCTTCCAGTGTAAGCATTTCAAATAAATGGCGATCGTCATGCGAGGGCACACCCCATTCCTTGTCGTGATATTCCTGGTAGATGGGTTCACTTCCAGCCCAAGGGCAGCGGGTTAGTCTTGAGTTCATAGTCAATAGTCTTGAGCAAATTGTAGATGACAACAATCTTTCATGTTGATAACATAAGTCTCATGACTAAATACTAAGGACCCAAGACTCCTCATCCAATTTCAATCACAACATCATCTGTCAATGGATGACCAACACAAGTGAGCACGTAGCCTTCAGCGCGTTCTGATTGAGATAATCCTTCTTCTTCATCTAATTTTACTTTTCCGGATAGCGCCTTTCCGCGACAAGCGGTGCAAAGACCGCTCTGGCAAGAGTAAGGTAAATCTATCCCGGCATCCAATGCTGTGGCAAGAATGGTATTACTCGGTTCAACCATTATTTTAAACTCCTGTCCATCATAACGAATTGTTACTTCATGGGCTTTGTTTTCCGTTGATGGTGCTGCCTCTTTTTTTTCCGCTTTATCAATTGTGCCCTGAACAAAACTCTCTTTAAATATTTTTTCTTCAGGGATTTTATGCTCGGTTAAAAGCGCCTCAACATTTTTCATCATGCCCTCCGGTCCACACATTAGATAAGTGGTTTTAGAAAGGCCCCAATCCGGAATGCGCTCAAATAATTTAACTAACATTTCCTTGTTCAGCAATCCTGAATATCCCTGCCAATTCATCGGGGCATTGTCTAGGATATGGATAACATGGAGGCGGCCTTCGTATTTCGTTTCCAGTCTTGTGAATTCATCTTTGAAAATAATACTGTCGATATCGCGGTTGCAATAAATAAGTGAGCAAACACTTTCGGGCTCCTGCGTTAATGTGCTTTTAATAATGGACATCATTGGGGTAATGCCAGAGCCACCGCCAAAAAATACCAAATGGCGTTTATTTTCCTTAGAAAAATCAGTGGTAAACTGGCCCATCGGTTCCATTACTTTTAGTTTTTGGCCAGGCTTGAGATTGTCCGGAAGCCAATTAGACATCAAGCCTTGATCAACCCGCTTCACCGTTACAGCCAAGTCGGTGTCTACAAAAGGTGACGAGCATAAGGAATATGCCCTGCGAACATCCTTACCATTGATTGAAGAAATGAGCGTGAGAAACTGGCCGGATTTATAATTGATTTTGTTCTCTGGCTGCTCAAAAACAATTGTGATCGCATCTTTCGTTTCTTGCACAATATTTTTTACAGACAAGTCAAAATAATGAGAACCTGACTTGATTTCCGGCTTACCTTCGGATTTATTGGATTTTTTAAATAAGCTAAAAGCCATAGGCGTTATTAGGATTACAAAGGTAAGTAATAGCGCGTTGCTGCCTAACTTACATACTCCAAAATTCCATTTCTTATTGATTCAAAAATATTAATGAGCAGAGTCTCATCTTCTTCAAGCAATGTTACCCGGAAGCCCTGTAGGTCGGAACTGAAAGAAGAAATCGGAACAACACATACGCCTTTCGCACCAAGTAGGTAGTAAACAAAACGTTTGTCGAGGGGTATATCAGCGCTCACCCATTTCTCTACCAGGTTTCGCGCATCCGCATTTTCAATTTTCAATTTCTGATTAGGTTTTAAAACTCCGGGCCTGAAAATAATGGTATTATAAAATGCACCATTCGTCTCGTTGAACGTGACCTCCTTAACCGAAGCTAAAATTTTTGAAATAGCTTTGCTCCTTCTGCCAATGCTTTGATTGGTTTCATCCCGATAAATTTTGAAACGGGGATCGCCTACAATTTTTGGCCACGCCAGTTGTGGAAGCTTTGTGGAGCACACTTCAATCATCTTGGCATTGTCTATGGCCTGGCAAAACCTGTTGAAGTCCTCGTCCTTGCCGCGATTGTAATATTCAACCCATCCGCAGCGGGCTCCAGGCCAGGGCAGTTCCTTCGAAATTCCTTTCATACTGATGCCCGGCACGTCACCAATAATTTCGGCTAGTGAATAAGCACGTGTGCCATTGTAGGTTATGTTAATGTAAATCTCATCCGCAATCAAAAATAAATTGAACTCGCGTGCAATCTCAACAATCCGCTTCAGCGTTTCCAGCGGATAAACCATGCCCGTGGGGTTGTCGGGATTGATGATGAGAATACCGACCACGTTCGGATTATATTTTACTTTTTTATACAAATCATCCAAATCGGGATACCAATGATTCTCCGGATCAAGTTTATATGTCAATGGTTCATGGCTGGCGTGTGCCGCCTCAGCACTGGAGTGTGTGGAATATGCGGGAGATGGCCCGATAATGCGCGAAGTCTGATCAAGGAACTGGTAGACTTTTGCGATAGCATCGCCCAGGCCGTTAAAAAAACAAATATCATCGGCAGAAATTTTTACACCGCCCATGGCGTTGGTTTGCCTGGCCAGAAATTCTCTTGTTTCCAAAACGCCTTTCGAGGGGCAATAGCTATATACATCATTTTCCATTGCCAGTTCTGCCACAATATTTTTTATCCATTCGGGCAACCGATGATGTTTTTGAATGGGATCGCCAATGTTTTCCCAATAAATAGGTAAACCAAGAGCCTTAAGCTTTTCAGCTTTCTTTACAATCTCCCGAATTTCATAACTCAGTTCCTTAGCTCCTTCGCTTAGCAATTTTTGACGCATAACTATTTTTTAAAAATGAAATAAACAGCCAGTACAAGAAAAATAAAACCAATAAAATGATTCATCCTGAAACTTTCTGTTTTGAAAAATACAACGGAAAACACCACGAACACGATAAGGGTAATCACCTCTTGCACTACTTTCAATTGAACCAGGGAGAAGGGACCGCCATTTCCCTTGAAACCTATCCTGTTAGCGGGCACCTGCAGGGCATACTCAAATAATGCAATGCCCCAACTAATGAGGATAATGGAAACCAGCCCCAGGTTTTCACTCCATTTCATGCTTTTAAACTTCAAGTGACCATACCAGGCCAATGTCATAAATGCATTCGAAAGAATGAGCAGAATTATAGTGTACAGGCTTTTCATAAAACCGTGCAAAAATACAGTTATCTATTTGATGTTAATGGATGCAGAGCCGTTTTCGGCAACTTCCTTTAAACAAAATCCTGAGAAGCGAATTTTGGAGCTCGCGTATTTTATGATCTGGCGAATTGGTCTCCCCAAACGAGTCTATCCTCCCCAACCTGGCTTGAAGTTACTTCCCTTAAGGACTGCAGAAGCTTCATAGCAACTTGCTTGTCGTTACCTAAAAACCTTAATAGGCCATAGGTAATCATTCCGGTCCGATGAATACCGGCTGAGCAATGAATATAAATTCGACTTTCCCTGTTTAACAAGTCGCTTAATTTCTTGAATAAATTATGTACCTGAACAAGGTCGTCACCTTGCAATGGGTTTGACGCTGAGAATGGAAACCAAATCCAATCCATGCCGGCATGCTCCAGTTGCTTCCCGATTAACGGGGCCCCCTCATTTTCCTGAAGTAAGGTGAGCACAACCGAAACACCCTCTTGTTTCAATCCCTCGAATGAAATTTTTCCACCTGGCTTGTGCCCAATGCCAAGGGAACCCTTTCCTGTCGGAACCCAGGTAATTCCTGTTGGTTCCGGTCTCGATTTGCTTGCCTGTCTGATTTTACCGAATAGTTCTCCGAGCTCTTTTCCCTTGGACGGATCTGCCTTAATCGCAGCTTTAATCCTTTCCGTAATATCTTGAACTACAACTTCCGATGCCTTGCCACTTTTGATTAATGGCAATAATTGTTCTACTTCTTCTCTCATTACCTGTTAGTATTTGAATTCAATTCAAAAGTATCACATTTTATTTGGCGGCATTTTACGAAGACTAGTTGTATGTAAGATATAACGACTAAAAGCAAATTAGTAAGCTTTGTTGGTAGATGAATTTACATTTTATTTGCCGCCCGAAAATCTTTGTATAATCTCTAAACAAGTTTTTTAAACATATGAATAAAAATATTTCTAAATGGATCACATCCGTAATACTGTTGGTTTACGTGGTTGGATATACACAATCTCCTGAACTTGACGCATTAGCGTATTCTCAAAATTCTGAATCCGATTACAATGGAAACGTAGACGTCTTTGCCAACCTTCTTAATACAGTGGCTCGCTATGTCGATGAAGCTACCGGCCTGGTTGGTTATAAAGGGGAAGTATTTGGTGGCGGTATTGTCGATATTCCGGCTGTATATGCCTTCGGATATGATTTTAGCGGTGGGTGGGCACTGGTCTATAAGGTCGAAGCCGATCAACTCGTTGCCAAATACATTAATAATGGCGGCAAAGAGCTAATCATCAAAAACAACGGAAGTGTTGTAACTCAAAAAATAGTAAGGGCTCGTTCCTTTTGGAACGACCGGGCAATCGTGATGTTTGATAAAGACCCCATGTACAGCATAATCGATGGCAGTGGAAATATTATAATAAAGAATAAGTATAAGGCTATCAGAAATTATAATCATCGCTGGGCTGCTGCCGATGCTGGCGATCCAAACGATAAATATTTGCACTCGTGGTGTTTCCTGGATCTAAATGGGAATAGAATCAATAAGGAGAATTTTTACGATGTGAAGTCTTTTAGCGCTGCCTTGCTAGCACCAGCAAAAGTCCGGGTTAAAGGAAAGGGATTTAGAACAATGTGGGGGTACATCGATACTACAGGCCAGTTTAAGATCAAGCCGCAGTTCGATGAGGCAAACAGGTTTTTGCACAATGGATCTGCAACAGCGGTGAATACGCTTACTGAAAAGCAGAAGGAAGCGAGGGATGCCAATTTCATTGCCAGTTACTTTTCAACAAAACCTCAATATGGTTTTATTAATGCAAAAGGGGAATACAAAATTGAACCCACTATCTACACCGAGGTTATAGGAGATTTTTTTAATGAGTTTGCTATGGTGCAAAGAACGGATGGAGAAGTGCACATTATTAACCTGGCAGGAAAAAGCACTGACAACGTAAGCAACAAAATTTGCTGTCCAACGGTGATTACTAGAGTATACTACTATGCCCTTAGTGGGCCTCAAAGAGCATTTGAGATAAGGGACACACTCTACACCATATCCGAAACAGGAAAATTGGAAAAAATAGATGGTCTTGAACTCCTTACCATAAACTCCATCAAACTATGGGAAAAGCGAGAGAAAACTTTTAAATCGGAATACGGTTTGCCGACTGATTAAAATTCTCAAACATTTTCTATTAAGAGTAAAAGGCTTGCCAAAAGGCAAGCCATTTTTATTAAATGACAACGCGCGAAATGATAACTTTACGTAGTCAAAAAAAAAAAAACAAAATGCCGCCCAAACCCCAAACTTCAAAAGAATACTTCTCCCGATTAACTATTGTACATGCCACATTGCTTCTAACTCAGGTGATGTTTGCTGCAATTGCGTATTACCTGATTTCAACTGAACAGTTTAATAGCACAAATGAGCTAGTAGGAATTTTAAAAATTATTGCTCCCACATTAGTTTTTGCGGGATTCTTAGGCAGCAATTTTTTAAGTAAGGCTCAGCTAAAGTCGATCAGGCAAAAGCCAGCGTTGAAAGACAAACTCCAAGCCTACCTGCCTGCCCTATTAATTAAATGGGCCCTCCTGGAAACTCCTTCATTATTTTCTATTGTCTGCTTTTTATTAACTGCCGATTATTTTTTCCTTGGCCTGGCTTGCCTTGTTATGGTTATCTTCTTTATCAACAGGCCCACAACAAGCAGCACTGCTCTTGACCTTGAGTTAAGTGTGGTGGAAAAACAACTAATTGAAAATCCCAATGCCATTGTATCTGAAATTAAATCACGATAATATCATCAGTTACCTTTTTTAATTAACCTATCTCATGATCACCTCTAAAACCATTGTCCTGATTCACGGCTTGTTTCAAAATCCAAAAAGCTGGGAAGGCTGGAAAAAATATTTCGAAGCAAAAGGATTTTCATGCCATACTCCCTCCTATCCTTATCACGCTGGTGAGCCATCCGATTTAAGGATTAATGTTGACGCTAGCTTGGGAACACTTACTCTTCAAAAAGTTGTTGACTCTCTGGCCAGTTTTATAGACACGCTTCCCGAAAAACCAATCCTCATTGGGCATTCTATGGGCGGGCTTTCTGTTCAGAAATTAATGAACATAGATAAAGGTGTTGCGGGGGTAGCTATTAATTCCGCGCCACCTGCAGGAGTTTTTAGTTTCGAGTGGAGTTTCATAAAAGCAAATCTCCCAACGATTAACCCGTTTAAAGGAAATTCTGTTTGCCTGCCTAGCGTTGAATGGTTTCAATATGCTTTTTGCAATACCATGACCATAGAGCAAACGCAAAAGGAGTATGATTTGTATGTAGTGCCTGAGAGCCGTAATATACCGAGAAGCAGCACCATTAAAGATGGGAAAATAGATTTCAGGAAACCCCATCAACCGATGCTGTTCATTGCCGGGGAGCAGGATAATATTATTCCATCATCCCTCAACAAAACAAATTTTAATAAGTACAAAGATAAAAACAGCAAACGCGATTTTAAAGAATTTTCCGGGCGCACCCATTACATCTGCGGGCAACAAAATTGGGAGGAAGTTGCCGGTTTTATTCACCAGTGGCTCGCTGCACTTCCATAACAATAATTATGGTTTCAACTGTCTTCATGGACCATTAGATTCATGAAACCATTCTATAAACAGCTATAAAAAATCAGGTAACCCATTTGATTGGATTACCTGATTGCAAAAATTATTGGAAATATTTTTGATTACTCTCCAATATCAGAAAGTGTAGCATGGCCATCTTTCACCACCGTTTCTTTGTAGTTTGTTTTATCAACTACAATCGGGTCTAAGAGAATAGCATTTACTGTTACACTACCGCTGGTCAATTTTGTTGTACCTTTTACTGCTTTTCCTTTAGCCAGGTTTATGGCCATATCGGCAGCCATAATAGCGAGGGGCTTAATGGGTTTATAAACAGTCATACTTTGATTTCCAGCCACAATATTTTTCAAAGCTGTTAAGTCAGCATCCTGCCCGGTGATAACCACTTTGCCGAGCAAGTCCTGTGGTAATGATTGAATGGCCCCGCTGGCAAGTGCATCGTTGGCGGCAATAACTACATTAGGTCGTTCTTTTGAAGAGGATAAAAATTCATCCATTTTGGTAAGTGCATTCAACTCGCCCCAATCAGCCATTACGAAGTCGCCAATAATTTTTATTTTTCCTTTTTTCACCTGGGGATCTAATATTTTATGCTGCCCTTTGGCAAATTGAATAGCGTTGTTGTCAGAAACCGGGCCGTTAAACAATAAATAGTTGCCAACAGGCATTTTTTTCAACGCATATCCTGCCTGCAGGCTCCCAACTTTTTCGTTGTTGTAAGAAACATAAAGCGACAAATCGTTGCTAAGAATTAAACGGTCGTAGGATATTACAGGAACTTTGGATGCTTTCGCCATAGCAACAATCCTGGCGGCTTGTTTACCATCGGTGGGAACAATGACCAATACCTTTGCCCCGGCATCAATAAGTTTTTTACCTAATTTCAGTTGTTCCAATGTATCGCCATAGGCCACTTCAAGCAAGGGTTCGCCACCAAGCTCTTTCACCCGGTCCATAAAAAGCTTTTGATCCAGGTACCACCGGTCAAGAATGTAGCTGTCCAGCAGTAATCCAACTTTTTGACCGCTGACCGCTAAAGAAAAAAAACATAAAAAAGTAAAAACGAGAGTCTTAAAAAATAAATTGATCTTCATACGTGTTGTAATTAGTTAAAGTCCAAACAAACAATTTTCATACCCAGCATTATTCCTACGATAGTAAAGTCTAATGTGTGCGCAAATAAGGCAATTTGGGAGCGAACAGAAAATGAAAAAATGAATTAAACCCTACCTAAGAATTACTATTTAGCCCTTTTAGGAAAAGTGGGTAACAATAATTTTTAATATCAAATTCTTGCTCGTCTTTGGCAGTCGGGGTATCCCGTTTTAAATGAAATGTATCGGTTGCGTACTATTTAGAAGCCTCAACTTATGCTGGAAAAACACCGACAATGTTTGAAACCGGCTTTTGGCCTCCATGGCCTTTTTCACCAATGAAGTGCTCATCAATAGTTTGGTAAAATAATTCCAGTCATTGGCGGAAGTGGTTGATTGTCAATGGCAAAGTGGCATGCTTTTGAAATGGGTTGCCTGGTGGGCATTACAGCCAACAAAATAAAAGACCAAAAATCATACATCACCGGAGGGTGTTTTGGCCAATCGACCAACTATTTCTCAATAATTTCATCCAGAGCAGCGTGGCCATCCTTCACAACCGTTTCCTTATAATTATCTTTATCCACAACAACAGGATCGAGCAGCACAGCATTAACTGTAATATTTCCGCTACTCATTTTCGTTGCACCTTTCACAGTTTCTCCTTTTGCCAATTTAATGGCCATTTCGGCAGCCATTTCAGCGAGCGGTTTAATAGGTTTATAAATAGTCATGCTTTGCTTACCTGAAACAATATTTTTCAATGCAGCTATATCAGCATCCTGTCCGGTAATTATCACTTTGCCAATTAGGTCGTTCGGAAGGGATTGAATAACACCATTTGCCAGGGCATCGTTGGCAGCGATAACAACATTTGGTTTTTCTTGACTGGAACTCATGAACTCATCCATCTTAGTCATAGCACCCAGTTCTCCCCAGTCGCTCATTACAAAATCCCCGATCAATTTTACATTCTTACTTCTAATTTTTGGATCCAGTATTTTACGTTGCCCTACGCTAAACTGCACCGCGTTGTTATCCGAAACAGGGCCATTAAACAAAAGGTAATTTCCGTTTGGGATTTTACTTACAGCATATTGCGCCTGCATACTTCCAACTTTTTCATTGTTGTATGAAACATAGAGAGACAAGTTATTGCTCATGATAAGCCGGTCGTATGCTATAACGGGAACGTTGGCTGTTTTTGCTACCACCACAATTCTGGCGGCCTGCCTGGAGTCGGTGGGAACGATCACCAGAACTTTCACCCCATCATCAATCAATTTTTTTCCGAGGCGTAGTTGCTCCAGTGTATCACCGTGAGCAACTTCAAGCAGCGGTTCACCACCTAACTCCTTCACCTTATCCATAAAAAGTTTTTGATCGAGATACCACCGATCGGTTAAGTATCCATCTAAAAGAAACCCAACTTTTTGAGAAAAGAGCTGATGCGTTGATGCGCTCCACAAAATGAGCGCAGCAATCCTGATCAGTAAACGAGGCTTCATAGGGCTATTGGTTAGAGTTATTAGTTCACCAACTATAAACAACTACGCAATTTTCAGATTAGCCAGTCAGGACTGGCAGAAATCATACTTACCTAAGACACATCTTTTGTTAATCAAACTTACGATGAAGAATCCAATTTTTTTTATAAAAATTGGTAATAGTCGAATCAGTCACGGATTGAATAAATGACATTCATGTTGCCATTACCTGCTTGGGCGAAGAAAAAATCAGCTTAATTGTTGTTTATCTCCTATTTCATAATGCTCACACTTTGTTCCATTATTTTTTTTCCGATGGTTTCAAGGTCTTCTCCGGTAATGGATATGTCTTTAGAAAGTTTATCGCCTTTTAAAAGTTTGCAACTTACTTCGTATGAAGCGCCCGTTTTTTTATACCGTCCCCGTAGGGTGTAGGCATCACTAAACTTCATTGCGTCAATAAAAATTATTTTGGCGCTGTTTATTTCAAGGATTTTCAGTTGTTGATCCAGGTGTTCGGATAGGCCCAGAGGGTCACCAAAAGTTTCTTCGTCCTGAAAAACTGAACGTAAAAAAACAGGTTTTGGCGTAGGTAAAATTATTTCCTGCCTAATAACATCATCAACTATACCAATGTCAAAACTTTCACCTCCAAAGGGCACTCGAAGCTCAGGTTTTTGAATACCCCCGATATTGGCGGCCATGCGTGGCACTTCATCAGCACAGTATTGGAATAATTCCATAACATCAACAAATTGATTGTCACGTAGGGCAGCGCCTTTCATTCCAAACAATAAACTATACGTTAGCAATCCTTGTCCATAAATCGAGGCTTCATAACTCACAGCATCGGAAGCAGATCCAGCTAGTATATATAAACCTGTCCGGTCTTTCATTCTCTCCAACGCACGAATTTCGCTGGAAGATTTTGCTTCACGCTTGGCTAATAAGTCCTCCGCAAACTTTCCGGAATGGCAAGCATCCAAAATCATTATTTGTTTCAGGCTGGGCACCCATTTAATGTATTCGGTGAACTCACTGCTTGATATAGCTACTTGCTGGCGAATACCAGGGTCGGAAAGATTTCCGTTTTTGGCACTTGCTGTCAGATAATAAAAATCACCTTCCGCTCCACCAAAATTAGTTCCGTGGCCGGCCAAATAAACAACCAGCAAATCATTCGGAGAGGCTGTTGTGCTGATTGTTTTAAATGCCTGCTGAATATTTTCTTTTGTCGGCCAGCTATCTTTTTTATTTGTTGTGAGCAACTGGATGTTTACGCTATTTACACCAAATAATTTTTTGCCGGCATTCTCCAACGCCTGGGCAAACTGTTCTGCATCCTTAGAAGCAAAACGCAAATCAAGTTCTGCTCCGTTGTAATCCGATGTTCCGATTATTACGGCATGAAGCCGTGTATCAGTTTGCACATTGCCCTCCGCAAAGTAGTGCACTTTTTTTGGTTTACTGGTGAGGTATCCTTCCTTATTGGAAGCTTGAACTTCAATTTGGTTTAGCTCATTATGTTTCAAATAAGGATGGTTGGCGAGTTTAAAAACGACAGTTGTGCTTTCGGTATCTGGATTAAATCCATCACCTCGTGCATCTGTAGTGGCTTCTTTGCCGTTGATTAGAATTTTCGTTTTTCCGATGCCTCCACCTTCATTTGTTAATCGAATGGTAAGCAATCCTTTATCATTCTTGGCCGGATCGTCAATTTCTATTTTGGGATAGGGCTTAATATTATTTAATCCATGTGAATCTCTTAAAGGCTCTTTAGAATAACCAAATACTTTTTGGAGAAGGCCAGGTTCATAAAACCGATCTTTCATTTGTTTCAGTTCTATAGTTCTGAGCCCGTTGATAAAAAAAAGATTTTCAAGTCCACCTGTTGAACCGTCAAACAAATATTCAGGTGTTACAACCACCCAATCGTCTCCATAGAAAATAATTTTTGCCACTTCTTTATAACTCTGCAAATCAAAAACTTTTATTGAACCGTCTTCACTGGCCGACAGCATGAAACGGTTGTCGGGTGTAAAGTCAATGGACACTACAGGGCCAGCATGCGCTTTCAGTGATTTTAGTACGTTTAGCTTTTCAGTCGCTATCAATTGGATGCTGCCATCTTGAAATCCAACAGCCAGGTAGTTCTCATCGGGAGAGCCTTTCATCACGGTAAGCTGGCTCATTCTAAAAATCAATGTATCTGTTACCAGGTTCCGTTTATAGTCGCGGACGTAAATTCTTCCATAGGATGCCCGCGAAAAATATTTATTCCATTTTGTGATGAATACACCATCGTTCAACGTGCTCCAATATCCCTTATAGTTATAGTGGCGTACACTCCATGGGCCGGATCCATTATCAAGTCTATTTTGAGTGTAGTCCAGTGTATCAACTATGGTATACTGGCTCCCATCATAAATATATTTTCTGCCAATTAATAAATTCCCATTTTCCGAAAAACTTACAGAAGGTTCGTTAAGTTTTGCCAGGATTCTATCCTGCTCAAAATCTACGACTGTGCTGGTAACATTATCTGAAATAACCAGGTGTGGCCTGGCAGGATTAAAGGTGAGTTCACCATTTCTTATATTATCCAATAAATTATTTTTTTCTTTCACGTACTTAGAAATTTTTCTTTCCGTCAAATTAAAAATCCCTAAAGCATACCGCTGTCTTTTCATAAAATAGGAAGACTTCCTGCCCAGTTCCCTGTCCAGTTCGATCCAAGCCGAATCAAGTCTGGTAGCCGCAGGTACGGAATCGTATTTTGTAAAATTGCCGTACATCGCTATAAATTTTGAATTGGAATTAAACTTTGGTGTAGCAAGCGAACCTTCCATGGGGTACTTAGTGCCTTCGGTGAGGTCCCAAACCCAATCGCTTTCGCCTTTTGCCCAACTGGTTGAGAAAAGAATTTTTTTACCTCCATCGGCAAATTTCGCAGTTTTAATTTGGGTGCGGAGGGTTTTGAGTTGGAACTCCCGGTCATGGAGAAAATCAAAAATTGTATAATCACAAAACAGAAAGCCTCTCGCAAAATTCGGACTTTCACTGTACTCGTACACGCAACCCGGTAAATCACTTTTATGAATGAATGGCTTTCTGTCTGATAATCTCCAGTTGATATAATGAAATTTAGGGCTGTGTGAATTACCCCAAACTGAAATTCCAAAATAAAAACTTTGCAAATGCCCGTCATCAAAAGCCAGGTCAGTAACGGGAATATCAAGTCTTAATGAATCTTTTAAAAAACCCTGCGGAGTGCCGGCCCAGTATGGCGAAGTATAACCCGCTAAAGAGTCCAACTGATTTTGCATGGTGCCATTGTATAGGTAGATAACTCCTGTAACCGTTCCGATGGCAAACGTGGTTTTGTTATTATTCAATGCCAGGGACCGAACCTGTTGCCTCCCTGCCTGTGGAAAATCAAATTCTGATGATTTGTTTTTCGAAACATCGAACACTCTTATTTTAGTGTCGTAATAAAGCAAATCATTTCCATTTTCCGAATAACTGATCGCAGCCACTTGGGAATTTGCCTTAATTACATTCGCCTTTTCATATTGTCCGTTATTTAGTTTGTAAATAAAAATCCGGTTTTCTTTATCGATCAAAACGAACTCATTTCTTTTTCCACAAACCAATATTGATGTGAACTTGCCCTTCAAATCCTGAAGAAATTTTCCATTATTAATATCCATGATAATAAGTTTGTTATCACCCAGAATCACAATTCGATTGTTATCACTTAAAAAATAGGCGCTATTAATCGTTGAGTCATTATTGAATGATTTAATAAAACTTCCAGTACTGATTTCCCAAAGAATAACGGTATTGTCGTCACCCGTGCTAAGTCCATACTCCCCGCTTTGGCTGACATCCCAACTCACCACGCCTCCGTTGTGCGAATTGGGAACAACAAGGTCAATTATGTTTTGAGCCGATACCGCTATAGTGGCGCTTTGAAAAAATAGTTGAATTAGAAATAATCTACTTCTTCTCATTACTCACACCTTTTAATGGTCCAGATTCGCGAACGCTGAATAAACCAGTTTGAGTTTCTATCCATTTTTTTAAGAATTGCTTCATTTCCGGATTTTGATTGGAAGCGTAATTGAAGAGCTCCCGGTAATCAAATGTGGCCAATGGTGCAAACACTTGAGCATCCTCACGGAAGGCAAAAATTTGTATGGATTGAGGTTGTTTATTTAAAATAACGCCTGAGCTGTCAAAAGTTAGTTTATAGGAAATATCAAACATGGTAATATCTGCCGGCTGAAAAAGGCTGACTGAAATTTTTCGCCCACTCCAGGCTGCCGGGTGCTCTGTTGGAAACAAGTTGGAATTATTGTCTATGAGAGAAATATACTCAACGCCATTGACCATGATATGATCTGCCTTGTAGTAGTAAGCATCTTGAACCCATTCCGGGTAGGTATTATGTTGCTCTTTGGTCCATCGGTAAAGAATTTCATTAAAAGTCAATTTTTCATTCAGGCTGTGACCGTTATAAACAACTAGTTTCGAATCACTTACTCCCTGGTAAACTATGTTTAGAAATTGATTCAAGGTGCTGAAGAATTTTGCTTCATAGATTTTTTTATGGAATTTTTTATTCAGATAAAACAATTCGCTTGTGCGACATTCTAATGTTGTAATCGGCAGCTCACTTAATTTAGCAGGTTGAGGTCCCTCTTTTAGTACTTTATATCTCGTTTCCTTTTGGCCATCCACAAACTTAAGATTTTCTGCATCCAGCAAGGCATCACCTAACCACCCAAAATTGCATTGATGTTCTGAAGCCATGTGTTTGAGATCGAAGCGAGGGACTGTATCCATCAATTCAGATCCTTGCTCATAAAGAAAAAATTGTTCAATTCTATTTTTGTTGTATTGAACCAGGATGTTATATCGATCATCCGCTACTTTTGTTTTGGCTGTGTCTATTTTCTGCTTTAAGTCCATCGAAATTTTCTCATCAAACTCATTGAGAAGAAACACATCGCCCACGAGGTGATTCATATAACCCAGTTTAGTGTAAAGCAGGTAGTTGCTCTTATTCAATAAATCGACAACTGTTTTGGCATCCACAGAAAAATGATATTCCCTGTTTTCTGGAAATTGGGAGTAGTAAAAATGAATGAACTGTAATTTTGCCGGGTTACCGGGCGAGGCGAGATAATCTAACCCAAGCATCGAAAAATCTGAATAACTTTTTTCCATCGGTTTCCCGATTTGTGTAGGTATCCAAACATCCGGACTGGTGTCGGGCTGGGAGCCCTTGTTTTCATACATGCATTCATAATTCTGACCCAGGTAGGCAACCCGGTCTGATTCGCGATACTGGGTACCGCTATTCCATACAGGAAAGTTGATGCCTGGTATAGTTAAACTTTTTTTAAAATCGATTAAGGAAAGAACCTTTGGTGATTGATCGAAAGATTTAAACTTATATAAAGTGATTGCACCAGCTTCTATACTTCGAAATACGATTCTCGTTAAGCTGATATCATAATAATTAAACGAACTATTTTCAGGTTCATTAAGGTCTACATATGAAATGTATCGGTAAGGCTTCGATGCCTGGCTGAACCCAGCCAAAGAAAAAAGCAAGCACCCAAGTACTATAATTTTAGTTTTCATGATTGCCAACCAATTCTTCCTTATAAGGAGGAAATACGAAGATAAGTATTTCAGATATAGTAATTAATAAGGGCAAAATAACTCCATTTGAACCACCATTCGATGATTCCCTTGGAATGACCCCTTGGATTTACCCTGCATTACTTCCAAACATAAGATAGAGTGTAGTCAGAATAGCAATTCCACCCAATACAGCCAGCACAATTTTAACCGTGCTATAGGGCCGCTCGCCCTGCACTTCACCAGTACGGGCGTTGATGAGAAACTGAAATATTTTATTGTTATAGCGATACGCACTCAGCCAAACGGGCAACAAAATATGTTTGAATGATGGATCGTGGTATGAAGTACTTACAGAATGGATCATTTGCCTGTCGCCACCAATATCTCTCCGGATAGTTGACTCGATAACAGGAACCATGCGCTGCTTCGCTTCTCCATAGCCGGCTTTTAAATCAATGGAATAACTTTCTGTGCGGAAGCCGCTTAAATATTTATCATCATAGGCCGCAAGGTTATTTAAATCCCAGGGTTCAAGCGAGCGCAGCTTTTGTTTGTTCAGAGATGTTGTGGCTTCAATTAAAATATCATCGAATACATTATTCACCTGGCCGGAGGCGGAATACCAACGCGTTTTGGTTACTTGTCTTTGACGGGTAACACTTTTACCGTCTTCGTTGGCCGTGTACGATTCCGTTACCGTGTAGTCTTCTCCCCGCTGACCCGTGTAACTGGAATCAGTCGAGCAATCAAAAGTCCAAAAAGGAAGATAGACCCCATTCAAACCTTTGGCGGTGTCGGCATAGTGTTTCAGATCGTTGGGAGCGAACCAGAGACCAGAAAGCCATTTTTTAAAATTCTGAGAAGCTTTTTGTGCATCAATCCCAAAAGGCAAAACATATTCGGGTTTATGCATTTTCGATTTGCTTGCGCCTTGCACCACCAAAGGCGATCCGCAAAAAGCGCATTTATCTGAAACGGTTTTCGGGTCGAATGTATTGAAGGCATGGCAGCTATCGCACTTCACTGAAGTTACTTCAATTTGTTCCTGGTTCTCTGAATTGCTCGCCAGAAAATCTTCCAGGCTGTTTTCTTTCACATCCACTTTTGTTTGTGGTTGTGCAATTTCATTTTGCGCTCCACAATATTCGCAAGCGAGGTTTAACGTTCCGGGTTTAAACTTTAACAGCGCCCCACAACTTTTGCAAGCGAGTTCAAGATTAATGGCTTGAGTTGATTCAGTAAAAGTGCTCATGTGAAAATTATTGAAGGGTGAGGGCAGGATGTAAAAAAATATTCATGTGAGATATACCCGATGAAAGCTTACAAAAAATCATGATGTATGAAACATCCATCGGATACCAAATTTATCATTGAGTGCTCCGTACATACCGGAGAATTGTTCTTTTAATGGATCCGTAATATTTCCCCCGGCTGAAAGGCTATCGAATAATTTTTTTAATTCTAGTGCAGAGCCGTTAAGGTAAAGGCAAACGGTATTGCCCTGCACCGGAATTTGGTCGGGTCGAAGCCAGTCGGAGGCAGAGATGTGAATCCCTTCCGCGTTAAGTCTCGCATGAATAACTTTGTTATGCATAGAGGGCGGCATCATATCTTTCATGGCCGTGTCCTTAACTTTAGCTACAACCAGTTCGCCTCCAAGGCATGCCTGGTAAAATTGCATTGCCTCTTCGCAATTTCCGTTTAACAAGAGGTAGGTGGTAAGGGTGATCATAGGCCGGGTTTGTAAATCGCAAACTACAAGCTCTAATTAAATTGATTCGAAAATAATTTTTCTTAATTCTTACTTCGGTATTGGAGGAGGCGCTGCACCAAACAGTCCTTGCAGATCAGCCACATCACCAGCTTTCAACCAGCCGCTCATGCCTTGTTTCCAAACGGTGGACTCGCGGGTAAAAGACCCTTGCGCTATCATTTGCTGGAGAACTTGAAGGGTGTAAGGTCCTTGTTGCTGCCCGTTAACAGCCATATAATATTGAGCCGCTCCGGGAATTGGTGGAGGTCCTCCCTGGTTTTGTTGTTGATTCTGGTTTTGATTAAACATTTGCCCCATCTGTTGTGCCATGGCCATGCCCATACCTAACTCGATGCCGGGATTTGCACCTCCCGGGTTTTTGGCCGCAGCCTCCATAGCATTGGCCGCCTGGAACTGAGCGTATTGATTCAGATTGCCTAAAATGCCCATGCTGCTGCGCTTGTCGAGGGCGGCCTCCACTTCGGGTGGAAGTGAAATATTTTCCACTAAAAATTTAGTTACCGACAAACCGTACTCACCAAATTCCGGGTTGATTTTTCCGGTGATAAAGGTGGAGAGTTCATCGTAGTTAGCGGCCAGGTCCAAAGCCGGGATTTTACTTTCGCCAATGGCATCGGTAAAACGGGTAACGATCAGGTTTCGTAACTGCTCGGTCACTTCTTCGGTAGTGAAGTGAGCCTGTGTGCCAGCAATCTCTTTTATAAATTTCCCAGCGTCAATCACCTTTATGGCATACGAACCAAATGCGCGCAGGCGGATAGGGCCAAACTCGGCATCGCGCAACATGATTGGGTTTTTTGTTCCCCATTTATTGTCGGTAAAGTTTTTTGTATTGATAAAGTAGACCTCCACTTTAAACGGGCTGTCAAAGCCATACTTCCAACCCATGAGGGTAGTAAGAACAGGCATGTTGGCCGTGGTGAGTTGCACCCTGCCCGGCTGGTATACGTCAGCAATTTTGCCTTCGTTCACAAACACCGCCACCTGGCTTTCACGCACCGTTAGCTGTGCTCCGTTTTTTATTTCATTTTGATAGCGCGGAAAGCGCCAAACCATTGTATTGTTTGTGTCATCCGTCCACTCAACGATGTCGATGAGTTCGCCTTTAAGTTTATCCCATAAGCCCATAGTAGTGTGGTTAAATTTTGATTAGAAAGGTAATGATTCGAAAATGTTTTATAAAGGGTAACAAATAATTTTTCGCACCTCAAATAACGGCCAGTACTATAAAGATTAAATTGAGTGATACATAAGTCAACAATATCACCCTGAACCCTCTTTTACTGAACCGGACGCTTTCTTCGGTTTTGCCGCTGTCATGAAACTTAAGTGAAATGGCGGAAACAAGGAGCGTTGTGAAAATGGCCATGAACGTAAGTGAGTGAAGCGTATCCACTAATGTAAAACTGGATGTTTCCGGCAGCAGGGAATCAATAATATACTTATTACCCACCGCAGCAAACAGCCCGCCAACAGGTAAACCAAAACGGGGTTCCAACTCAGATGGCTTCGGGGCAAAACTTATCAGGCTAATGAGGAAGGCGATATACATGCCAATAAAAATTTTCATGAACAACCCGAAAGCATCGCGCTCAATATCCATTTCCAAAATAAATTGAGAGAAGTTTTGCTTATCGCGGCCGGGGCGTGAATCGCCAAAACCTGTTTTATATTCGCTTTGAGCTGTTGATACTTTGAAGTTGGAGATTGTCCAGCCATCGATGGTTTCATCTTCACCAAAAACACTCCCCTTTACATCGGGCTTGAATACAAGAGAATTTACATCGTAAATGCTATTCTCGATTTTTACTTTTAAGTGTTGCTTGTCGAATGGGAAATCATGCACCTGCCAGTTCTCCTTCATCACACATTTCATTTTCATCATCGCCCATGTTTTGCCCTCCATCTCATCGGTAATAATATCGGGCTGCTCAATGGATTTGGCATTGGTAATATCAAGCTGGTTAGAGAAATTAAAATCGGGGTTGTTGTATAAAAACCATAGCCAGAAACGGATGGTATATTCCTTGTCGTGAAAATTAATATCGTGAACGCTAATAATGTAGGCACCAGTTTTTACCGTGTCGGGTTGGGCAGAGAGTTTAAAAAATCCGGACAGGACAAAAACAATAGCGAGCAGCACTTTCGATTTCATCGATGAAGGGTGTTATGAAAACAAATATAACAAGGGGCTGGATTTTATTTAGCTCAAATCGCCAGGGCTATTCCAAGTACACATGAAAATTTCCCCTATTTTTGCCTCGAAATTCAATTACATGAACACAATCCTGCTCCTCCACTCCATCACTCGCTATTTGGTTTTAATTGCCCTGTTTGGTGTTATTATTCAATCCCTTGTTGGTGTAGTTCAATCCAAGCCTTACGGGAAACTTGAAAATAAATCGGGGGTTTGGTTAATCATCTTCACCCATACGCAATTTATTCTTGGCCTTATACTCTACTTTATAAGCCCCATTGTGGTTCCATTCAGCCGGGCAGCCATGAAAGATTCCGTTGCCCGCTATTAGTTGATGGAGCATGGCGGCACCATGATAATTGCGGTTATACTGATCACGGTCGCCCGGGTCACATCCAAAAAACTTTCAACAGACGCAGCCAAACACAAGCGCCTGTTAATTCTTAATTCACTTGCCCTTATTCTTATCCTTTTAACCATTTCCATGAGCGGTCGTGGTTTTTTCGGGTTGCCCGATTAGAGCGGCAATAGAAAATAGAGCGCAGAAGACAGGAGACGTAAGCCAGAATACAGGAGTCAGGATACCAAATT
>Ga0315912_10002378_pt1 | contig 20232 bp, 18 predicted proteins | sample VfabasoilMG_FD_204469 | JGI IMG/M metagenome (GOLD analysis project Ga0315912, IMG submission 204469) | Garden soil microbial communities collected in Santa Monica, California, United States - V. faba soil | ecosystem: Environmental > Terrestrial > Soil > Garden | place: USA: California...
CGGAGTTCCGTGAACACAAGCCGAAAGTCACGGGATGAACGCGACCCGCACCTACCGGTACTACGATTTCGTGATGGCAGCGGCGGTCACCGTGCTGCTGTGCTCCAACTTCATCGGCGCCGCGAAGCAGGCCACGGTGGACCTGCCGCTGCTGGGTCCGACGACCTTCGGCGCCGGCGTGCTGTTCTTCCCGATCTCGTACATCTTCGGCGACATCCTCACCGAGGTCTACGGCTACGGCCGCGATCGGCGCGTGGTGTGGGCGAGCTTCGGCGCGCTGGCGTTCGCCTCGTTCATGGCCTGGGTGGTGGTGAGCCTGCCGCCCGCGGGCAGCGACTTCATGAAGGCCTACCAGTCGCACCTCGAGGGCGTGTTCGGCAACAGCTGGCGCATCGCGCTCGGGTCGATGATCGCGTTCTGGTGCGGCAGCTTCTCGAACAGCTACGTGCTCGCGCGCATGAAGATCTGGACCGGCGGCAAGTGGCTGTGGACGCGCACCATCGGCTCGACCATGGTGGGCGAGCTGGTGGATTCCGCCCTGTTCTATTTCATCGCGTTCTACGGCATCTGGGCGACGGCCGACGTGATCAAGATCGCGATCGCGCAGTACGTGCTGAAGACCTCGTGGGAAATCGTGATGACGCCGGTGACCTACCGCGTGGTCGCGTACCTGAAGCGGGTCGAGGACGAGGACTACTACGACCGCGGCACGAACTTCACGCCGTTCAGCCTCAAATCCTAGAGAAAAGGTTTAGAACCCTCTTTTTCCCGAGCGGTAGTCTTCGAGGACGCGGCGAAGCTTCGTACGCGTCTCGCTGGGAGTGTCGTCCATCAGGAAGCGGCCGTCCTTCTCGACGTAGAACTGCCCGGCGAGATGGTTGCCGGCATCTCCCAGCCGCCAGATGAGGAGGCGATGCGCGCCAATGGCGATCTCGGCCACCAGCGGATTCGCGGGCTGGAAGTAGCTCGAATACACCTTCTTGAATTCTTTCTCGCCTACGGTGGCGCGGTACCGGGTGAATTCCTCCAGGCGCCGGGCGGGCGCGTTGGAGAGCTGCGCCGCGGCTTCGATCTCGCCGTTGGCGAGATGACGCAACAGCTTCTCGGCGGCCGGCCTCGCGCTTTGTGAAAAGGCGCTCGAGGCGGACAGCGCCAGCAGCAGCGCGAGACCCCAGCGCACGACCCGCCTAGGCAGCGGCGCGCTCGTCCCGGCCGGAGGCAAACCGCGCGAGCAACTCGTCGCGCTTCTTGCGCGCCGCGGCAATGCTCTTCGCCTTGATGTGGCCGTAGCCGCGGATCGACTCGGGCAGCGAGGCGATCTCGACGGCAAGGGCGTGGTTGTCGCGCGTCAGGCCCGCGAGCAGCGTCCCGACCGCCTGCTCGTACTCGCCGATCAGCGCGCGCTCGGTCTTTCGTTCCTCGGTGTAGCCGAAGATATCGAATGGGGTGTTTCTCAGGAATCTGAGGTTTTTCAATACTGAGAAAAGCGGTTTCACCCAGGGCCCAAACTGCATCTTGCGCGGCTCGCCGGTCAGCGGATCCTTCGTCGCGAGCAACGGCGGCGAGAGGTGGTAGACCATCCGGTAGTCGCCTTCGAACATGCCTTCGATCTTCTTCTGGAACGCCGGATCGGCGTGCAGGCGGCCGACCTCGTATTCGTCCTTGTAGGCGAGCAGCTTGGCGTAATAGCGCGCCACCGCTTCCGTTAACGTGGTGGTTGACGTCTTTTGCCTTTCAATGGATTTCGCTTTTTCCACGAAAGAAGAATATTTCTGCGAAAGCCTGGAATCCTGATACGCCGTCAGGAACTTCGCGCGGCGTTCCACCAATTCTTCAAGGTTGCGCGAGAAGTGCTGCTCGATCGGAATCACGTCCGCCGGCATGGCGATGCGCCGCACGCGCTCGAGGTCGGTCGCGGCGCGCCGGCCCCAGACGAAGGACTTCTGGTTGAACTCGACGGCGACGCCGTTGAGCGCGATGGCGCGCTCGATTGCCTCGCGGCCGAGCGGCACCCAGCCCTTCTGCCAGGCGTAGCCGAGCATGAACATGTTGGTGGCGATCGAATCGCCCATCAGCGCGGTGGCGAGTTCCGCGGCGGGGACGAAGTCGGCGCGCTTGCTGTCGCACGCGGTGCGGATGTCGTGCGTGAGGTCGCTGCCCGGCAGCTGCCAGTTGGGGTTCTTGACGAATTCGGCGGTGGGCGAGGTCGTGGCGTTGATCACGGCGCGCGTTTCCTGCGCGTTCATCTTGTCGAGCGCATCGCCGGTGGCCGTCACCACCAGGTCGCAGCCGATGACGAGGCGCGCATCGCCGGTGCCGAGGCGCGCCACGTGCACCCTGTCGGCGCTCGCCGCGATCTTCACGTGCGACATCACCGCGCCGTATTTCTGCGCGAGGCCCGACATGTCGAGCACCGAGACGCCCTTGCCTTCGAGGTGCGCCGCCATGCCGAGGATCTGGCCGATGGTGATGACGCCGGTGCCGCCGATGCCGGTAATAAGAACGCCAAAGGATTTCTGAAGGTTCGGCAGTTCCGCTTCCTTCAGTTCCGGGAATTCGTCTGCGACAGCAGCCCCGGATTTCCCCGTCTTCAGCTTGCCGCCTTCCACCGTGACGAAGCTCGGGCAGAAGCCCTTCACGCAGGAGTAGTCCTTGTTGCAGGTGGACTGGTTGATGGTGCGCTTGCGGCCGTACTCGGTCTCGAGCGGCTCGACCGACAGGCAGTTGGATTTCGCGCTGCAGTCGCCGCAGCCCTCGCACACCATTTCGTTGATCACGGCGCGCTTGGCCGGATCGGGAAAGGCGCCGCGCTTGCGCCGGCGGCGCTTCTCGGAGGCGCAGGTCTGGTCGTAGATCAGCGCCGAGACGCCGGGCAGCTGGCGCAACTCGCGCTGCACCGCGTCGAGTTCGTCGCGATGGCGCACGGTGACGCCGGGCGCCCAGTTCACGGTCGCCGGATATTTCTCCGGCTCGTCGGTGACGATGACGATGGGCGTCACGCCCTCGGCGGCGATCTGGCGCGAGATCATCGCCGGGTCGAGCGGGCCGTCGTGGTGCTGGCCGCCGGTCATCGCCACGGCGTCGTTGTAGAGGATCTTGTAGGTCATGGTGACCTTGGCCGCCACCGCGGCGCGGATCGCCATCAGGCCCGAATGGAAATAGGTGCCGTCGCCGAGGTTGGCGAAGATGTGCTTTTCCTTGGTGAACGGCGCCTGGCCGATCCAGGTGGCGCCCTCGGCGCCCATGTGCGTGAAGGTCGCGGTGCTGCGGTCCATCCACAGCGCCATGAAGTGGCAGCCGATGCCGGCGACCGCGCGGCTGCCTTCGGGCACGCGCGTCGAGGTGTTGTGCGGACAGCCGGAGCAGAAGTAGGGCTGGCGGATCGAGGTGACGCGCGGCTTCGCGAGCGCCTTTTCCTTGAAGTCGAGATACGCGAGTCGATCACTGAATCCCGGTCCCAACTTCTCGGCCAATCCCACCTTCTTGAGCCGTTGCGCAATTGCTCTCGCAACAATTGCCGGGTTGTGCTCGTAGTGCGCGGGCAGCAGCCAGCTTCCCGCGGGCTGGCCTTCGGCGCGGCTCCATTCACCGTTGTCATCGAACTTGCCGACCACGCGCGGCGCGCGCTTGCCGGCTTCCCAGGTGTAGAGCTCTTCCTTGATCTGGTATTCGATGACCTGGCGCTTTTCCTCGACCACGAGGATTTCCTCGAGGCCCTGCGCGAAGCGCCGCGCGCCCTGCGGCTCGAGCGGCCAGGACATGGCGACCTTGTAGACGCGCAGGCCGATGTCGCGCGCCACGCCCTCGTCGATGCCGAGGTCCGAGAGCGCCTGCATGGTGTCGCCGAAGCTCTTGCCCGTCGTGATGATGCCGAATTTCGCGTTGGGCGAATCCCAGACGATGCGGTCGAGGCCGTTGGCGCGCACGTAGGCGAGCGCGGCATAGACCTTCCAGTCGAGGAGGCGCGTTTCCTGCTCGAGGATGCCGTCGGGCCAGCGGATGTTGAGCCCGCCCGCGGGCATCTCGAAGTCGGTGGGGATTTTCGAGACGACGCGGTTCGGGTCGATGATGACGGAGGCGCCGGATTCGACGACGTCGGTGATGCACTTGAACGCGATCCACAGCCCCGAGTAGCGGCTCATCGCGTAGCCGTGCAGGCCGAAGTCGAGATAGTCCTGCACGCTGGAAGGATTGAGCACCGGGATGCAGCAGGCTTTCAGGATGTGTTCGCTCTGGTGCGCGAGCGTCGAGGATTTCGCCGCGTGGTCGTCGCCCGCCAGCACCAGCACGCCGCCATGCTTCGCGGTGCCCGCAGAATTGGCGTGCTTGAATACGTCGCCGCAGCGATCGACGCCCGGGCCCTTGCCGTACCACATGCCGTAGACGCCGTCGTAGCTCGCGCCGGGGAACATGTTGAGTTGCTGCGTGCCCCAGATCGAGGTGGCGGCGAGGTCTTCGTTGACGCCGGGCTGGAACTTCACGTGGTGCGATTCGAGGTGCGCCTTCGCGCGCCACAGCGCCTGGTCGAGGCCGCCGAGCGGCGAACCGCGGTAGCCCGAGATGAAGCCGGCGGTGTTGAGTCCGGCGCGCTGGTCCCGCTCGCGCTGCAGCAGCATCAGGCGGATCAGCGCCTGCGTGCCGGTGAGAAAGACCCTGCCGCTCTCCAGGGTGTACTTGTCGTCGAGCGTGGCCTTGGCGAGATCCATCAATTGGTTTTGTAGCACACAGTCAGGCGCGGGTGGGCTGGTCCCAATACGGTTCGGGGCCGAACGAGGCGACGAGGAACTCGATGAATACGCGGGTCTTGGCCGGCAGGAAGCGCCGGTGCGGGTACACCGCGTAGATCGCCACGTCGCTGTCGAAGGTATAGCCCGGGCACACCGAGACGAGCGAGCCGTCGGCGAGGTGGCGATGCACGTCCCAGGTCGATTTCAACGCCACGCCCAGACCAGCAAGCGCCCACTCGCGCAGCACTTCCCAGTTGTCGCAGGCGAAGCGTCCCGTCACGCGCACCGAGCCGGGCTTGCCATCGGGCCCCTTGTATTCCCAGCTGGTGACGAAGTCGTTGGCCGTGAGGCAATTGTGTCCCCCTAGATCTCGCGGCGTGAGGGGCGTGCCGTGCTTCTTCAGATACGCCGGGCTTGCGCACACCACGCGCCGGTTGGGCGCGAGGCGCCGCGCCGCGAGCGAAGAATCCGCGAGGTGCGCGATGCGGATGGCGAGGTCGAAGCCTTCTTCGATCACGCTCACGTTGCGGTCGGAGAGGCTCAGCGCGAGCTGCACTTTCGGGTAGCGCGAGGCGAATTCCGGAATCAGGGGCGCGAGGTGCTGGTGGCCGAACGAGGCGGGCATCGCGACCTTGAGCGCGCCCTGCGGCTCGACGCTGCCCGCGCCGATCGCGGCGTCGGCTTCCTCGATTTCCGCGAGCACGCGCGTGCAGGTGTCGAAGTAGTTCGCGCCTTCGTCGGTGAGCCGGAGGCTGCGGGTGGTGCGGTTGATGAGGCGCACGCCGAGGCGCGTCTCGAGGCCGGCCAGGCGGCGGCTGATCAGGGCAGGGGAGAGGCCGAGTTCGCGCGCCGCCGCCGAGAGGCTGCCTGCGGCAACCACCTTGGCGAAGACCGCCATCTCCTGGAGCGCGTTGGACATCTTTGCAGATTATGCAAAAGTGTTTTACAAAACGACACTATTCTAAACCATCGGTGAAAGAACTATTATTGTTGCGTTGCAGCAGCTCGGGCGGATCCTCCTCCTCCTCTTTCCTCCGAGTTGCACTAGGGTCAGATCCGCAAGGATCTGACCCTTGTTTTTTTCAGGCTCCGGAAAGCTTCGCTTTCACTGCAGAAATCACGTCATCCCACGCGCCGAACGCCGGCTGCCGGAAGACGCGCGCCGACGGATACCAGGCCATCTTTTCTCCGCGCATGCCGTAGCGCCACTCGGGAACGCGGGGCGCCATGACCAGCACTTCCTTGCCGATGGCGCCGGCGACGTGGACCGTGGTGTTGCAAACGCTCACTACCGCATCGAGCGCCTGGATCAGGCTCGCGAATTCGTCCATGTCGTCCGTCACGCCCGGGAAGGCGTGCACTGCGATCCCTGATTCCCTGCTGAATTCAGCGATCTCCGCCGCGCAATCCCCGTACTGCAGCGAGACCGGGACGATCCCCGGCAGCGCCATCAGCGGGCGCAGCTGTTCGAGCGCGAGCGAGCGGCGGGCGCGACCCGTGCCGGGGACGCCGCCCGTCCAGGAGAAACCGACCTTTTTCCCCGGACCCAGCGCCGCCAGCCGCTCGCGCCAGGCGGCCGTCTTTTGCGCGTCGGGCTTGAGGTAACCCTGGTGTTGCGGAAAGTCGGCGCCCTTTTTCCGGAGGTGCAGGCCGAGGCTGCCGCTGGCGATGACCCGATCCGGCGCGTTGACGATCATCGGCACCGTGCCAGCCTGCATCGGGACGACCTCGACGCCGGGAAACGAACGACGGAAAAGAGTTTCCAGCCGCGCATCGCACAGCAGCGTCAGATGCGCTGCCATGGACGCCACCTCGCCAATCATCGAAGCAAACATCACTTCGTCGCCCAGGCCCTGCTCGCCGTAGACCAGCAAGCGTCCCGCGGCCAGCGTTTCGCCTTCCCACGGGCGGAACTGCGCAAAGTGGGCGTGGCGCTTGCGGTGGTTCGACACTTCCTTGCGCGCCTCGTATTTTCCCCACGCCACGGCGTAGTTGCCGTCAAGGAGATCGACGATCGAGTCGGAGAGGGTGATGATGGCGTGCGCCTCGAGGGCAAGGCCCTTCGCATACCACGCGCGCGCGGCGTCGAGGTCGGCGTCGCACTCGATTGCCAGCGTGCCCATGTTGAGCATGGCGAGCGCGTCGTCGGGAACGCTCTGCTGCCGGGCGTGGTAGATCGCTCGCGCCTCGTCGAGCCGGCCGTCATCCTTGAGAAGGATCGCGAGATTGATCGGGTGGTGCGGATTCCCGGGCGCAGGGCGCGTCCCGACCTTCCAGCGCAGAAAGCGCGGCAGCAGGCCGCGAACCTTCATCAGAAGCGCCCGTTGATATTCGCGGCGTCCTTCCTGCAGGCGGCCCTGGGCGCGCAGCACGGCGCCCAGGTTGGCGTACGCGACGCCGTGATCCGGCTTCAACTCGATGGCGCGGCGAAAACTGCCCTCGGCCTCCGCATACCAGCGCTTTTCGAACAAGGCGGTGCCGAGATCGTTGTGAATTTCTGCAAGCGAATCGTCGATCCGCAAGGCGCGCCGGAAGGCGGTAATGGCCTGGTCGAGCTTGCCCTCGTCCGCGTATTCGATGCCGCGCCGATGCCAATCCGCGGCGCTCGTTGGTCTCGCGTCGACTGCGCGTTGCGCGGGGTCTGCCATTTGGGTCGGCGGGGGCCGCAGTATACTGGACGCCGAATGAAAACCGACTGGAAACCGTCTCGATGAGCGCGAAAGCGAGCGCCACCAAACTGCGCCTGGGCGATGTGCTGGTCACGCAGAAGCTGATCTCGAAGGAGCAGCTCGGCCTGGCCCTCGACCAGCAGAAGCGCTCGGGCCGCAGGCTGGGCCGCGTGCTGGTGGAAAACGGCTATTGCACCGACGAGCAGATCGCGGAGGCGGTGGCGCGCCAGCTCGGCGCCGCCTACGTCAACCTCAAGTTCTTCAACCTGAACAACGAAGTGGTGCGGCGCCTGCCCGAGTCCCAGGCGCGGCGCTTCCGCGCGGTGGTGCTCGAGGACCGGCGCACCAAGTACCTGGTGGGCATGGCGGATCCGTCCGACCTGTTCGCCTCCGACGAACTGCAGCGCGCCCTCAAGCGCGACATCGAAGTCGCCGCGGTGAGCGAGGAATTGCTGCTGCAGACGATCGACCGCATCTATCGCCGCACCGAGGAGATCACCGGACTTGCCAAGGAGCTGCAGCAGGACATCGGCGACGCGTATGTCGATTTCGGCGCGCTGGGCGCGGCGGCCGGCGCCGAGGACGCGCCGGTGGTCAAGTTGCTGCAGTCGGTGTTCGAGGATGCGGTGCAGGCGAACGCCTCCGACGTGCACATCGAGCCGCAGGAGCGCAACGTGCGCATCCGCTTCCGCATCGACGGCGTGCTCCAGGTGCAGACCGAGGCCGACGTGCGCATCGGCCCGGCGCTGGTGCTGCGCCTGAAGCTGATGGGCGGGCTCGACATCTCGGAGAAGCGCCACCCGCAGGACGGCCGCTTCAACGTCAAGGTGCGCGACCAGCAGGTGGACGTGCGCCTGTCGACGATGCCGGTGCAGCACGGCGAATCGGTGGTCATGCGCCTGCTCAACCGCAAGTCGTCGGTACTGTCGCTCGACCACCTCGGCATGCCGCCGGAAATGCTCAAGCGCTTTCGCGAGCTCGCGCAGCGCACCAACGGCATGATCTTGGTGACCGGCCCGACCGGCAGCGGCAAGACCACCACGCTGTACGCGGCGCTGGCCGAAATCAATTCCGCCGAGAAGAAGATCATCACGGTCGAGGACCCGGTCGAATACCGCCTCGGCGGCGTCAACCAGGTGCAGGTCAACGAGAAGATCGACCTGACCTTCTCGCTGGTGCTGCGTTCCGCCCTGCGCCAGGACCCGGACATCATCCTGATCGGCGAGATGCGCGACGAGGAGACCGCGCAGATCGGCCTGCGCGCGGCGCTGACGGGCCACCTGGTGCTCTCGACGCTGCACACCAAGGATGCGGCCACCACGCCGGTCCGCCTCATCGACATGGGCGCCCCCTACTACATGGTGGCCACGTCGATCCACGCGGTGCTCGCCCAGCGGCTGGTGCGGCTGAACTGCGAGAGCTGCATCAAGCCGACGCCGCCCGAGCCCGCGGAACTCGCCTGGATGGCGAGCGAATATGGCGCGCCGCCCGACGCGGGCGCCTTCAAGCGCGGTTCCGGCTGCTCGCGCTGCAACGGCACCGGGCTCCTCGGGCGCACCGGCATCTACGAGATGCTCGAGATCCTGCCGGAGATGGTGAAGGCGCTGAACCGGAGCCAGAACAACGAGTTCGTATCGCTGGCGGAGGAAGCGCTGAAAGGCAAGTCGCTGCAGCACCAGGCGCTGCACCTCGCGCTCGCGGGACGCTGCCCGGTGTCGGAAGTGATCCGCGTCGCGAGCGAGCTCGGCGACTGATCCCCGAGACGGATGCCGTTTTTCGCCTATAGGGGCCGCAATTCGCGCGGAGAACTGGTGCAGGGCCGGCTGGAGGGCAGTGACTCCGGCGCGATCGCCGAGCACCTGCTCAACACCGGCGTAACCCCGACCGAGATCAACGCGGCCTCCGGCACGCTGCCGGGCGCAGGACTCGAGGTGCCGGAAGCCTTGCGGCGGATGTTCGAGCCGCCGATCACGCTGGTCGACACGATGCTGTTCTCGCGCCAGCTGTACACGCTGATGAAGGCCGGGGTGCCGATCCTGCGGGCGCTCGCCGGCCTGGAGGAGTCGACCAGCAATACGAGCCTCAAGGCCGTGATCGCGGACCTGCGCGTGAGCCTCGACGCGGGCCGCGAACTCTCGGCAGCCATGCGCCGCCACCCGCGCGTGTTCTCGCCCTTCTACCTGAGCCTGGTGCGCGTGGGCGAAACCACCGGCATGCTCGAGACGGTGTTCCTGCGCCTCTACGAGCACCTGGAATTCGAGAAGGAAATCCGCGAGCGCATCAAGTCGGCCCTGCGCTACCCGACGTTCGTGGTGGTCGCGATGGGCTTCGCGCTGGTGATCGTCAACATCGTGGTGATCCCGGCGTTCGCCCGGATGTTCGCCGGATTCAACGCGAAGCTGCCGCTCATGACCCGGATCGTGATCGGGGTCTCGGACTTCATGGTCGCCTACTGGCCGGCCATGCTGGCCGCGCTGGTCGGTGGAATCGTCGCGTTCAACTTCTGGCGCGTCACGGCCGCCGGCAAGTACGCCTGGGACCGCCTCAAGCTGCGCCTTCCGATCGCCGGCAAGATCATTCTCAAGGCCACCCTGGCGCGCTTCGCGCGCAGCTTCGCGCTGTCGATCCAGAGCGGCGTGCCGGTGGTGCAGGGCCTGACCACCGTGGCGGCGGTGGTCGACAACGATTTCCTGGCGAGGCGCATCGAGCAGATGCGCGACGGCGTCGAGCGCGGGGAAAGCGTGCTGCGCACGGCGCAAACCAGCGGCATCTTCACGCCGGTGGTGCTGCAGATGATCGCGGTGGGGGACGAGACCGGCGAACTGGACGACCTGATGCTGGAAGTCGCCGAGCTCTACGAGCGCGACGTCGAGTACGAGGTGAAGACGCTCTCCGCGCAGATCGAGCCGGTGCTGATCGTGTTCCTCGGCGTGATGGTGCTGATCCTCGCGCTGGCGATCTTCCTGCCGATCTGGGACCTCGCGAGCGTGGCGCGCAAGCGATGAACCGCGGCCGCGGCTTCACGCTGATCGAACTGCTGGTGGTGGTCTGCGTGGTGGCGATGCTCTTCGGCGTCGCGCTCGACCGGCTGTTCAAGTACCAGGAGATGGCCGAGCGCGTCGCGGTGGAGCTCAACCTGGCGGCGATCAATGTCGGGTTGACCCACAAATTCGCTGCCCTGGTGGCTTCGGGCGAGGCAGCGCAGATCGAGAAGGAGGCGGGCACGAATCCGGTCCGCGTCCTTGCGCGGCCGCCGCGGGGCTATCTGGGGGAACTCCAGGCGCCCGACCCGGCGAGCCTGCCTGGATCCAGCTGGTACTTCGACCTGCGCTCGCGGGAGTTCGTCTACGTTCCCAACCAGTCACGCTACCTTTCGCTTCCCCCGTCTTCGAAAGACGGGACTTTGCGGTTCCGGGTGGTGTTGGCGGGGGTGGGCGACGAGCCCGGGAGCCCCAGGGAGATCCGGCAACCCTTTATTGCGCCTGTGGTGCCGTATCAATGGGTGGTTGAGTGAGGTTCCCATTACAATTTGTTGCATTGCGGGGTGCTCGGGTGGACTTAGTGCCTAGCGAGGGTGGCTTCGTGCTGCTACCATGCAAGCTCTAGCATCAACTATCGCACCTAACTGAGGGAGCTGTATGAGAAAAGTAACCGGATTCACGATTATCGAACTGGTGGTGGTGATCACCATCCTCGGCATCCTGGCCGCGGTAGCGCTGCCGAAGTTCTTTGATGTCACGACCGACGCCGCCAATGCAGCAGCCCAGGGCGTCGCCGCCGCGGTTGCTTCAGGATCCGCGATCAACTACGGCGCGCGCCTGGCGAAGGGTTCCATCACCGGCGGCGTCGTGATCGTCAACGACTGCACGACCGCAGTACTCGGAGGGGTCATCACCGGCGGCTTCCCGGTGGGTTTCACCGTGGGTGGAACTTTCACTCCTGCCGGAAACGGGACCACGCATACCTGCACCGTGACCAGCACCCAGTCGGGTGCGACGGCGCAGAACATCACCGTCATCGAAGTCGCCACCTAAAGCGAGCGTCGCCGCTTTTGCTCTCGAGTTGACCTGAGCGCCGCCCGAACCCTAGGAGGCATCATCGACTGCAGTCAAAAGGAGCCTTCGGGCTCCTTTTTTTATTTCCGGTGCGCCGGGTTCACGGTTCCCGAACTCGTCGCGGTCATCACCATCATCGGGGTGCTGTCGGTGGTGGCGCTGCCGCGCCTGTCCAGCGTCGCCCCGGCCTACGATGACCTTCGGTTTTTCGACGAAACGGTCGCCGCGCTGCGTTTCGCGCGCAGCTCCGCCACGGCGATGCAGCGCACCGTCTGCGTGACCTTCAACCCGAACCACAAGCAGCTCAGCCTGACCTACGACAGCGCCTATGTTCCGGCGGGCTGCGGTCCCACGCTGGCACCGCCGGGGGGCAGCGGCGCCGCCTACGTCGTCAATGCGCAGGGCGCCTCGGTCTACTCGGGCGAAGCCAGTTTCAACTTCGACCGGGTCGGCCGGCCGAGCGCCGCGCAGACCATCGCCGTCGGCAGCCGCCAGATCATCGTCGAATCGGAGACCGGCTATGTCCGCTAGGACCGGAAGGCGGGGGCTCGGATTCACGCTGCTCGAGCTGATCCTGTCCATCACGATCATCGGCGTCGCAGTGACCGGCGTCCTGTCGGTGGTCTTCGTCGCCTCCCGGCACAGCGCCGACCCGATGGCGCAGCAGCAGGCGCAGCTGATCGCGGAGGCCTACCTCGATGAAATCCTGATCAAGCGCTTCTACGACCCCGACACCAACAACGTCTGCCCGGTTGCGACGGAAACGCGCGCCAACTTCGACAATGTGTGCGACTACCACAACCTTTCCCAGACGCCGCCGCAAGACCAGTATGGAAACAACACGGTGTCCGGCTACAGCGTCTCGGTGACCGTGACGCCCACCGGCGCATCGCTGCATACGGCGGGCAATATCGTCGACAACTCCAGCGTGATCCGCGTGATCCAGGTCACGGTGACCGTCACCGGTCCCAACAACACCAGCGTGACGCTGAATGGCTACCGCACCAACTACGAGTGCAACACGACCGGAGACGCCGAATGCAAGCCGGCCACCTGAGCGCGGCCCGGGCGCGGGGATTCACCTTCCTCGAGCTGGTGGTCGTGATCGCGGTGCTCGGCATCGTCAGCGTGGCGGTCGGCAAGTTCATGCTGCCGGCGATCACCGCGCAGCAGGACGTCGAGCGGCGCGCCGTGCTGGTGGAGGCCGCCGACAGCGCGCTGCGGCGCATGGCACGCGACATCCGCGTCGCGCTCCCCGGCAGCCTGCGCATCACGAACACCATCGTCGGCGGCAGCGGCTTCGCCCTGGAAATGATCCCGACGGTGGACGGGGCGCGTTATTGCACTACTGCCGTTGCGAACTGCGCGACGGGGAACGTCCTCAATCTTGGAGTGAACGATACGAATTTCGACATACTCGGCTGCTTCCGGCACTCTTTCGTCACTGGAGCGGCGACGACGGCTTTTCGCCTGGTTATTGGCGCCAGCAGCGCGGTCTACACCGCCACGGGTTCCCCGGCGATCATTACGCCGGTATTGACGAATATCACACCGTCGCTTTTCCCCAATACTCCCGTAGGCACCGCGACTTGCGGCAATGCCTCCAGCACGGCGAACAGCTACAACCGCCATCGCCTCACGTATGCGAATCACAATTTTCCGAATCCCGGAAGCACACGCCAGAGGGTATTCGTGGTCCGGGATTCAGCGGCGCCGGTAACTTATCTCTGCAACGCCACGGCGGGTACGCTGATGCGCTACGAGGGCTACAAGGGCGGCGTTGGAACGGCCTATGGGCTGGCGACCCCGCCCAACAACGGCGGTGCGGCGCCGCTGAGTACCGCGACCCTCCGGGGGCGCGTCGCCGACAACATTTCCGCCTGCAGCGTGACGAGCACCGACGCCCTGGTGCAAGGCACCAGCGTGGTCACGCTTTCCCTGACGCTGAGCAGTTCCGGCGAGACCGTGCAGCTCATGAGCCAGGTGCAACTGGACAACAGCCCATGACACGCGCGCGCAATGCCGGCGCCGCACTGGTCGCTGCACTGTTCCTCATCATCGTGCTTGCCGCGCTGGGCGCGACCATCGCGAGCCTGTCGAATGCGGAACACGCCACCACGGTCAAGTCGCAGCTGTCCACCAGCGTGTACTACGGCGCGAAGACCGGCCTGGAGTGGGGGATCCAGCGCGTGATCTCCGATCCCGCGCCGCCCGCCCGGTGCACGGCATTCAATGCGGGGACGGCTTTCAGTCCGGCAGGTGCGGGGTTTGCCGGCGTCTCGGTCACCGTGACCTGCGTCCAGTCGAGCATCTACGGCGCAGGCAATTTCGTCTATTACCTCACCAGCAATGCGACCATCGGTACTCTCGGTGCGCTGAACTACGCGGAGCGGCGCATGGAAGCGACCGTGTCGAACATCCCATGAACCGATTGATCCTCAGGAAGCTGATGAGCGCAGTGCTGGCGGCGATTGCGCTCGCCTGGATTGCCGCCCCGGCGGAAGCGGCGGCGCGCTTTTCGGTCACCGGTACTCGCAACTGGAATGTGACCTCCAGTTGGTCCACTGCCTGCGGCGGGGCGGGCGGATCGTCCGTTCCGGGTGCCGCCGATACGGTCACCATCTGCCCGAACAGCACCATCAACGTCACCGCGGCCGTCACCACCACTACCGTCGCAATAACCGGTTCAGCCACCCAGCAGGCGGTGCTGAACGTCAACACCGGCACCACCACCTTCACGACGGTTACCGTGGGAGCCAGGGGCACGTTGAACGTCGCCGCCACCACGACCATGGGGAACTTGACCATCACGGGCGTCGCCGGCCAGCCTGCGGTGGTAAACCTGACTGGCGGGACGACGACCGCCGGTGCGGTCGCCATCAATTTGAACAGCACGTTTTCGGTCGGCACCACTGCCAGCGCGACTTCGCTGACCATCGCCAGCGGCGGCATCGTGAGCTTCAGCGGCTCGCCGACGCTCACGCTGACGGCCGCGACGCCCGTGACCTTGAATTCCGGGGGCAGCTTCACGCCCGGGAGCGGAACGGTTCGCCTCACGCAGAATGCCGCGACCACGCTTGCATCCGGAACCGCCACCGCGATCAGCTTCAACAACCTCCTGTTCGAGCCGACCATGTCCGCCAGCTATACCTACACGCTGGCGGCAGGTTCGATCGCGACGATGACAGTGAATGGCGACCTCGACGTAAAGCCGCCTTCGGTCGGGAACACTAGGACGCTGACGATCGCCGACGGAACCCTGGCCACCGGCGCTGCCGCGGCGCCCGGCCTGGTCGTGTCCGGGACGCTCAATTTGCAGGCGGGAAACGGCGCCGGAGGCGACGAGCGGGTGACCTTCAATACGGGCAACGTCAATATGTCGTTCGGCAGGATGATCCTGGGCGACAACGTCGGCGGCGCCTCCAACATCAACACGTTCTCCGCTGGCTCGTCGATCGTCACCATGACGGGCGGCAGCGGCCCGCTCATGACGCGCAACGCCACCGGCGTGTTCAACGACGGCACGTCCACCGTGGTGATGAGCCCGTCGGCCTCGGTGACCCTCACTTCGGGAGACTTCACGGGAGGCAGCACCTTCAACAGCCTGACCGTGAACATGCCCTCCCTGACCGGAACGCCCGGCGGGGCAATTGCCACGGCGAGCAACCTCACGATTACGGACGGCACGCTCGATATCACTGCCAATACGCTCACGGTCGCCGGCACCTGCACGATCAACGGCGGCGTCCTGGACGTCGACGGGGGAGACCTGACCGTCACCGGCAACACGGTCGTCAACACCGGCGGATCGCTGACCGTCACGACGGGCAATCTGGCCGTGAACGGCGGTACCGGCATCACCATCAATACCGGCGGCTCGATGACCGTCAAGGGGGGCGCGACGACCGTGGGCGACGAGATCATCGTCGCAGGCGGCAGCCTGCAAATCGACAACGGCACGGTCGATGTCGGCAATGCCATCAACGAAGCCGTGATCCTGCAAAACGTGGCGAGCTCGTCGTTCACCATGAATGGTGGCGCGCTGAACATCGCGGGGCGGTTCACCTCCAACAACACTGCGGGCGTGGGCACGTTCACCCTGGCAAACGGCACGATTACCGTGGGCACCGTGGGCAACACCGGCAACAACGCGCTCAACTCCCTGTTCTTCATCGGCTCCGGGACGCAGTTCAACATGAGCGGCGGCGTCATCAACATTCAGTCGGACAACACCGGCGGGGTGAACTCACACGAGTACCGGGTCACCGCGACCAGCTCCAACGTCACGGGCGGCACGGTGCAGATCGGCAACGCGTTGACGGTTTCCGGGGAGGTGTTCCAGGTCTACTCCGTGCCGCCGATTTTCAACCTGTCCCTCAACGCGGCGAACAGCCCGGCGGTGACGCTGCTCTCCTCGGTCACCGTCAACGGCACCTTGACGCTGACCGCCAACCACATCACCACGGGCACCTTCACGCTGACCATCGGCCCGGCCGGAACGATCACCGGCGCAGGCTCGTCCAGTCACATCTTCGGCAACCTGGAAAAGGTCTTTTCGTCGGCCACGACCTTCACCTACACCGTCGGCGACGGCGCAAACTACACGCCGGTGCAGGTGGTGTTCAACAGTCCCGTGACCGGAAGCCTCACGGCGGCCGTGTCGAGCGCCGCAGACCATCCCAACACTTCGGGGACGGGTACGGCCTCGGGGATCGGCGTCGGCACGAGCGTCAATAGATACTGGACGTTGAAGAACTCAACGATCACTGGAACCTACGCTGCGACATTCAACTATATTGGAGCAACCGGCGTCGATTTAGACTGTACGTTGCCGTGCACTGCCGAGGCTCCAAATTTCAGTATCCGCAGAGGCGCCACCTGCTCCGGCGCTCCCCGGAACTGCCCGACCTGGGTCGGCATGACCGTGGCGCCGACTCCCAGCACCACCCAGGCTACTGCGACAAGCATCTCGATCGTCTCCGGCGCCGCCGAAGCGGATTTCGTCATCGGGCAAATCACGCCCGTTGGGAATCTCACTCGTGAACGGCAGTTCATATATACGCGCGAGTTCTACTAGTGCTTACATTGCTTTGCAGCAGAACAGGCTCATCCCCCGGATAATTGATCCCTGTCGGATGACTTTCGAGGAGGGACGGCGAGGCAAGCCGGAAAACCGGGAAAAGTGATTTGACTACAATGGGTTATTAGTTTAAGTTGAAGTGTTTTTTCCGGACTTGAGGATCGATGCTTAGCTGGTTTGCCAAGGTCAAGAGAACGCAGGGTTGGTTCGCGGCAACGCTAGGCGCGGAAGAACTGGCATTCGCGCACGGGCAATTCTCGAGTTCGGGCAAGTCGGCGATCACCGCGTTCGGCTCGCGCAAGTTCGAAAGCGGCAAGCAAGGCCTGCAGAAGCTCGCGCATGACATGCAGCTGGGCCAGTACCAGTGCACCGCGCTGCTCAAGCCCGGGGAATACCAGCTGATGCAGGTGGAAGCGCCCGCGGTCCCGAAGGACGAATTGAAGAGCGCGATCCGCTGGCGCATCAAGGACATGATCGACTACCACGTCGATGACGCCACCGTCGACGTGCTCGACATTCCACCTGAAGAAGCGGCCGGCGGTCGCAATCACGTGATGTACGCGGTCGCCGCGCGCAACGACGTGATCCAGGCCTGCGTGCGCCAGTTCGACGAGGCGCGCATTCCCCTGTCGGTGATCGACATCCACGAGACCGCGCAGCGCAATATCGCCGCGCTCTACGAGACGGAAGAGCGCGGCATTGCGCTCGCCTACTTCGCCGAGGACTGGGGACTGCTGACCATCAATTACCGCGGCGAGCTGTACCTCGCGAGGAAGCTGGAACTCGGATTGCGCCAGCTCGCGGCGGAGACCGCCGCCCAGGACGGCGGCCCGCTCGAGCGGATGGCGGTGGAGATCCAGCGCACGCTGGACCATTTCGAGCGGCAGTTCCGCACGATTCCCGTGGCGCGCGTGCTGATTGCGCCGATGCCGAAGGATGTGGGCTTCGGCGAATTCCTGCGCGCGCGGCTGGGGATTGAATCGCGGCAGATCGACTTGCGCGATGTCCTCGCGTTCGAGGGCGAAGGTCCCGATGCTGGAACCCAGTGGCAGTTTTTCCACCACTTCGGTGCGGCCCTGCGGCATGAATCCAAGGCGCTCTAGCACGATTCCATGAGCCAGCAGATCAATCTCTACAACCCGGTCTTCCTGAAGCAGAAGCACTACTTTTCGGCAGCGACCATGGTGCAGGCGCTTGCGGTCGTGCTGGCGGGGGCGCTCGGCATGGTTGCCTTCGAGGTCCGGCAGAACCGCACGCTCGAGGCCGTCCTGGCAAGCACGGAGGGCCAGGTGACGGCGCAGCGCGAGCAGATCGTGCGATTTTCCAAGGAATTCTCGGAGCAGGGTGCCAGCCGCGCGCTGGCCAACGATCTGAAGCGCGTGGAGGAACGGTTGCAACTGCGCCAGGCCCTCCTGGGCGACATGAAGACCGGCGTAGGCGGAAATTCAGAGGGCTTCTCGCGCTATCTAGCGGCGCTGGCGCGCCAGATCACCCCCGGCGTATGGCTTACGGGGGTCGAGTTCGGTGCGAAAGACGGCGACCTGCTGGTCAAGGGCCGCGCGCTCGAGAGCCGGATGGTGCCGGCCTACATCCGGGCATTGAGCCGCGAGGCGCCGCTCACGGGCCGTGCGGTGGGTGAGCTGCGCATGAACGCGAAGAACGAGGCGGCCCCGGACGCCCCCCCGGCCAAAGCAGCGCCTGCGGCCGCCGCACAGCCGACGCGCTACATCGAATTCTCGTTCTCGATTCCGCTGCGCGAAAATGCGAGTCCGGTACCGGCGGCAAAGGGCAACTCGTGAAGCAGCTCTGGAAACGCTATGCCGAACGCATCGACACCCTTAGTTTGCGCGAGCGGGTCATGGTGTTCGCGGCGTCGATGGCGGTCTTGCTGGGGCTCACCTACAGCGTCTACATCGACCCCCAGGTACAGAAGGAACGCCGCCTATCCGCCGCGATTGCCACGAAGCAGGTCGAATCGAAGGCGCTGCAGGACCAGGTGACCAAGGTGGCCACCAGCCGCGGCCTGGATCCCGACCGCGCGCCGCGTGAGCGGCTCGAGGCCGCGCGTCGACAGCTCGCCGAAATCGAGGGACAGGTCGCCGCCGAGGAGCGCAAGTTCACGGCGCCCGAGCAGATGCGCCTGGTCATCGAGGAGCTGCTCGCCCGCAACCGGGCCATCGAGTTGCAGGGGATGAGAAGCCTGCCAACCACGTCGATTGCCGAGGCGCGCGCGCCCTCGGCGGCCAAGCCCGCGGCCGACGCTGCCTCGCCTGCGGAACGGCTGATTTACCGCCATGGCGTCGAAGTCACGGTCCGGGGCTCCTACCTGGATCTGCTTGCCTACCTGGCGGACCTCGAGCGCATGCCGACGCAGATCTACTGGAGCGCGCTCGAAATCGATGCCGGCAGCTTCCCCAAGCACACCATGAAGCTGACCGTGTACACGCTGAGCCTGGATCGGGCATGGCTGAACGTATGACCCGCTTCCTGACATTCGCCGCCGCGGCGCTCGCGGTTTCCGTCCTGGCGCGGGCTGCCGACGCGCAGCCCGCCCTCAAGGACCCGACGCGACCGCCGAGCAGCGGGACACCGGCCGGCGGCGCGCGCGATGCGGCCGCCCCGCCCGCGACGAGGCTGCAGAGCATCCTGATCTCCCCGCAGCGCAAGCTGGCCGTGATCGACGGGCGCACCGTGGCGCTGGGCGGCAAGGTGGACGAAGCGACGCTGGTGCAGATTTCCGAGACCCACGTCGTCCTGAAAAATGGCAATGATCTGAAGACGCTCGAGCTTTATCCCGGCATCGAGCGCGCATCCGCAGCCAAGGGGCAACCCACCCAGAAGAAGAAGGGAATCCGAGAATGAAAATCACTCGTCTCGCCGCCATCGCCGTCTTTCTCGCCGGGTGCGCCGCGCCGCCGAAAGGCATCAGTCCGGACATCGACGGCGAGTTTGCAAAGAGCGCGGAGCGCAAGAAGCCGATCGCGCCGCAACTCGAGCAGGCGCTCATCCCGCCGTTGCGCATGGAAATGCCGCAATCCGGGGGCGAGGCCATCGACAGCCGCTTCGATCTGGCGGTCAGCGCCGCGCCGGCGGCGCAGGTGTTCAGCTCGCTCGTGTCCGGCACGCGCTACTCGATGCTGGTGCATCCGAGCGTCGAGGGCACCATGACCGTGAACCTGAAGGACGTGACGATGCGCGAGGCGCTGGAATCGATCCGCGACCTCTATGGCTACGAGTACAAGATCGACGGCACGCGCGTCTTCATCCAGCCCGCCGGCGTGCAGACCCGGGTTTTCCAAGTGAACTATCTCTCGGGCCAGCGCCGCGGCATGAGCCAGGTGCGCGTGAACTCGAATTCATTGGCGGACGGCAGCAACAATACGTCGAACGGCACCAATACCGCAGGTAATACCGGGTTCAACGTCAGCGGGAATTCCGGCATCTCGGGCATGGGGACCAACGGCGGCAGCGGCAACGGCCAGCAGGGCAATAACAACAACAATCGCGAAAGCACCCGCATCACCACCAGCCAGGAGGCCACGTTCTGGTCGGACCTGTGCGAGGCGCTCGTCGCGTTGACCTTCCCGGACAACACCGCCGCGCCGACCGGCGGGCCGAACGCGTCGCAGCAGCAGCCGGAGGACCGTCAGCGCGCGATCTGCAATCGCCGCCACGTCCAGAGCGGCCGCTCCATCGTGGTG
>Ga0315912_10002379_pt1 | contig 20230 bp, 21 predicted proteins | sample VfabasoilMG_FD_204469 | JGI IMG/M metagenome (GOLD analysis project Ga0315912, IMG submission 204469) | Garden soil microbial communities collected in Santa Monica, California, United States - V. faba soil | ecosystem: Environmental > Terrestrial > Soil > Garden | place: USA: California...
TCACCGAGCTCGCCGGCCCGAGCGCGCCGAGCGTGCACTTCGTGCAGACCTACAGCTTCTTCGGAAGACAATCGCCGGTGGGCGAGAAGGTGCTGAAGGCGCTGATGGCGAAGTATCCCGACATCAAAGGCGCCGGTGACGTCACCCCCGCAGTGGGCGTGGCCAATGCCTACGACGCCATGATGCTTACCGCGATGGCGATCCAGAACGCCGGCGCCACCGACGGTCCGAAGGTGCGCCAGGGCTTCTACCAGATCGCAAAATATGAAGGACTGATCAAGGCCTACAACAAGCCCTTCACGCCCGACAACCACGACGCGGTGAACGAGAACGACTATGTCTGGACCCAGTTCATCGATAATCAGATCCTTCCCGTGGGCATGAAGAAGTAAGGAGCCTTTCTCGCGATCGGAAAGCCGCCCAGGGCGGCTTTTCTTTTTTATGCTGGTTACTTCGGCGCTCATCAGCGGTCTCGCGCTCGGCAGCATGTACGGGCTGCTGGCGCTCGGCTTCTACGTCACCTACGCAGTATCGAGCACGGTGAACTTTGCCCAGGGCAGCTCGATGATGCTCGGCGCCGTGTTCGCCTACACCCTCGCCGTAACGTTCGGCTGGCCCTTTATCCCGGCAGCCCTGCTCGCGCTCGCGCTATGCGCGCTCTACGGGATGCTGGTCGAGGTGGTGGCGGTGCGGCCTTTCGTGCGCCGCGGCTCGAGCGCGTGGCTGATGGCCACCGTCGCGCTCGGCATCGTCGCCGACAACACGGTGCTGTTCACCTTCGGCAAAGAGCCCCGCGGGTTTTCCTTGCCCTGGGCCGAGGGGACGGTTCAGATCGCCGGAATCAACGTCTCGCTGCTGCAAATCGCGATCCCCGTGGTCGGTGTCGCGCTGGCCGCCGGTTTGCACCTGTTCTCGAGAAAAACCCGCTACGGAAAAGCGATGCTTGCCGTGGTGCAGAACCCCGACGCGGCGCGCCTCATGGGCATCAACGTGCCGCTTGCCGTCTCGCTCGCTTACGCCGCCTCGACGCTGTTCGCCGGCGCCGCCGGCATCATGATCGCGCCGCTCTTCAACGTGCACTCCGACATGGGCACGCTGTTCGGCCTGAAGGCCTTCGCGGTGGCGATCCTCGGCGGCATCACCAGCGCCTGGGGAGTGATGCTGGCCGGGCTGATCTTCGGGCTGACCGAGGCGCTGATCACCGCCCTGCTCGGCTCGGCCTACACCCAGATCCTCAGCTTCGCGCTGGTGATCGTCGCGCTCGCCCTGATGCCCAACGGGCTCTTCGGGCGCGCCGAGGCGAAAAAGGTATGACCCAGACGGTATGAGGTTCGCGGCTTATCTGCTCGTGTTCGCCGCGGCGCTGGCGTTCACCGCGACGGCGAACCAGTACTACGTCTTCATCATGGCGATGCTCGCGATCACCGCGATCGTGGGCATCGGCCTCAACGTGCTGCTCGGCCTCACCGGCCAGGTGTCCTTCGGCCACGTCGGCTTCTACGCGCTTGGCGCCTACACCGTCGCGGTCCTGGCTAAGTGGGGTTTTTGGGCGGCATTACCGGTGGCGGCGCTGGTGGCGACGTTGACCGGCGCGTTGCTCGCTTTGCCCGCGGTGCGCGTGAAAGGTCCCTATCTGGCGATGGTCACCATCGCCTTCGGCTTTATCGTCGAGCATGCGGCAGTGGAGTGGCGCGGCGTGACCGGCGGGCAGAACGGGCTCATGGGCACCTTCGCGCCGGCGGGCTTCGGCGAGCGCGGTATTGCCCTCCTTTCCATCGGGGCCGCTGCGCTTGCCACGTTGGGCTACGCCATTCTGGAGAAAACCAGGTTCGGGAAGGCGATGCGAGCCGTGCGCGACGCCGAAGTGGCTGCCGAATCGATTGGCCTGGCACCGGTGCGCGTCAAGACCGCCGCGTTCGCGATCTCTGCGCTGTGCGCCGGCGTGGCCGGCGCGCTGTTCGCTTCGCTCTCGGGATTCGTCACGCCTTCCACCTTCGCGTTTTCGCAGTCGATCCTGTTCGTGCTGGTGGTGATGATCGGCGGCGCGGGCTTCGTCGCCGGTCCGCTGGTCGGTGCGGCGATCGTGGTGCTGCTGCCCGAGTTCCTCGCCGCGCTGGCGGAGTACCGGTTGCTCTTTTTCGGCGCCCTTCTGCTCTTCGTCCTCTGGCTCGCGCCCGACGGCCTGGTCGGAAGCGGATTGCGCATGGTGTCGCGGCGCCGCCGCCCGCGATTTTCCCCTTCCGGCAATCTGCAGGTGGCGCACGGACCGCGCGCCGCCCTGAGCGTGGAAAACCTCGGCATTTCGTTCGGCGGCGTGCGGGCCGCGCACGACATCTCGCTCGAAGCGAGGCCCGGCGAAGTGACCAGCCTCATCGGCCCGAATGGCGCGGGGAAGACCACGGTGCTCAACATGCTGAGCGGCTTTTATCGCCCCGACGCAGGTGCGATCCGCATCGGGAACGCTCAATTGCAAGGCATGCCGGCATGGCGCATCGCGCGCGCCGGCATCGCGCGCACTTACCAGACGACGCAGCTTTTCGGCTCGATGAGCGTGGCCGAGAACCTGGCGATTGCCGGCGGCGCGGAGAACCTTGCGGCGTTCGTCGGTTACGCCGGCGACCTCGACGCGCGCGCCGCGGACCTGCCGCACGTCGACAAGCGCCTGGTCGAGATCGCACGCGCCCTGGCGGTGAAGCCGTCGGTGCTGTTGCTGGATGAGCCGGCCGCCGGGCTGTCCGCCGACGACAAAGCGAAGCTCGCGCGCCTGCTGCGCCGCATCGCCGATGCCGGCATTGCGGTGGTGCTGGTCGAGCACGACATGGCGGTGGTCATGGGAATCTCCGACCACGTGGTCGTGCTCGACGCCGGCGTGCGCATCGCGAGCGGCACGCCCGCGGAAGTGCAGCGCGATCCCGCGGTGCGCAAGGCGTATCTCGGCGAGGTGCAGCAGCGCATGGCGGCGCAGCGCCGTGCGGCCGGCGCGCCGCTGCTCGAGATCGGCCGGCTCAACGCCGGCTATGGCGCCGAGCCGGTGCTGAAGGGCATCGACCTGCGCGTCGACAAGGGGGAGATGGTGGCGGTGCTCGGCGCGAACGGCGCCGGCAAGTCCACGCTGATGCGCGCGATCGCCGGGCTGCATCGCCCGGTGAGCGGCGAGATCGCGCTCGACGGCCGCGACCTGGCGCGCGAGCCGGCGCACCGCGTGGTGCGCAACGGCGCGGTCCTGGTGCCCGAAGGCCGCCAGGTGTTCCCGGAACTCTCGGTGCTCGATAACCTCGCGCTCGGCGCGTTCTCCCGCAAGACGTGGGACCGCGCCGAGATCGACGCCATGCTCGAGCGCTTCCCGCGCCTGCACGCGCGGCTGCACCAGCGCGCCGGCCTGCTCTCCGGCGGCGAGCAGCAGATGCTGGCGATCGCGCGCGGCCTGATGGCGAAACCGCGCCTGCTGCTGCTCGACGAGCCCTCGCTCGGCCTCGCGCCGCAGGTGGCGAACGATCTGTTCGCCGCCCTCGACCGGCTGCGCGCCGAGGCGGTCACCATCCTGCTGGTCGACCAGATGGCCGGCCTGGCCCTCGCCCTCGCCGACCGCGCCTACGTCATCGAAGGCGGCCGCATCGTCGCGAGCGGCCCCGCTGCGGAGATCGCCGCCAACGGTACCCTGGAGAAGGCCTATCTCGGATGAAGCTCGGCAAAACGACCCCGATCCTTCGCATTTTCGACGAAGCGAAAGCGAAGGAGTTCTACGTCGACTTCCTCGGCTTCAAGGTCGACTGGGAGCATCGCTTCGAGCCCGGCTTGCCGCTCTACCTTCAAGTATCGCGCGGCGACTGCGTGCTGCATCTGTCCGAGCATTACGGGGACGGCAGCCCCGGCGCTGCTTTGCGCATCCAGGTTGACGCGCTGGACGACCTGCAGCGCGAGCTGATCGGCAAGGCCTACAAGTACGCCCGTCCGGGCATCGAGCAGATGCCGTGGGGTCGCGACATGTCGGTTCGCGATCCCTTTGGCAACCGGCTGACGTTTACAATGCCTGCCTAGCTGGAGGCACCATGGACGCGGTCAAAGACGCCAGCCATCTTTATGAAGTCGAGCGCCGCGCCGAGCACGCCGCGCGCCCCGGTTTCCGTATCACCGAGCTGCAGCTCTCGAAGACGCAGAAGGTGCCGTGGCATTACCACAACAACGTGCAGGACACCTTCTACGTGCTCGAGGGCGAGCTCCGGATCTTCCTGCAGGATCCCAAGGAGGAAGTGCGGCTCGAGCCGGGCGAGACGTTCACCGCGCGCGCCAAGCGCCCGCACCTCGTGACCAACGCCGGCGAGAAATCGGTGACCTTCCTCGTGCTGCAGGGCGTCGGCGAATACGACTACGTCCCGCTGGTGAAACCACGATGAGCACGAACTACAGCATCAGCACCGACATCAGGTTCAACCCGCTGGAGCTGATCGACGTCAAGCGCATCCAGCAGGAGACCAGGGACCAGTGGGTCAACCAGACGCTCTGCGCCGTCAACGACTGCGTGGTGCGTTTGGGCGTGCTGCAGGGCGAGTTCCACTGGCACAAGCATGACCACGAGGACGAGTTCTTCTACGTGGTCGAGGGCAAGTTCGTGATCGAGCTCGACGGCCGCACGGTCGAGCTCAAGCCGCAGCAGGGTTTCACGGTGCCGAAGGGCGTCATGCACCGCACGCGCGCGCCGGTGCGCTCGGTTATCCTGATGATCGAAGGCAAAGGCGTGGTTCCAACAGGAGACTAGAGAATGGATGTGAAAAAGGAGCTCGCGCCCAGCGGCAAGCTGCGCGTGGGCCTGAATTACGGCAACTTCCTGCTGGTGCTGAAGGATTCGGCCGACGGCTCGCCGAACGGCATCGCGCCCGACCTCGGCCGCGAGCTCGGCAAGCGGCTCGGCGTGCCGGTGGAGTTCGTCAAGTTCCCCGAGGCCGGCCAGCTCGCCGACGGCGTGCGCGACGACAAGTGCGACGTCGGCTTCCTCGGCGCCGAGCCGCAGCGCGCGAATGAGATCGCGTTTACCAAGGCCTACCTGGAGATCCCGGTCACCTTCCTCGTGCCCCCCGGGTCGAAGATCAAGAGCATCGCCGAAGTCGACCAGAAAGGCGTGCGCATCGCGGTGTCGGACCGCAGCGCCTACGACCTCTATCTCAGCCGCAACCTGAAGCACGCGACCCTGGTGCGCGCCAAAGGGATCGAGGGCTCCTACCAGGCATACCTGAAGGACAAGCTCGAGGTGCTCGCCGGCCTCAAGCCGCGCCTCACGAGCGACGCCGAAAAGACGCCGGGCTCGCGCGTGCTCGACGGTCAAGTGACCGGCGTGCAGCAGGCGTGCGGTACGACCAAGAAACGCATCGCCGGCGCGAAGTACCTGCAGGAGTTCATCGAGGACGTGAAGCGCTCCGGGCTGGTGGCGAAGACCATCGACAAGCACGGCGTCAAGGGCGTGAACGTCGCGCCATGACCCCCGAGCTGAAGGTCTATTGGCGGCCCGGCTGCTCGAGCTGCGTCAAGGTCAAGGAGTACCTCACGCAGCAAGGCGTCGCGTTCGAGTCGATCGACGTCGCCGCGCGGCCGGAGGCGATGAAGGACCTGCTCGCCTTCGGCGTGAAGACCGTGCCGGTCGTCGCGCGCGGCGGCGAGTTCGTCTTCGCCCAGGCGCTGGAGGACGTGTCGCGCTTCATCGGCCGGAAATTCGCAGCCAAGCGGCTGCCGCCGCAAGAGCTCATCGACAAATGGCTCACCGTGCTGCGCGCCGCGCAGCGGCATGTGCAGCAACTCCCGGCGACGCGTCTCGCCGAGCGTGCGGTGCACAGCCGCGACCGCAGCATCCGCGACCTCGCCTACCACGTGTACCAGGTGCCGGACGCTTTCCTGCAGGCGGTCGAGAACGGGTTGGAAGACCTGACCACGACCTATAACGCCCCGCCGCCGGCCAGCGTGGTGTCCACCAGGGATGTTCAGAAGTACGGAGAAAGCGTAACCGCGCGCGTCGAGCGCTGGTGGTCGCAGCTGCCGGACAAGTCGTGCCGGCAGAAGGTGAAGACGTATTACGGCGAGCGCTCGCTGCACGAGCTGCTCGAGCGCTGCACCTGGCACTCGGCGCAGCACGCGCGCCAGATCGCATCGGTGCTCGAGCGCCTGCAGGTAAAGCCCAACGGGCCGCTTTCCGCAAAGGATTACGCCGGCCTGCCCATGCCGCAGGGCTTGTGGGAATAGACAAGCAGAAGGCGAAAGAAGCGCTGGACCAGGTGTTCCGCGACATGGCCGGCGCCATGACCGCGGGCATGGTGCATGTCGGCGTGAAGACCGGGTTGTTTCGCGCGATGGCAGGCAAAGGCGGGCTTTCGCTTTCCCAGGTGGTCGAGCTTTCCAAACTGCAGCCGCGCTACGTGGAAGAGTGGCTCAAGGGCATGGTGGCTTCCGGCTACCTCTCCTACGATCCCGCCGCGCAGACCTACACGCTATCCGAAGAGCACGCGTACTTCCTCGCCTCCGACGAGACCGACCACTTCGTCGGCGGGCTGTTCGCCATGGTGCCGCCCCTGCTGCGCGTCGCACCCGAGGTCGTGAAGGCATTCGCCGAGGGCGGCGGCGTGCAGTTCGAGCACTTCGGTCCCGACTGCGTCAGCGCCATCGACCTCATCAATCGCGGCCAGTACGAGACCCGCCTCGCCGACTACTGGCTGAAGTCGCTGCCCGACGCAGCCGCGCGCCTCGCCGCCGGCGGTCGCGCGCTCGATGTCGGCTGCGGCTCGGGCGCGGTGTGCGGCGCGCTGGCGAAGGCGTTCCCGAAGGCGCAGGTCATTGGCATCGATCCGGACGAGGCATCCATAGGCAAGGCGCGCGCGCATTTTCCGCAGGGAAAATTCCTGGCCGTCACCACGTCCGACATGTCCCGTGGCGAGGGCTTCGACCTGATCACGCTCTGCGACGTGCTGCATGATCTGGCCGAGCCGCTCAAGACGCTGCAGGAGATCCGCGCGTTGCTCAAGCCCGACGGCACGTTGTTCATGGTCGAGCCGAAGGCGGCGGACAAGCTGGAGGAGAACCGCAATCCGGTGGCGGCGACGTTCTACGGCTTCAGCGTGTTCCACTGCATGACGCAATCGCTCGCGCGCGGCGGCCCGGGGCTGGGCACCTGCCTCGGCCCGGCGGCGACCGAGGCGCTGGTACGCCAGGCGGGCTACACGCGCTTCCAGCGCCTCGATATCAAGAGCCTCACCAACCTGTTCTACTCGGCGCAGCCATGATCCGGCTGCTCCTCGTCTGGCTGATCAACGCGCTCGCGCTGATCGCCGTGGCCTACCTGATGCCGTCCATCACGGTGTCGAGCTTCGGCGCGGCGCTGATCGCGGCGCTGGTGCTCGGCCTGGTCAACGCGGTGGTGCGCCCGGTGCTGGTGCTGCTGACGCTGCCCGTGACCATCCTCACGCTCGGCCTTTTCATCTTCGTGCTCAACGGCCTGCTGTTCTGGATGGTCGGCACCTGGCTCGAGGGCTTCGAGGTCGGCGGCTTCTGGCCCGCGGTGCTGGGCGCCATTCTCTTCAGCCTGGTGTCATGGCTGCTGTCGGCGCTGGTCCTGCGCTGAGCTTCCGCGAGACGCTCGCGCGGCACCTGCAGGCGATCCAGGACCGCGACCTGGACGCGCTTGCCGGCACGGTCGCCGACGACGCCCTGATCCTCATTACCGCCGAGGGCAAGCTGGTGCGCAGTGCGCGCGAGTTCCTGGAGGCGCATCGCGCCTGGTTCGCCATGGACGGCTGGCAGCTGTTCGTTACGCCGGTCGAAATCACCGAAGGCGCGGACCTCGGCGTCGCCGTGATGCATCTGCTCTACTGCGAGAATGAAGTGCGTCAGCAAAGCCACCTGACGCTGGTGTTCGCGCGGCGCGACGGCAAGTGGCTGATGGTCCTCGACCAGAACACCCCGCTCAAATAGCCGATCCGATCATCATCCTGCCGTACCTGAGCTACGGCACGCCGCAAAAGCTCACCGTCCGGGGGCGGGTGCTCGAGGACGAGGGCTTCCGCCCGGCCGGCGATACCGACAGCCGCTGGCGCAACCTGATCCGCTTCACCAAGCGCCTCGAGTCCGACGAGGTCCCCGGCGCCCGGCTGCGCGCGGGCAAGGCCGAAGCCGTCACCGATGGCGAGGGATACTTCCGCATCGAGTGCGAGGGATCGTTCCAGCCCGGGTGGAACGACGTGGAGCTCGAGTTACTGCATCCGGCGCCAGCGCAAGCCACCGCGCGCGTGCTGGTGCCCGCGCCGCAAGCCGCTTTTGGCGTGATCAGCGACATCGACGACACGGTGGTGACGAGCAACGTCGCCAGCAAAGTGAAGATGATCATGACCGTCGCGCTGACCAACGCGCGCACACGCAAGCCCTTCAAGGGTGTGGCCGCGTTCTACCGCGCGCTGCACGCCGGCGTGAACCCGGTGTTCTACGTCTCGAAAAGCCCCTGGAACCTCTACGCGCCGATCGTCGAGTACCTGGCGGTACAGGGACTGCCGGAGGGCCCGTTGATGCTGCGCGACTTTGGGTTTCGCAGCCCGAAGAACCACAAGTCCGCGGAAATCGAAAGCATTCTAAAGACCTATCCAGCGCTCAAATTCGTGCTGAGCGGCGACAGCGGCGAGCAGGACCCGGAGATCTACGCCGACATCATGCGGCGCTTTCCCGCGCGCATCCGCGCCATCTATATACGCTCGGTCAGCAAGAAGCGGGTTTCCGAGATCGTGGCGCTGGCGGCCGAGGTGGCGAAGACCGGATGCCAACTGGTGCTCGCGGAAGAAGCCGAGGCGGCCGCGGTGCACGCGGCGGCCGAAGGCCTGATTCAGGCTTCGGACTTGCGCGCGGTCCGCTCCGACCGGGAGTCAGATGAGAAAAGCGCTTCGAAGCCCGCGGCATCGAGCGGCGGGCTGAAGTAGTGCCCCTGCCACTCCTCGCAGCCTAGCGTGAGCAGGCGCTCGAGCTGCGGCGCGGTTTCCACGCCCTCGGCCGCGACCGAGATGCCGAGGGTGGCGGCGAGCGCGGTGATCGCGCGCACGATCGCCTGGTCGGCGGGCTGCGAGTCGATGCTGCGCAGGAACGAGCGGTCGATCTTCAGCTTGTCGATCGGCAGCTGGCGCAGGTACGCAAGGCTCGAATAGCCGGTGCCGAAGTCGTCGATCGCGAAGCGCACGCCGAGCTCGCCGATCGATTTCAGCGTGGCGACGTTCTCGGCCAGGCCGCTCATCAGCACGCGCTCGGTGACCTCGAGCTCGACCTGGCGGCCCTCGAGCTGGTTTTCCTGGAGGATGGAGCGCAGCTTGTCGAAGTACGCCTTGCCCTGCGACAGCTCGGGTGCCGAGACGTTGACCGCGTACCACAGCTTGCGCCCGAGGCGGCGCTGCCAGGCGCCGGCCTGCGACAGCGCGCGCTCCAGCGTCCATTCGCCGACCGCGCGGATCATGCCGCAGTCCTCGGCCAGCGGCACGAAATGCTCGGGGCCGAGCAGGCCGCGGCTCGGATGCTGCCAGCGCACCAGCGCCTCGGCGCCGACCACGCGGCCGCGCCAGTGCACCGGATTCGCATTCTGGTCGGGCGGCCAGCCGCGCACCACCGGCTGCCAGTGCAGCACCAGCTCGCCGCGCGCCAGCGCGCCGCGCAGCTCGTTCTCCAGGCGCAGGCGCGCCTCGGCGCGCGCATTGAGCGCGGGCGCGAACAGGCGCCAGGTGCCCTTGCCGCTTTCCTTGGCGTGGTACAGCGCGGCGTCGGCATTCTTCAGCAGCTCGACGAAGTCGCGCCCGTCGTTCGGATAGATGCTGATGCCGATCGAGGCGCCGACGCTGAGCTGGCGCCCGTCGACGGTGAACGGGCGCGCCAGCACCCCGAGCAGGCGCTGCGCGAGCGCGGCGGCGTCGTCCCCCGAGCGGATCGACTGCAGCAGGATGAAATCGTCGCCGCCCAGGCGCGCGAGCGTGTCGTCGCTTTGCAGCAGGTTCCCCAGGCGCTCGGCGACCGCGCGCAGCAGCGCGTCGCCGGCGCGGTGGCCGAGCGACTCGTTCACCAGCTTGAATCGGTCCAGGTCGATGCAGAGCAGCGCGAACTGCGTGCGGTTGCGCGCCGCGGTGAGGATCGCCTGGCTCGCGCGGTCGGCGAGCAGCGTGGAGTTCGGCAGCCCGGTGAGCGCGTCGCGCGTGGTGAGCTGCTCGATGCGCGCCTCGGCGTGCTTGCGCGCGGTGACGTCCGCGCCGGTGCCGCGCCAGCCGGCCAAGCCACCGTCGCGGTCGCGCACCGGCACGCCGCTCACCGACTGCCAGATCACGCCGCCCGACTTGGTGATCATGCGGTGCAGCAGATCGCGGAACGGTTGTCCCTCGGCGGCGCGGCCGGCGAACCAGTCGTCGACCGCGCGCGGCTCGCCGAGCGGCATGAAGTCCTTCGGCTTGCGCCCGAGCAGCTCGGCGCGCGGGTAGCCGAGCACCGCCTCGGCGCGCTCCGAAAGGTAGGTGTAGCGCCACTCGGCGTCGGTCTCCCAGACGTACTCGCCGGCGGCGTCGACCACGTCGCGGAAGCGCTGCTCGCGCTCGGCGAGCGCCTCCTCCACGCGCTTGGCTTGGTTGATGTCGGCGAGCGTGCCCGACATGTGCTTCGCGCGTCCGTGGGCGTCGCGCTCGGTCACGCGGCCGCGCGCATGCAGCCATGTCCACTCGCCGTTGCGCCTGCGGATGCGAAACTGCGCATCGTAGTCCGGCGTCTCGCCTTTCAGCGCGCGCACCAGCGCCTGGCGGCAATCGGTGACGTCCTCCGGGTGCACGCTGTGCGCGAAGTCGGCGGCGTCCGCCACCGCCGGCGAATTCTCGTGGCCGAGGAAGCGCACCCAGCCATCGCCGGCCGAGAGCAGGCCGCTCTCGACATCGTAGTGGAACTCGGCCAGGCCGCCGCCGTCGAGCGCAAGCTCGAGCCGCTCCTTGGCGCGGAACAGCGCGCGCTCGGCGCCGCGCTGCTCGGTGATGTCGCGCCCGACGCCGCGGTAGCCGAGGAAGCTGCCGTCTTCGCCATGGCGCACCAGCCCGGAGATGATGTGCACCTGGCGCGCGCCGCGCGCGTCGGCGCGCGCGATCTCGACGTCGAACGGCGCCTGCTGTTCGAGGTTGTGTTGCAGCGCCGCGAGCGCCGCCGGCTCGATTTCCACGCCGGGGATTTCCCAGAAGCGCTTGCCGTAGGTCAGCGTCTGGCCGAAGAAGGTGGCGACCGGCCCCCCGCCCGACAGCCAGCGGATGCGGTGCTCGGCGTCGGTCTCCCAGAACCAGTCGGCGGTGAGCTCGGTCAGGGCGCGAAAGCGCGCATGGTCCTTTTGCGCCTGGGTGAGCGCATGGATCTGCCGGCGCGCAAGCAGGTACATGACGAGGTACACCGCGCCGCCCGAGAACGCCACCAGCAGGAGACTGTCGACCAGCGCGTCGAGCATTCGTCGCCTAGCGCGCGTGATCGCGCACCGGCGGCGCGACCTTGAGGACTTCGTCGACGGTGGTCAGGCCGCCGCCGACTTTCATCGCGCCGGAGATGCGCAGCGGCTTCATGCCTTCCTTGAACGCCTGCTCTCGCAATGCCGATAGATCCGCATTTTGAGTCACGAGACTTTTTAAAGCCTGCGAGTACATCAAGGTCTCGTAGATGCCGATGCGGCCCATGAAGCCGGTCATGCGGCACTCGAGGCAGCCGACCGGCTTGTAGAGCTTCGCCGGGTGCTTCGACTTCCACGGCGCGACCAGCGCGTTCCAGGCGTCCTGGTCCTCGGCGCGGTTGAGCTCCACGGTCTGCTTGCAGTGCGGGCACAGCGTGCGCACCAGGCGCTGCGCCATGATGCCGTTCAAGGTGGCGTTGAGCAGGTAGGGCGCGATGCCGAGCTCGAGCAGCCGGGCCACCGCGCTCGGCGCGTCGTTGGTATGCAGGGTGGAGAGCACCAGGTGGCCGGTGAGCGCCGACTGCACCGCCATCTCGGCGGTCTCGAGGTCGCGGATCTCGCCCACCATGATGATGTCCGGGTCCTGGCGCATCAGCGCGCGCACGCCCTCGGCGAAGCCGAGCTCGATCTGCTGCTGCACCTGCATCTGGTTGAACGCGGGCTCGATCATTTCGATCGGGTCCTCGATGGTGCAGACGTTGACCTCGGTCGTCGCCAGGCTCTTCAGCGTGGAATACAAGGTGGTGGTCTTGCCCGAGCCGGTCGGCCCGGTCACCAGCACGATGCCGTTCGGCCGCTCGGTCATTTCCTTCCAGCGCTTCTGGTCCTCCTCGGCGAAGCCGAGCTCGGAAAAATCGCGCACCAGCACTTCCGGATCGAAAATTCGCATCACCAGCTTCTCGCCGAACGCGGTCGGCAGCGTCGAGATGCGCAGCTCGATGTCCTGCTCGCCGCTGCGCGTCTTGACGCGGCCATCCTGCGGCCGGCGCTTCTCCACCACGTCCATGCGCGCGAGGATCTTGATGCGGCTGGTCATCGCCGCCAGCACCGAGGCCGGGATCTGGTAGACCTGGTGCAGCACGCCGTCGATGCGGAAGCGCACCAGGCCCTGCTCGCGCCGCGGCTCGATGTGGATGTCGCTGGCGCGCTGCTCGAAGGCGTACTGCCAGAGCCAGTCGACCACGCGCACGATGTGCGCATCGTTCGCGTCGAGCTGCTTGTCGGATTTGCCGAGCTCGACCAGCTGCTCGAAGTTCGATAGGCCGGAAGTGCCCGCGTGCTTCAGGCCGGCGCCCTTGATGGACCGGGCGAGGTTGTAGAACTCGACCTGGTAGCGCTCGATGTCGAGCGGGTTGGCGATCACGCGCTTGATGTCGCGCTTGATGATGCGCGAGAGCTCGGGCTCCCATTCGCGCACGCGCGGCTCGGCGGTGGCGACCACCGCCTCCTTGGTATTGAGCGCCACCGGCAGGATACGGAAGCGGGTCGCATACGCCGAGGACATCATCTCGGTGACCGCGGCGAAATCGATCTTCAGCGGATCGATGTGCAGGTATTCCAGGCCGACGCGCTTCGCCAGCCACTCGGCGAGCGCATCGAGCGTAAGGAGCGAACTACTTTTCTTCCATTTCTGATCGGCGACGATGACCAGCGGGTGCATCGTGCCGCGGTAGTAGCGCCGCTCCTTGCGCAGCTTCTCGGCGGCCTCGGCATCGGCGAGCTTGTCTTCCAGCAGCCAATCGAGGATCTCGGCGAGGGTGAGTCGCCCATCCGCGACCGCCCCCGTTGCCTTCCCCGTATTAGCTACTTGTTGCATCAAATCAGGACTATACCCTGTCCGCCACCCCCACGCCGAAGGACAGGTCGTCGCCCGCCAGCGCGACGTAATCGATGTCGACGCACACGACCACCAGCGCACCCTCGACGATGCAGCCGAGCGAAATCGTCAGGCACAGGCGCGGACCGGTGACCGAGAGGTAGGGCCGGCACACTTGCACCTGGCCCGGCGCCGCGGCGGCGCGGCGGAAATACGGCTTCGCCTGCCAGTTGGTGCCGGCGGTGGCGCGCATCGGCTCGAGGCGCCGGTCGCGCAGGAAGGGGCTGCGCTCGGCCTCGAGGTTGGCGCCGAGCTGCGTGCCGTCGCCGCCGATCAGGTAGCAGCGCTGCGTGCACTCCAGCTGCAGCAGCGGCTGCATCGCGACGGCGAAATCGTGGTGCGCGCCGCGCGTCAGCCGGCTGGCGGCGCGCTCGAGCGCGCTCAAGTAGACCTGCAGGCCGGCGCGGCGGCGCACGCGGTACTCGGCGCTCTCCTCGCCGAACTGCGCGAACAGGCGCGCGAAAAGCTCGCGGCACGAGTCTTCCTCCACCAAGCCGGGCGCCGGGTGGGCGAAGAGATGGCCCTGCACCATGTCGGCGCCGGCGTCGAGCGCGCACAGCGCCTCGTTCTCGGTCTCGATGCCCTCGACGCAGACCAGCGCCCCCGCCTGGTGCAGCACCGAGACGATGCCGGAAAACATGTGGCGCACGCGCGCCTCGGTGCCGATGCGGCGCGTCATCTCGCGGTCGATCTTCACGATGTTCGGCCGCAGCCGCCAGATGCGGTCGAAGTTCGAGTAGCCGGCGCCGAAATCGTCGATCACGATCACGCAACCCATCTCGCGGTAGTACTCGACCGCGGCGGCGAGGCTCGCCTCGCTCATCACCTGCGACTCGATCAGCTCGACGGCCACGCGGTGCGGGGCGAGGCCGTTCTCGTGCAGCATGTGCGCGAAGAACGAGCCGTAGCGCGGGCCTTCGATGGCGACATACGGGTCGACGTTGAGGAACAGCCAGCCGCGCGAGCGGCCGGCCTGCATGAAGTTGTGGACGTGAAGGCTGCGGCAGCGGCGGTCGAGGTCGATGCGCGGCGCGCCGCGCGGCGCGCGGCGGAAGAGCTCGGCCGGCGTCACCAACGCACCGCCGGCGTCGCGCGCGCGGATCAGTCCCTCATAGCCGACCGGCCTGCGGTGCGCAAGGCTGTAGATCGGCTGGAACTGGCTCGACAGCGTGCAGCCGAGCGCGCTACCGACGTCGTTCGAAATCGCCACTGGCATTCCCCCGGCCCCCTCAATATGCCACACGCCGCACCGACTAGAATGAATGCTTACATGGCAGCGCTCGCGCCCGAAGTGAAATTGCGTGAAGTGTGGGCGTGGAGCATGTACGACTTTGCAAACTCGGCCTACACCACGGTGGTCATCACGGCGGTGTTCGGCGCCTTCTTCGTCGGCGGCGTCGCCGAGGGCAAGCCGTGGGCCACATTCGCGTGGACCGCTGCGCTGTCGGTGTCTTATGCGGCAATATTGCTCACCGGGCCGCTGCTCGGCGCCTGGGCAGACGCCCACGCCGCCAAGAAGCCCCTACTGCTGGCGACCACCGTCGGGTGTGTAATATTCACGGCGGGGCTGTACTACGCGGGCCCCGGCGCCGTCGCGCTCTCCCTCGCGCTGCTCATCGTTTCGAACTACTTCTTCGGCGCGGGCGAGAACCTGATCGCCGCCTTCCTGCCGGAGCTCGCCAGCTCCCAAGCCATGGGCCGCGTTTCCGGTTGGGGATGGAGCTTCGGTTACCTCGGCGGGCTTGCCGCTCTGGGCATTTGCCTCGCCTACATCACCAGCAGCGGAAAGCCGGCGAGCGCCACGGTTCCGGTCACGATGCTGATCACGGCGGCGTTCTTCGCGATCGCGGCGGCGCCGACGTTCCTCTTCCTGCGCGAACGCGCGCGGCCGCAGCCGCGCCTGGAGAATCCGTGGGCTCGCGTGCGCCAGACCCTCAGGGAAGCGCAGAAATACCGGGATCTGAAGCGCTTCCTGGTCTGCCTGCTGTTCTACCAGGCGGGCATCACGGCGGTGGTCGCGCTCGCCGCGATCTACGCCGAGCAGGCGATGAAGTTCACCATGCAGCAAACCATCACGCTCATCCTGGTGGTGAACGTCACCGCCGCGCTCGGCGCTTTCGGTTTCGGCTACCTGCAGGACGCGATCGGCCATGTGCGCGCCGTCGCCCTCACCCTCGTCGGGTGGATCCTCATGGTGTTGATCGCCGGCTTTTCACAGACCTCAGCGTCTTTCTGGGTGGCCGCCAACCTCGCCGGCCTGTGCATGGGCTCGGCGCAGGCCGCGGGCCGCGCGGTCGTCGGCTACCTCGCGCCGCCGGCGCGCCTCGCCGAGTTCTTCGGCCTGTGGGGGCTGGCAGTGAAGGCGGCGTCGATCTTCGGCCCGCTCACCTACGGCGCGGTGACGTGGATCTTCGCCGGCAACCACCGCCTCGGCATCTTCGCCACCGGCGTGTACTTCGTGATCGGCCTGGTGCTGCTGCGGGGCATCGATATCGAACGCGGCCGCAAGGCTGCCCTTACATGAATCGCATCGTTTTGCTCATGTTCTGCGTCGCTGCCACGCCGGCGATGGCACAAGTGCGCGCCGACACCGACGAATGGAGCCTCAATCTGTTCATCGTCGGCTCCAAGCACTACACGTTCGAAGGCGGCGCAAGTGCGCGCAACCACGGTGGCGTCGGCATCGGCCTCACCGTGAGCCGCAACCTGAATGACTATTTCGCCGTGGGGCTGGAAGGGACGTTGAGCGAGTTCGATTACCGCGCCGGCGTGGCGCCGGGGACGGGCAATGCAGCTCCCGGCTTCCAGCGCGACGGTGACATGGACGCCGCCGCGCTGCGCTTCCTCGCCACCTGGAACCTGCTTGCCCGGCCGATCACGCCTTTCCTCACGGCCAGCGCCGGCGTGGTGTTCCTCGACCCCAATTTCGCGTCGGACCCGCCGGCGAACGCGTGCTGGATCTACCCCTGGTACGGCGAGGTATGCGGTGACAAGGCGCCGAGAAGCAACCTTGTGCGCTTCACCTACGGGGTGGGCGCGGGCGTGCGCCACGACCTGCCGCGCGACCTGGGATTCATCCGCGCTTCCGTCGGCGGCGAATGGATCCACTTCAGCGAGGCGCTCAGCCCGGTGGGCTATGTGCAATTCCGGGCTGACTTCGGCCTGCGCTTCTAGGAGAGGTCCACGTCCACCGGCCAGCGGGCCGGGTCCCGGCGATCGGCCTGCTGGCGCGGCGCCCGCCGGCGCTCGATGGCGCTGCGCGCCTCCGCGACTACACCGTGGGCGCGGTTTCGCAGGTCGTGGTAAGTGCCTCCCGCGTATTCCCGCGCTTCCTTCCGGTAATGCGTGACCTTGTCGCGCAGCAGCGCGCGCCGGCGATTGCCGGAAACCGGATCGAAGTAGTACATGGCGAGCGCTCCCAGCCCGAGCGCGGCGATACGAAAGATCATGGCAACTCCTCGCGAAGTGATGCAGGCCTGAAAGCAAATCCGGGGCCCGGGCTCAAAGCTTGCAGAACCCCGCACCATGAGACGAATCGCGCTAGTCGCCCTCCTCGCCTTCGCCACCGCCGTCTCCGCGCAGCAACAGCAGGACAAGAAGTCCGCCGCCGGAGGCCGAACCGCCAACCTGCCGGACTTCACCTTGCTGATGAAGCAGCAGGGCCCGGCCGTGGTGAACGTCATCACCAAGCGCGACCCCGCCAGGACCGCGCGCAACGAGCGCGGCGGCCAGCCCGGGCCGCAGGGACAAGCACCGCAGGGACCGCAGTCGCAAGCCGAAGATCCGCTGCTCGAGTTCTTCCGCCGCTTCATGCCCGACGGGCCGGAGCGCGGCCCGACGCCCGGTCCGGGCCAGGGCCTGGGCTCGGGGTTCATCATCAGCCAAGATGGCTACGTGCTCACCAACGCCCATGTGGTCGCGGGCGACGGTGAAGTGACCGTGCGCCTGGCCGACGCCAAGCGCGAATTCAAGGCCAAGGTGATCGGCGCGGACGAGCGCACCGACATCGCGCTGCTCAAGATCGACGCCACCGGCCTGCCGACGGTCAAGCTGGGCAAATCGGGCGCGCTGCAACCCGGCGAATGGGTGGCGGCTATCGGCTCGCCGTTCGGCTTCGAGAACACCATCACCGCCGGCATCGTGAGCGCGACCGGGCGCTCACTTCCCGCCGAGACTTACGTGCCCTTCATCCAAACCGACGTCGCGGTCAACCCGGGCAACTCGGGCGGGCCGCTGATCAATCTCGCCGGCGAGGTGGTCGGGGTGAACTCGATGATCTACAGCCAGACCGGCGGCTACATGGGGGTCTCGTTCGCGATTCCGATCGAGGTTGCGCTGGAGGTGGGCAAGCAGCTGCGCGCCGAGGGCAAGGTGACGCGCGGCCGGCTAGGCGTGCGTATCCAGCCGATGACGAAGGAGCTGGCGCAGTCATTCAAGCTCGAATCGGCCGAGGGCGCCCTCGTCGCCACCGTCGAGCCGGGCAGCCCGGCGGACAAGGCCGGGCTCAAGCCGGGCGACGTGGTGCTCGCCTTCAACGGCCAGAAGATCGACGACCCCAACAAGCTGCCGCGGCTGGTGGCCGCGACCAAGCCGGGGCAAAGCGCGGTGCTGCGCATCTGGCGCAACGGCAAGGCCGAGGAGGTGAAGTTCACCGCGGTCGAGCTGGTCGCCGAGGCCAGGGCGCCGAAGCCCGCCGCCGACAAGGCCGCGAAGCCCAACCGCCTCGGGCTGGTGGTGAGCGAGCTGCCCCCTGCCCAGCGCCGCGCGCTCGGCATCGACTACGGCCTGGTGGTCGAGAACGCCGACGCCTCGCGCACCGCGCTGCGCCCCGGCGACGTGATCGTCGGCGTGGGCCGCGAAAGCTTCAAGAGCGTGGAAGACTTCGAGCGCCTCATCGACGAGCAGAAGCAGGGCGACACCGTCGCCCTCCTCGTCAAGCGAGGCGAAGCGACGGTGTACGTGCCGGTCGAGGTCGGCTAGGAAGGGTCGATGACGATCTCGACCCGCCGGTTGAGCTGCCGGCCGGTCGGCGTTTCGTTGGAAGCGACCGGAAACGACGGCCCGTAGCCGCGGGCGTCAATGCGCGTGGACTGGATGCCGCGCGCCACCAGCGCCGCCTTGACCGACCAGGCGCGCTTCTCGGACAGCTGCTGGTTCAGGTCCTTCGAGCCGGTGCTGTCGGTGAAACCCTCGATCGCGATGTCGCGGTCGGGGTACTTGGTCAGGAACTGCGCGAGGTTGTCGAGGGCGCGCTGGGCGCCGGGCTTGAGGCTGGCGCCGCCCGCGTCGAACAGCAGCTCGTTCTTCAGCGTCAGGATCCAGCCGCGATCGGTCTGCTTTGCGCGCATGTCGGCGAGCTCGCTTTCCAGGCGCTTCACCTCCGCGCCGAGCTCCGCCTGCGCCGTGCCCAGCCGCTCCTTCTCCAGCCTTTCGTGCTCCAGCATCGCGGCGCGCGACTCGGCTTCCTTCCTGGCCATCTCCGCCTGCCGCACCTGCATCTGCGCCTGCTCGGCCTGCTCGCGCGCGGCGGCAGCCTCGCGTTCGCGCGCTTCGAGCTGGACGCGGCGGCGCTCTTCACCCGCCGCGGCGATGCTCGCCTCGGAGCGGCGGATCTCGGCGGTACGCAGCGCGATGCGCGAGCGCTGCTCGGCGAGGTAGGCGTTGTGCTCGACCAGCTCGCTCGGCCCACCCTTCTCGGCCATGCGCTCCGCCTCCTGCAGCGCGTCCTGCGCGCTCTTCAGCTCGGCCGGGGCACTCGCCTGCACCGCCGGGTCGGCGGCCGCGCTGCGATACGCGGCGCGCGCGTCGTCGAGCTGCTGGCTGGCGTGCGGCGAAAAGGCGCAGCCGGACGTCACCAAGCACGACGCCACCAACGACGCCAGCACGGTCAGCTTCGGGTTGAATCTCATCGGCCTTTCCTTTCCATTTCTTCGCGCAACGCCCGGGTTTCGTCCTGCACTTGCGCGGCGGAGCGCTGTACGCGCACATTTTCGGCCACGGTCCAGGCGAGCTTGGCGTCGGCCTCGGCCTGCTCGGCGAGGATGCGGGCGTGCTCGTAGTGCCCGCGCTGCATCGCGGCCTCGGCGCGCGCCAGCTTTTGCTGCGCCTGCGCAAGCTCCTGCGGCGCGTCGCGGTCGGCCACCGGCCGCGCCTGCGACACCATGGCGCGCGCCGCGCCCATCTCGCGCTCGGGCGGATCGGTCGTCGCGCAGGCAGCGAGCGCGAGCGCCACGGCGGAAATAAACGGGGTCAGCGTCGGTCGATTCACGTGCTTCCTTCCTGTAGAAGTTTCATGACGGTGAAGCTCTTACGCGCCACGCGGGTTCGCCGCGCCGGCGTGCCGCGAGTAAGCCATGCGGAGCAAGCGGCGCTCCGGCGGCGGGCGCGCGGCTTGCAGAGCACTACATTGATGCGGCGATACGCGCTACTCGTTCTGGTGCTTCTGACAGGCGCCTGCGACCCGGGACCCCAGGCCGGCCCCAGGCTGACCACCATCGACAGCCCGGAAGCCGGGCTGAGCCTGCAAGAGCTGCCCTCGGCGACGCTGAAGACGCTGGGACTGCCGTTCGGGCTTGCGGTGGTGAAGGCCGCCGGCCTCGCCGAGCGCTCGGGCCTGAAGATGGGCGACGTGATCTACGGCATCAACCAGACGAAAGCGGCGAGCCTGGAGGAATTCAACCGGCTGCTGGCGCAGCACGATGGCCGCAAGCTCGGCTTCCTGGTGCGCCGCGGGGGAAGCGACTTCTACGTGGCGGTGGACCTGGCGGGGATGGGCCCGCGCGAAATGCCGAAAGGACCGCCGTCTAGAGATACTCTTCTGCGCACTTGATGACTTCGGTGTTCGAGCCCTTGTCGAGGCAGTGACGGGCGTCCTCGTTCCACCGGCGCCC
>Ga0315912_10002380_pt1 | contig 20222 bp, 14 predicted proteins | sample VfabasoilMG_FD_204469 | JGI IMG/M metagenome (GOLD analysis project Ga0315912, IMG submission 204469) | Garden soil microbial communities collected in Santa Monica, California, United States - V. faba soil | ecosystem: Environmental > Terrestrial > Soil > Garden | place: USA: California...
GCGATTTGCGCGGGCGCGTGCGCCGGGTCCAGCCGGAGCAACCGTCGGCGGCCGTTTTCCAGGGCGGAGAGCCCTACCCCGAGGAACTCGAAGAGCTGCGGCAGGCCACCAGCGATCTGGTCGCACGCTTACACGAAGCCTTGCTCCAAGCCCAATCCTTCGCCACCCACGCTGCACACGAGCTCCGCACCCCGCTCACTGCCCTCTCCGGCGAGCTCGAATTGCTGATCGAAAACAGCGCCAACGGGACGGAGCTGCTGCGCATGAAGGACCAGCTCGGCCGGCTCACCACCTTGATCCAGCGCCTACTCGTGCTCGCGTCTTCGGCGTCGTCCATGACGCAACATGGCGAAACCATCGACTCTGGCGATCTGGTGATGAGCGTCGTCGCTGGGCTCACCGCTGAGGAGCGTGCGCGCGTGCACACGGAGGCGGCGGAGGATCTGTTTGTCCGCGGGGATGAACAACTTCTGCGCGTCCTTTTGAACAACGCGCTGGGCAACGCCCTCAAATTTTCGACCGCGGAGGTGAGAGTCAGCACTCGGCGCACGCACAACCAGGTATGGATTGAAATAGAAGACCGCGGACCAGGCATCCCCACTGACGAGCGGGCTCGGGTATTTTCGCCTTTTTATCGCACGCAATCGGCGCGGGGCGGAGGGATACCTGGGCACGGCATCGGGCTGGCTCTCATCGCGCACGTAGCCCGCATTCACTCGGGCGAGGCACGCTTTTTGGATGTGGATATGGGCAGTCGACTGCGTATCCAACTGCCGCTGTGGACAAGCATGCAGGACAACGTTCCGTGAGCGCGGTTTAGTTTTCGTTGAGACATGCAGGTCAACGTGACCTCATGAACCAACGAAATGGTCTTGCTTTCCTCATCGCGATGATGCTCGGGCTCTTTCCGACAAGCCTTTTCGCTCAGACAGCACCTCGCGATCCGGCGATCCCTCCGCCGCGTTCTGGTTTCTCTCTAGAAAGCAAGGACAGTAACTTTGGCATGAGCGTGAGCGCGCGTGTCCAGGCGCGTTACGTGCTGGAGCATCTGCAGCGTGAGCCGTCGCACACCTTCCAAATTCGCCGGGCGCGCTTGCAGTTCAAGGGCCACGCGTTCGGAGACGACAACCGGCTCTACATTCAGCTCGGTCTCTCTCCCGCCGACATGACGGGTGGGCTGCTATCCGACGACGGGAGTCCACGGCGCGTACCGTTGCGCGATGCCCGTATTGAATTTCACCAATTCCCCTGGGCGGAGGTCTGGATTGGGCAAATGAAGGTCCCCTATAGCCGTGAGCGCATCGTCTCGGACGCGCATTTGGACCTGATGGAGCGATCGATGCTCAACGACGAGTTCAACATGGACCGAGACGTGGGACTACAAGTGCGCGCCGACGAACTGGGCGGACGCGTGGGATATGCGGTGGGTGTCTTTTCGGGGCAAGGGCGCAACGTCTACACAGCGTCAGCGTTGTCCGGATTGTTCGTGAGCCGATTGCAGGTGCGTTGGTTCGGCAAGATGGATGAAAAAACGCAAGGCGACTTGCAGCGCACGGCGCGGCCGGCTGCGACCATGGGTTTGGCCCATGTTTACCAACCCCAGGCACCGGGAGATCATGGCGTGCACGGGCATCGACCCAAGGACGGTGGAACCACGGACATGGAGTCGGGGACGATGGATTTTCTGTTCAAGTGGCGGGGCTGGGCGCTGGAAGCGGCCATGATGGCGCGGCGAGGCCTGCGCCGAGCAGCGGAAGGACAGGAAATTCTGGATGTAGCGCGCAACGGGTGGGGCTGGCTCACGCAACTGGGGTGGCTTCTTCCTGGCAGCAGAGTGGAGCTGGTGAGCCGCTACGCAACGGTGAGGCCCTTCACCACAGCGAAGCAACCGAGCGACCTCATACCCGCGCATGAGGTCCACGCAGGCGTGAACTATTACTTGGGCGGTCACGACTTGAAAGTTCAACTCGACGTTGGCCACCGCTGGACCACTTCCCCCCACTCATCCGTTCATCACCAAACGCAACTGCCCAGCACGTCACCCCCGACCCAGACGTTGCGACTCCAAGTGCAAATGGCGCTTTGAAACGCAAGCTAGCGAAACCCACGTTCGCTTCTACGGCCCCTTCGGGCACGCGCAGATGCAATCGGCTTGGATCCCACAAGAACTTGGACACTCGCCCGTGCATCCTGCGGGTCGCCCACCTGGTCCCAGGCCAAAAACAAGAGCAAAACCGACCGCGAGAATCCCCACGGACAGCACCATCAAAGCGCATTTGAGCATTGGTCATCCCCCTTGGTTTTGCCCTAGCGCTCCGCTGGGTGAACGCAAGCGCTCACGGCTCGAGAGCCAGGGCCAATTCGTTCAAATACTCTTCGACCGCTGTGTAGCCAGACTCAATGACCTCGGCTGAATCGTCGCGCTCCGTATCGAGACCGTGGCCGGCTTCCCATGCGTCAGCCATGCCGTCGTCGTCGCTATCCTCGGGGGCCTGACCGGGAGTGAGCCCGTCCAAGAGGTCCTCGGGCTCCCGCCCGCCCCAGCTCCCGGTGCCCGCCTTCGCCTCGGCGATGGTACGTGCGGAGACCACGTCGTGGGGGTACGCCCCTGCGAAGTCCAGCACATTGCTCCAGTTGTCCTGGGCCGCTGCGCTCTCGGGGGCGCGGTAGCTGTCGCTCTCCGCAGAAAAGTCGAAAGCCACCGTCGCGTGGTGTAAGTCCGTGACGTAGGAGTCCACTTCGCACTGCTGCCACGGGTTGTCCAAGATCCCCTCCTCACACGCAGAGCCCGGTCCACTGACGAAATTGTCCGAAAAGAAGTAGAAGAGCGACGCGTCTGCTCCGCCGTTTTCATCGTCGAAGAAGAACGGGATGAGCTCATCCTCCGGGCCAGGCATGAAATAGTTCCCCATGAAGTTGAACTGACCTGAAGCTGGGTTGTGATGAACGAAACCGTGTTTGACGTTGTACATCACGTTACCTACGACCTCGGCGGGACCGTTGGCGAGTGCGGGGTTGCGATTTTTATTGTGAGCAAATACTGAGTTCAAGATGGAGACGCGGCGTCCGTCCGGCCCATTGATGAGTCCATAGTTGTGTTCGCCTTCAGGGTGCCCCTCGGTAAGCGCACTCTCAATGACGCTCCACTGCACCGTCACATCCTGGGCAGAATAGAGATCGACAATCTCGTCCACGCCAAAACTGGCCGAAACGTGATCAAGCATCACGTACTGGCTCAGGCTAAACCGCACCGCGTCAAACTGCTCCCCGGCGCTCCCGTCGTAGGTGGGCCGCACCCGCACGTGCCGCACGATGATGTTGTCTACACCGTACTCATACGCGCCCCACAAGCGGCCGTTGATGGTGATACCAGCTCCTGGGGCGCTCTGACCCGCGATGGTCACGTCACCGTAGGGGATCTCCAAGACATCGGCTTCAATCACTCCGCTCACCGCAAAGACGATGATGCGCGGCCCTGACGTAGCCAGCGCTTCTGCCAAGCTGCCTGGCCCGTCCGCCTCGAGCGTGGTGACCTTGATCACCTGTCCGCCACGCCCCCCCGTGATCGTCGCGGCAAAGCCGCGCGCGCCCGGAAACGCCAGCACTTGACCCGCATCATCAGGCACGTCCGGCACGTCACCGTCACCATCCCCGAGGTCACCGTCACCATCCCCGGCTTGCCCACCGTCTCCATCACCAGTCGCGCCGGTGTCGGTCGACGTATCAGTCGAGATGTGGTCGCCATCGCCGTCGCCAGAGGCCGTTTCCGTGTTGTCGCCATCGCCATCGCCAGGGCTTCCGGAAGCCGAATCGGTGTCGTCCCCATCCCCTGCGCCCGCGTCACCATCACCGTCGCCGCTATTGGGGTCGCGACCGTCGCTTCCTCCAGAACACGCCACCAATGCAACTGCACTCACTCCCCACAATAGCCACGCTCTCATCTTCTTCATGCTGCGCTCACCCGGCGCTCATCCTCCAATCATTGGGCTGACACTTCCAGCGCACGGCGCAATGGGCCCAAATCAAGGGGCGCGCGAGCAGCGGCGCAAGTTTGCAAATTGCTACGGGTCGCTGCGGCGCGGACCGTCAAGCCAGGCGTATTTGCGTTTCTCTCAGCATATTCTACGGTTAACCGCGAGGGCGACGCAACTCGAGGAGGTTCAGCGAGATGCCAATCGAAATTGTTTTCCGGCGGGTGGTCCAATGAGCGCAATCCGGCCCAACTCGGACGACCGTGCAGGAGCTCCGGCGCGACACGGCTGGCTCGTTGGAAATGGTGAGATGGCGGCCCGCATACGGGCCAAAGATTGGAGCGAGACGCCACTCGGTCCCATGGAAGGCTGGTCGACCAGCCTACAGACCATGACCAACATTCTGCTGGCCAACCGCTTTCCTATGCTGCTGTGGTGGGGGCCCGATTCCATCTCGATCTACAACGACGCCTACATCCCGGTGTTGGGCGCCAAGCATCCGGATGCTCTGGGCTTGCCCGTTCGCGCGTGTTGGTCCGAGGTCTACGACGTCCTACGACCGTTGATCGTCACGCCGTTGAACGGCGGGCCCGCGACCTGGTCCGAGGACTTGGCGCTGGAACTCCGACGGCACGGCTTCCTTGAGGAGACTCACTGGACCGTCGCGTACAGTCCCGTGCCCGACGAGGTCGCGCCGCAGGGCATCGGCGGAGTGCTCGCGACCGTGCACGAGATCACAGCACAGATCGTTTCCGATCGGCGAGGGGGACTACTGCGCGATCTGGGAGCACACGCGGCCGAAGCAACATCTGCGGAAGAAGCGTGCACCAACGCGATGCGGGTCTTCGAAGCTCACCCCCATGATGTGCCCTTCAGCCTCGTTTACCTCATCGATCAAACTGGGAAGTCCGCACGGCTTGCTGCATCGACGGGGGTTGAGGTCGGAGGACTGGTCTGTCCGCAGCTGATCGACTTGACGGAGGACGCTCCAGCGTTTTGGCCGATCGCAACACTGTTGCGTACGGAAAGCCCCCAGCTCGTTGAATGCGCGGTAGAGGAGGTTTCTGGCTTTTCACGAGCACGAGCCGACGCGCCGCTCCGCGCGTTGATGGTGCTCATCGAATCGAATTTGCTGCATCAGCCGGCGGGTGTACTCGTCCTGGGGCTCAACCCCCTGCTCGCCCTCGATGCGGGACACCGCGGCTTCGTCGACCTGACCAGCACGCAATTGGCCAAGGCCATCGCCCATGCGCGGGCCTACCAGGCTGAACGCGAGCGCGCTGAAGCTCTCGCAGAGCTCGACCGCGCCAAGACTACGTTTTTCTCCAACGTGAGTCATGAACTCCGCACACCGCTCACCCTCATCTTGGGCATGACGCAGGCAGCGCTGGACAGCCCAGACCAACCCCTATCGAGCAGCGACCTTGCCGTCGTGCATCGCAATGGATTCCGCCTACTCAGGCTGGTCAACACTCTTTTGGATTTCTCACGCATTGAGGGTGGACGCATCGACGCCCGCTACACGCCCACCGATCTGCCGCGCCTCACGCTCGACCTCGCCGGTACGTTTCGTTCCGCCATCGAAAGTGCGGGGCTCAGCTTTGAAGTCAACTGCCCACTGTTCGACGAGCCCGTCTACGTCGACAGTGACATATGGGAGAAGATCGTCCTCAATCTGCTCTCCAACGCCTTCAAATTCACGCTACACGGCGCCATACGGGTCAACCTGCAGCTACTCGACGACTCGGTCGAGTTGCAAGTCCAAGACACAGGCATCGGGATCGCCGAAGACGAACTCCCCAAAATATTCCAGCGTTTTCACCGTGTCCGCGAGACACGCGCCCGTTCACACGAGGGGACAGGCATTGGTCTTTCACTCGTCAACGAACTCGTCAAACAACACGGGGGCTCTCTCTGCGCCAAGAGCGAGCGCGGGGTGGGCAGTGTTTTTTGTGTGCGCGTTCCCCGTGGCCACGCACACCTGCCCGCCGAGCGCATGGTGAACCGCGACGGGCCGCCTTCAATCGCGCGAGGTGCGCGAGCCTACGTGGAAGAGGCGCTGCGATGGTTGCCTGATGAATCGGAGGGCGGACACGGGACCGCGCCATCATTGCCTCTCAAGAACGCTGCGTCAGCTGCGCGCGTATTGGTGGCCGACGACAATGCGGATATGCGCGACTACTTCGAGAAGCTGCTTGGTCGGGCATGGAACGTGGAGACGGTCCGGGACGGCCAGGCTGCATTTGATCGCGCACGTCAGAGTCGTCCCGACGTCATATTGACCGACGTGATGATGCCGGGGCTCGACGGCCTGGAGTTGCTGGCAAAACTACGCTCCGACCCGGTCACGAAGGAGATTCCTGTCATTTTGGTGTCGGCACGTGCCGGGGAAGAGGCGCGGGTGGAGGGTCTGCAAGCTGGAGCCGACGACTACCTGGTCAAGCCGTTTTTTTCTCGAGAACTCGTCGCCAAGGTCGATTCGCAGGTTCGGTTGGCCCGTCTGCGACGAGAGACCACGGCGGCGGTGCGCGCCAGCGAGGCCAAGTATCGCGGCTTGTTCGACTCGCTTGATGCGGGCTTCTGCATCATCGACGTCTTGTTCGAGGGCCAGCGCGCCGTCGACTACCGCATCCTCGAGGCAAACGCTGCCTTCGAGAAGCAAACGGGACTCACGGACGGAATCGGACGGTTCGTGCGGACCATGCTCCCCGAGCTCGAGCAGCATTGGTTCGACATCTACGGCAAGGTAGCCGTCACCGGTGAACCAATTCGATTCCAGGACGAAGCCCGCGCCTTGGGGCGCTTTTTCGATGTCTATGCCTTCCGCGTGGGGACCGAGGAACTGCCGCTGGTTGCGGTCTTGTTCCACGACATCACGGAGCAGAAGCGTGCGGCTGAGGCTCTTCGCCACAGCGATGAACTGAAAGCCTTCTTGTTGCAACTCAGCGATGGCCTGCGACCCCTTTCAGATCCAGTCGAAGTCCAGGCGACGGTGACCCGCATCGCCCAAGCCTATTTCAAGGCAGACCGCTGCTTTTATTGTGAAGTCAACGACAACCGCGTGCTCATTCGTAGGGATGCGGCGCGCGAGGGACTCCCTTCAGTGGCGGGTAACTACTTGCTCGACCAGATGCCCATCTTCCGAGCCGTCGTCGAAACTGGTCGACAACTCGTGGTGAACGATACCCAAGCGAGCGGTGCGCTGGACGACAGCCTGCGACAACTGTGCGACGAGTTTCAGATCTTGTCGTTTCTGGATATCCCCGTCCTCAAGGAGGACACGTTGGTTGGCATATTCTGCCTGACTCAGTGCGTTCCGCGCCTTTGGACCGAATCCGAAGTGCGGCTCGCCATCGAGACGGCAGAACGCGCCTGGGCTGCTGTGGAGCTAGCCCGTGCTGAAACTGCGCTGCGTGAGAGCGAGAATCGCTTGCGCGAATCGGATCGCCGCAAGGACGAATTTTTGGCCATGCTCGGCCATGAGTTGCGCAATCCGTTGGCGGTGATCAGCAACACCGCTCAACTGCTGCGGCTCACCTCATCCGATGATGGGCGATTGTCGCGGGCTCACGAGGTGCTGGAACGCCAGACTCGACACATGGGCCGTCTCATCGACGGTCTGCTTGACCTCGCCCGAATTGCCAGAGGCAAGGTGAGCTTGGACCGAGGAACCATCGATGCACGTCAAGTGGCAGAGGGAGTTCTTCACGATCGACGGGCTGAGGCGGAGACGCGCAACCTGACCTTGACCCTGCATGCGCCAGGCGAGGCCCTGTGGATTTATGCAGATCCGGTAAGGATGGCTCAAGTGGTCGACAATCTCGTCGGCAACGCCATCAAGTTCACGGAGCCCCGTGGCCGCGTGGAGGTCATGCTTCGTGCTGAAGAAGAGTGGGCCGTGGTCGTTGTGCGGGACACGGGCATTGGCATGCAACCGGAAGCGATCGAGGCCATGTTCGAGCCGTTTCAGCAAGGGAGCCAGGAACTGGCTCGTAGCGCGGGAGGGCTAGGTCTGGGACTGGCGTTGGCCAGAGGCATCGTGGAGCTCCATGACGGCACCATTGTCGCTCGCAGCGCTGGGCTAGGGAGCGGTTGTGAAGTCGAGGTGCGCTTGCCGCTCTCACGGCGCGCTGTAGCTGCGGGGTCTGACGCCGCGCGGTCCTCGGTACCGGCGAGTCGCATCCTTCTGGTGGAAGACAACGCGGACGCAGCCGAGTCACTCTCCGAGCTGTTGCGCCTCATGGGTCATAGCGTCGAGGTCGTCGACAATGGCCCCTTGGCATTGGAGCAGCTCGCGCGCGACGAACACGCAAACATCGTGCTGTGCGATATTGGGTTGCCCGGCATGAGCGGCTATGACCTGGCGCGCGCGATTCGCCGTGAGTCGACGCTAGCAACGACACGCTTGATTGCCTTGACTGGCTACGGTCAACCCGACGACCGTAAGAAAAGCCGTGAAGCCGGGTTCGATGCTCACCTCGTCAAGCCCGTGGACCTTCAGAAGCTGAGCGAGACGCTGCGCGAACTCTGAGGGAGTCGAGTCGCTGCGTGATGCAGTCCAAGCGACCCACTCGTCGCACAACTGTTACCGCATTGATCCGACTTGGCGGCCGAGTGCTCGCTAGGGTCCAGCGCGCAATCGAGAGAAACCCATGAAGATCGATCGCCGTCGTTTCGCCGTCTCCGCCGCTTCCGCCACCTTGGCTCAACTGCTGCTCAGTGCCTGTTCAGATCACTCGAGTTCCGGTGACGGCGGTGAAGGAGGTGTCGGTGGAAGCGGCACCGGCAGGGGCGGTTACGGCCCCTTGATCAAGAAGGAAGGCGCTCTGACGAGGAACTGGGTCAAGTGTGGCGCTACACGCCCACATCCCGAGAAGGCGGCGAGCTCACGCTGATTTTCACCGAACCACTCGATCTGGTCAAGACCTTCCCCGAGGACTTCGCGGAAGATTGTGGCGCAGAGCCGCTGCCCGGTGAGGGCGAAGTATTTGGGGCCAGTGAGTTCGCCGGCGCCACGTTTAGCCCGGACGGCCAATGGCTCTTCGTCAACATTCAATATCCGGGGATCACCATCGCCATCACCGGCCCCTGGGAGCAAGGAGCGGTCGGGGCGTAGGCTAGTCCACCGGCGCTTCGGAGGGCGGCGACGCGTAGAGAAACACGGTGGTGGAGACGCGTCCGTCCTGCTGTTCTTCGCGCGTGGGAACCAGGAAGCCCATCCCGCGTGCAAAGGCCGTCTCGGGATTGAGCAGCATGCGATTGAGGACATCGCGATCGTAGTCCATGTTGTCGAAGGTCAATTGGACGCGGCACGTGTTGGCGCGGCACTCAGAACTTTCGAACGTTACGCCCTTCAAATCGGGCGCAGAAAAAGCATCACGGATGGACCGGTCCCTTGCCATCGCCTCACGGGTCGGAGGTTGGTCCTTGTCAAACATCCGTTCGACACGAAACGCAAACTCGTCAGCGGTCATGGAGTCGCCCTCATCGTCCACGGGCAGCTGGGCCGGCTGAGGTTGAGACGATGCATCCGGTTTGAGCGCCGCCACCGAAACCGACAGCCGCTTCCTTACGTCCAGCGCGGGCGTCTCTTCGACCTGCTCAAGACGTTGGGCTGCGCTTGTCGGTCGGTGATGGGAACGGGACAGAACGGTCCCAGCAACGAAAATGCAACTCAGGGTGGCCGCGATGCCGCCAATCCAAATGTAGACGTTCTTCATGATGCTGGCAGGTCAGGACCGTTCTTCCGTTCGACGATGCAAGACGGCTAGTTCCAGAACTTCATCGAGAACAGACATGCGGAACCGCGGAGCTGGTTGTCCAAGTCCTTGACGAGAGTGGTCTGAGCGAAGAGGGAACCATTGGAGGGAACGGAGATGGAGTTGAGCGCCGTATTCGTGGTGGCGGAGCCGGCAGCGAACACGGTCCCGTTCGCATTGAAGCTCACCAGGCGTGTTTCCACTTTGGAGCCGTTACCTCCTGACCAGGTGCGATTTTGCTCCGCGTCATAGGTCGTGTTGGTGGACGTAATGGGCACATCAGTGATCCAGTAAATGCTTGTGAAGAGGGCCTTCGCGCACACGCGAGTATCCAACAGCTCGAAGCGATTGTCGTCGTACACTTCCTGCACCGTTTGTTCACCATTCCACGGTCGCCCACTCGCCGCTTGAACGTACCAGGTCGTCGCGCTTGCGACGGATGTGACAATCACCACGGCCATGCCCGCCACTGCCGCTATGGCTTTGCTCAGTTTTCTCATTGTACAGCGCTCCCCATTGATATTCCCCTTCCGGCATCATTGTACGGCTGGGTTGACTCGTTGTCGCCGGTAGCGCCTGCGGTCCATGGATTTTCCTTGGACCTGGGGACGACTGGGGGGCGTCAACCCGCCGACGCACGGTACGCTGCGAAGGTCCCAGGGGCCTCCTCAAACAAACAAAACCCCGTCGCGGCCACTTCACGTCCAAGCCGAGTGTCGCCTTGATCGATGCGCACCACAGAGACGACCAATTGAACCGCCTTTTGGAGCGCTCGGGCCAGGTTCAACTCTTCGACAGGCGACAAGCCGGTCTGGGCAACGATCCCCACGTCGACATCGCTCGTCGAATGCACTCGCTCTTTGGTCTGTGAATCGAACAAGACCGCCAATCGCACGCAGCCACTCCGCTCGAGCACCCGAGAAAGCTTTTGTACCCGTTTTTCCTGCGCCATTTTTTGCTCCATCTTGTCCCTTATCACGCTACGCGCGCATTGACGAGGAGCGCGCTCCACACGTGACAGAAACCAGACAAGGCTCCCCATACAGCCCACCTTGAGTGGGCAACCTTCGCTCTTCGACGCAGCGGGCCACGGGCCGAGGCTCCACCGACAGAGCGCTTGATCGACAGAATGTTAGTCCTTTGCGACGGGGAGCATGGCGATCTCATCACACAGCGAGCATTCAATGCGCTGTCCGAGCTTGGCTTGACGACCCTGTTCCGTAGTCACCCAGTCACGTACGAGCCACGGAGGATTGTGGCGCATGTGCTGCCCGTGGCCGCAAGCGAGTTCGGCGACCCAGTCCCCCGCCTCGTCTTGGTGAAACCCAGCGATGGTCGTCTCCATGCGCGCGGTTTAGGCCGAAGCAGCTGGGACGACTAGGGCCACTCCGCTGCGGCCCAGTTTGTCCTCGCCTACCCAACACCGCGGCTACCCCGAGGCGGATCCAAAAGCGAGCGCGGAGCAGGGCTACCTGCCCGAACCGTGGCTCATCAAGCAGATTGAAGCGGCGGGATTTAAACTGAAGGAGAAGTCCGAGATCAACGCCAACCCCAAGGATACCAAAGATTATCCAAAGGGCGTTTGGACGCTGCCGCCCAACTTTGCGCTGGGTGACCAGGACCGAGAGAAATACGCGGCCATCGGCGAGAGCGACCGCATGACGTTGCGCTTCGTCAAAGTGGTCGAGTCGTCCAAGATCGTCTGGTGACGTCGACCTTCGATTTCCAAGAGGCTTTCCCGATTTACGCGTATTGATTGTGCGTTCGCGGGGACCGGAAGCTGATAACATTGCGCCCATGCATGTCCGCTGGGGGATCGGGGTTGCGTGCCTGGTGTTGGCGGTCGCCTTAGGGTGCGGGCGGAGCGCTCCAGACTGGCCCACGCCGACGGGTGGCTCGTCAAGCGAGGGTGCCGGAGGCGAGGTCGTCATCGGCGGCGGAGGCGGCAACGCTTCGGGCGGAGCTGATCAAACTGGCGGCGCGGCGTGCATTCCACCCAACGACATTTCCATCACGGAGCTGTTCGACGACCCTGAGCTGAGGCACGCATCCCCGCCAGCTGAACTGCCTGTGTACGTCTTCAGTCAGTCGGGACCGGCCAGCATCGACCCACAGCTGTTCGAGGTGGGACCCGCGCTCAGCCTACGCACCACTGGCCAGTGGGGGACCGACGGGACGCAGGCTGAAGACTACGATGTGGAGTCGATCCAAGACCTCCAGGCGCTGGGCTCCAGGGTCATTTTGGGGCTGACTGCGTCGGTAGTGTTCGAGTCGCAATTCCAGAGCACGGAGGAGTTCTTGGACGTGGTTTCGCGCGACGCCGCCAATCAGCCAGTGCTGCATGAAGAGATCGTCCCTGACGCCTACCGCGGTAATCTCGCGCACCCCAAGTTCCGCGATCTCATCGTGCAGAATGCCAAGGTCCTCGTCGACATTGGGGCGGACGGCATTTTCTTTGACGAAGCGAACGCTGGCTACTCGGGCTCCGAGTTCGACGGCAATGAAGGCTTCGACGACTACCATCAGGCTGATTTCAGAGCCTATCTCTGCTCCAAGCATCCCGAGTGGACGCCGGCTGGCTTCATGACGATGTTCAACACCTCCGCCGACAACACGCTGGACTGCGCGGCGCCCAACTGCGTAGGCAACGGCTTCAGCCTACGGCGCTACTTGGCAGACGCCGGTCTCAACTTGAGCGACGCGTGGGACACGTCGCTGTTTTTGGAGTGGGGCACGACCATGGGCAATCGCGTCGCAACAGCACCCGCTTCCTTCCTCCAAACATCCGAGATCGCCTACTGGGCAGACATCGTGCGCAGGGTGCGCAAATACGCCCGCGACACCTATCAACGGGAGCTCTTGATCACCTCCAACGGTCTGTTCCCTTTCGTAGATTTTCAAAGCATCGGGCTGTATCCGTACAATGCGGACGCGCCCAGTGGCTCGGTCGCTGACTACGTCCACTACGTTCCCACCACGTCCGACGGGCATCTGGATCTCAGTGTCTCGCTCGTGGACACTTTCGAGCGACTCCGTGACCATTCGCGTGCGCTCGCCGGGGACGTCCCTCTCGCACTGTTCATCGACTGGCCCACGGACATGATGGACGCGTATTATGCGTTCTCGGAACAAGAGAAGCGGGATTACTTTCGCATCTATGGGGCCGAGGCCTACGCTGCTGGGCTTCGCTTTGCTTGGCACCTCAAGACGAGCATGCCCGATGACCCCACAGCCACGGACAGCAACATGCTGGACTGGTTTACGGCCGAGGCGGATTTCTACCGGCAGCACGCGGACATCTATATCGAGGCAGAGCCGTCTCCCATCACGGCGTCCACTCCCGCTGCGAACATTCTCATCAAGACCACGATCCTGGCCGACGGCAGCTGCGCCGTGCACCTGATCAACCACGCGTATGACCGTGGGTTCATCGAACAAACGGACTTCACCGTAACGGTAGAAACGGCCTTCACTGAGTTCACGGGCACGATGTTTTCTCCCGACGGAGCAGAAGAAGTGGAGGTCTTGCTGGGCGCTAGTGCGGAGCGCGCAACCTTCGAGGTGCAGTCGCTCAAGTCGTACGCGGTGGTCGTGCTGCGTTGATGGGGCCGCCGTCCACCCTACCCTCCCGAACCACGATTTGTGGGCTCTTGGTGTGGCCATTGTGATGCGTACAAAGTAGGTCTAGTAGTCAATAGCCCTACTTTTAGGGTCCGCCCGCTCACCCCATCGCTCGACTAACGAGGGAGTCCAGTCGCCCCATGTCCAAGGACAATCCGCGCTATCAAAGGCTCCGCTGCCTCGGTTCCGGGGGGATGGGTGTCGTTTACGAGGTCGAAGATCGCGACACCGGGGAACGCATCGCGCTCAAGACATTGCACCCACACAAGACGAGCCGTCAGGTGCTCGACTTGAAACACGAGTTCCGCTTTCTGGCGAACATTTCTCATCCTCACCTCATCAACATGCACGAGCTGCACGTTGAAGGTGACGACGTGTTCTTCACGATGGACCTCGTGGATGGCGTAGATTTCATGAGCTACGTCTGGGGGACGAACGCAACCAGCGAGGACGAAGAAACGCCTGATATCCGCATCCCTGTTTGGGACACCGCGATGGAGGGACGACTGCGGCATGCACTGCATCAGCTGGTCGACGGCGTGATTGGCATCCACTCCTATGGACTTTTGCATCGCGATCTCAAACCCAGCAACATCTTGGTCACGCGCGCCGAGAAGGTCATCATCCTCGATTTTGGTATCGCTTACGACGATGCGGAACACAATGTGCCGGGTTGGACCTTGGGGACCCCCCTCTATTCGTCTCCTGAACAGGCTGCGGGCACTGGGTCCACACGCGCCAGTGATTGGTATGCAGTGGGCGCGATCCTTTTTCAGGCACTCTTCGGTTTTGGCCCGTTCTGTGAAGATGCAAGCCCCACCTCGAGCATCCTCGTCCGCAAGCAGCGCGAAGAAGTCGCTCTACCTGCCAGGGCAAACACGCGCCCCGCGGATCTGTGTGCGCTGGCCATGGCCTTGCTTGCTCGCCGTCAGAGCTTGCGGCCCGATCCCTCGGAGATTTTGGCGCGACTCGGTGTGCGCATCACTCCGATGCCATCGACACCGCCCCCCGTCAGCCTCTACTTCTTCGTCAATCGCACCAAGGAGCAGGCACTGCTGCGCTCTTGTCTCGAAAAGAGCCGACACTCGCCCGTCGTGATCGAGATGACCGGTAATGCGGGGATCGGCAAGTCTGCGTTGTGCGACCTCTTTACAGAGCAAGCTATCCGCGAGACCTCCGCGGTGGTGCTACGCGCACGTTGCCACGAGCGTGAGGCCATTTCTTACAACGCCTTCGATGGCATCATGGATGACCTGCGGACGCATATCGAAACGCAGAACATGAATGAGGTGGGCTTACTCTTGCCGCTCGACTGGGACTTGCTCGTAGACATCTTTCCTAGCCTCGGTTTTGGTGAGTATCAGGCCACAGGGGTCGACGTGGAGACCGACGCACCTGCCTACCGATTGCTCGCGTTTCGTGCCTTCCGCGACGTGCTCTACAACATTTCCCAAAAGCGACCGGTGGTGCTCATCATCGACGACGCGCAGTGGGCAGATCGTGACAGTGCCGCTATCTTGAGCGAAGTACTGTCCAAGTCGTTTGGACTACTTCTCCTGGTGGTTCGTCGGCCTGTCGAAGACCCGGGTCCGATGCTGCATCTGGTCAGCAAGCTTTCCCAAGAACGGCCCTTCGTCGAGTACCATCACCTCGACATCCAGCTCTTGTCGGACAGCGACTGTCACCAACTGGCAGCCTCGCTGTTACCAGAGGGCTACCCGGAAGACTTCGCACGCCGCGTCGCGAGCGAGGCGAGCGGCAGTCCATTTTTGGTCTGCCAAATGGCACAGCACCTCACCGATCTGGCGATCTCGGGAAAACCACTGACGGCGGCCATTTCCGTGCAATCCGTAGTCAAGGCGCGCATCCGCTTTTTGCCACGCAATCTGCGTCGAGTTCTTGAACTCTTGTGCATTGCGGGACGTCCGCTGGGTCCTGCGGTGTTGCAATCGTTGTTCCCGGACAGCCACGTGGAAGCGGGCCTCCACAAGTTGTGTAGGCTCCATTTGATTCAGCTCACTCCATCAGTTGGGATCGATGCCCCGCACCAATGGGGAATCTATCACGATTGCATCCGCCAAGCTGTGTTTGAAGAGTTGGATGAACACCGGGCGACGCACCTCCACCTGGCGCTCGCTCGCTCACTCCAAGAAGCCCAAGATGAGGATTTCGAGTCCATCGCGCACCATTTTCAGGAGGGTGGTGTGAACGAATCTGTGCCCTCGCTCTTGGTGGCTGCCGCTCGCAAGGCCGTCCGTGGATTGGCGTTCGAGCGCGCCCACGCTCTCTATGCGCGCGCCGTAGCGCTCGACCCAGAACCGAGTGACCAACTGCTGCTCGCCTGGGCAAATGCCCTCGTTTGTGCCTCCCAGGGAGAGCGTGCAGCCGCTGTCCTGTTGCGAGTCGCCAAGCAAACCCAGGCCGGTAACGCCGTCGAGCTCAAGCGTCAGGCAGTGGAGCAGTTACTCATCAACGGTCACTTCGATGAAGGGGCGCAACTGCTCACTGATGTACTGACCGCGGCAGGGGGACCACGCCCCAGCTCGAGTTGGAAAGCTTGGCTGGGCGCTGTGCAGCTGCGCATGAAGCTCCAGTCCAAGCCTTTGCGTGTTGCCCCCAAAGGTCCAGTGTCTCCCGTCGCGCTGATGCGGATCGATACGTTTCGCGCGGTGTCGTGGTCGTTCAGCCTGATCGATGCGGGGCGCGCGGTGTACTTCGACACCCTGTGCATGCTCGAGGCGCTCGAGGTCGGGGACACGGATCGCTTGATTCGCGCCCTGTGGGCACATTCCATGTACATCGCCGTGGCGGGAGTAGCTGCCCGTCCGCGCGCGGAGGCACTGCTGAATTTCGCGCGGACCATCGCTCAGGACCATGGAGGAGCACTGGAGCAGGTGGGCAATGAAATCGCCGTGCGCATCCACCATATGCTCTATGGAGAATTTGAGCCCTGCGTGTCCAATTACAAACAGCTCATCGCTGAATTTGGCTCCCTGGCACCGCGAGAGACCTGGATCCGGCATTTTGCGCAAAGTGTTCACGCGCGGGCCTTGGCCGAGCTGGGGGAATGGAAAGAGCACGCACACATGCTCGACGTGCTCATTCCGGCCGCCGAGCAACGAGGCGATCGCTACCAAGCCAACGTGCTCCGTGGGTTTTACGGGTACTATCGTTGGCTGCGCCTCGATCAAACCGACGAAGCAAAAAAGGAACTCGCCTTAGCGAGAGACCTCTGGCCACACAAAGCGTTCAACGCCCAAACACTGGCGGCAGAGCAAGGGCTCGTCCAGGTGTACGCGTATGAGGAAGACTTCGAGCGCGCGCTGGACCTGGCGCTCCGGCTTCGCCGACAAATGGGACGAAGTTCCCTCAGGTTTCAGGAGATCACCTCCGTCTCTCTGGATTACATCATCGGCTGCTGCGCCATCGCCCTGGCTCGCGCCTCCGAGGCTCGCCGCAGCAACGGGCTGTTGATCGCGCGCCAAGTGCTCAAGCGCATGAAAAAGGTACCGACCGATTACGCCCGTTGCAGCTGCGCGCTCGTGGAAGCCGGCCTGCTGCACCTCAAGGGTCAGAGCAAGGGCGCTGAACAGGCGCTCCTCAGCGCGGCGCAACTGGGAGCAAAGAGTGGGCGGGCCTTCCAAGCGAGTTCGGCACGCTACGCGCTGGCGCGCCTCCGCGGGCAGAATCAGGCCAGCGCTGAGTCCGCAGAGTTGGGCAATTTGCGCGACCAGGGCGTCGTCGCCCCGGCGCGCGTGGCGCAGCTCTTTTGCCCTGGTTTTTCATGAGCAGGAGGGCTCGCCGGTTTGACTACTGAGGATGTAGTCAAAGGCCAGGTGAGTGGTCCAGGGTAGACTCCACGCAACAGCGAGTTCGCGGGGGCGGGCCAACCACGGTTCTTCCCGGCTCGAGATGACGGAGGTCATCTTTGCCAAGCGTGACACAAAGGCTGAACGTACCGCGCGTTCAGCCTCGTATTCAAAGAGCGCACGGCTGAGCGCGTGATGGTCCGAGCCGGCGTGCTTGAGGCGGTCAGCCAGGCAGACCGCGCTTTCGATCGCTTGGCAAGCGCCTTGGCCCAGATCGGGAGTGGCGGGGTGGATGGAATCCCCCACCAGGACCACATTGTCTTTGAACCAGCCGCGCGTGGGAGGACGATCGAAGAGTTCGGTCTTGGCGATGGTCGTCGCATCTGTGGCCTCAATGATCTCCAAGATGGGCTCGTGGGCGTCCTCGAAAGCCTCAGCAAGCCCGAGCGTTTCGTCGAGCTGCCGGGAGAGGATGCCGTACCAACCGATCAACCCACCGTGCAAAGCCACCGCCCAAAACCGTCTTCCAACGCCCAGTGTCGCCATGGCAATGCCGGGCGGCAAGAGGTCATGTTGCAAGCGCGCGAGCCCCACGCGCGCTATTTGCTCCGCGCTGCGCGGCGGACCGTCACCCAAGAGTGCCGCACGAACCATGGAACGGATCCCGTCCGCACCGACCAAGAGCGTGCCCGTGACCGATCCACCTTGACGCTGGAACAACTCCACGTGACCTGGGCTTGCGCACTCCCAGCGCTCCACGTCGAAATCCAGGTGGAGACTCCCCGGCTCAATCGCCGCGACCAGCACCCCGAGCAAATCTTGGCGTGGCACGATGATGGAGGGGGCGCCATGGCGACGGCTCATGTCGCCCACGGGAATGGTGTACAGTGTCTCGCCCTGCCAAGTGCGGACTTCGTTGTGCTCCAAGTACGTGCCGATATCGCGCAGCCCCTGCCCGAGGCCCAGTCCGTCCAATGCCCGGACGGCGTTGGTCCAAAGCCACAGGGGCCCACCACTGAGACGTGCTTGGCTCGCGCGCTCGTAGATCGCAGACGAGATCCCGGCACGTTTCAGGGCGATGTGTGTGACCAGGCCAGCTACTCCCGCGCCCACGATCAAGACGTGGGGCTCAGTCATGGTCCTCCATGACTACGCCGCGTTCGCAGTCGATGGTCTCCTGGTTGACGAACAGCTCAATGGTACCGATCCGTTCATTGGTCAGACGTGCCGTGCACGTGGCCTCGTGGGCGTAGCACACCAGGTTGAACGACAAATGGTACGGCACGAACCAATCTGTGGACGGTGAATGTTCCACGTCCAGACGCGACCACCCCTCGAGCGGACCTTGCTCGAACTTGAATTCAAGAGTGGCGCGCTCCGGGATCCCGATGTTGCGGCGGTAGTAGTAGCGGGACGGTTCGAAACGCCACTCACTGGCCGCGGCGTGCTCTCCGCTGCCCCAAGTCACGATCCCTGATTCCTTGAGGATACGTCCCGTCTTGCTGCTCCACATGAACAAGAACACCAGGAGCTTTCCCTCAAAACTGGCCGTATAGTAGTGCCACTTGAAGCCGGGAGGGCCCAGCCTGCGCCATTGGTCCAACGCGACAAGCGGCTGGAGCATGCTGTGCGCCATGAGCGGGAGCGTCGCGCTCAGGAGCAAGCACTGTTGCTCGAAATGAACCGACCCACCCACCACCTCCCACGGGCCCTCGGCGTTTTCTCCCAAACGCAGTGAACCCGACGGACGATAGAGCCGCAACTTGCTGGTTCCCCAAAACGGAAACGGCCCATCCGGATCGTAGTCGATCCATCCGCGTTTTCCGGGAATCGTCATCGACTGTCCGAACAAGAACAATTCGATGGAAAAGTTGTGGCGCCTCACGTGCAGAGAGCACAAGCCCTGCGTCCGAGCCTCTTCACTGTGTTCTGCGCTCACCCCCGCGGCGAGCAGCTCCTCGTCGAAACTGGGTGAGCTTGGATCGGCGCGCGCAAAGCGGACCCCGTCGGCTTCGAAACAATACGAGGCCCCGCCAAAAAAAGCACCCCGCGTCCCATACGAATAATGGGCCGTGCCCTCCAGATCGCGCAGTGTGATGGCAAAAACAGGGAGAGGATCGCACCCATACAATGCGGCGTTGAGCTGCACGTTGGCGATGAGCGAAACGCGTTTCCGAGCGCCCGTGGCCGAGCAGAGCTCGAGCACCCCACAGAGCCACCACCATTCAGTATTGGGAAACGGGATCTTGCGGTAGAGCAGGTGGAGGAGCGAACGATCGTCCGCCGGAAGGTCTCGCGCTGGGGGATAACGCGGGACAAGATCTTGGGCGCCGGGGCCCCGCCGGGGAAAGCTCATCTGTTCCTATCCGGCCGTTTCTTCTTCGGTGATCTGGCCCACGCCGCTGATGAAGGTCGAATTGCCCAATTCGCCTTCCTCGACGTCGCCCTCCGAGTAAGTTGTAGGGTCTTCCCCCAAGGGCGCTGGGTGAACGGGCGGCAGAGGAAGTGTGGAGGATATCTCCACCGAACGTCCACTGCGTGTGACAATGCTGATGCGCGGCTTGCGCTGCAGCCTCTCGCCCACGCGGTTGAGTTCACGGATCCGTTCTCCGTAGCCGAGGCCATCGTTGGAGAGATCAGGCCCCTTGGTATAGGGGTAGATGCGGACCGCGAGGTTGGACCGTGCGGTCTTGAGCGTCGCGGAAACGGCACCATGTTGCCCCCTATCTCGGCAAAGAACAGCGCGGTAGGCGGCTACAGCGTCGCGGATGGGGATCTTCGTGTCGCGGCTATCCTTGGGCATATGCTCTCTCCAATGATCGGGAAAATATTCGACAAACCGTGCGTGGACGGCAACAGAATTGACTCACCAGGGGATGCACTGAGGATAGTGCTCAGTGCACCAGTTTTTCACCTGGTCTTGGTAGCGGTTGATGATGTCAAAAAGGTCCGCACGACTCGTACTATCGCTGACGATGAGCTGCCTCACTAGGTCATCCGCCCCAACGATGTCGAAGATGTGGGGCAACCCTTCCTTGTACAAGCGTTCATCCACCTCTTTG
>Ga0315912_10002381_pt1 | contig 20217 bp, 18 predicted proteins | sample VfabasoilMG_FD_204469 | JGI IMG/M metagenome (GOLD analysis project Ga0315912, IMG submission 204469) | Garden soil microbial communities collected in Santa Monica, California, United States - V. faba soil | ecosystem: Environmental > Terrestrial > Soil > Garden | place: USA: California...
CAGCAGCATCACGTCGGGGTTCATCAGCAGGATGCGCGCCAGCGCCACGCGCATCTTCCACCCGCCTGAAAGCGCGCCCACGTCGCCGTCCATCATGTCCTGGCTGAAGCTCAGCCCGGCCAGAACCTCGCGCGCGCGGCTGTCCAGCGCGTAGCCGTCCAGCTCCTCGAACCGCGCCTGCACCTCGCCGAACCGCTCAATCAGCGCGTCCATCTCATCGGCCCGGTCCGGGTCGCACATTGCGGCCTCGAGTTCCTTCAACTCGGCGGCCACCGCGCTCACCGGCCCGGCGCCATCCATCACCTCGGCCACGGCGCTGCGGCCCGCCATCTCCCCCACATCCTGGCTGAAAAAGCCGATGCTGATGCCACGATCGACCAGCACCTGGCCCTCGTCCGGCTCCTCCTGCCCCGTGATCATGCGGAACAGCGTCGTCTTGCCGGCGCCATTGGGGCCCACAAGGCCGATCTTCTCGCCCCGCTGGAGCGCGGCCGATGCCTCAATGAAGAGGATCCGCTGGCCGTTCTGCTTGCTGATAGTGTCGAGGCGGATCATGGGCGATGGGGGCCGGGAACAGTTGCGCGCGGCTTATGCCCACACGCGACGCCGCTGGGTAGTGCGTGCGCGCCCGGTCTGAAATGCGAAGGGCCTGCCTGGGTGGCGGATCCACCCAGGTAGGCCCCTGATAGCGTCAGCTAGGCGCGGCTACGCCTTGACCAGCGAGCACCCACCCTCGTTCAACGGCCGGAACGCCTGGTCCGCCGAAATCGTGCGCACCGGGTTGTAGTAGTCCCACGGCATCTTGCTGTCGGCCGGTGCCTTCACCTGCTGCAGGTACACCGGGTGCACCTTGCGTCCGTCCACGCGCAGCACGCCCTTGCCGAAGATCAGGTCATCCGTCGGCTGGGACTTCATGTGCTCCATCACCGCTCGCCCGCTCGCCTTCGCCTTGTCCACGCCCAGCGCGGCGACGGATTTGGCGTAGTGCATGATGGCGGAGTAGTTGCCCGCCTGCAGCCCGTTCGGCTTGATGCCGCCCATGCGCGCGGCGTAGCGCTCGGCGAAGGCACGGGTGCCGTCGTTGAGGTTCCAGTAATACGCCTCGCAGGAATACAGCCCCTGCGCCGCCTGCAGGCCCAGCGGATGCACGTCCGTGATTTGCGTCGTCATGCCCACGATGCGCATCTTCTTGTTCAGCCCGAACTCGGCGGCCTGCTTCACGCAGTTCACGGTGTCGGACCCGCCATTGGCCAGCGCCAGCACCTTCGCGCCGGAAGCCTGCGCCTGGATCAGGAAGGCGGAGAAATCCGTCGTGCCCGGGAACGGCGTCACCGCCCTTCCCACTTCCTTGCCGCCGGCCTTCTGCACGGTGGCCGATGTATCGTTCGCCAGCGAATGGCCGAACGCATAGTCTGCGACGATGAAGAACCAGCTGTCCCCGCCATCCGCCACCAGTGCCTTCGCCGGTCCGGCGGAGGCGGACCAGGTATCGTACACCCAATGCGCGTGGTTCGGCCCGCAATTCTTGCCCGTCAGCAACGAACTCGCCGTGCCGGTGAACAGCGCCATCCTGTCCTTCTCGCGCACCAGGTCGGCGATAGCGAAGGCGGCGGCGGATTGCGGTACGTCCAGGATCACGTCCACACCCTTGCTGTCGATCCATTCCCGCGCCAGGGACAGCGCCACGTCCGTCTTCAGCTGGAAGTCGATATCGACAACCTCGATCTTCAGGCCGGAATGCGCCTTCATCGCGTCCTCGGCGGCGAGCTGCGCGCCCACCACGGAGCCCTTGCCGGTATTCGCGGCGTACGGCCCGTTCAGGTCGGTGAACACCGCAATGCGGATCACCTTCTCCTGTGCCCGTGCCCGCGGCGCGATCGCCAAGGGGGCAAGCGCCGCGCCGGCGCCCAGCAGGCCGCGGCGGGTCAGGGAAGCGGTCATCGCTCGTCTCCTCAATTCGTGGTTGGCCACGACGATACCGCGATCGCGCCCGCCCGCAACAGCCGCCATGCGTACGCAAGGTTTGCCCGTTGCCACGCACCTGCCCTATGCCGTACGGCTTCGCTTCCCCTCTTCGCTGCTTTGCCAGGGACCACCCATGCCGCTCAGCCCCCCCGCCGAACGACAGCTCGAACACCGTCGCGCCATTTCCATCGACGGCTACCTTCGCAAGGACGGCCTGTACGACATCGAGGCCGAGCTGAGCGACATCAAGACCTACAGCTTCCCCAGCCTGCACCGAAAGCACGTCGCGCCGGGCGAAAAGGTGCACCACATGTTCCTGCGCGTGACCATCACGCCGGACATGGAAATCGTCGCCTGTGAGGCGGCGATGGACCAGCACCCCTACAGCAGCTGCTTCCTGGCCGAACCGAACTTCGCCCGCCTCACCGGCCTGCGCATCGGCAAGGGCTTCCTCGCCGCCGCCGCAAGCCGCGTCGGCGGCAATCTCGGCTGCACGCATCTGCGGGAATTGCTGCGCCAGGTCGCCACCACGGCGTTCCAGACCGTGCACCCCACCCGCGTGCGCCTGGAGTTCGAGGCGGAGGGCAAGCCGCTACCTGAAGGAGACGGCTACGACGCCGCCATCACCAAGTATTTCGGTGGCGCCAACGCCGTGCTGAACAGCTGCATGGCGTATGCGGAGGACAGCCCCCTGGTGAAGCACCGCTGGCCGGACCGCTACACGGGCAAGGACTGAACCTCTATTCCCCCACGCCAGCGCGCCAGCGCCGAGACATCCATACGCGCATCGCCCGCAGGCGGGATCGCAGCCGCAGTCCCGCTTCCTCCCGGCGCCAGCGCAGCCGCGCGAACATTGCGCGGAATCGCTCCTTGATCGGTCCGAGATGCGCCTTGGCCCAGGCGAGCCAGGCGGTCGTCCAGTGGTGGAAGCGCGCGAACCAGGCCACGCCCATCAGCGTTTCCTGGCAGGTGGTGTAGATCCACACCAGCATCAGCTTGCACACCAGCTTGGCGGCAATCATCGTCACGGCCGCCGTCATGTGCCCCTGCGCCAGCAGGATGGTCACATAGAACCCTGCGACGTGGCTGAGCGCTTCCGGTACCACAAACAGCGGCAGCACCACCCAGGCCGGCAACGCCGCCAGCCGCGCCTGCGCCGCCAGCACCCAGGCATGCCGGCGCAACGCGCGCAACACCGCCAGCGCGCCGGCCCACAGCACGTCCTCCAGCAGGATCAGCAGCACGGCCACCGGCACCAGAAGCGTGTCCAGCAGCCAGCGCAGCACGGGATGGCGCGGGCGGTTCATGGCGAAATTGTAACCCGAAATGCCATCGCGTCGCCGCTCTCCCGCCCGGATTCCGCCGCGATATGGGGCCAGATTCCCCGTATCGCCAGAAGGAACCTTTCCCTGGCGCGGAGATAACGGAGATGACCAAGACCCCGCGTCGCCTGATCGCTTCCTGTGCCGCCCTGCTGCTGGCCGCCGGCCTGGGGGGCTGCGCTGTCTATGAGGACGGCTACGGCCCCGGCTACGCGGGCGGTGGCTATGGTGGCGGCTATGGCGGAGGTTATGCCGGTGGCTACTATGGCGGTTCCACGGCCTACTATGGCGGCGGCTATCGCGGTCGGTATTACAACAACGACCGCTACGACCATCGCCCCGCGCATTACCAGCATCGCGACAACAATGGTGGCGGCCGGCACGGCGGCGACAATCGCTGGGAAGGCCGCCGGGACAACGGGCGTGACCACAATCGCGACCACAGTCGCCAGGCCTACAACGGCAACTAGCGGCGCCAGCCACGGCGGGCTTTCCCCCGGCGCGGGTGGCCTGCTAGAGACGGGCGGCGATTCGCCCCCCGTCTCGCGAGGAGATAACCATGCGTCGCCTGCTCAGCGTCCGTCTGTTCACCACACTTGCCGCCACCGCCCTGCTGGCCCAGCCCGCCCTGGCCGCCGCCCCGCAGCGCTGCGCCAACGTGGCCGAGCAGACAACATTCGAACTCGCGGCCTTGAAGAGCGAGCTGATGGTCCTCGCCACCGGCTGCCAGCGCGGCAGCGAATACAATGCCTTCGTCAACCGCTACCGGCCGCAGCTCCTGGAAGTGGACAAGAACCTGAACGCCCATTTCAAGCGCACCCACGGCGCGCGCGGCCAGACGGAGACCGACCGCTTCGTCACCGACCTCGCCAACGCCCAGTCCACCGTGGCCAACACCATGGGCGGCGACTATTGCGCCCGCAACGGCATGATCTTCGCGGAAGTCATGGCGCTGTCCGGCCCGGCCGACCTGCCGGCCTATGCCGCCGGCAAGAACGTGCTGCCCGCCGGCCTCCAGACCTGCCCGCCCGCGGCCGCCGCCCGTCCGGCCGCAGCCGCCCGCACACAGACACGGCGCTGACGGCCCTTGGGCTGACCAGCCCAGCGCCGTCCAGCCCAGCGTCGGCCAGCCTGGCGCCGGTTACGCCGGGATATCCGCGTCCCCGCGCCCCAGGGCGCGCTGCATGTAGACCACATCCAGCCAGCGGCCGAACTTGATGCCGCTGGCGTGCAGCACGCCCGTGTGGCGAAAGCCCAGGGACGCATGCACGCCGATCGAGCCGACATTCTCGGAATCGCCGATTACCGCGATCATCTGGCGAAACCCGGCGGTGGTGGCGTGGTCGATCAGTTGCTGAACCAACATCTTGCCCACGCCCTGACCGCGCACGTCGTCGCGCACGTAGATGGAGTTCTCCACCGTGTAGCGATAGGCCGAACGGTCGCGGAATTGCGTGTAGTAGGCGTAGCCCAGCACCCCGGTCGCGTCGGTCGCCACCAGCCAGGCCCAGCCGTGGTCGGCCACCTTGGCGAACCGCTCCGCCATCTCCTCAACGGAAGGCGGCACTTCCTCGAACGTTCCGGTGCCGTGCAGCACGTGATGGGCATAGATCGCCTGGATCTCGGAAATGTCGGCTTCGGTGGCGGGGCGGATATCCATGGTCATCCTCTGGGTCGGGTCAGGCGGCCCCTCAGGCAGCCATGCCGACAATATCGGCCGCAATCCGCGCCGTGGCCAGCAGGGCGCGATCCTGCCCCGGCGCCGTCACAAGGGACAGGCCCACCGGCGCGCCCTCCACCGTCGCCACCGGCAGCGTCACCTCCGGCGCGCCGGAAAAGCCGGCGATCGCGCCAACCCCGATCGTCGCAGCCCGCACCGCGTCCTGCTGCAACAGCGGCGCATTTAACACCGGCGCGGGGCATGGGCTGGTGGGCTGCACCAGCAGTGCGCCACCGGCCAGCAGTGGGTGCACACGCCGGCGCATCACCTCCCGGAAGGCCCGCCCGGCGGCGGCCCGCGCCGGGTCCATCGCTTTGGCGGCGATGAAGCGTTCGGAAATCCCCGGCCCGAATTGCGGCCGCGTCGCCTCCACCCATTCGCCCAGGCTCACCCACGCCTCCTCGGCCTGCACGCAGCGGAAATGCTCGAACAGCGTGCCCAGGCCCTCCGGCACCAGGCTCACGCTCAGCGCCCGGCCGAAATGCGCCTCCAGCCGCGCCAGGGCCGGGCGCAGCGCTTCCGCCACCGCCGGCTGGGCGTTGATCCACGCCTCCTCCACCCGCAGCAACGGCCCGCCGCCCACGGCAATGCTCAGCCCGCCGCCATCCGGCAGCAGAACCGCGCCAATCCGTTCGAGCAGCCCGGCCGAGCGCGCGAACCAGCCCGGCGTATCCAGGCTCGGCGCCAATGGCCTTGCCCCTGCCAGGCTGATGGCGCCATGGCTCGGCCGCAGTCCGAACAGCCCGCAATAGCTCGCCGGAATGCGCACGGACCCGCCGGTGTCGGACCCGAGCGCGAAATCCACCAGCCCCGCCGCCACCGCCGCGGCGGACCCGCAGCTGGAGCCGCCCGGGAAGCGATCGGGCGCAGCCGGGTTCAGCGGCGTGCCCTGCCACACATTTTCCCCGGTCAGCCCATAGGCCAGCTCCACCGTCTTGGTCTTGCCCACCATCCGCGCCCCGGCCAGCAGCAGGGACTGCACGATGGGTGCGGTGGCGATCGCGGGCGGATGCGTCCGCGCCCAGTCCGGGTTGCCGTACCCGGTGGGCACCCCGGCGATGTCGAACAGGTCCTTCACCGCGAAATCCAGGCCGGACAGCGCCCCTTCCGCGAGCGGCGACAGCACCGCGCGCGGCCCGGGGACGAAGGCTCCGACCTTTTGTTCGTTCCACGTCATAAATCACCCCCGGCCATCTGCCTGGGCCGGCAACCTGCGGCGAATTCATGCCGAAGAAAAGGAAAATCAACTTCTCGTCATCGTTCTTGTAATGTTCTCATCCCTCTGATAGTCCTTCCGGCGCAACAGCGCCGCGCCCCTCGCCTTGTCCCCCGCGGCGGAACGGAGATGCCCACATGATCGGCTATGTCACTCTCGGCACCAATAATCTCACCCGCGCCGCCGCCTTCTACGATGCCATCGCCAAGGAGCTGGGCCTGGGCCGCGCCATGGAATCCGACACCTATGTCGCCTGGGGTGCCCCCGGCGGCGCAAGCCTGTTCGTCATCAAGCCCTTTGACGGCCAGCCCGCCACGGTCGGCAATGGCGTCATGGTCGCCCTGGGCGTGAAGGACCAGGCGACGGTTGACCGTATCCATGCCCTCGCCCTCTCCCTTGGCGGCAAGGACGAAGGCGCCCCTGGCTCACGCGGTGGTTCGTTCTATGCCGGATATTTCCGCGATCCGGATGGCAATAAACTCAATGCCTTCGTCTCCGGCTGATCGCGCTTCGCCCGAACCCGGAAGCCGCTTGGTCGGCGCGGCGCTAATTTGATATCAAGGCCGCCGCGCGCAGGATGGTGCCCGCCGTGTCGAGCAGGCGCGGGCGCCGGCGCCGTGCGGAGGAGTAGGTTTTGCAGGGTTCGAGCGGTCGCGACACCGATAAGACCGAAGCGCCGTCCAGCGTCAGCGATGCCGGGTCCGCGCAGGCCGACGAGGCCCGTGCGGAAGACCGGCCGGTCGACGATGCCGCGGGCGGTCTGCACCCCCGCATCCAGGCTGTCCTGGTGGCCGCCCGCTACTATGGCCATGAGCTGGACCCTACCGAGTTCCGCATGCCGAAGGGCGCCGTACCGCAGGCCGCCGACCTCACCGCCTGGGTGCAGGCCGCCGGCATGTGGGCGCGCGGCGTCCGGCTCAACTGGCGGCAGCTGCTGCGCCTGAAGGATACCGGCCCCGTCCTGCTGCTGTTCAAGGATGGCGGTGTCGGCCTCCTCGTCGGCGTGGAACCGGACCAGAACGTCGTCCTGCTGAAGGACCCGGGCCAGCCATCCTCGGAACCCGCGGTCCCGGTGGATGAACTGCGCCTCGCCCAGGTCTGGGCCGGGGAAACCGTGCTCCTGCGCGCGGAGCGCGGCGTGGCGGAAACCGATGCCCCGTTCAGCTTCGGCTGGGTCGTCGCGCTGGTGATGAAGGAACGCCGGTCGATGCGCGATATCGGCCTTGCCTCCCTCACCCTCAGTTTCCTCACCATCTTCCCGCCGCTGCTCATCATGTCGGTGGTGGACCGCGTGCTGAGCCATCGATCCATGTCCACGCTGGTCCTGCTCACCGCGATCCTCGTCGTCTGCTCGGTATTCGAGATCATGCTGACCTACGCGCGACGCATGATCGTGCTCATCGTCGGCATAAGGCTGGACGCGCAGATCAACCTGCACATCTTCAACCGCCTGCTGCGCCTGCCGCTGGAGTATTTCGAACGCGCCCGATCCGGCGAGACCATGCATCGCATCCACCAGGTGCATAAGGTGCGCGACTTCGTCACCGGCAAGCTGCTGTCCACCTTCCTGGACATGATGACGCTGCTGGTGCTGCTGCCCTTCCTGTTCTGGCTCAACACCGCGCTTGCCTGGATGGTGGTCGCCTGCGCCGGTCTCATCGGCCTCGTCATCCTCGCCTATCTGCGCCCGCTGCGGGTGCTGTTCGGTCACGTCGTCCGCGCGGAAACTAACAAGGCCGCCATCCTGTCGGAAACCGTGTACGGCATCCGCACAGTGAAATCCCTGGCGCTGGAACCCGCCCGCCGCACGCTGTGGGATGCCCAGGTCGCCGCCTCCGGCCAGGCACGGCTTGCCTTCGGCAAGCTCGGCAACTGGCCGCAGCTCGTCGCCGCCCCGATCGAGCGGTTCATGACTGTCGGCATCGTGGTCGTCGGCGCCTACATGGCGCTGGTGGACAATTCCGGCTACCAGGTCGGCGCCCTGTTCGCCTTCATGATGCTCTCCTCGCGCGTCGCCCAGCCCCTGGTCGGGCTCGCGCGGCTGATCGAGGACTACGAGGAGGTCGGCGCCGCCATCGGCGAAGCCGCCGGGGTGCTTAACCGCCCGCTGGAGACTAATGCCGCGTCCGGCGGCGTGCGCCCGCGCCTGTCCGGTGCCATCACGTTCGAGGACGTGACCTTCACCTACCCCAACACCCGCGCGCCGGCGCTGGAAAAACTGTCCTTCGACCTGAAGGCCGGTTCCATGCTCGGCATCGTTGGCCGGTCGGGCTCCGGCAAGTCCACCGTCACGCGCCTCCTGCAAGGCATCAACCGCGAATACAACGGCTCGGTGAAGATCGACGGCAGCGACCTGCGGGAAATCAACCTCCGCCATCTGCGCCAGAGCTTCGGGGTGGTGCTGCAGGACAATTTCCTGTTCCGCGGCTCCATCCGCGAAAATATCATCGCCGACCGCCCTGGACTGACGATCGAGGACGTGGTGCGTGCCGCCCGCCTGGCCGGCGCGGAGGAATTCATCGAGCGCATGCCACAAGGCTATGAGACGCTGATCGAGGAAGGCTCGCCCAATCTTTCCGGCGGCCAGCGCCAGCGCCTCGCCATCGCCCGCGCCCTCATCACCGACCCGCGCATTCTGATCCTGGACGAAGCCACCAGCGCGTTGGACCCGGAAAGCGAGGCGCTGGTGAACGCCAACCTGCAACGCATCGCCAGCGGGCGCACCATGATCATCGTCTCGCACCGGCTGTCGTCGTTGACGGAATGCGACCAGATCCTGGTGCTGGAACGCGGCCAGATGGTGGACATGGCGCCGCACCGTACCCTGCTGGAACGCTGCGCCCTGTATCGCCTGCTCTGGGCGCAGCAGACGCGCTACATGGATTCGCCCGGTGGCCGCCCGGCGGCGCTGATGCCGGCCGCGGCGCAGGGGAACTAGCCCATGGCCACCGCCCCCACCGCGAACGCTCCGCCGCCGGGCCGCGCGCTCAGCCGCCGCAACGAAAACGCGACGCTGCCCGCCATCCTTGAATTCCAGTCCCCCTCGGCGGCCGTCATCTCCACCGCCGTGCCGCGCTCGGCACGCGGCGTCATCTGGATCATCAGCGCCATGTTCGCGGCGATCGCCGTCACCATGGGCGTCATACCCATCGATCGCGTCGTCACCGCCCAGGGCAAGGTCGTCTCCGAAGCACCCACCCTGGTGGTGCAGCCGCTGGAAACTGCCATCGTCCGCGCCATCAACGTGCGTGAAGGCCAGCAGGTGAAGGCCGGCGACGTCCTCGCCCAGCTCGACCCCACCTTCGCCGCCGCCGACCTCGGCGCACTTGCCGCCCAGGTCGCCAGCCTGCAGGCGGAAGTCAGCCGCATGCAGGCGGAACTGGAAGGCCGCCAGTTCCTCTACACCGGCCTCGATCCCGCCCTGTCCCTGCAAGCCGCCATCTTCGCCCAGCGCAAGTCGGAACGTGATTTCCGCCTGGAAAACTACCGCCAGAAGATCGGCAGCCTGGAGTCCACCGTCACCCGTGCGCTGGCCGACGCGGAAGCCTACCGCCAGCGCCGCGCCGTCGCCGAACGGGTGGAAGGCATGCGCCGCGAACTGGAACGCATGCAGGTCGGCTCCCGCCTCAACTCCCTCGCCGCCACGGACAACCGGCTGGAAATGGAACGCGGCCTGTCCAGCGCCGTGAACACCGCGGAAACAGCCAAGCGCGACCTCTCCGCGATGATGGCGGAGCGCGATGCGTATGAGCAGAACTGGCGCTCCGAAACCGCCCAGCGCCTGGCCGAGCAGACCCGCAAGCTGTCGGACGCACGGGAATCGCTGAACAAGGCGCAGCTCCGCCGCCAGCTCGTCGAACTGCGGGCGGAAACGGACGGGACCATCCTCACCGTCGCCCGCGTGTCCGTCGGCTCGGTGATGCAGTCGGGCGAATCCTTCATTACCATGGTGCCCGCCGCCGCGCCGCTGGAGGTGGAGGCCAATATCGCCGGCCGCGACAACGGCTTCGTCCACCCGGACGACACCGTGGCGATCAAGTTCGATACCTTCCCGTTCACCCAGTACGGCCTTGCCTATGGCCGTGTCCGCGTCATCAGCGCCGACAGCTTCACGGCGGCCGATGAACAGCGCAGCCGCAGCGGGGCCGTGCCGCTCAATCCCGGTAATCCGGAACCGTTCTTCCGCGCGCGCATCACCATCGACAAGCTCGAACTGCACGGCGTCCCAACAGGGTTCCGCCTTGCCCCCGGCATGCCGATCACGGCGGATATCAAGGTCGGCAAGCGCACGATGATGGACTACCTGCTCGGCCGCGTGCTGCCGGTGGCCGCCGAAGGCATGCGCGAGCCGTGATCACGATGGGCAGCTAGACGTGGCCTTGCCGTTCTCCCTTCCCGGCCTGCCCACCGCCGCCAGGCTGCTGCGCCAGGCGGAGGATGCCGCCGCGCGCGGCCAGCACGTTCAGGCCGTCAAGCTGTTCGCCCGTGCCGCGGAACGCGGCTCCATGCAGGCCGAATTCCGCCTTGCCCGCGCCTACCTGGAAGGCAGGGGCGTGCCTCCCAGCATCGCGGAGGGCATGCGCTGGCTGCAGCGCGCCGCCCAGGCCGACATCCTGGAAGCACAGGCCCTGATGGCCGGCATGCTGTTGCGCGGCGCCCCCGCCGCGAAGGACATCGCGCCGGAAGCCGCCGCCCTGTTCAGCGCCAACAAGGCCCAGGAGCCGGATTATGAGGCCGCCCGCACCTGGGCCCGCCGTGCCGCCGAGGCCGGTTCGGCGGAGGGGATGGCGATGCTCGCCTACGTCCTCACCTCCGGCCCGGAGGAGATGCGCGACATCGCCGAGGCCCGTCGCCTGTATCAGGAATCCGCCGCCAAGGACTGTCCGCAAGGTGCCCTCGGCTACGCCATCATCCTGGCCAGGGAAGCCAAAGAGCCGGAAGCGCAGCGCCTCGTCATCCACTGGCTGCAGCGCGCCGCCGCAGGCGGCCTGCCCACCGCCCAGTTCATGCTGGCCGAGGCGCTGGACCGTGGCGCGGGCACCAAGACGGACCCCGAGGCGGCCGTGGAAAGCTACCGCCGCGCCGCCGAACAGGGTCATCGCAGCGCCCAGGCGCGCCTGGGCATGGCGTTGATGACCGGACGCGGCGTGGAGAAGAACCCGTCCACCGGCGAATCCTGGCTCCGCCGCGCCGCCCTGGCCGGGGACCCCGATTCCGCCGCCGTCGTTGGCGACCTCTACGCCAAGGGCGGCGACCTGCCACCCAACTACCTGGAAGCGGCGCAATGGTACCGCCGCGCCGCCGAAGCCGGGCATCGCACCGCCGCCCGCGCGCTCGGCATGCTCTATCTCACCGGCGCCGGCGTGCCGCGCGACGAGGAGGAAGCCGCGCGCTGGATTCGCCTCTCCGCCGAACGTGGGGACGCTGCCGCTCGCGCGGACCTCGGCAACCTCGCCCTGCTTGGCGGCACACCGAAGGACGCGGCGGAGCAGGATCTCGCCCGCAATTGCGAATTCTTTCATGCCGCCGCCGAGAAGGGCGACCCCATTGGCGCCTTCAACTACGGCGTCTGTCTGGCGGAAGGCGTCGGCACCCAGAAGGACGAGACCCAGGCCCTGCAATGGCTGCGCAAGGCCGCGGAGACGCTGGCCAACGCCCAGTTCTGGTACGGCCGCATGCTCAGCGAAGGCCGTGGCGTCGCCCCGAATCCGGAGGAAGGCCGCGCCTGGCTCACCCGTGCGGCGGAGGCCGGGATGCCGGAAGCCCAGGCGGCGCTGGGCGAAATGCTGGTCAACGCCCGCGGTGGCCCGAAGGACCATGCCCAGGCGCAGGCCTGGTTCACCCGCGCGGCGGAAAAGGGCCATCTCGGCGCACTGTTCGCCCTCGGCGCCCTGCTAGGCGGCGGGCACGACGTGCCGGTCGATCGCGACGCCGCCCGTGGCTGGTTCCGCGCCGCCGCCGAGCGCGGCCACCCGCAGGCCCAACTCATGCTCGGCCGCTACCTGGCCCGTGGCCTGGGTGGCCAGCAGGACATCGAGGGTGCGCGCCAGTGGCTGGAAAAAGCCCGCGCCCACGGGCTGGACGCCGCTCCCGACCTTGCCGCCCTGCCCCCACCCCCGCCGTCCACGGAGCCGGAGCCGGCGCCGGACCTGCAGGCTCCTCCCGCCGCCGGCCAGCAGGCCGGCCGCGGCTGACCACGCAGCGGTGACCCCGGACCAGGCCGCCGCCCTGGCGCGGGATGCCTGGGAACGCGGCCAGGCCGCCCACGACGGCGGCGACAAAGCCGGTGCCATCGCCTGGCTGGATCGCGCCCAGCGCCTTGCCCCGCACGACCCGACGATCCGCCTCAGCCTCGCCACCGTCGTGCTGCGCCTGGACCCGGCCCGCGCCCGCACGCTGTTCGCCGCCCTCGCGGACCGCCACGATATCCGCGACATCCATCTCGGCCTCGCCGCCGCCTGCCATCTCCTTGGGGACACGGATGGCGCCCGCGCCGCACTGGCCACCGCCCTGACCCGCCACGCCGCCCCGCGCGACGACGGCTGGGTCGCCCTGGCCGATCGCATCGGCCCCGCGAACTGGCGCGCGCTCAGGCCCGACCCCGACGCCATTCGTCGTGTCGAGGGCATCGTCACCTGGCAGGACGGACGGATCACCGGCTGGGCGTGGCACCCGGCCAACCCCGGCCGGCCCGTCACCGTCACTATCCGCCCGGCAAGCGGCGCCGATATCCGCCTGCGCGCCACAAGGCCGATGGCCGAGGCACCCATCGCCACCCCGCTCGCCCAACCCCGCGCCTTCGCCCGCCGCCTCGATCCCGCCGATGGCCCGTTCCACGTCATCGGCGATGACGACCGCCCCCTCCCCGGCAGCCCGATCGACCCCGCTGCCCTTGGCCGACCCTGCCCCGCCGCCCCGCCGCCGCGCGCGATCCCGCGCCAGCGCGGCCTTGCTATTGTTATTCCCGTCCATGGCAACAGGGATGGCACGATCGCCTGCCTCTCCGCGGTCCTCGCCACCCGCTCGCCCGGCAGCCGCGTCATCGTCGTGGACGATGCCAGCCCCGACCCGGTCCTCGCCGCCGCGCTGGACCGGTTCGCGGCGCAACACCGCATCCGCCTGATCCGCCATACGGAAAATCGCGGCTTTCCCGCCGCCGCCAATGCCGGGCTCGCCGCCGCCGCCGGGCGGGACGCTTTGCTTCTGAACAGCGACACGCTGCCGCCGCCCGATGCGCTCACCCGCTTGCATCGCCTTGCCTACGCGGCGCCGGACATCGCCACCGTCTGCCCGCTCTCCAACAACGCCACGATCCTCAGTTACCCATCGCCGGCCAACCCGGCCCCGATGCCGGACGCCGCCGAAACCGCCCGGCTCGCCGCCCTGGCATGGCGCGCCAACGGCGACCGCACTGTTCCCATTCCCACTCCGGTCGGCTTCTGCATGCTGATCCGCCACGACGCCCTGAAAGCCGGCATGGCCGCCACAGGCCCCTTCCGGGCAGACCTGTTCGGGCGTGGCTACGGCGAGGAAAACGATCTGGCGGAGCGCCTCCTTGCCGCTGGCTGGCAACACCGCGCCGCCCCCGGCCTTTATGTCGCCCACCAGGGCGAGGCCTCCTTCGGTCCCCTGGCCAGCGCGTTGCGCGCCCGCGGCACCGCATTGCTGCGCGCATTGCATCCCGGCTACCCGGCCCGCATCGCCGCCCACGCCGAAGCGGACACGTTGCAGCAAGCCCGCACACGCCTGGACCTCGCCCGCTTCCGCGCCGCCCGCCGCAAGCGCGCCGCCTTGCTCCTCACTCACGGCGATGGCGGCGGGGTGGAGCATGTCATCAAGGCGCGCCAGGCCACCCTGCGGGAGGAAGGGCTCCGCCCCATCACCCTGCGCCCCGGCCCCCGGCCCGCCATGGCATGGCTGGAGGACGACACCACCACCTATCCCAACCTCTGCTTCCGTATCCCGCGGGACTATCCGGCCCTGTTGCGCCTCCTCCGCGCGGAACGTCCCGGCCATCTCGAAATCCACAACACCCTCGGCCACGCCCCGGCCATTCTCGGCCTGGCGCGGGACCTCGCCATCCCGTACCAAGTCCGCGTGCACGACCACGCCTGGATCTGTCCCCGCGTCACCCTCACGCGGCCGGACGGCACCTACTGCGGCGAACCCGACCTGCCGGCCTGCGAAACCTGCCGCGCCACCCATGGCAGCTTTCTGGAGCCTGACGAACCGGTCGCCACCCTCCGCCGTCGCGCGGGCCGCATCCTGCGCGCCGCCGCCAGCGTCCAGGTCGGCAGTGAGGAGAACGCCATCAGGCTGCGCCGCCACTTCCCCCGCCTGCACCCGACCCTCGCCCAGTTGGAGGACGCCGGGAACCTCCCGCCCGTGCAACCCGCCCCTGCGAACGGCCCACGCCACATCCTGGTTGCCGGCGCCATCGGTGAGCCCAAGGGTTTCCCGCTCCTCCTCGCCGCCGCCCGGGACGCCGCTGCCCGCCGCCTGCCCCTGCGCTTCACCCTCGTCGGCCACAGCATCGACGACGCCGCCCTGCTCGCCACCAACCGCGTCTTCATCACCGGCCCCTACCGCGCCAGCGAAGCCGTGGCCCTCATCCGCGCCCAGGGCGCCGACCTCGCCCTGCTCCCGGGCCAGGCGGCGGAGACCTGGAGTTTCACGCTCACCGAACTCTGGCGCGCCGGCCTACCCGTGGCCGCCTTCGACATCGGCGCCCAGGCCGAGCGCATCCGTGCCACCGGTCGCGGCATGCTGTTCCCCATCGGCCTGCCCGCCGCCCGGGTGAACGACGCGCTACTTGCGGCGCGCTGGTGATCCGTTCACCAATTGTTAATCACGTTCCCGCTATTCCCTGACCCACTGCATACAATCGCACGCCGCCCAGCCCGGCGACGCGATCGAGGAGCCCGCCGCGATGTCCCGTGCCCCTGCCCGCCCCGCTGCCGCGCAACAGGCCGCCGCGCAACAGGCCGCGCCCGCCACGAATGGCCGCATGGTGGAGTTGCGCGTGACGGCCAACCTCATGACGTTGGAATCCGGTCTCTACTGCCTCTACCAGCAGCCCGGCCAGGTCGCCCCACCGCAGGATGGCTCCGGCCTGCCGGGTATCCGCATCAGCCTGCCGCCGATGGCTTCCAACGGGACGGACGCGATTTCCATTCGCGGCCTGCACCCTGATGGCTGGCTCGGCCCGCAGGACGGCGCGGCCCTCGTCCATGTCCGCCCCCGCGCGGCGCAGATCCTCGTCACCGTCTACCAGTCCCCCACCCATCCGGCGGAAGCCGCCCCCCGCCTGAAAGTCGTCCGGCTGGAGCCGGATGCCGTCGCCGCGCCCGCCGCGGCTGCCGCGCAACCCGTTCCGCCGCCCGCCGCCCCCGCCAAGGCGCCCCCCGCCAAGTCCACCCAGGCCGCCAGCGCGGACGTTGTCGCCCACATCCAGCGCGCGGGCGATGTCGGCGTCCGCTTCGGGGAGTGGCTCGGCACCAAGGGCAGCAAGCAGTGGGTCGAGGGCTTCGGCATCGCCGCCCCCCAGGGCATCAATGCGGAGGAGATCGAGTACCAGGCCGTCCTTGGGCGCGGCTGGCTGTCGCCATGGACCACGGCCGGAAAGTTTTGCGGCAGCCGGGGCATGGCCCTGCCCCTGCTCGGCTTCAACCTCCGCCTGCGCGGCAAGATGGCGGAGCGGTTCGACTGCGCCTACGCCGGCACCTTCACCGATGGCACGGAAGTCGGCCCCGTCCCCGCCGGCCGCGCCTGCGAAGCGCCAAGCCTCGCCCCGCTGGAATCCCTGCGCATCGATCTCGTGCCGCGCGCGCAAGCCGCAAGCGCCGCGAAGCCAGCCGCCACGGCGAAGAAGCCGGCCCGCAAGGCCCCGGCCGCCCGCACGCGCTAGTCGGGGCACGCCGGCCAGGTGCGCTTCCTCTTCGTTCACCAGAACTTCCCCGGCCAGTACCTGCACCTGGTCCGTCACCTCGCCGCCCAGAACCGCCACGAACTGGTCTTCCTCACGGAACATAACGGCAACGAAATTCCGGGCATCCGCAAAATCCCCTACCGCAAGCCGGACGCCGTTCCGCAGCCCACCCACTGGGTCGCCCGCGATTTCGAGGCCGCCGCCCGCCGCGCCGAAATCGTCGCCCACGCCGCCACACAACTGCGCGACCTGGGCTTCCAGCCGGACATCATCCTGGGCCACCACGGCTGGGGCGAACTGCTCAACATCCGCGATGTCTGGCCGGACACCCCGCTGCTCGGCTACTTCGAGTTCTTCTACAAGACTAGGGATGCCGATGTCGGCTTCGACCCCGAATTCGCCACGCCAGAAGCCGATTTCCCGCGCGTGCGCGCCAAGAACAATACCAATTTGCAAGCCCTCGCCCTCGGCGGTCATGGCCAAACCCCCACGCGCTGGCAACTCTCCACCTACCCGGACTGGGCACACAACCACATCACCCTGCTTCCGGAAGGCGTGGACCTTTCCGTCTGCCGTCCGGACCCGGAAGCGCGTCGCGCGAAACTGACCATCGGCGGTCATGTCATCACGCCCGACCACAGGCTTGTCACCTATGTCGCACGCGACCTGGAACCCTATCGTGGCTTCCACGTCCTCATGCGCGCCCTGCCAGAAATTCTAACTGCCCGCCCGGATGTCCGCATCGTCCTGGTCGGCGGGGACGGCACCAGCTACGGCGCCAAGCCGAAGGATGGTACCTGGAAGCAGAAAATGCTCGCCGAACTCGGCAGCCGCATCGACCACGCCCGCATCATCTTCCCCGGCCGGGTGGATTACGCCACGCATATCCGCCTGCTGCAACGCTCGGACGCCCACGTTTATCTCAGTTATCCCTTCGTTGCCTCCTGGTCCCTGCGCGAAGCCATCGCCTGTGGCGCCCCCATCGTCGGCGCGGATACGGCGATGACGCGCGAGTTCATCACCCACAACCGCAACGGCCTCCTCGTGCCCTTCCACGCCCCACAGCAAATCGCCGCCGCCGTACTGCAATTGCTGGAGGACGCGCGCCTCGCTCGGCGCCTCGGCCAGAACGGCCGCAAGCTTGCCGAACACACGCTGGACATTGGGGCCTATCTCGCGTCCTACGAGGCCCTCATCAACCGCCTCACCGGCGGCAAGCTCGTTCAACCGGTCCGGAAACGTGCCGCGACAAAAACATCCTCCTCCAAGGCCGCGCGCACCGCGGCTTCCCCCGCCGGGCCCAAGGGCAAGGCCAGTACCTCCCGGAAAAAACCCACCTCACCCCGCGCCCGCGCCTGAAACAACCGCGTCAACGCCAGGCCCACCGCGCCACGCGGCAGGCAGCAGGCGCAGTCGAACACGTGCCCCGTCGGCGTTAACGCGAACCGCGCCACCGCGCGCCCTTCCGGCACCATCCGCTTGCCTTCCACCAGCAATGCGGTCGCATCCGTGGCCGTTTCCAGCGCGCCGAACCGCACCGGAATCCGCCCGTCCATTGCTCAGTTCACCGGCGGAGTCGTCGCGCTGAAACTCGGCCGAGATGTCAGAATATCAAACCACACCGACAGCGCCGGCCGGCCCACGCGCCAGCTCCAGGCCCGGTGCCGCCCCTCGCAATATCCCAGCCCGCACCCCAACGCGATCGGCGCCGCATCCAGCCTCCCGCCATATCCTCCTTGCGCCACCACCGCCTCCAACCGATCCGCCACCCGGTTGAGCCGCGTCTCCTCGAGCGCCAGCACGGTGGGGGATCGTTCATTCACTGGCCGCCGCAATTCCCGGTTCCACACGGCAATCCCTTCCAGCAGCCCCAACGCCACGCCCAGCTCCGCCAGCCGCGCGGGCGCCTCGGGCAGCAACCGCGTCCCATCATGCTGCCGGTCCAGGAAAGTCAGGATCAGCAACGCCTCCGTCAGCACCGTCCCGTCATCCAGCAACAGTGTCGGCACCCGCCCCACCGGATTGAACGGCAACAACGCCGATGCCGGATCGCGCAGCGTCACCTCCGCCTGCGGCACGCGCGACGCCAACCCCGTCTCCAGCAGCGCCACCCGCACCATCCGCGCGTAGGGTGAGCCCGGCACATAGAACAGCTTCATCGCCTATATCCTCGCTTCCACCCGCAACCTTGCCCCGGCCCCGACCCCGGTCAACACTCAATCCCAATCAACCGGAGGAACCGCCATGCAAGGCCGCGTCGGACTCGCCCCCATCGAACAAGCCCTGGAAGTCGGCCGTGCCATCGGCGCGCCGGACGCCATGGCCACCCGCAACGCCTTCCGCACGCTGAGCCACAGCCCCACCATGGCGGTCGGCGTCTTCACCCACCTCACCACGCTGCTCAACAAGAACACCTTCTCCACCCGCCTGCGCGAGCTCGCCATCATGCGCATCGGCTGGTCCACTGGCTCGTCCTACGAATGGACGCAACACTGGCGCTGGGCCACCAACGCCAAGATCCCGGAAGCCGACATCCTCGCCGTGCGGGACTGGCGCAACGCCACCAACCTGACCGAGGCGGACCGCGCCATCCTCGCCGCCACGGATGACATGCTTGCCGGCGGCAAGATCACCGATGCCACCTGGGCCGAATGCTGCAAGCACGTCCCCAGCAAGGCGGAGCAGGTGGAAATGGTGGTCTGCATCGCCAACTGGATCATGTTCTCCAACATCCTCCGCACCCTGGAAATCCCGGTGGAGGACGGCGTCATGGTCTGGCCACCGAACGGAGAGAGGCCGGCCAACGCGGATTGATGCGCCGCTTTTTCCTCCTCGCTGCACTTCTGCTTGCACCACCCGTCCACGCCGCCTGCCCCGGCGGCGCGGACAAGGTGGCGCAAGCCATCTGCGCCAGCCCGGACCTCACCACGCTCTCCGCCGAAATCGACACGCTCACCGCCGAGGCGCAAACCACGCTCCCCCTCGGTGCCCGCTTGCGCCGGGCGCAGGCCGAATTCATCGCCGGCCGTGCCGTCGCGCTGTCCGAAGGCACTGAGTCCCTCGCCGCCCTGCTGCGCAACCGCGTCGAGACCCTGCGCAAGGAAATCGCCGCCGCCCGCGCGATCGCCGTAGACCATCCCGCCGCCGCGCTGGCCCAAACCTGCCTGATCCCGATGGACGGCCCCTGCCGCGTCATCGCCTCCGGCCCCATCCGCGACGCGCCCGGTCCGTCCCTGGTCTACCAAGTCGTCACCGCCCTGGTGGATGGCGAACCCAGCAGCATGCAGGGCTGGGTCATCGCCGCCCGCAAGCCGGACGGCACCATCCGCCCCATCCTGTGGCGAGATTCCGACCAGGTTCGCTACGGCCCGCCTATCATGGCCCACACTCCCGGCGGCGCACTGCTAGCTGTGGACGGCCCTGTGGAAGGCACCGGCAACAACCACGACACATCCCTGTTCCGCTGGACCACAGGCGGCTGGCGGGAAGTGGACAACGAAACCTGGGTTGATGACCTGAATGCGCGCCTGCCCCCTGGCTGGACCATCGTCCGCGCCGTGAACGTGAAACTGGCAAACCTCACCGGCCACGGCCTCGCCTATCGCATGGGTGCCGGCTGCCCCACACACGCGAATGTCACCGCCCGACTTGCCTTGCGGGAAGATCGAATCGTCATCACGTCCATACGACTGGATCGTGAATGCAATACGGAGGCAGCCCGCTGACTCTCCGCGTCCGTCAGTGCCACTTGCGCATGAACGGATACAGGAACTGCCGGCAAATCCCCTTCGGTAGCTTCTCGTCGATCACCCCGTAGCTGCGCGGCCACCGATCCGCCGGCAGATGATAGGTGCCGAAAATCTTGTCGATCACCGGCAGATGCGCCGCATAATTCGTATCCACCGCCTCGCGTTCGGATGAATGGTGCCAGTGGTGGTACTGCGGCGTATTGAAGATGTATTTCAGCGGTCCGAAATTGATCCCGACGTTGGAATGCACCAGCCCCGCCTGGAACCCGGCGAACACCACGTAGCACAGCAACGGCGACTTCTCCGCCCCCAGGATG
>Ga0315912_10002383_pt1 | contig 20206 bp, 19 predicted proteins | sample VfabasoilMG_FD_204469 | JGI IMG/M metagenome (GOLD analysis project Ga0315912, IMG submission 204469) | Garden soil microbial communities collected in Santa Monica, California, United States - V. faba soil | ecosystem: Environmental > Terrestrial > Soil > Garden | place: USA: California...
CGCGCGGCGCGGGCGGCACGAGCAGCGTCCGGGCGCGCGCGAGCTCTCGCGCGCCGAAGCGCAGGAACACGCCGTGCGAACGCGGGTTGGGGTGCGTGAAGACGAAGCCCCCGCGTGCATCGCGCCCGATGGCTGCGAGCAGTTCGGCGAAGAGCCCCTGGCCGACCCCATGGCGTTGCACCGAACCGTCGACGACGAAGCAGCTCACGAGCCAGCCCGTCGTGAGCGCGCCGTCACGCTTCAGATAGCGGAACGGGATCGCGCTCACGTGACCGACGGCGCGGCCCGCATCCTCGGCCAGCACCACGATTCCCCGTCCCGCGGGATTCGCCGGACCATGCGTGTGCGCCACGAACTCGGGCCGGTCGTGCGGGCGCTCCTGGCTCGGGAGGTGCGCGTAGGCGCTGGCGGCGAGTTGCACGAACAGGTCCGCGTGCTCCGGTTGCGCCGGATACGCCGCGAACCTCATCGCCGCGCCAGCTCCCGGTAGTCGACCAGCCGGACACCGCGGCGCTCGATCGCCGCGCGCACGGCGGCGGAAGTCAGCGCATCCAGCTCGCGCCGGCGCATGGCCGGCCCGTAGTCGCCGTACGGATCGCCATCGCCGCTGCCGTCGCCCGGGTGGACCATCAGCTCGGCCAGCTCGCCGGCGCGCAACCGGCCGATCGCCTGCACGAGCCAGCGTTCGCTGAGCGCGCCGGAATTCACCATCCCCACGAAGCGCTCGGGCATGCGCAGCGGATCGACGAGACGCGCCCGCATGAGCCGGTGCATCGCATGGACCAGGAGCGCGATCGGATAGCGCGCGAGCGGCGACCCGCGGAAGTCCGATAGGCCGGAGAGCTCCGAGCGACGCGCGCAGGGGATCCGGTACTCCCGGCCGAGGCGGTGGAGCACCGCGCCCACGCGCGGGAAGCCCCCCAGGTGGGAGTGGCTGTCGAGATGCGTCGGCAGGATGCCGGCCGTCAGCACGCGCTCGATCTGCGCACGGTACTCCAGCTCGATTTCGCCCTCGGGGATGCGCCCGAAGAGCAGCGCGCGCGCGGCCCTGCGCAGCGGATGCATGCGCCCATGCGCTCCGACGAGGTGCGGCAGGCGCTCGCGCGGCGCGAGCGGCGTCTCGTCGTGCAAGACGAGATGGACGCCCGCCCCGAGCTTCGGACGCTGGCGCAGGCCCGCCGCGGCTTCGTCGAAGGCGGCTCCGCACGCCATCAGGCTGGCGCTCGTCACGATGCCGCGATCGTGCGCCTCGAAGATCGCCGCGTTGATCCCGGTGGCCATCCCCAGATCGTCGGCGTTGACGACGAGGTACGGCACGCTCTCGTCCTGGGGGGCGTCGGACGACATTCGAATCCGCAGTCTAACCGACCGGCTCGTTGTAGCGGCCGCAGAGCAGGTTCCAGCGGATGCGCACGATCTCCGCGAGCACGCTCAGGTAGGTGTGCAGGCGCACGCTGCCCCCGATCTTGTGCGCGCAGCGGATCGGCACCTCGCGCACCGCGTGCCCGAGCCTGCGGGCGAGCATCAGCACTTCAAAATCGTAACCAAAGCCGGCGATGCGCTGCCGGCGGAAGAGCACCTGCGCCACGTCGGTGCGGTAGAGCTTGAAGCCGCACTGCGTGTCGTGGAATCCGGAGACCACGCACAGCGAGATCAGCTGCTGCCCGATGCCGCCGAGGAGGCGCCGCAGCGGCGGGTACACGAGATGGCTTCCGGGGGCGCGCTTGGAGCCGATCACGATCGGCGCCTGGGGCGAGGCCTCCCAGAGCTTCTCGAACTCCTCGATCGGGATCGAGAGGTCCGCGTCGCTGACCAGGATCCAGGGCTGGCGGGCGGCCTCCACGCCGCTGCGGATCGCGGCGCCCTTGCCGCCGCGTTGCGCGCGCTGCACGAGCCGCACCTGCTCGGCGAAATGCTTGCGCACGAGCTCCGCCATGCCGTCGGTCGAGCCGTCGTCCACGACGAGCACCTCGAACGCGTCGAGCTTCGCGCGCGCCCAGGCGAGAGCCTTCTCGAGCGTGCTTGCGATGCGTTGCGACTCGTTGAAGGCCGGGAAGAGAATGGTGAGTTCGCGGCGCGACAAGGGGGGGCCTTGGGTCGTGGGCGCAACAAGTCTACCGCAGGCTGGCGCGCTGCTCGATCCAGGCGGCGATCCCGTGCGCCGCACGCGCGGGCTCGGTCGCGTCGAAGCGCGCCGCGTAGCTCGTGCCGAGCTGGCTGTGGCGGTAGAGCGGGTCGTAGTAGTTCTCGAGCAGCAGCGCGACGAGTTGATCGATGCGGCCGTCGCGCAAGAGCTCGGTCAGTCCGGGCTCGCCCGGCTGGCGCCGCATGCGCTTCTCGATCGCGGGCAGGATGCGCGCGAGCTCGTCCGCGCTGCCGCGCGTCGCGAGGTAGTCCTCCTTCAGCACCGCAGTGCGACGCGCGAGGTCGGCGCAGAGCTCGAGGTTCACGCCGCCGGAGAGCGAACGCCACAGCGGTCGCGGCAGGATCACGTCTCCGACCTTGCGGCTCTCGCCTTCGAAGACGACGACCGGACCCGCGCGCGTGCGCAGGCGCTCGAACAACCGGCTCTCGAAGCATTTCTGCGAGACCGGCTCGAGCCCGACGCCGCCGAGCAGCGAGCTCCTGTGCCCCGCGAGTCCCTCGAGGTCGATCGTCCAGCCCGGCCGGAGGCGCTCGAGCTCGCGCAGGACGAGCGTCTTGCCGACGCCGGTCAGCCCGCGCAGCACGCAGGCCGGCGGCGCCTGCCAGGCTTCGATTCCGCGCACGACTTCCGCGCGCCAGGCGCGATACCCGCCGTGCAGGACCAGTGCTCGCTCGAGTCCCAGCGTGCGCAGGAGCCAGACGATGCTGCGCGAGCGCAGTCCCCCGCGCCAGCAGTGCAGGACCACGGGCCGTTCCGGGATCGCGGTCGCGGCGACCGGCGCGACGGCGCGCTCGAGCTCCTCGATGCCGCCGGCGGTCACCTCGCGCACGCGCGCGCCGAGGTCCGCGGGCGCGAGCTGTTCCCCCGCGAGCGCGGCGATGCGGGCGCACAGCTCGGCGATGCGGCCGACCACGATGTCGCGCCCTTCCGCGAAGGCCGCCGCGGGCGAGTGGCGACGGTACAGCGTGCCGACCAGCGCACGCTGGGCATCGTCGAAGAGCGGCACGTTGATCGCGCCCGGCACGTGGTCTTCGGCGAACTCGCCCGGGCTGCGCAGGTCGATCACGAGCGCCGCGTTGGGCCCGAGCAGCGCGGCCGCAGGCAGCGCGGGCACACGCGAGGCGCGCGGGCTCTCGTCGGGGCTCATGGGCTGCATTCCAGCCCAGGCATGATACGCGCCTCGCGCCGGCCGACTCAGCCGCGCGTTTCGGTCGCGCGCCGCGAACGCCGCATCTCGCGGAAGCTGATCAAGCGCCGGCGGCTCTCGTCCCAGAGGTGCAGGCGCAGCGACTTCAGGCTGCGCCACAAGCCCAGCGGCTTGACCTCGCGGAACATCGCGGCGGATTCGTGGCAGGCCCCGAGGTAGTAGTTCGGGATGCGCGGGCTGAGGTGGTGCACGTGGTGGTAGCCGATGTTGCCCGAGAACCAGCGCAAGATGGCGGGGAGCTTGTAGAACGAGCTGCCCTGCAGCGCGGCGGCCGTGTAGTTCCACTTCTCGTTGTGCTCCCAGTAGACCTCTTCGAACTGGTGCTGCACGTAGAACAACCAAACGCCGGAGATGCCCGCGACCGAGATCGCGGTCAGCATCAGGACCAGGTAGGGCACGAAGCCGAACACCATGCCCATGACCACGATCATGGCGGCGATCGCCAGGTTCACCCACCAGACCGAGCGCTTCTCGCGCGAGCCCGCGTGGGGGACCGGGAAGCGCTCGCGGAACACGAACAGGTACACGGGGGCGACGACGAAGAGCAGGAACGGGTTGCGCGCCAGGCGATAGGCGAAGCGCTTCCAGGGCGAGGCGGCGAGGTACTCCTCGACCGTCATGGTCCAGATGTCACCGGTCCCGCGCCGGCTGAGATCGCCGGACGTGGCGTGGTGCTGGGCGTGCTCCCAGCGCCAGTGGAAATAGGGCGTGAGCACCAGGACCCCGGCGCAGAAGCCGGTGATGTCGTTCGCCAGTCGCGAGCGGAAGAAGGAGTCGTGCCCGCAGTCGTGGAAGATGATGAAGATGCGGATCAGGAACGCGCCGGCGAGGACGGCCAGCGGCAGCGCGAGCCAGATCGAGACCTGCAAGCTGAGGTACATCAGGTACCAGGTCAGCGCGTACGGCACGAGGGTGTCGAGGATCTGCCAGGTCGCCCGCCAGGCCGAAGGGGTCTGAAAGCGCGCCACGGCGATCTTCCAGTCCGCGGGGCTCGGCAACACGCGCACAGCGGAGTGGGTCGGACCGGCGTGGCTCTGCATTCCTCAGTTCCTCAGGTTCTGCTAGTGGTTTTCGTCGAGTCGCGCGGCTGCGCAGGAGTCAAAAAGGGCTCCAGGAGGGCGTGCCACGACTCCGGGATGGGAAACGAGGTGCGAGGTGAACCGGCATCATGGCCCACCGCGCCCCGCCACCGGTAGCAATCGCTGCCAGAAACCCGACGCAGGCCCGCGCTAGCTGCGTTCCCGTGTCCGCAACGAGGCATAGGCCGCCCGGACCGACGGCTCGCCGTACCGGCGTTCCAGCCTGCGCACCGTGAAGTGACCGCGGGCCATGGACTGGAAATGATCGATGAACACGACGTTGATCGTCGCTCCGCCCACGGCGCCGATGATCGGAACGAGCTCTGCCGCCAGCTTTTCGCCGACCTGAACGGAGAAGCGCTGCGCCACGCGCGTGATCAGCCGCAGCAGGATGGGCGCTCCCTCCTCGATCAGTCCCTTCTGCGCCAGGAACAGGGTGGCCTCCGACATGGCGCTCGCCAGTGCCGCTCGCACCGCGAAGTAGCCTGTCTCCGCCGCGTCATCCGACTTGCTCGGGCCGCCCAGCGCGAAGACTTCGATGCAGGCCAGGCGCGCCGCCGGGCTCGCCAGGTCCTCGCCTTCGTTGCGGGCGACGCTGGCGATCGCGCGCAACATGATCCCGGTCGTGATCGGCAGCTCGATCGGCAAGGCGAGCAGTCCGAACGCCCCGCCGGCGGCCCCCGTGCTCGCCACCAGGGCGCGATGCAGTCCGCGCGTCAGCTTCGAGTGACGCGAGGGCTTGTCGCCCATCGTCTTCAGCGCGATCGGCAAGGCGCGCTCGAGCGCAGCACGGCTCGCGGACTGGACTTTCTGCTGCCACCCCTGGGGTAGCCGGCCGAGCCCGGCCTCGATCGGCTTTCCGATCAGGTTCGTCAGCCGTGCCGCGAGGCTGGGGTGCTCGAGCAGGCGCACCGCGACGCCGAGCGCCGCGAGGTCCTCGGGAGTCCAACCCTGCCTGCCGCTGTCGATGCTCGAGGTCGGACTCACGAGATCTACTCTGCGCGCGCGACGTGCCGGGTTCGACCCCCTGCCGACGCACCAGGGGAGCTCCAGCCGCTCGGGCAGCTCCTGAATCGTGTGAGGAAAGTGAAAAAGGCTGGTACCATCCACGCATGCGCGTCGTCCCGGCGCTCGCCTTGGCACTCTCGGTTGCCGTTGCGGTGGCCGTCGTCGCGTTTGCGGGGCCCGTGCCGGAACGGGCGGCGGTGACGAATCGGCCCATCTCGGTCAAGTCGGGCGGTTACATCGGGTCCGAATCGTGCCAGGCCTGCCACCCGGGCAACTACCACTCCTGGCACGAGTCGTTCCACCGCACGATGACGCAGGTGCCGAACCGGCACACGGTGACCGGCACGTTCGAGGGAAGCCTGACCTCCGACGGTCTCGAGTATCGATTGCATCAGGACGGCGATCGCTTCACGGTTTCCGTGGCCGGCGGGGAGCCGCGTCAGGTGGTCTTGAGCACGGGCTCCCATCACATGCAGGCCTACTGGCTGGCCCCTTCCGGCCCGGGCCGGAGGCTGGGGCTGCTGCCGTTCATCTTTCTCCACGAGGAGCAGCGCTGGGTCCCGCGCGTGGCCGCTTTCCTCCAGCCACCCCGTCACAACGGCGGTGTGGACGAGTCCGGCATGTGGAACGCGAACTGCGAGCGCTGCCACGCGACCCAAGGCCGGCCGCGCGTCACCGCTCCCGATGTGATGGACACGCAGGTCGCGGAGTTCGGAATCGCGTGCGAGGCCTGCCACGGGCCCGGCGAGGAGCACGTGAGCCTCCACCGCAATCCTTGGCGGCGCTACCTCCAACGGACTGACGACGAGCCGGACCCATCGATCGTCAATCCGCGCCGTCTGCCGCATGACCTCGCATCCGAAACCTGTGGCCAGTGCCACTCGGTCTGGATCTTCAACAGCGATCAAACGGCCGAGAATTGGAACGAGCACGGCTTCTCGTTCCGGCCTGGAGGAGACCTGTCCAAGACGCGCTTCATCCAGCGCCGCGACCACATGGGCGAGGGCGACCCCGAGCGCTCGTCGCAGCAGGCCGTCACGCCGGACTACTGGTTCTGGTCGGACGGGATGATTCGCGTCTCGGGCCGCGAGTTCAACGGCCTGATCGAGTCGCCGTGCTACCAGAAGGGCGAGCTCTCCTGTCTCTCCTGCCATTCGATGCACACGCGCGGCGACGCGAGCGCGATCGCGAAATGGGCCGACGATCAGCTCGCGCCAGGAATGCACGGCGACCAGGCCTGTCTGCAGTGCCATGATTCGATCGGGAGTCGCCTCGCGGAGCACACGCACCACGCGCCCGCCTCCGACGGCAGCCGCTGCTACAACTGCCACATGACCTACACGACGTTCGGATTGCTCAAGGCGATCCGCAGCCATGAGATCAGCACGCCGGACGTGGCTGCGAGCCTTGCGACGGGGCGTCCGAACGCCTGCAACCAGTGTCACCTGGACAAGACGCTCGGCTGGAGCGCCGAACACCTGGCCCAGTGGTACGGGATCGCCGCGCCGGAGCTCGGCGAGCTCGAACGCTCGCTGGCCGCATCGGTGCTGTGGACGCTGCGCGGCGACGCTGGCCAGCGCGCTCTGATGGCCTGGAGCTTCGGCTGGCAGCCGGCCCAGCGCGCATCGGGAGAGGGCTGGATGGCGCCCTTCGTGGCGGTCCTGCTCGACGATCCCTATGACGCCGTGCGATTCATGGCCGGCCGTTCGCTGCGCAGCCTGCCCGGCTTCAAGAACTACCCCTACGACTTCCTCGCGTCCCGCGAGCGCCGGATGACGGCGCGCGACGGCGTCCTCAAGCTCTGGGGCGAGCGCGGCAACTTGCGCGGCAGGACCGAATCCGCGCTGCTGATGGAGCCGGGCGGTGCGCTGCGGCTCGATGAACTGAATCGCCTGATCCAGCAACGCGACAACCGCCCCGTCATGCTCCTCGAATGAACAGCCGATCGACAGCCAAGCGAGACGGAGATCCTGCGGGGCCCGCGAAGAGCGAGGCGGACGCAGGTTCCAACCAAACCGAGCGAGCCGTCTGCGCGCGCCGCCATTTCCGTTTCGGCTGGTGGTCGCTGCTCAGCTTTCTCTCCGTCGGAATGGTGCTGGAGTCGCTGCACGGGTTCAAAGTCGGCTGGTATCTCGATGTCTCCAACGAGACGCGCCGGCTCTTGTGGACGCTCGGACATGCGCACGGCACGTTGATCGGCATGCTGCAGATCGCCTTCGCCGTGACGGTCAACGCGGCCTGGGGCGGGACGAGCCGTTCGATGAAGCTCGCTTCGAATTGCCTCGTCGCAGCCGGCATCGTCTTGCCTGGCGGCTTCCTGGTCGCGGGAGTCGTGGTGTACGACGGCGATCCGGGCCCGGCGATCCTGCTCGTACCGTTGGGCGCCCTGCTGCTCTTCGTAGGCGTTCTCCTGACGGCCTGGCGACGCCAGGCCACGCCGTGAGCGCGTAGGTTCGGGAGCCAGGCCACCCGCCAATCGGCTGGGTGGCCAAGGAACCCGACAAGCTGGTACGCCCGGCGGGATTCGAACCCACGACCTTCGGCTTCGGAGGCCGCGGGTCGCGGGTGACAAGCCCAGGCAGAGTCCAGAGTTACGCGCGGCAGAGGTCGCGTTTGCATCTGGGGTTGCATCGGGCTGAGTGATCTGCGGGCTGCCCCTTGGCCGCCCAGAATCGCACGTGGCGCTACCTGCTGTTCGGCCGACCCAGCCCCTGACCAGGGCTCCGGGCAGAGGCCACGCGCCACGGTAGGACGGCGGGCGTAGGGGCCGTCGCCCATGGCTGCGACGGCCCTCGGCTTGTCACTCCCGCGGTTGCGTGAGCGGGGCTCCGCTAGCCGCGGTCGTCCTGAGCCTCAGTGGGGAATCCACCTCAGAATGAACAGCGTCAGGAGGATCGCAGCGATCACCAAGATCGGTATCCAACGACAGGGGTTCGGATCCGGGCCTCGCTTCCTGCCGTGCCTTCCGGTGTGCATGGATGCGCGCTCCCAGCGCAGGGTAGCACTCCTGCTAGGGGGACGATCCCCGGCTGGAGCGGCGGTCGAGCCCTAGCTGAACTGGCAGCGACGATGGCGCGGGCCGCGGGGGCCAGGGCGGCGGGGCGCTCATTCGCGCGGCTGGGGTTCAGGCGTCGCCCTACGGGTGCCGGGGGGCTTGCTCGCGCGGCTGGCACAGTGTTAGCTTTTGAGCTAACATTCTATGGGTTACCCGCCCGATGAGGACGTCGTCCTGCGTGGGTCCATGCTGAAGGTGGCATGGGCGCGCGAGGCATCGGGGAGGCGCCTAGCGAAGGAGTTTCTGGAGTCTGGAGCAGCCCCTGAGAAAGACCGAGCCCGCCTGCGCCGCTGGTTCCAGGTCATGGCCGACCAAGGCGTGATCAGGAACGAGGAGGCCTTCAAGCACGAGAAGGGACCCATCTTTGGGTTCAAGGCATTTCAGATCAGGATCGGCGCGTTTCGGGACGGCGACAGCTGGTTCCTCACGCACGGCTTCACGAAGAAGAAGGACAAGTGGCCACCGGCTGAACTAGCGCGCGCCGAACGGATCATGCTGGAGCACATGGACAGAAAGGGACGCACGAGATGAAGAGGACCGACAACACTTGGATCGCCGACCTGGAGGCCTCTCCGGAAGGCCGTCGCCTGCTCGAACGGGAGCGGGTCTACGTCGAGGCGACTGAAAACTTGGCTTCCCTCATGGAGGCCGAGGGCGTGAGCCGAGCCGACTTGGCTCGACGACTCGATGTTTCGCGCCCGACCGTCACGAACATGCTGGCTGGGACCCGTAACCTGACCCTCGGCACGCTGGCCGATGCATTCCACGCGCTCAATCGATCGATGCACGTCACGTATGGTCCGCCGACTAACGAGGTGCAGCTCGTCCCGAAGGTGAGCGAGGTCGTGTACATCAAGATGACCAAGTGGGATTCCCTCGAAGCGGCGCTACTGATGAGCTGGGATACTTCAAACGTGTACCGCGACCCTCCTTTCGAGTTGCCTGCGACGCACAACAAAGGGGCGGGGGTTGCCGCATGATCTCCAAGAGGAAACGCGTGGTCAGCCGCAAGAAGGGGAACACTGCCGCCGCCCCCCCAGTGGAGGCACTGCTCGCCCAAGTTGCCCCGGTCGTCGAGATCCAGCACGTGCGTTTGCTTGGAGGGACGTTCGAAGCTGTCGCGAGCGAAGAGCAGCCGCGTCCTGATCCCATTCGCTTCAGCTCCAGCTTCCAATTGAACGTCGATGCTCGGATCCTAGAGTGCCGGTTGCAGTTCGACTTCCTGGCTCGCGTCCCGGCTGTCGCCCCTCCACACCGCATTGTCAGGGTCGCCGCGACGCACCTCGTCACGTATCTCGTGCGCGAGGGACATACGCCGAGCGTCGAGGCGCTCACGGCCTTCTCGCAGATCAATGCCGCCTACAACGCGTGGCCGTACTGGCGCGAGTTTCTCCAGAGCGCACTCCAGCGGTTGGAGCTGCCGCCGTTCGTCGCGCCGCTCCTGCGGTTCGGACAGATCGAGCACAATGTGAAGGTCGGCGGCGGCGAACCGGTCACCAAAGGGACGAAGAAGTAACCGGTCCACGGCCAGAGGCAAGCGCTGCCCTTCCAGGGAGTACATCCTGGCTGCGCAAGAAGAGAGGACTTGGCGATGACTCCCAACTCCCGCGCCAACAAGCCCAGCAAGGAAGAGCTGGAGCGAGCATTCCTCGATGGCTTCCTAGCTGCGTCGAACCTGCTGCCTGGAGCAGAGCCTCAGAGGACCGCGAAAGACCCGCCGGACTTCTTCGTCGATCACGACGGCACACGAGTCACCATCGAAGTCACACGGGTGTTCTCGGACGAAAACAAAGGGTCGAAGCTCCGGGAGGGCGAATCCAATCGGCAGCGAGTCTGCGATCGAGTACATCGCATGATTGAGGAGCGCGGGGTACAGCCCCTGCTCGTGTTCCTCAACTTCACCCACGACAGACTCTCGAAGGCACAGGCAGACAAGCTTGCGGCTCGCATCGTCGATCTCGTTGTGGCGCACGATCCGCGAGACAATCGTCCGGTCGAGCTTGACTGGCGACCCTACATGGAGCGCGGGGAGTATGGCTCCGTTTGGCCGGAACTTCTCGACCACGTGCACATGCTCCGCTCCCGCGACTGGCCAAAGTTCGAAGTGACCTCAAGCGAGGCCGGATATCAGCTGAGTTCCTGTGCAACGCTGCTTCAGGAGGTGATCAGCGACAAGGATTCCGACATCCTTTCGTACTCGACGGTGTCAACAGAGAAATGGCTACTCATAGTTGCCGAGTGGATGGGTCCGTCGTCGTTCATTTCTCCCGACGCTGAGACGCTCGAGACCGTGTACCGATCTGGGTTCTCGAGGCTCTTCTTCTACGAGTTCTTCGGTCGAGCGTACTTTGAACTCAAGACTGCCCCGTAGTCCGGCTTGTTCGGTGGCGACTCACTGTCGATAGGGCGCGGCCACGGGTCCGGTCGGTGCGCCAAGGTGCGGGTCATGTCGGCGACCATTCCATCTGTCCACAAACGGGCGTCATTACTTACGCTTGAAATCCCGCCCTCCTTTGGCGTAATGGCACCACCATGCCTCCCACCCCCGACATCCGCGCTCTAGTCGATCAGTTCACCAACGACCTCTCCAATCTCATGCGCCGCGCCGCGCTGGAGGAGGTGCATGCGAAGCTCTCGCTCGCGATCGGCGAGGTATCAGCACCGAAGCGCCGTGGACCGGGACGCCCCCGGGCGACCGTCTCGAAGGGCGTCGTTCGCACCGGCAAGCGCGGCCGCCCCGGCAAGTTCACGCCCGAGCAAATGGAGAAGCACGGCGCGTCCATCCTAGCGCTGCTGAAGAAGTCTCCCGGCGCGCGCAGCGAGCAGCTTTCGGCCGCGATGAACATGGATGCGAAGACGCTGCACATTCCGCTCGCGGCGCTGATCAAGGCGAAGAAGATCAAGGTGAAGGGTCAGAAGAGAGGGACGACGTACTTTGCAAGGTAGGAGAGCAAGACAAACTCCGTCTGGCGGACTCGAAGAGTTAGTCCGCCGCGAAACCACCAGCGCTCGTGGATAGACGCGAAGTTCCGCGGCTGCGAAAGACGGCGCACCACCGCCAGTACGTATCGCTATTCCTAGACTTGCTGGGCTTGGGCGATCAATTGAAGTCGTGTGGGGGTGTCTTCGACGCTGGACCCTCGGAACAGGATGTTAGGGGGCCTGCTCTGACAATACTCCACCGAGTCCACTCGTTCCGAACGCAATCGATGGAGTCGTGGCTCAAGTTCGATGCTGCGCCAGACGGGAGCCGCCTCAATCTCGAACCAGCTCAGCTGGAATCGCTCGAACACACTCGGCATCACGACTCAGTGTTTCAGTTCTTTGGAGACACTGTCATTGTCTCGATTCCGCTACAGGCGGACAACCGGCGCGCAACTTGGCGCGCCATTGAACTTGCGCTTTCAATGGCGGCGTATACACAGCTCGCTCTGCTCCAACAGCGCCAAGTAATGCGTGGCGGGATCGATCTTGGCTGGGGCTTCGTGCCCTACGAGCCGCCGTATGAGAACGAGGTTGTGGGTGCCTGCGTAGCACGCGCACACGACGCCGAGCTAGAAGCAATCTATCCGCGCGTCAAGCTCGGAGCCCACCTAGAGCAGTTCTTGCGCGAGAGTGCGCTGCTCACCGAGAAGGCGGCGCTTCATGACGCCGCGCTCGATGCGAAAATGGGGAAGCGAGTACTCGACCAATTTCGCGTGGACCCAGACGATGGAGTGCTTTTCCTCGACTCTCTCGGGCACAACTACTGCGGGAGACTCGACGCCAACGCCAAGGCGCTGGTAATCGAATCTGCACGAGCCACCGCGCTGAAGGGTATCGATGCAGCCCGCAGTCGCGATGACAAGAAGGTGCTGGCGAAGTACGAGTGGCTTGAGCGATACGTCGATGCGTCGTGCGGCAGCTGACTGGGTCGGGCAAACCCAGCGAGATGAGACCGCAATCACCCCTCGTTCATCAGCGCGCGAAGCGAGGCCAACGCCCGGGCAACCTCGACGCCCCGTGACTCGATGAGGTCGATCAGCTCGGCTGGCGTTCTAGTGTCTGCCTCCGACTTGCGGTTCGGGTTGACTGCCTTCAAGTCGTAGACGGCGTTCTCGATCGCGTCGGCCCTGGACGCTTCATCGCGCGATTCCTTAAGCAGTTGCGCAGCCCTCAACTCCGCGGCGGCGATCGCCACGTCGTCCCGGGGCTTCTCGCGCTTGAGCGCGGAGGCGTGTTCCCGTTCGCCGTTCGCCTCCGTGGCCTTGCTGCGAGCGCTGTCTTTCCACGGCTGCGCATCCGAGGCGGCCTTCGCCTTGCGTGCAGTGAGATCGACGGTCCATGAGTTCTCTGAGTCTGCTCGCGTCGCCAGCAGCGCGTCGAACTCCTCGAAGTGCTTCAACGTGAGCGGCGTCTTCTTGCCGACTTTCACGTGCGACAGGTCGTAGTACCAGATGCGCTCGGTGGGATTGCCCTTCGTGAAGGAGAGCAGGTTGGTCTTCACGCTCGCGCCAGCGGCCGAGAACACGCCGCCCGGAAGCGACACGACGCACCACAGATCGCATTCGTCGGTGAGCTTGCGCTTGGTCTTGACGAACGCATCCTCGTTCGTGCGGAACAGGACGCCCTCGTCGATCACCATCCCGCAGCGACCGCCGCGCTTGAGCGCACGAATGATGTGCTGCATGAACAGCACCTGCGTGGCGCTCGTCCGGTAGTCGAAGTTCGTCTGAGCGCTGGCGCTCTCCTTCCCGCCGAACGGAGGGTTCGTCAGGATCACGTCGAACTGGGTGGGCGCGCCCTGGAAGAGACCGCCGTACACCTCGTCGCCCGTCAGCGCGTTCCCGTGCCAGATGTTCGGCCGGTCGATCCCGTGCAGGATCAGGTTCGCGAGTCCGATCGGATAGATCAGGTTCTCTTTCTCGCGCCCCCAGAACGTCTCGTGCTTGAGGCGCTGCACGGCATCCGCACTGATCTTTTGCCCGGCCTTCGGCTGCATGTACTCGATGGCCTGAGCAAGGAAACCCCCGGTGCCGCAGCTCGGGTCGTAGACTGTCTCACCGAGCTTGGGCGAAATCGTCCGCACCATCGCGCGGATGACCTCGCGGGGCGTGAAGAACTGCCCGGCATCGGATCCCTTCTCGCCCATCTTGAGCAGTAGGCCCTCGTAGACCTGACTCAGTGTGAAGACGTGCTGATCGCTGATGCTCTCGTTGGTGATCTCGTGGACCTTGTCGAGCACATCGAGCAGGTTGCGCTCTGTGTCGATGCGGACCTTCTCCACGCCCGACATGATCTCCGAGATCACTTTCTGGCGGCTGCTCGCCTGCGGCTTGTCGCGTAGCGCCTTGAGGTGGGGGATCAGGCCGCCGTTGACGAAGGACAGGAACGCCTTGTTGCCCGCGTCGTCCAGTTCCTTCCGCCTGTTGGTCCAGCCATCAGGGGCACCCTTTGGCATCGGCGCGGCCCAGTCCTTCCAGCGATACGGCTGCCCCAGGGAAAACGTGTACCGTGCGCCGACGGCCTCGGCCTCCGACGCCTCGCGGTCCTCGGTCTCGTCGAGGATGCGAAGGAAGAGGATCCAAGTCAGCTCCGGTACGTACTGGAGCGCGCTCGTCACGTTGCCGCGACGCATGATGTCGCAGACGGACTTTATTGCCAAGTCAACGGACTGCTGCGTCGCGTGCTTCCGACCGCTGCTATTCGCCCGCTTCGCCATCGCCCGCCTTTCCACTGTGGGCGGACTTGCCGCCGAGCTTTGATTCCACCACGACGATCCGCGCGCTCTCGGTGTAGATGCAGAAGTTGACAGCCGTGCGACGGCCTGCATTGATCGAGCGGCCGTAGCCGTTGAGGTGACCGAGGATGTGGCCGAGGCTGACGTGGGGCGTGAGAGCATCCTCGAACGAGAGGACGCAGTTCAGCGCCATGGGAACTCCGGGGCCGGGTGCCGGGCTGAATCGGTCGACTGTCCCGCCGCCGGACGTCTTCTTGCGACGCGGAGATCCGTCAGGGTTCGCAGGGCGTTTCATGGATCATCCTACTTCGCGCGGTGAATCGCCGAACGCTCCCCGCAGGAGAGCCGCAGGGATGGAATCGACAGCAGCCAAGTCCTCGCGGCAGCGGGCGATCAGGTGGTCAACGGCTCCGAGACTGCGCGAGAGGGTGGTGGCGAGCCTGTGCTGTTCGGAGGGCGACGGAATCGCAAGCGCAAGTGACTTCAGGTTCTCGGTGTTGATCTTGTAGATGCCTGCCGCGGTACGGGCACGGTCCTCGAGCTGGCGTCGAACACCTGCGCTGGACCAGAGGCACCAGAAGAATGCGGGGTCAATCCGCTCACCAAGATCGAGCTGAAACAAGAGGTCGGGAAACAGTCTTGGCTCCGGCATGGAGTCGGGCGCGAATGCCCCACGCCCAACGAGCTCACGGTTCCCGTTGCCTCGCACGACATAGAAACAGCCAGGACGTAACCAGCACCCTTCGGCTTCGGCGTCCGTTACGTCCGCTGGCTTGCACGAATCAAGTTGTAGCAGTCGACCTCTGACCGCAGACAACGTGAGACACTTCTTGGCGGAGTCTGGTCGACCCGGCTTGGAAATCCCGGTGCGAATCGGCGTGCGGACGAGACTGCCGAGTTCGATCTTATCCCAAGCCTGCGCCTCTTCGCTCTCGAAGACATCGCGGAGGATGGCGGCAGGGAGCGCTTCGGCGGCGGCGAGGCGGTCGAGCGCGGCACAGCGAGCCAAGGGTACAACCGCAAGTTGCTCAGCAAGTCTCAACTGGGTGGGCCAAGGAGGGACGGGTATCCGACCCTTGCACAGGCGCTTGAAGAGAATGCGCTCTCGCACCCCGCCCCGAGCAAGATCACGGATCAGTTGCTCCCCCGCCAGCGATCGAAGCCAGTGATAGAAGACACGGTGGTGGAGAACGCCTGGGCGTCCACGCACGACGACGTAGTCGGGACTTGTGATCCCCCGGTTCTCGCCCTCGTCGAGCATGGCGATGGAGCCCAGAAGGATGCGCATGGGGTTGTAGAACACCGTCCCAGGTTCGACTGGCTTGTACCGCTCTGGGTGCTTGCCGATGCGCTCCCTGGCTGGCGCGCGACCATCGCGGGTCGCTCCGTACAGTGGTAGTCCCCCCCATTCAGGACCGATTCCCCGCGAGACCTCTTCAAGGCACTCGTTGGCCGGCAGCCACCGGAGCGGAGGGTTGTTGCTGGAGGTCGATCCTTCCACTTCGGACTCGCCGGAGTCGCGCCTGGTGTGCAGCGCAGCCGAGGCACTCATGCTGCGAACATCCGCTTCTTGGTCTCTTGGAGAACTACCTTGGGCTCACCGGCGCTTGTGAGAGCCTTCACCCCACCTGCCGCCGCGACCTCGGGCGTACGCCAGATGTGCGGGTTCTCGAGTCCCTCCGTGCCGCCGACCGCGAACTGATCCGCGATCGCCTCGACGGCTACCTTCGCGGGTGCAGGAAGCGCGCTTAACCAACTCGCGTGCTTGTACCGGAACGCGAGGCACCGGTCCTCGCGCGTTCGCGGAAGCAGGCCATAGGCAAGGTCCGCGAGCACGTCGTACAAGTCGTAGTCGTTCATCTGCTCCAGCATGCGCAGCACGTTGGGGGAGTAGCCCGCGCTAACGATCGACTCGATGATCTCTTCGCGCTGTGGAGGGTTCACCCACCTGGCTCGGAACGCCTCTAGCGTCGGACACTCGTCGATCAAGCGAGCGGAGAGACCAGCCCGGTAGTCGTCGATAGGCACGGGCATGGCCCTGCCGTTGATCGGGGCGACGACAAACCGTCCCTGCGAGCCGACGTGGACCTCGAAACCATCCACGATCACGGGCGGCTCGCCGTACGAATCTGGTGCGCCATCCGAGGTTGACTGCGGCTGCCCCCTAGTGCGCGACTGACTTGCAGGTCTTGTGACGAAGTCCTCGGCGAAGAGACGCGTGGCCCCTGTGTAGTCGTAGACCGTGAACATCAGCTTGCCGGTCGGCTCGTCGATACGCGTGCCGCGACCGATCATCTGGTAGAAGGAGATTGGGCTCTTCATGTACCGAAAGAACACGATGTTCCGCACGACAGGTACGTCGACGCCGGTAGTCAGCAGGTCCACGGTTGTCGCGATGAAGTGACTCGACGACGAGCCTCGCAGGTCCGGGAGGTAGTCATTGCCCCCGGACTCGGCGGTGCACTTGAACGTGAATGGCTCCTTGCGCTGAACGCCTCTCCTTGTGCACCACTGTGCATAGAGGTTGTTCATGGCGGCGGCTACGTCGTCGGCATGCCGGTCGCGGGCGCAAAAAATGATCGTCTTCTGATGCGGACCTCGCTCCTTGTCGGAGTCGACGAGCTGCGCAAACAGATCGAGGCACATTGCGTTCACACGGTCTGGAAGCAGCAGCTTCGTCTCGAACTGCTGTTTCTCGTAGAGCGCGGCGATCTGGGCGGCGTTGATAGGAGCGCCTGTGTTCGCGTCGCGTGGATGGCGGGTGACGATCTCTGCCATTGTCACGCCGCGCACATCGAGGTTGACCTGCGCAAGTTGAATCTCGCACGCGGCTAGGTAGCCGTCCTCCATTGCCTGTGCGAGCCCGTACTCGTACGCCGGTTCGCCGAAGTAGTGGAGATTGTCGGCGGTGATCTCCGTGTCAGCCTTCGCCTCGTCGGTGTTCTCGGCGCACTTGATCTGACGCGGTGTCGCGGTGAGCCCGATCTGCACGGCTTTCGGGTTCCGAGTCAGAACAACCGACCACTTGCCCCACGCGGACCGATGGCACTCGTCGATCACGATGTGCGAGAAGTAGTCCTCGGGGTAATGGCGAAAGAGGAAGGAGGAGTCTCCGTCATGCCGGTCGATCCCGAGGGTTTGGTATGTGGCGACGTGCACGCGAGCGTTCTTCGCGTTGTTCGCGCCACCAACCTCGTAGACTTCGGCAGCATCGGCGCCGAAGACGTTCTGCATGGCCCTGAGGCCCTGCGTGCGGAGTTCGTCGCGGTCGCAGAGGAACAGCGCGCGCTTGAGCTGACCCGCATCCGCGATGCGCTTCAGGAGGTTGCACGCAATGAACGTCTTGCCCGTCCCTGTCGCGAGCGAAAGCAGCCCCCGGGGCGGTTGTCCGCTCTCCGCACAGCGCGCGACCCTCTCGAACACGGCACGAATGGCGGCGTCCTGGAAGTACCGGCGCTGTCCCTCGCCGCCGGCGTACCTCGTGAGCAGAGGCTTGGCTGCTGGGGCGTCGAGGGAGAAGCCGACGATCTTCTCGTAGCGCGCGCGGAGTTCGACGGGGGATGGGAACTCTGCGATGGGACGGGGCGGGCTGGTGATACCTGTCGATCGATCGAACTCGACGAACATGTACCCGTTGCTGGAGTAAACGAACTGGACGTTGTGTCGAGACGCCGCGAGGTATCCCTTGGCCTGATCGAGCCCGTGACCGGGCGGAAGGGTGTTCTTCTTCGCCTCGAGCAGCGCGACGGCAACGGGCTGCGTCTCGGCGTTCACACGGATCCGGAGCGTGTAGTCGGTACGACCGCGCGCGCGGCGACGCCCCCGGCCGTTGACGACCTCGACCGCCCCGACCGTGACCTCGCGGCAGATGAACTCCTCCGACCAACCGCGAGAGTGGATCGCCGGATCGATCAGCTTGGCTCGCGTGTCAGCTTCTGAGAGAGCCTGCACGCTCATGTCACGACCTCGGCATCCTGAGCCGCGGCGTGGGGAGTCGGCTTCGACGAGAACTCAGCGACACGAATCGCGGGTTGCCGTCGGCCTGGCACGTGAATCAGTGACATCTGGATTGCTGTTGGAGTTACGCGCCAGCAGCCGCCGCGCCACCCATGCGCTTCATGTACTCGCGCCGCAACTCATCCAGCTCGACAACGCGCCCATCCGGCCGCCGCCACCGCCAGAACGTCCATCCGTTGGTTGCCCGCATGCGCCCGTCTTCGCGAAGACCGGTGATCGTAGTCCGGGCGGCACTCCCTGCCTGGGAGGGAGATGAAAACGTGCTGCCGGCGCACTCGATCGTGCCGTCCACGAGCACGCGCGCTTCCAGGATGCGGGCCTTGTAACGCCTCGTGAGCTTTGCCGGAGTAGGCAACAACCCAGCGCGGATAAGGTCGAGCATTGTCACCTTCTCGCCGCCCGGCGCTTTGCGCGATGCCCTCCGCAACTTCGGAGCTGACGCGAGATCCCCGGGCGACAGCGGGAAGTCGAGCGTGAGCTTGCACCGGCGCATGGACCCGCGGATGTCATCAGGTGAGAGGTCCCTTGTGACCGTGCGCACATGGTTCACGAGAGCCATGTCCTTGTCGGGATCAAAGAAGCCCTCCAGTGCGGCCTTGACCCTCCGATCAACGAATTGCGCCCTCCACATCGCGTCGATCTGCTTGGTCTTGAGCTGATCCTTCGATAGCAGCCCTAGGATTGCTTCCGCGTCTCCAGCAGCGTCGGAGATCCGCACCGAGCGCAGGAGCTTCTGATCGATCGGTACGGTTGCGTGTGAGTTGTAGATCCGCCACTCGTCACCGTTCGTCAGCACGATCCACTCGACACCGGCCACAGCTGCGTAACCCATAATCTGATTCGCCGTCTTGCTGTCCCCAAGGTTCTCGCCGAGGCCCTTCGCTTCGACGTAGAGCTTGGGTTCGCGCAGGACGAGCAGGGCGTAGTCAACCGGCTTCGCCCTAGGGGCCTTGTGCTCGCGCGCCACCTCTTCGGGGTCGAGTACATCCCAGCCGAGGGCTGCGAGAACCGGTTCGATCAACGTTGCCTTCGTGTCGTTCTCGTTGAGCTTCTTGCGCTTGGCGATCCGCCTGCGAACGTCGGCGAGGGTCTGGGCGAGCATGGGCGCGTCATGCTACTCCGGCGACGATGGCGGCGCTTCCTGCCTACTCGGATGCGAGAGCCTCAACCCTCGGCTGGAGCCCAAGGTTCCGCGGGGCAGTCAGGCCGAGGTCGCGTGGAGGCGATTTTCTCCGGAGGCCGCGAGCTGACCCGAAGCCTGTCCCTCCCGCCTACTGCGTCGCGCGCCCTGGGCCTTGGCGGATCATGAGCGGCAGGCCCAGCTAGCTCAGGGGTTCTGCAATTACGGAAGTGTATGCAGCGCTTACGCCTCGTATATGCGAGGCTCCTCACGTGCAGGGGCAACTTCTCGGCAAGGACGTGGCCGCCATCCGGAGGGCGCTCTGCCTGACCACTGGGCAGCTCGCAACTGTCCTCGGCGTGCATGCGAGTTCGGTTCACCGGTGGGAGGCTGCAGGAGCCAGCCGGATCCCCATCGAGGGTGTCCCGCTTACCGTGCTGACAGCCCTCCGGTCTCGAGTCCTCGCCGAAACGGGCGCGCGTCGAAGGGTCGCCGCAAAGGGCGAGGAAGTATCGAACGCACTTGCTACGGGAGGTGTGCTGGTCGCCCTAGCACTCCTACTGATGTTCGCGGCAGGGCGAGAAAAGTAGAGTGATCCATAGACATGCAAGTCACAGCTCATCTGATCTACCGTGAGAAACTTGGATCCCCCGTCGGTCGCCACTATGGCCTCGCTGTCCGCGACCTCATGACTGGCAGGATTCGGGTGTTCGACCTCCAGCACGATTCAAGGCGGCGATCGATCACCCTTGAACGGTTCGCCGAGGGGCGCCTGATCTGCTGGGAGAAGTACGTCGAAGGGCCAGCCGCGCAGGAGTGCCTGCGTAGGTTGCGCTCACTCCTGGCAACCCCCCG
>Ga0315912_10002384_pt1 | contig 20197 bp, 17 predicted proteins | sample VfabasoilMG_FD_204469 | JGI IMG/M metagenome (GOLD analysis project Ga0315912, IMG submission 204469) | Garden soil microbial communities collected in Santa Monica, California, United States - V. faba soil | ecosystem: Environmental > Terrestrial > Soil > Garden | place: USA: California...
GCAGCGGCGCCGGTCGCGACGATCGGAAGCGCTCTGCGAAGTCGTCGGGCACGATCACCACGACCGCTTCGCGTTGTTCGCGCACCGCTCGTTCCGCTTCCGTGGGCCCTTCGACGACGTGTACTCCGGCCTGCTGATTCAGCCAATTCACCAGCGCAGGCGCGCGGTGCATGCCGACGACGGGGATGCGGACCAGGTCGGCATCGCGCTGTCGATCAGCGAGCTTGTTCATCATGAAGCCGATGAGGACGGGGCCGATCACCACGCTGAAAAGAATCGACCAGAGCGCACGTCGATCGCGAAGCGAGTCCCTCAGCTCCTTTCGGCAGACGATGAGCGTCTGGCGAAGTGTCTTCGGCGCGCTCACTCGTGCCCTCCTCGATCGAGGCCGGCGAGTGCGACGAAGGCGTCCTCGAGATTTTCGTATCCCGTCTGCTGACGAAGTTCATCGGGCGTGCCCTGGCCGACCACGCGGCCCGAGGCGATCACGACGATCGAGTCGCACAGCGCCGACACCTCCTGCATCACGTGACTCGAGAACAGCACGCAGCGGCCCTGGTCGCGCAGTCGCCGAACGATCGATCGCACGGCGCGAGTGCTCATCACGTCGAGCCCGTTGGTAGGCTCATCGAGCAGGACATTCTGCGGGTCGTGCACGAGTGCGCGAGCCAATGCGACCTTCGTGCGCTCGCCATGGGAGAAGCCGGCCGTGCGCCGATCGGCGATCGCGCGCATGTCGAGCATGTCGAGCAGTTCCTCGGTTCGTTTCGCGAGCTGCTCGCTCTCGATGCCCTGCAGTTCACCGAAGTAGTCGAGATGTTCGCGCGCGGTCAGGCGTGGATACAGCCCAAAGCCATCCGGCAACACCCCGAGTCTGGCCTGCGCCTCCTGCGGCGTTGCCACCGCATCCACATCGTCCACGCGCACGTCGCCGCTATCGGGTTTCATCACGGCGTATAGCATCCGAAGCGTCGTGGTTTTTCCTGCGCCGTTCGGGCCAAGGAGACCGGTGATGGCGCCGTCCTTCGCGACGAAGCTCACGCCATCGACGGCCGTGACGTTTCCGAATCGTTTGCGGGCGTTGGCAATCTGGATCATTTGGCGGCGTCGCCCTCTGACGGATCGGGACCGGCGGGCGAGAGGAAGAACGGAGGACGACGGACGTCGCTAATGCAACCGATCTCGAGGCCGTCCATCGACCCACGTTCGATGAAGTCGGTGACGATGCGGTTCCCGCACGGTGTCATCACCACGCCATGGCCCGTCGAGGGCATGATGAGGTGCTTGCCGTGAGAGAGGTGCCTCACCACTGATTCGCCCCAGATGGGTGGTGTGACGGGATCGACCTCGCCCGACAACACGAGCACGGGCACGTCGGAGACGACCGGGCGGTAGTAGTCCGCGTGGACCGTTCCCTTGGGCCACATCGCGCACGCATCGAGCTGGCTACCAATGAGGTGCGCGCCGAATACCGACTTCGATGTCTCGTGCACGAGCTCGTCGGGCGACACGCGAGAGGCGTCCTCGCTGCACAGCACCGAGAGCTGCATCCCGATGCTCATGTTCTCGCCGGCGTCTTCGCCTGCGAGGGCGAGCGCGAAGAGCCCCTGAAAGTCGTCCTTCTCCGCTCGATCGACAAGCGCTGGAACGACCGACGCCGTGAGCGGGGAATAAAGCGCGCTGAAGATGACGCTCGAGACCAGGCGCGCGTCCACGTCCACTTCCTCCGCGATGCCTGTTCGCGGATGAACAATCCGCACGCGACGGGGATGCTGATCGAGGCTTGCGATCAGGTTCCGGAGCCGCGATGCCATCGCGGGGAACGTTTCGCTGCAGGCTGATTCCGCTTCGCAGTCCGCGAGCGCTTTGTCCAAAGCATGCTGCGCATCACGCGCCGTGAAGAGCGGAAGCCGCATGTCCGTCGGCGCGACGCCATCGAGCACGATCGATCGCACGTGATCGCCGTGTTGCCGGAGATAGACGAGCGCGGCACGAGTCCCATACGACCCGCCGTAAAGGTTGATGCGGTCGTAGCCCAGAGCCGCGCGGACATCATCCAGATCGTCCATCGCGATGTCGGTTGTGTAGAGCCGGACGTCGGCGTCGTACCCATCGAGACAGCGGCGAAGCCGGGCGAGTGCCGAGGCGCTGCCTTCGGTCATCTCGCGAAGCGAGCTCGCACTGGACCGGCAGTTCAGCGGGTTGGACTTTCCGGTTCCGCGCTGATCGACGAGCACGATGTCGCGGGTGCGCTGCACCTGGCGGAAGACGCCGCGGATCTGGCTGGCTAGCTGGGCAGCGGCCTGACCGGGGCCACCGGCCAGAAAGAACAAAGGATCTTCACTTACCGTCGAAGACAGGGACGGAAGCACGACAACCCAAAGGCGTATTTGACGTCCAATACCGGTGTGGCGGTTTTCGAACACCGTTACAGCCCCGCACAACGCGTCGGTCGGGCCCTCGCTGCTCAGACACGGATGAAGCCGGTCAAGCGACCTAGGCGATTCCTTCGTGTTACAGGAAGCGGCGGCCAGCGTTAGTAGCAGGCAGAAGATCGGGCCACTTTTGCGTGGGATATATCCGGTGAGCGACTTTGTGGCCATTGGCGTCTAAACGTCGAGGTTTCACACTAGAATCGCAACTTAACGGGTTTTCGGTCTCAGAACGGAAACACAGAAGGGCTGAAGTCATGAGTGACGCTGCACAACAGTCCAGCCTGGCGTCGGAGGCGTACTCGGTCGTCCGACAGCGCATCCTGAGTGGCACCATAGGTTTGGGGCAAGTCATCTCGCGCCGTAAGCTGGCGGCCGAGCTCCGTATGAGTTTTTTACCCGTTTCCGAAGCGCTGCTTCGGCTCGAGGTCGAAGGGCTGCTCGAAAGCCGTCCACGCGCGGGCACTCGCGTCCGGATTCCGTCGGCCGAGGACGTCCAGGGGCACTACGTCGTTCGTGAAGCGCTCGAAGTACAAGCCGCCTTGCGCTTTGCGGCGTTTGCCACGTCCCGCGAGCGGTTCGAATTGAAGAAGCTGGCAAGCCGGGTTGACGTCCTCGGGATGCAGTCCGATCGCATGCTGTATCAAAGCGTGCATCTAAAGTTGCACTCGCGAATCGCGCAGAACGCCCGGTGCCCGGCGCTTGTCGAAGCCATTGAAAAGACGCACGCGCTCGCCTCAATCTGGTACTGCGTGTTGAGGCAGCCGAGCCCGACGGACTCGACCACGCGGCATACCGAGCTCGCCGATGCGCTGTGCGATGGTCAGCCGCATCAGGTTGCCGATGCTGTGCGCCAGCATCTGGCGGTTGCCATGTCACATTCGATGGAAGTGCTGCAGCCGTACTTCAAGTTGCGCAAGCTGACTGGCACCACGTTCTACCGCAGCGACCGCCGCCCCGGAAGCGGCGTTATCGCGCACTGAGAGTCCGGCCGCCCCCGTTGCGGGGCGGCTGACCCATTTAACACAGTTAACATTGGGCTGCTGTATGAGATAGCTTGCCCCTCCGCCCCGCAGAATTCCCGTAAGTCCCGTTGACAGGACCCGATTCCACAGCGAAAATGATCGTCCACAGTCCATGGACGTAGCGTCAGTGTGTCTGCGGTCAACGTCCGGGAGAGCTCCGCAGTATTGAAATGTCAGAGAATGCGACGACGAGTCACCGTCGAGAACTCGCGTGGAGGATTGTTCGATGCGAACCAAGTGTGCAGTCGTAATTGCTGGAATCGCACTGCTTGCCAGCGTGGCCGGTGTCAGCGCGCACCATTCATTCTCGGCCGAGTTCGATGCCAGCAAGCCGTTCAAGATGACTGGCACCGTGACCAAGGTCGAGTGGATGAACCCACACACCTTCTTCTACATCGACGTGACCGATGAGAAGACCGGTAAGGTCACCAACTGGGCGATGGAAATGGGAAGCCCGAACGGCCTCATGCGCGCCGGCTGGACGCGGAACACCATGAAGATCGGCGACAAGGTGGCCGTCGAAGGCAGCCTCGCGAAAGACGGAAGCCCCACTGGCAACGCGCGCTCGGTGACCATGGCATCAACCGGTCAGCGTCTGTTCGCGGCGTCGAGCCAGGGCAACACGCAGTAACAAGGAGCGGCGCTTGAAGGGATCTCTTCGTACCGCGCTGTCAGGCGCGGCGGCGGTGATCGTGTTTTCATCCAGCGCCTGGATCGTCGTCGCACAGACTCGACCAGGTGTTGCACCAGTACTTCAAGCGCAGGAAGGTGGCGGAGGAGGCCGGGGCCGCGCAGCGGGCCCGGCACTTCCGACTCCGCGACTGCCCGATGGGACCGTGAACTTCGGTCGCGTTCCCGGTGAGAAGGGCGTCTGGGCAGTTCCTTACATCACCAACATGGCGATGAGAGTCGTCGGCCCGGATGGCCAGTTGCTGCCGGCGATTCGTGAACAGCAGGCAGCCGCGCGTGCCGGTGGTGCGGGTGCTCGTGGCGGGGGCGGCGGTGGTGGACGCGGCGGATCGAAGTCCGAGCCGTGGATGCCATGGATGCCGTGGTCAGCTGCGGTCTACGACTACAACTCCAAGAACGAATCCAAGTACGACCCGGAAGGGTACTGCCTCCCGCCTGGTGGGCCTCGCATGATGGCGACGCCGTACCAGATGGAGATCATCCAGCAGCCAGAGCACAAGCGCATCATGATGATCTTCGAGGGTGCCACGCACATCTGGCGCGAGATTTACATGGACGGTCGCAAGTTCCCCGAGGGCGATGCGCTCAACCCCACATATCTCGGCTACTCGGTCGGTAAGTGGGAGGGTGACACGCTCGTCGTCGAGAACAAAGGCTTCAACGAGAACAGCTGGCTCGATTACTTCGGTCATCCGCACACCGATCAGATGCACGTCATCGAGAAGTGGACGCGTCCGAACAAGGGAACGCTGCACTACGAGGCCACTGTCACGGATACCGGCGCGTATACGCGTCCATTCACGATGGCGTGGGACATTCCGTGGAGAGCAGACGGCGAGTTGCCTGAGTACATCTGCCAGGAGAACAACCGCTACCTGAATCGCCTGGAAGACGACCTCGGTCAGCCCATCTTTGGCCCGCGTCCGCAGCCCGGACAGAAGCCGGCCAGCGGCACTCGCTAGGAGGAAAAGTGAAACGACTACTTTTCCTTCTCGTTCTTACGACCCTTCTCGTTGCACCAAGCGGTGCGTGGGCCCAGTTCGGTCATCCACTGAAGGGACAGTGGAGCGGTCAGTGGGGTCCTGCGAATAGCCCGAAGCGATTGCTCCTCGATCTGCATTGGGACGGCAAAGAGATCTCCGGGCGCGTCAATCCGGGAGATGAGAACGCGACGGTGAAGTCGGTCACGTTCGACTACTCCGATCCCTCGGCGTGGAAGGTCAGGCTGACGGCCGAGGGCAAGGACAAATCGGGCAAGCCGGTCTCGATCTCTGTGGACGGAACGCTCGAGAACATCGGCGCCTACAGCAAGCTCTTTCACGGCACGTGGACTGAGGCCGGTCAGAAGGGCGATTTCACGCTCACCCGCAACTAGTAGGCGGTATGCCGTAGGCAGTATGCAGAGGCCGCGCTTCGCGCGGCCTTTTCTGTTTCTGCCTACCGCCTACTGCGTACTGCCTACTACAGATAGAATCCAAAGTTCATGATCATCGACTGCCACGGTCACTACACGACCGCCCCGAAAGAGCTCCAGACCTATCGCGATAGTCAGGTTGCGGCGCTGAAGGATCCTTCGCAGGCGCCAACGACGGGGCCGCTGAAAATCAGCGACGATCAACTGCGAGAGAGCGTTCAGCCTCAACTCAAGTTCCAGAAGGATCGCGGCACCGACGTCACGATCTTCTCGCCGCGCGCGTCAGCGATGGCGCATCACATTGGCGATGCGCAGACGAGTCTCGACTGGTCGCGTCACTGCAACGATCTGATCTACCGCGTGTGCGGGCTCTTCCCGGAGAACTTCGTGGGCGTGTGCCAGTTGCCGCAGACGCCGAGCGACGTACTGGCCAACTGCATCAGCGAGCTCGAACGTTGCGTCAACGAGCTTGGGTTCATCGGCTGCAATCTGAACCCGGATCCGTCGGGTGGACGATGGACGGCGCCGCCGCTCACCGACAAGAGCTGGTATCCGTTCTACGAGAGGCTCGTCGAACTCGACGTGCCGGCAATGGTCCACGTGAGCGCGTCGTGCAATCCCAACTTTCACGCGACCGGCGCGCACTACATCAACGCGGACACCACCGCATTCATGCAGTTCCTCACGGCGGATCTGTTCAAGGACTTCCCGACACTGCGCATGATCATTCCGCATGGCGGCGGGGCAGTGCCGTATCACTGGGGCCGGTATCGAGGTCTCGCGCAGGACATGAAGCGTCCGCCGCTTGCCGATCTGATCCGCAACAACGTGTTCTTCGACACGTGCGTCTATCACCAGGCAGGCATCGACCTCCTGCTGAAGATCATTCCTGCGGACAACGTTCTGTTCGGATCGGAAATGGTCGGCGCGGTTCGAGGCATCGACCCGGAGACCGGAAGCTACTACGACGACACCAAGCGCTATGTTGATGCCGCCGCGATTTCGAGTGACGCGCGCGCGAAGATCTTCGAAGGCACCGCGCGGAAAGTGTATCCGCGAATCAACAGAGCCCTGTCAGTAGGCAGTAAGCAGTAGGCAGACATCCATGAAACCAACCATCGTCAAGAACATCAAACGCGCTGACGCGGAAGTCATTCGCACGCTCGGCCAACAGGGTGTGGCCACCGTTCACGAAGCGCAAGGTCGATCCGGCCTGCTGCGCCCCTACATGCGCCCGATCTATCCGACGGCGAAGATGGCGGGAAGCGCGCTGACGATCTCGTGTCAGGCCGGCGACAACCTGATGATTCACGCCGCCATCGAACTATGTCGTCCGGGCGACGTGCTCGTCGTGACCACGACGTCGGAATCGACCGATGGAATGTTCGGCGAGTTGCTCGCCGTGTCCGCACGCGCACATGGCGTAGTCGGTCTCCTGATCGATGCGGGTGTTCGCGACGTTGCCGACCTCACGACGATCGAGTTCCCGGTGTGGTCGAAAGCGATCTCGGCGCAGGGGACAGTAAAAGCAACTGCCGGTTCGGTGAACGTGCCGGTTGTCTGCGCAGGCGCGACGATTCAACCTGGAGACGTGATCGTCGCCGACGTCGATGGCGTCGTCGTGGTGCCGCGAGATACCGCCGCGGAGGTAGCCCGACTGGGTAACGACCGCATCACGAAAGAAGAGAAGTCGCGCGAGCGCCTCCGCAAGGGGGAACTGGGCCTGGACTTCTATGGCCTGCGTGCAAAGCTCATCGAACTGGGTGTCCAGATCGTCGACGAAGCCTGATATTCGACCGTTTTCCCGGGCATTTCACTTCTGCCCGGTTTTTCCTTCCGGTAGTGGGACGGTCTGGTATCTCAGTTGACTTCCGTCCCTCCCAAGCATAGATTGCGGCAGCACTACCCCCCTGAATTGGGTAGGTGTATGTCCCGGACCCCGTATCGTCCGGAAGACTCAAGGAGAACGCCCGACATGTCTAGAGCAGTGAAGTGTTTCCTGTGGCTGGCAGCTTTGACGTTGCTACCCGCCACAGCGTTCGCCCAAGGCACTCTGACCGGCACCGTTCGCGATGCGTCCGGTGCTGTGTTGCCAGGTGTGACGGTCGAGGCTGCAAGCCCCGCCCTGATCGAGAAGGTCCGCACGGTCGTGACCGACGGCACCGGCCAGTACCGCGTCATCGATCTCAATCCAGGCGCGTACTCGCTGACGTTCACGCTTCCCGGTTTCAGCACCGTCAAGCGCGATGGCATTGAGATCGCTGGTACCGCAGTAATAACGATCCCGGTCGAAATGCGGGTGGGCGCGCTGCAGGAAACGATCACGGTGACCGGTGAGACCCCGGTGGTCGACGTGCAGAGCACCAAGCGTGAAACGGTGCTCAGCCAGGAGGTCATTGAGGCGATCCCGGCGACGCGCGCGGTCGGCTCGCTGCTCAACGCCACCCCGGGGCTGACTGTCGATGGCAACGGCCTCGCGGCGACGCCGACGATGACGTTCTTCAGCGCCCGTGGCGGTCAGACCAACGAAGGCCGCATGGCGGTGAATGGCATGACCGTCGCGGCCGCGTTCAACGGCGGCGGCGTGTCGTCGTACATCCTCGACTCGGTGAACGTCGACGAAGTGGCAGTCGTCGTGTCCGGTGGTCTCGGCGAATCGGACATCGGCGGTCCGACGATGAACCTCGTTCCACGCTCCGGCAGCAACAGGTTCACCGGTCAGGGATTCTTCAACAACGCCGGTGAGTGGTCCAAGGGCAGCAACCTCGACGACGACCTGCGCGCCGTCGGCATCGTGGAACCGCCCGGCATCATCAGTGCGTATGACGCCAGCATCTCGTACGGCGGCCCGATCAAGCGCGACCGGCTGTGGTTCTTCGGCAGCTACCGCAAGCTGGATACGTCAACGACCGTCGAGGGCCTCGTTGCCAACGCCAACGCCTACAACGCATCGAGCTGGCGCTGGGCGCCGGACGACAGCCTTCCTGCCAGACAGTTGCAGGGACGGACGATGTTCATCGGCCGAGTGGCGGCGCAGGCCACGCCGAAGAACCGCTTCACGTTCAGCCACGAGTATCAGCTTCGCTGCGAGGGCGCCCCGCTCAAGGTGGAGACCGATGGCTGCCACAGCCGCAGCGCCGGCTGGATTCCCGGAACGAATGCGACCACCTCGCCTGAAGGCGCGACCAACTACTTCGATTTCCCGTACTACCTGACGCAGGGAACCTGGTCGGCGCCGATGACGAACAAGATTTTGCTCGAGGCTGGCTTCTCGCGCTTCTCGTACTACCATGCGGGCGGCCCGGGCCAGTTGCCGCCGGATGGAATCTTCGACCTGATTTCAGTGACGGAGCAGTCGACGGCGATCGATCCGCTGACCGGTATCCGCTATGCGCCGCGCGCGAACTATATCTATCGCGCGGTCCCGACCTACAACGACAACTACGGCAACCCGAACCACTGGCGCGCCTCCGCTTCGTACGTCACCGGCGCGCACAACATGAAGGTGGGGTATCAGGGAAGCTGGCTCATCGCCAAGTCGAAGGTCGTGACACCCGACTCACTCGTGCAATATCGGTTCAACCTCGGCGTGCCGAACGCGTACTCGTTCCGCTTGCCTGACTGGCAGACCAACGATCACACGAAGGTCGCCGCCCTCTACGTGCAGGACACGTGGACCAGGGGACGGCTGACCCTCGCGGGCGCGCTTCGCTACGATCGCGCGTGGAGCTACAGCCCGGCCGACGGCAACGGCACGACGGAGACGTCCATCTTCAACTCTGCGGCCATTTCGTATCCGCAGACAGCGGGAGTGGGCGCCTACAACGACCTGACACCGCGTATCGGTGTCGCGTACGACCTCTTCGGTACCGGCAGGACGGCCATCAAGTTCAACTTCGGCCACTACCTCGACTCCGCCACGAACGACAGCATCTACACGCAGAACAATCCGGCGAACAAGACCGTTCGCCAGGTGTTGAATCGTTCCTGGACCGACAACGATCGCGACAACGTGATCGACTGTAACCTGACGAACTTCGGCGCGCAGAGCCCGGCGACCGGATCGGTGGACAGCTGCGGCGCACTGACGAACGAAGACCTGAACTTCGGCCGAGAGGGTACGAATCTCACGCAGGTCGACCCGAATCTGCTCGGCGGCTGGGGTGCGCGGCAGAGCGACTGGCAGTGGGGCATCAACGTGCAGCACGAGCTTGTGCGGCGCGTCTCGCTCGAGGTCGGCTACAACAGACGGTGGTGGACGGGACCGAGCGCGTCGGATGGTTTCGTCACTGACGACCTCAACCGCGCTCCGGGCGACTACGACGCGTTCACGCTCACCGCTCCGAGCGACCCGCGCCTCCCGGGCGGCGGCGGCTACCCGATGACGTTCTACGCGCAGACGAACGCCGCGGGCCCGCGTCCGGCGCAGAACTACATCACGCGCGAGGACAACTACGGCAACGTGTCCGAGTACTGGCACGGTGTCGGCTGGACCGTCAATGCACGTCTCCGCGACGGGCTGTTCCTCCAACTCGGTGCGGACACCGGCCGCAAGATCATCGATCGGTGCGACACGATCACCAGGGTCGACCAGCCGACGATTCCGACGAATGCCGTCACTGCACCGGGATTGCAGCAGGCATCAGCCTGCTACAGCAAGGAGCCATTCCAGACAACACTGCGCGGGTTGGCGAGCTACACGTTGCCGAAGATCGACGTGCGGGTGAGCGGAACGTTCCGGTCGCAGCCGGGCGATTCGCGTCTTGCGACGTGGGTTGTACCGAACAGCCTCATCGCGGCGTCGCTCGGACGTCTGCCGTTCGGCTCGTTGGCCGGCGGCACGACGAGCGTCGCGCTCCTCGACCTCGACGAACACCGGTTGTATGCCGACAATCGCCGCAGCCAGGTCGATCTGCGCGTAGCCAAGCTGTTCCGCTTCGGCGATCGGCGCCTCGATGCCGGCTTCGACATCGGCAACCTGCTCAACACCAACTACGCCACGGGGTTCGACAACACGTATCAGTACACCGTCGGCAACACGGCGCAGGGCGGGACGTGGAACAACCCGACCAGCGTGATCAGTGCACGCTTCCTTCGCTGGAACGTCACGGTCGATTTCTAAATCACAACGCCGGGTCCACTGAACAGGACCCGGCCTGCACTGCCGTAGGGCGGGTCCTGATTTTCGGACCCGCCTCTTTTCTGTACGGTCCACAGTCCTCGGTCCTTGGTCCTCGGTCTCCGGTCTTCAGTCTTCAGTCCGGACTATAATTCCCAACAATTTCGATTCGGCCTCGCGCCGAAAGGAGCGTCCATGTCCTCTCGTGTGCTCATACCTGCTCTTGCTGCGTTTGCGTTGATTGGTGTCGCCTGTGGAGGGTCGCCTGAGTCAAAGGCTGAAGCGCCCGCGGCTGCGCCGGCACCGGCCGCTGCGCCTGCCGAGGATCACAGCGCACACGCCGGCGGCGGCAGAGTGTTCTTCACGGAGCCGGCCAACGGCGCCACTGTGAAGAGCCCTGTTCACCTGGTGTTCGGCAGCGAGATGTTCACGATCGCGGCGGTCCCGCCCGGCGAGGTCACCGACGTCCGTGCCAACACCGGGCACTTCCACCTCGGCGTTGATACCGACTGTCTGCCTGCCGGCTCAGTGATCCCGAAGGCGAACCCGTGGGTGCATTTCGGCGACGGCAAGAACACCATCGACATGCAGCTCTCACCGGGCTCGCACAAGCTGGTTGTTCAGGCGGGTGACGACAAGCACGCGACGATGACCGGATTGTGCGAGACGATCACGGTCAACGTTCAGGGCGAGTAGAACCGAGAACTCCTAACTTCCAATCTCCAACTCCCAAGGACACCGGGAGTTGGAGGTTGCGGCCTCACTGATCACATTGCCCGTTGTCCGTGGGCACGAGCGGTGACTCTGGCGCGCCCCGGGCCGGCGCGGAAAAAACGCGTCTCCGGCCGCTGATCGAAGGCACTCGTTTACCTTCCCAGCTAGCGGCGAGGCCATCGCCGTGTGGCTCGCCTCCGTCGCGTGTTTATTCTCTTCGCTGATCGCGCCGCCTCGAGGGCGGGCCGTCGTCATCACTGGCGCCCACGGACAGTCGCACGCCTTCAGGTCACGGATGCCTGCCGATCGGCGTCGCCTGCGCAAACGTCACGCACCGCGAAGCAGGAAATCAGGTGGAGCGAGGCTTCCGCGTCGAGTTCGGTCCCCGCGTTCTCGTTGAAACGATTTGCCACTGTCGTTTGATGCCGCGCGATGGACGGCGTTGCGAGTCGGCGGCTACTCGACGCGCTCCGTCAGGGTTCGAGCGGAAACTGATTTCCGGCGTGCAGCGCCGCGACGTCCGGGCGGCGGGCATTCGTGGCCGTTGGTACGGTGTTGGACTAGAGGCTTCCGAGAAATCCCATCAGGGCCGACGTGAACGCGTCGGCCTGTTCGACGTTACTGAGGTGAGCGGCGTCGAGCGTCAGCATCTTCGATCCCTTGATGCGCTCGTGGACGAAGCGCATGCCCTCCAGCGGAGTGGCTTCGTCGGTCGACCCTGCGACGACGAGCACCGGGCAGCCGATGCTCGAGATCGTCTCCCTCAAGTCTTCATCGCGAAGCGCCGCGCAGCATCCCAGATAACCGGCCGCCGGGCATGTCTCGACCATCGTCTTGAATCGGGTGACGACCTCGTCGTGCCCTTGACGATACCCGGGCGAGAACCATCTCGCCGTCGCCATTTCGGCGACGCCCCTCATCCCGCGCTCCTGCACGAGCGCGATTCGATCGGTCCACGACTGCACAGACCCGATTCGCGCGGCGGTGTTCGCGAGCACGAGACTCGAGACGCGCTCGGGCGCGTGAACGCCCAGCCACATCGCGGTAATGCCGCCGAGTGAGATGCCGCAGACGTGCGCCTGCTTCACGTCCTCGGCGTCGAGGATGGCGAGTGCGTCCTTCCCGAGCTGTTCGATTGTGTAGTTGCCGGCCGGAACCGTGGACGACCCGTGGCCGCGCGCGTCGTAGCGAATGACGCGGTAGGTGCCGACGAGCGCGGGGACCTGCGGCTGCCACAGGTCTCGCGTCGTGCCGATTGAGTTGATGCAGAGAAGAGTGGGCCGCTCGATCGGCCCATCAACGGTGTAGCTGATTCGGGCTCCGTTGCTCTCGACGACGCAATCCATGTCAGTAAAGGGGGTCGGGAGTCATTTGATGAGGACACCTCGTAGCTGGTGCTTGGGGACTGTCCAGATCAAATGACTCCCGACCCCATTACAGAATCAGTGTTTCGCCGCCGCCCCGCCCGCCATCGCCGCCTGACCGCGCGCGTGGCTGGTCGAGAAGATCACGTGCAGCGACATGAGCGCCTGCAGCGGATGTGCGCCCGCTTCGGCGAGTGGCCCGACGTGATCGCTGACCTTGCCGCCCTTGCCGACATTAATCAGTTCCTTCGCGGCCTCGCGCTGCTGGCCCTTCAAGCCGTACTCGTCAGCGACCGCCTCGAAGTCGTTGATGATGCGGTGACGCAGATCTGCGCTGTGACGCGACTCGAACATCAACTTGTTCAATCCGTACGCTTCAGACGGCGGATGCTTGTAGAACAGGAAGCCCTGGTTCTCGAACTTGAAGCCGCCGAACTGCTCGGCGGCCTGCATGCGCTCCTTCGTGCGCGGGCGCGTCGGGAGGAAGCGCATCATGCAGAGTCCGTGATGCCAGGTCGGGATGTAGTCGATCAGCTCGCCTTCCTTCGCGCCGATGGCACCGAACATCACAGCCCAGTTGAGCATCTCGGTGTTGCCGACTTCGTCGAGCTGCGTACCGGTCATGTTGAGCAGCGCGTTGGTGTTGCCCATCTCGAACTGCGAGACGAGCCAGCGATCGAAGTCGAACTCCGGCGTGAGGTACTTCTTCGTGCCGGGGAAGTGCGACATGCCACCGCTCGCGATGATCGCGACGCGTTCCTTGCGTCCCTTGACGATCTCGGCGATCGCCTTGCCGAGGGCCGCGCAGCGTTTCGGCGTTGGCAGCGGCGGAACGTAAGTGTTGGCGAAGAACGGGACCACCGGGATCGGACGCTTGCCGATCACGTACTCGAACGGAATCGAGAACGCGTGACCGAGCTCGGCATCCTCCGAGTAGGCCATGTCGAAGTCGTAGTCGGTGACCAGCTTGTTGAGGATGTCCTCGGCCAGCTCGCGATGGATCGGCAGGTTGTGCTCGCGTCCGGCGAACTTGGCGACCGCGCGATCGCCCGCGACGATCGCGAACGACGGCACGCAGCTCACGGAGAACGTCTCGACGTGGTCCGCGCCGAAGAACAGGATCGCATCAGGCTTGGTCTCGTCGAGAACCTTGCCGAGCTCGTTCATCGCCGCGCCGGCCTGTGCGAGCTGATTCGGATCTTCGTCCGGTGGCCGCGTGAACATATACGGCGTGTGGCACGTGCCGACGGCAGCTACGATCTCACCCATCTCTGACTCCTCTGATGTCCACGGTCTTCGGTCCACGGTCTTCGGTCATGACTGGGGACCGGGGACTGAGGACGGGGGACCTTAGATTTTATCCGTTCATCGCCCGGTCGATCCCGTCCAGCAGAGCCATCGTTTTCACGCAGCTCGCGGCGCTCGACTCGGGCTCCCGTCCTTCACGGATCGCACCGACGAACTCGATATCCTGGCGATCGAACGCGGCGATTCCGTCGAGTTGCACATCCTTGCCTTCGCTGTCGGTCATTGAGTCCCGGTAGACCTTGTAGGTCTCCTCTTCGCCGATGTAGCGGTAGAACCCGCCGAACGGGCCCTTGTTGTTGAACGACATCGCCATACTGAAGATGGGGCCCTTCTTCGACTTCATGGCGATGGTCAGATCCATCGGGATCTGCAGCGCAGTGTGGTCGGGCCCCTTCTGTCCCCAGACCTGCCAGTTGGGCTCGTCGAGAATCCAGTGCGCCAGATCGACGGAGTGGCAACCGTGATGCCAAAGCAGGTTGTCGACCCACGAGCGCGCCTGGCCGTGCATGTTGAGATTCGTACGCCGGAAGAAATAGGTCTCGACCACCATATGATGCAGGTGGAACGTGCCTTCCTGGATCCGCTTGCGAATCTCGCGATGCGGGCTCGAGAAGCGGCGCGTGTGCGTGACCATGCACACCTTTCCGGCCGATTTCGACGCGTCCAGCATCCGCTGCGAGTCTGTGAGCGACAGCGCCATCGGGATCTCGACCTGGACGTGCTTGCCCATCGAGAGCGCCAGCGTCGTCTGGTCCGCGTGCTGATCTGATGGTGTGGTGAGAATGACGGCGTCAACGCCGGGACGATCGATGCAGGCCTTCAGGTCGGTCGAGGCGAAGGGAATATTCCACTTCGTCGCGAATTCCTTCACGCCGTCTTCCGTGCGGCCGGCAACCGAGACGACCTGCACATCGTTGATCTTCGCCAGGGCTTTGACGTGAATTTCGCCCATAGCGCCCGTGCCCGCTAGACAGATCTTCATCTACGCTCCTTCAATAACTGCCAACCACCAACCATATCAAATCAGGCCCAATACAGCCGCGTCGGGTTATCGACCAGCAGCTTGCGCTGCAGGTCCGCCGTCGTTGCAATGTGCGGCACGTAGTCGACGAGCAGTCCATCGTCGGGCATGTGGTTCTTGAGATTGGGATGTGGCCAGTCGGTGCCCCAGAGCACGCGATCGGGAAAGGTCTCGACGAGCCGGCGTGCGAATGGCACGACGTCGCGGTATGCGTTCTGCTCTCCATTGAGCGCGGGAGGGCCACTTGCCGTCAGTCGCTCGGGGCAACTGACCTTCGACCAGATGTTCGAATGCTCGCGCATCATCCGGACGAACAGCTCGAATTCTGGACCATCGACCGGCTTGGTGACATCAGGGCGGCCCATGTGATCGACGACGACCGTCGTCGGGAGAGTGGTGAAGAAGTCCCAGAGCTCAGGAAGATCTGCAGCTTCGAAGTAGATGACCACGTGCCAGCCGAGCGGCGCGATGCGGTGAGCGATCTCGGTGAGGACGTCGCGCGGCGTGAAGTCGACGAGGCGCTTGACGAAGTTGAAGCGCGTGCCGCGAACGCCAGCGTCGTGCATCGCCTTGAGCTCTGCATCGGTGACGTCTCTGTTCACCGTTGCGACGCCGCGGGCGCGATTGTTCGACGCAAGCAGCGCATCGACGAGCGCGCGATTGTCGGTGCCGTGGCACGTCGCCTGGACGATGACGTTCTTGTCGAAGCCAAGTCGATCGCGGAGCGCAAAGAGCTGCTCCTTCGATGCATCGCACGGCGTGTACTTGCGCTCAGGCGCGTACGGAAATTTCTCGCCCGGTCCGAACACATGGCAATGCGCATCGACGGCGCCGGCCGGGACCTTAAACGACGGAATGGACGGATTCGGATGGAACGCCAGCCAGCCGGGGGTGACTTCGTACTTCATGTCAGATCGAGAGCCCTGAGCCTAGAGCCGAGAGCCAATCTCCTCCGTATCGATTTCCTGTTGGACCGTGGGGTTGTAGCGCGGTCCCGAGACCGTTGAGGGGTTGATCAACGCGTTCAGTTTCGCGATCGCCGCCGGGGAGAGCTGCACCTGTTCGGCACGTGCGTTTGCTTCCAGGTGATCGAGTCGCGTCGTGCCTGGGATCGGGATGATGTGCTCACCCTGTGCCAGCACCCATGCGAGCGCCGCCTGCGCCATCGTGCAGCCCTGCTCGCGCGCCACGGCCGACACGCCGTCGCGGAGTGGCAGATTGTTCGCGAAGTGCTCTTTCTGAAAGCGCGGCATCCCCAGGCGAATGTCCTTCGCCGGAAATGTCGCAGGGTCGATCGGCTCGTCGCCCAGGAATCCGCGCGCGATCGGGCTGAACGCCACGAATGCGACACCGAGCTCCCGACAGGCGTCGAGCACGGCGACTTCGGCATTGCGCGTCCAGAGCGAGTATTCCGTCTGGAGCGCAGTGATCGGATGCACGGCGTGAGCCTTGCGCAGCGTCATTGCCGACACCTCGGACAGACCGATTGTCTTGACCTTGCCTTCCTTCACCAGGTCCGCGAGTGCACCGACGCTTTCCTCAATCGGCAGCCGCTTGTCCCAGCGGTGCAGGTAATAGAGATCGATGACATCGGTCTTGAGGCGTTGAAGGCTCTCCTCGCAGTTCTTCTTGATCATTTCAGCGCGGCCATCGATCTCCCGCTGGCCTTGTGCATTGCGGAACATGCCGCCCTTGGTCACGAGGATGAACTCGCGACGCCGGCCGCTGAGCACGTTGCCCACCAGCGTCTCGTTCGCACCGAAGCCATACAACGCTGCCGAGTCGATGTGGTTGTAGCCGAGGTCGAGCGCTTTCAACAGGACCGCGGCGGCGGTCTTCTCGTCCGGCGGCGTGCCATATGCGTGCGACAGGCACATTCCTCCGAAGCCGATCGCGGAGGACTCAAAAGGACCAAGTTTGCGCGTGTTCATTTTCTAAAGCGGTGTTCCTGCTGTGGGAGATCCGTTCAGCCACGCAGCGCCCTCGGAGTACAGCGTCTCGACGGCCGCACCGCGGAGGCCCGGAAGGTTCTGCTTGATCGTGAATCCGTTTTTCGACTGCAGATATGCGAGGTGCCGGTATCCCTCGGGGAACGTCGCGAGGTGTGACGCATCGAGCGTCAACTTGGCGGCTGGATCCACCGGATCCATTCGATCCTTTTCATAGATCGGTTGCCGCCGCACGATGCCCCAGCGTCCGTCGCGTTTCTCGAGGAAGTCGTAAAAGCGGCCTGTGCAGACGACGTCAACGATGACTCCCTCGACCGTCGCACGCTGGTTGATCGTCATCTTCGTCTGCGAGATCGCTCGATAGCCCGCGACCTCGCACGTGAACCCTCCGAGGAAGTGCAGGATGCTCACACCTCGCTCGAACCCTTCTCGACTGACCTCGATGAACTTGCGTGCCGGTCCTTGAAACCACGTCGCCGTCATCCAGCCCTCGTCGTGCCACACCGTCGCAAAGCGATCCCAGTCGCCCGCATCACGCCACAGCACCCAGTTCTCGATGACCTCTCGGACGGCGGCCTTCTCGTCGCTGATGAGCGGCTGGCGAATCATTTGACGTCTCTGATGCGATTCCGCAGCGTGCCGATTCCTTCCACTTCGGTTTCGAGCACGTCACCGTCGGCCAGAAACTCCTGCGGCGTGCGTCCCATGCCGACGCCCTCGGGTGTGCCGGTTGCGATGATGTCGCCCGCTTCGAGCGTCAGCCCCTTCGACAGCCACTCGATGGTCACATCGACGGCAAAGATCATCTTGGCCGTGCTCGCGTCCTGCTTGATGGCGCCGTTGACGCGCAGCTGCAATTGCTTCGACTGCGGATCACCGAATTCATCAGCCGTGACGACGAGCGGGCCCATCGGGCAGAAGCCGTCGAGGCTCTTTCCCTTGAACCACTGCATGTGCTGCTGTTGCAGATCGCGAGCGCTCACGTCGTTGATGACCGTGTAGCCGAAGATGTGATTCAGCGCGTCGTTCTTCGAGATGTTGCGCCCCGTCGTGCCGACGATCGCGCCGAGCTCGACTTCCCAGTCCACCTGCTGCGTGACTGCGCGGTCCACCAGAATGTCGTCGAACGGCCCGGTCACCGTGGTCGGCGCCTTGCTGAAGATCACCGGGATGGTGGGGATCTTCACTTCCTGCCCGCGTGCGCGCGCCGCTTCCTCTGCGTGTGCGACGTAATTGCGCCCCAGGCAGAAGACGTTCTTCGTTGGCCGTGGAATCGGCGCGTGCCAGCGAATCTCGCCGATTGGATGTCCGATTCCGGCCTGTGCGCGATCGACCAGCTCGCGCATACGACGCCACGCTTCTGGTCCCTGTTGAATCAGGTCGATCAGGCTGGATGGCGGACGCCACTCACCAGCGGGAAGCATGGCCGTGTCGATCATGCGATCTCCACGGACGATACCGAGACGAGGGACGACATCAGACGCGAGCGAGAACGTGGCGTATTTCATGTATTTTGGAATGAAAAGTGGAATGTCAGAGTGTTGACATTGACGCTACGGCGAGTATACTCCGGCCACTTCTGAAGCCCGTCTGCTCCAGGTGTGAGCAGGCGAACGCAACGCGCCCGCAAGGCGGTTTCCGCTCCCAGTCGAGCGACACCGAGCCCTAGAAGGAGGAGGAACCGGGATGAGGCAGGCACTTCGTCACGTGGTCGGAGGAGTGTGTGTCGTGCTCTTGACCGCAGCGATCGCATGGGCGCAAGCCGGAGCGACCGCGCAGATCAATGGAACTGTACGAGATACAAGCGGAGCCGTCCTACCGGGCGTCGACGTGACCGTGACGCAGACCGATACCAACTTCACGCGCTCCACGGTGAGCGACGGCGAAGGCAACTATCTCTTTTCGAACCTGCCGACCGGACCCTACCGACTGCAGGCCACACTCTCTGGTTTCCGCACGTTTCAACGCACCGGCATCGTGTTGCAGGTGAACGCCAACCCGACGCTCCCCATCGAGATGGCGGTGGGCGAGCTGGCCGAAACCGTCTCGGTGGAGGCGGCGACGCCGCTCGTCGAAACGCGCAGTCCCTCTGTCGGTCAGGTCATCGAGAACGATCGAATCGAGGAGCTGCCGCTCAATGGCCGCAACGCCACCGACCTGATTGTGTTGGCCGGGGCGGCGGTGCCGCAGCCTGCATTGAATGCCACGAGCCGCAGTATGCCTGGCGGGCAGGCGTTTGCCGTGGCCGGTGGGCAGGCATTTGGCGTGGCGTATCTCCTCGATGGCGCGACGCACAACAATCCGTACGACAACCTGAATCTACCGCTGCCGTTCCCGGACGCACTGCAGGAGTTCCGGCTCGAGACCAGCACGACGAACGCGAACAACGGTATGCACTCGGGCGCGTCGGTCAACGTCGTGACCAAGGCGGGAACGAACCTCCTCCACGGCGATCTCTTCGAGTTCGTACGCAATCATCGGTTCAATGCCACCAATCCCTTCAACGCGATCGACCCGGCCACCGGTCAGCGGCAGGGCGATGGTCTGAGCCGCAACCAGTACGGCGGCACTCTCAGTGGTCCCGTTGCGACCGACAAAGTCTTTTTCTTTGGCGCGTTCCAAGGCACCCGACTGCGCGAAACCCCAGCGGACCTGTTTGCCTTCGTGCCGACAGCTGCCATGCTCGCCGGTGACTTCACGCAATACGCGTCAGCCCAGTGCAACACGACCGGTGCCGTAAACCTGCGAGCGCCCTTCGTCAACAATCGGCTCAATCCCGCCTTGTTGAGTCCCGCGGCGCTGAAGCTGACTTCGCATTTGCCGACGACGACCGACCCGTGCGGGCGGGTGACATATAGCCGCAGCAGACCGCAGGACGAGGCGCAGTACATCGGCAAGATCGACATGCAGCTCACCCCGAACCACTCACTGTTCGGACGCTACATGCTGACCACGGTGAAATGGACGCCACCGCTCCAGCTGCAGCCCGAGAACACGCTCGTGTCGAGCCAGGGCGGCCGCGACAACAAGGCGCACTCATTTACCGTCGGCGACACGATGGTGCTGAGCAATGCAACCGTGAACGCTCTTCGCCTGGCGGTGAACTACACCGATGTCCACCGCACCCATGAGCCGCTCGGCTTCGATGCGCCCGATCTCGG
>Ga0315912_10002385_pt1 | contig 20184 bp, 15 predicted proteins | sample VfabasoilMG_FD_204469 | JGI IMG/M metagenome (GOLD analysis project Ga0315912, IMG submission 204469) | Garden soil microbial communities collected in Santa Monica, California, United States - V. faba soil | ecosystem: Environmental > Terrestrial > Soil > Garden | place: USA: California...
AGAGCGATTGCAGGACCGTCGCGGGAATTTTGAATTTACCATCGCTCGCGTTGGCAACGCACAGGAATGCGGCTGCGGTTCGCGCGGGTTTATCGATACTGGCACCGGCGATTCCGACCATCTGTTTTGGATTCTTCACTTCCCAATGCACTTCGACGTCGTTGCCACGGTCTATGTTGGCGTGACTGCCTCTGTCTTTCCAGGTGATGAATTCCGGGAACACGGCAGTACTTTGAAACGCCGCGATATCGGTGCCTCCGGTTGCGCCAACCGTCATCGGCCCGGGTTGGAACATCAACGGGGTGTCGGCGACCGGATGATTTGGCGTGGTGCCGCCGACAACTCCGTGCAGATATTCGTCACTCCGAATCGGATAAGAGATGGTGGCTGTGCGATCGCCCACAGTTGCGGTTACCTTGCCAGCGCTAAGAGCGACAGTGTTGCTCAGCAACCCGGCGCGAAGGGTGCTGCCCATTTCACTTACGGCGATGGAATTGGCAAACAGCGCACACGAACCGACTGCCGGAGGGAAAGGGAATATCGATTTCTGATCAAATTTCGTGCGTTGGAAGAAACCGGCTATCACGGCGTCACCCGTGGTCCTTTCCGATTGACCGGGTTCGAATTCAGTCAACATCGATAATCGATAAGGCAGAATAAATCCGCCGGAACCGGAGGCCGAGACTTGCGAACGGTAGGTTTCAATATCTCCGCACACCAGATCCAGCGGTTCAATAAAGATAGAGACAATGTTACTGGGGATGAAGCCGGCCGATCTTGCTTGCACGGAGACATTGCACCCGGATGGTGCGATGTCGGGAATTTCGAAAGAAACGGATTCATCGTGAATTTCTACGCGGCGGGCTTTGATGCTGGCGATGAATATCTCCAGACTTTCGCGGCGGTCCTTATTCCCGAGCCCTGTGGCGCGCAACGTTACTGTGTCGCCACGATGGAAGCGCGTGTAGAGGGCTGGGCCTGATCCGTTTTTGGTGACCGAATAAAATCCAACACTCATCGGCACCATGCGTGTGTAAACAGGGTTGCTGGTTTGATTTTGGTAGGAGACGGTGATCCGTGCTTGTCCCGTGGCGATTTCTGACGGAACAATTCCTTGCACGATATCTTGTCCTGCTTCCGTTAGGAGTGCTTTCCATCTTCCATTGCCGATAGTGATGTCGACCACGACTCCAGCCAACTCGATGACGGGCGTATCGGTGGCGACGGTTGTGGCGGGTCCAAGCTGGCGTCCGCGAATTACGAATTTCATTCCTGGCGCGAGGCTTCCGCCGGGGAGCGATGAGGGCAGCATGGCGGCTGCGTTCATTACACCGCCTGGGTCTATTTCCGGTCTGGCGCAGAGCAGGGAAGGCAGCGCAGCCATGCAGAGCAGCGCCAGCGTGCGATGTCTCACTGGAACGTCAGCTTCAGGGTGGGCGATGTTTTGTCTTCGACAGCTAAGATGACGTCGACCACGCCTTTGCCTTGCAGCAGATTTCGATTCAGGGAAATGTTGACCTGATCGAGTCCAACGGTACCTTGGGCACCGGCGTAGACGGCGGTGATATTCATGGGTCCGACTTGCACCTTGACGTCTGACAGCAGCGTGCGGTTGCGAATTCCCGTGCCATAGAGTTCCAGGAAAAGTTGTTCACTCGCAGCGCCAAAAACGATCGGTTTAGCGACCACTTGTCCGTTCACCACTGCAAAGACGTCATCGGAAGTTTGCACCGCACCGTTGACGCGAATCAGTCGGGCGGCGGCAAGTCCGCTGGCGTTGAGTGCAAAGATTCCGGGTGCGACGCGTGAGACCAGGACCTCGGCGTTCTGGGTTGTTGGACCTTGGATCGTAACAGTTGCTCTGCCAGGGAGCGTGCCTGTAGGAATCACAAAGTTCACTTGACCCTGAGAGACAAGGTAGATGCCCGCATCGCGCGAGATGCCGGCGGAATCGCGTACTTTGATCGAGACGCCGCCGAGTGTAGTGGGTGGAACTGCGGCCTGATTCTCGACGAAGCCATTTGCTAGCCCAACACCGAATGCGGTTGCGATGGATTCGGGTGCAACGGGGCCATCGATATAAGTTGCGGCACTGACGGTGACGAACGACCGGGGCTTGGAGTTATTGATCAAAATGGCAATGCCGCCGTTGCTACTGAGCGCGCCGATATCGGGCTTGCCGTCGCCGTTGAAATCGGCTACGCGTCCGCTGGTGAGATCACCGCCGGTTGGGAAAAACTGTTCCGTGCCGAAAGTGCCGTCGCCGTTGCCGACCATAAACGTGTTGGTGACGTCGCCACAGCAGTGCGGAACGAAGATGTCCCTTTTACCATCGCCGTTGAAGTCGGCGACGATGGGGGATTGCGGACCGAAGTCGGTCCTAATGAGATTGGGTGTACCAAGTGTGTTGCCGGTCACAAGAATGACAGCGATGAAGTCGCCGAAGTTGGGACCTTCGGTTGTGACTACGAGGTCTGTTTTTCCGTCTCCATTCAGATCTCCGGTGCTGATTGCTTTGGGATGTTGGCCGACGGCCAGAGAGACGGCGTTTTGGAATGTGCCGTTTGGGTTGCTGTAGAGAATTCGAAGTCCGCCGATGACCGATTGTGAACCGAACTGGCCGGCGTCGGTTACGATGAGATCCGGGCGTCCATCGGCGTTGACATCGGCTGCGGCAACATCAGTTGGAACGCCTCCGGTTGGGTATTGCGCGGAAACGGTAAGTGCGTTGGACGCGTTCTGTAGCAGCACCAAAACTCCGGCTTGGTTGCCGGCGTAAGCGGCGGCGAGGTCGGTTTTGCCGTCGGCATTGAAGTCGCCCTTAGCGATCTTGACCAACGTGCTGGGAGTGGCGAATTGTATGGCGGCTTGAAACGTGCCGTCGCCATTGCCGAAGTGTACCTGGACCTTGGCACCGGAAGCGGACGCGATGTCTTGTTTACCGTCGCTATTGAAATCGCCTGTGAGAACGGTTTCGCCGCCGGAGAGCGTAACTCCTGGCACGAATTCCCCGTTGGAGGCAAGTTTGATTTCGAGGGTGTTGAACCCGGCGGCGACGAAGTCGGTTTTGGAATCGCCGTTGAAATCAGCGGCGTCGAAGTCCCGGTTGCTGCCGAGATAGAGTGGAGCACCGATGAACGTGCCGTCGCCATTGCCTAGAAGCACTGCCATGTGGCCGGTGTCGACTACGGGTATCAACAGATTTGCGGAGCCTTCGCCGGAGATGAGGTCGAGGTTGCCATCGCGATTGATGTCGGCTAGGACCATGGACCTTGGGTCGTGTCCGAACAGGTAATGACGGGGCGGAGAGAACGTGCCGTCGCCGAGGCCGAGTGCGATGGAGGCACCGGAGAATCCAGAGACGGCGGCGTCGAGGCGTCCGTCTTTATTGAAGTCCCCTGTCGAGATATACAAGGGATTGGAAGCGACTGGGGACGTCTTTGCAGTGCCGAAAGTGCCATTGCCGTTTCCTTGGTAGAAGAACATTTGCGCTCCACTGCCGGCCAGTAGATCTTGCTTTCCGTCGCCGTTCATGTCGGCAGAGGTGAGTGCGCCGAAGCCTGTGTTGGTAATCGCGACGGGGGCTTCAAACGTTCCGTCACCCTTACCACGCAGGAATGCAAGGCCGTCGTTGGAGCCTGTAACGAGGTCGAGTTTGCCGTCCCTGTCATAATCGCTGCTGGTCATGAGAACGGTGTACGTGGACCCGGCGGGGCTTTTGACTGCCTGATTGTAGGTGCCGTCTCCGTTGGATGTCAGCACGGCCACAAAACCGTCGTTGGCTGGAGTGTTCCAGCCTACGATGGCGAGGTCTGCTTTGTTGTCGCCGTTGAAGTCGCCTGGCAGGAGGCCGGAACGTTCTCCGGCGAGCGTGTAGTTTGTCTTGGACTGATAGATTGCCTGGGAATCGCCACGGTAGACCTCGACCGCAGTTCCGTTGAAAGCATACCAGGCTGCGGCGGACGAGCCATTTCCGACGTTGCCGAATGCTGCGGTGTAGACGGATCCTGCGCCGGGGTCGGGTCCATTAATGACGATGGGAGCGGACGTTGTTTTGGCGGCTGGCAAACATGCGGTGAACGTGTCCTGATAATTCGGCACACCTGGAAAACGCCGGAAGGGTGGCGAGTAGTTGTGCGGGTACATCGTGTACGAAAGATCGGATTCGCGGCGAAGTGGCGCGTTAACCACGTTGCCTGAGAGCACACTCACTTCTCGGGCGACGATGAAATCGATCACGGGACAGGGCGCTTCCGCCCAAAGTGCGGAGGTGACGAAAAGAAATAAAACAGCGAGTTTGCCCATGGAATGAATTATACAATCTCGGAGACAAAAGAAAAACCCCGGAATCGCGGGTTAGGCGACGCCGGGGCTTGTTCGTAAAACGGGTTGAGTTACTTGATGGTGTTGTTCTCGCCCTTGTGGACGGAGTGGCAACCGCGGCAGGAACCGTTGATGATTCCGGCTGCTGCGGCCAGAGCAGCGGGATCTGTCCCAGCCTTTTCAGCGGCGGCGACACCTTCCCGGATGGCGGCCATGGACTTGGTGGTAACTTCGTTGTCGCGCTTCAGCCAGAAATCTTCAATGGCTTTTGCGGACGCTTTGATGGTGGCGATAGCAGCAGGAACATCTTCGCCTCTCTTGACCATCCCTACGGACTTCTGCAAGCCCTTCATTGCGTTCTTGTGCTCTTCGGTTGCGTCCTCAGCAAAAATCGCCATGACGAACAGAGCGAGCATACATGCTGTGAAAGCGATCTTGGTAATCTTCACGTGTATATCATCCTCTCAAGCTAAACAGTTAATCTTCGTTCTGGTCGTTCTGCGACCAATTCCATTCTACAACGAAAAGTCAACGAGTTGGAAGAGGGTTGTAGATAGGATTAAACCGCTGCAACGCAAGTTGGGTTGACGCCGTCTTGATAAACTTGACCCGCCCCCGGTGTAGAATAATCAATGATCCCTATGCGTATCCAAATCCTTGTATCCTCTTTCGTAATAGCGGCCACGCTGTCTGCGCAAACTCCGGCTCCGACGCCGGGACAACGCGCTTTTGAAATTCGTTGTGCGCGCTGCCATGGTGGCGATGCGCGCGGTAGTGATCAGGGTCCGGCGATTTTCAATCGTACTGCTGGACGTACAGACGCGCAAATGCTTGCGTTGGTGAAAGAGGGCGTGCCGCCTAGCATGCCGGGGCTACAAATTCCGGACGCCGAGATTGCGCTGATCACGGCGCACTTGCGCACGTTGCAGCCCGCAGGGGCACCTCCCGCGCCCGCTGCTGCTCCTGCTGGACGCGGTGGCAGAGGTGGCGGCGCATTGCCTCCCGTTCGTCCGCTGGTTCGTGAAAAAATTACGTTGATCGATGGCAAGACCCTGGAAGGCGGTGTGTCCGGCGAAGGCTTCTCCGATAAGCAGATGCGCACGGATGACGGCAAACTGCACTTGCTGCGCCGCGTCGGCGACAAATATCGCGAAGTCACTTCCACTGTGGACTGGCCGACCTACAATGGCGACTACAGCGGAAATCGGTATACGAAGATGACGCAGGTCACCAAGTTGAACGTGGGTCGGTTGGCAGCGAAGTGGTCTTTCCCGATTCCGCAGGGCAATAATCTGCAAGGCACTCCGGTGGTTGTCGGCGGTGTCATGTACGTTACCAACGTCAATACGGTTTATGCGCTGGATGCGGGCACGGGCCGTCAGATCTGGCGATGGAACCGCGCGACAACTCCTGGCACTTTGAGTGCAACGTCGAACCGTGGCGTGGCTGTGGCGGGTGACCGTTTGTTTGTACACACCGATGCGGCGCACCTTGTCGCATTGAATCGCTTTACTGGTGAGCAATTGTGGGATGCAGAGATGGCCGATTATCGGCAGAATTATTTCGCAACCGGTGCTCCGCTTACCGTTGGCAATCTGGTCATAGGCGGCGTCGGCGGCGGAGAAAGCGGCGCGCGTGGATTCCTGCCGGCTTACGACCAAGCTACGGGTAAAGAAGTATGGCGCTTCTGGACAGTTCCGGCGAAAGGTGAACCGGGTTCGGAAACCTGGCAAGGCAATGACGCCGAGCACGGCGGTGCTCCGACGTGGCTTACCGGCACATATGATCCCGTTCTCGATACGATTTATTGGCCCACCGGAAATCCTGCGAAGGAGTATAACGGAGATGATCGCAAGGGCGACAATCTGTATTCGGCAAGCGTGGTTGCGCTGGATGCCAAGACGGGCAAACTCAAATGGCACTTCCAATTTACCCCGCACGATTTATGGGATTGGGATGCCACTGAGACGCCTGTGCTGGTTGACGCTACCTGGGGTGGACAGCCTCGCAAGCTGTTGCTGCAAGCCAATCGCAATGGATACTTCTACGTGCTGGATCGCACGAACGGGAAGTTCCTTCTCGGCACACCTTTTGTGAAGCAGTTGACCTGGGCGAGTGGGTTGACACCGGAAGGTCGGCCCATTAGAGTGCCGGGCCAGGAACCGTCGACAGCCGGAACGCGGGTCTGCCCAAGCCAGGATGGCGCGACAAACTGGTACGCTCCTACGTATTTGCCTTCCACCGGTCTGTTCTACTTCCATGCGTTTGAAAGCTGCAGCATCTACACTAAGCGCGATCAACCGACGTGGGTGGCAGGGCAAAATTATCTGGGAGGAACACAGCGCAACGACGGTTCGCCGAGGACGCACACCTTGAAAGCGTTGAACATTCAAACCGGAAAACTGGTCTGGGAGATTAATCAGCCGGGTTCAGCCCGAAGCTGGGGCGGGGCATTGGGCACAGCTACGGGAATCGTTTTCTTCCAGGAAGAAAATGGAGCCATGATGGCCGCGGATGGAGCCACTGGAAAAACCCTGTGGCGCTTTGAGACCAATCAATTGTGGAAAGCATCGCCGATGGCTTATATGTTTGATGGCAAGCAGTATCTTTCCGCGATTGCCGGGAACACGGTGTATGCATTTGCTTTGCCGGATTAGAACGGCCGTTTGAAAATCGGCCACAACGAAGCAAACTGATCTGTCCATAGTAACGTCGGGCGTGATTGGAACGGCTTTGCCGGGTTGATCACAATCCACGTCGCGGCAGCAATTGCGTTCGGCGCATCGCCGGCTGAGTTGATTCTCATTACGCTCCAGCCAAGTTTCGATCCAATCGCGCTGATTACTGGATCAAGATGCAACGTTGTATTCGACACATGAAACAACAGCTTTCCGTTTGGCTTGAGGTGTCTTCGATAAATATCAGCACACTCAGCAGTCAGCAGATGCAGCGGAATGGCATCGCTTGAGAAAGCGTCGATCACTAGAATGTCGAACTGGTTTGAAGGCTCTTCTGCCAGACGCAACCGTGCGTCGCCGATGACGGTGAGGACTTCGGCTTTGGAATCCGCTAAGAAGCTGAAATGTGTGCGTGCGACAGTGAGTACTTGCGGATTGATTTCGTAAAAGCGATAGCGATCCCCCGGACGTCCGTACGCCGCCAACGTTCCCGCGCCTAACCCGATTATGCCAACGTGTGCATTTGCTGGTAGCTTTGAAAGCGTTATTCCTGCGCCGCTGATTGTGGAGAAGTACGCGGTAGGACGTTCGCGACGCGCTGCATCCAACCATTGAATGCCGTGTTTGGTAGCTCCGTGCGTGAGAACTCGCTGTCCATTCTCATCACTGACGCGCAGTATCCCGTAAAAATTGCGCTTGGCGTCGATCAGATTTCCGCGAGCTGCAGGCACAGAAGCAGTGACCGCAACCATTACTCCCAACAACACAACAAGCACTGCCGGACGTTGGAACGACCTCCATCCTGAGCGTGGAAGTGCCAGCGCTAGGCACGCCGCCATGGAGATGGGAAATTCACCATAGTTGACGAGCGTAGCCGGAGCCACTAATGCCACCATCGCCCCGCCTGCCGCGCCTCCAGCCGCAATCGCCAAATAGAAACTTGTTAGGGCCGATGTGGCCGGGCGCTCCTCGTAGAGTTGTCCATTGCACAACATCAGGCAGCAGAACAGCGTTGCAGAATAGATCAACAAGTGGCACCAGACCGGTACCGCGAGTCCAACAATAAACATAGTTGCGGAGATCGTGACCAGCCCGGCGCAAATCGGAGCATAGAGGTTATAGCGATACCAGTTACTACGATCAAAGCAAATAATAAATGTGACCAGATAAACCGCCAGTGGAATCACCCAAAGGAACGGAATTGTCGCGACCTCCTGGCACATCTGGTTTGTCGTCGACATCAGCAGGGCACTGGCAACCGCAGAGAGCGCGAACCATCGCCATCGAAACCCTCCGGTGAGTGGTTGTACGTTGTCGGACCGCGCGCGCAATGCCAACACAGCCGCAAGCATAGCCAGCAGCCAGCAACCTTTCTCCCAAAGGAATCGCTGCGTTGCAAGAGGGAGTGATGGTTCTATCAAAACTGGATAGCCGAGTAACGCCAACAGACACGCGGCGTTCGAGACTGCGTAGAGCCGGTACGGCTTGTCTGATGCGCTCCAACGCTGCACCAGCGGCGATGTAGACGCGATCAAAACGCACGGTATGCCGATGCTTACCGTGAGCGTTCCCAGAATTTCGAGAATGGGATGGTCGCCGCCCGCGGGTGTGCTTGACACGACAAACGGCGCAGCAATCGACAACAGCGCAAGCGCAACGTGCCACCTTCGCCGGGCAACATGCGCCCACGCGTAGCCGACGAGCAACACCGTCTGAAAGAACAATAGGCACGTGGTCCAGACGGCTGCCGATCCGCCGAACACCGGTAGCAACTGCTTAGCGGCCATCGGCTGAATTACGAACAACAGAAATCCGGCAAGAAGAATTGTGATCGCGTCCATCTATTTGTAGGCCGCAATTCCGGTAACGCGCTCGCCGATCACCAGCGTGTGGATATGATCGGTGCCCTCATACGTTTTGACCGTCTCAAGATTAGCCATGTGTCGCATCACCGGATAATCATCCGTGATGCCATTGGCTCCGAGTAAATCTCGCGACGTACGCGCACACTCCAAAGCCATCCGCACGTTGTTGCGCTTCAACATCGACACATGCGCCGGATCAAGCCGAGCTTGATCCTTCAATCGTCCACAGTGCAACGCAAGCAACTGCGCCTTAGTGATTTCTGTAATCATGTCTGTGAGCTTTTCCTGAACCAGTTGATGCGAAGCAATCGGCTTATCATCGAACTGCTTGCGCATCACACAGTATTGCCGCGCCGTTTCGTAGCAGTCCATCGCCGCGCCAATCACTCCCCAGCCAATGCCATAGCGAGCTTGCGTCAAGCAGGCCAACGCAGACTTCAAGCCTTTTGCTCCTGGCAATCGACACGTATCGGGAATACGACAATCAGCGAGCAGCAGGCTGGAAGTAACCGAAGCGCGCATGGAAAGTTTGCCGTGAATGTCGAGCGTCGTAAAACCGGGCGTCCCTGCCTCCACTAAGAAACCAGCGATCCCCGCCGACGTACGCGCCCAAATCACAGCGACATCCGCAATCGAGCCATTCGTAATCCAAGTTTTCTCACCATCAAGAATCCAATCCGAGCCATCCTGCCGAGCCACGGTTTTCATTCCACCCGGATTCGAACCAAAGTTCGGCTCGGTGAGTCCAAAGCACCCAATCGACAACCCCGCCTGCAAGCGAGGAAGCCAGCGCTGCTTCTGCTCATCAGATCCATATTGAAGAATCGGATACATCACCAAAGCGCCCTGCACAGAACAAAAACTGCGAATGCCAGAATCGGCGCACTCCAATTCCTGCATGATCAGTCCATATTCAACCGAACTCATTCCCGCGCAACCAAAGCCTTCCAGATTCGCGCCCAGCAATCCCAACGAAGCAATACGAGGAATCAACTCAGACGGAAAACGGCCATCACGATAACAATCACGAATGAGCGGCGAGACCTGCTCATCGACAAACTGCCTGACGTTCGAGCGCACCAGCAATTCCTGTTCAGAAAGCGCAGAGTCAATCAACAGGTAGTCGACATTGGCGGAGGGCATGATTTTCTAATGATACAGATATCACGCAAGGTTCATGGGTGGGAAGTTACTAACATTCCTTATTGTTCGACCCAACAAGGTCTCAATGGCGCAGGGGTTTCAAATGCGGGGGCGCATCACCAAGTAGTGCTCTGCCAAGGCTACTTAGCCGCGCTGAATTTCTGGCGGGCAGCTAGTCTGGCTCTTGCTTTCTTTGCAGCGAGCATTGCTCTTGCTACGTCGATGGCAACGTTGGGCGACGCCAGACGATCCATTGCACGCTTGAGCGCCTTCTCGGCTCTATCGGCGTCGATTTCATCGGCGTGTTCAGCGATAGTGGCCAGAACTCTTACGTGGTCTTCGTTGACTTCTACCCATCCGCCGTCGAGCGCCAATACGCGCTCACGTCCATCTGCGGTATACGTCATCGCACCGCTTCCCAACTCGCTTAGCAGTGGTGAGTGTCCGGGCAGAATTCCCAGGTAGCCGTTCGCAGCCGGGATTTGTGCTTCGGTCACATGCTCTCTAGCGAGCAGGCGTTCCGGCGTTGCGATTTCCAGTTCAAACGTGGCCGCCATTGCTTTGCCTTAGCCGGCCTTCTGCATTTCGGCGGCCTTCTCGAGTACTTCTTCGATAGTGCCCTGCAGATAGAATGCCTGCTCTGGTACGTTGTCGTGCTTGCCTGCGCAGATTTCCTGGAAGCCCTTGATGGTGTCTTCCAGCTTCACATACTTGCCCTTGATGCCGGTGAACTGCTCGGCGACAAAGAATGGCTGCGAGAGGAACTTCTGAATCTTACGGGCGCGTGCAACGCTGAGTTTATCTTCTTCGCTCAATTCGTCAATACCGAGAATGGCGATGATGTCCTGGAGATCCTTGTAGCGTTGGAGGATCTGCTTGACCTGCTGAGCAGTGTTGTAGTGCTCGTCGCCTACGATGTTCGGATCGAGAATGCGCGAGGTGGATGCCAGCGGATCGACGGCTGGGTAGATGCCCAACGCAGCGATGTCGCGCGAAAGGTTCGTCGTCGCGTCAAGGTGGGCAAACGCGGTTGCCGGTGCCGGATCGGTGTAATCGTCGGCGGGCACGTAGATGGCTTGCACCGACGTGATGGAGCCGTTGCGCGTAGAAGTAATACGCTCTTGCAATTCGCCCATTTCGGTGGCGAGGTTGGGTTGGTATCCTACGGCGGAGGGCATGCGGCCCAATAGCGCGGATACTTCCGAACCAGCCTGTGTGAAACGGAAGATGTTATCAATGAACAGCAGCACGTCCTGTTTTTCTTCGTCGCGGAAATATTCCGCAACCGTCAGTCCGGTGAGACCAACGCGGAGACGGGCTCCTGGGGGCTCGGTCATCTGTCCGTAGATGAGTGCTGCCTTTGATTTGTTGAAGTCCTTCGGATCAATCACGCCGGACTCCTGGAATTCCAGCCAGAGATCGTTACCCTCACGAGTACGCTCGCCGACTCCGGCGAAGACCGATACGCCGCCGTGCTTCATGGCGAGGTTGTTGATCAACTCCATGATGATGACGGTTTTGCCAACACCAGCACCGCCGAAGAGGCCGATCTTACCGCCTCTGAGGTACGGTTCGATTAAATCAATAACCTTGATGCCTGTTTCAAACATCTTAAGGTCGGTGGACTGCTCGTCGAATGCCGGAGCGGGGCGATGGATGGGATACCGGAGCTTCGCGTTCACCGGACCCATGTTATCCACGGGTTCGCCAATCACGTTGAGCACGCGGCCAAGCGTTTCGCGGCCAACCGGCACCGATACAGGCTCGCCGAGGTTGATCGCCTTCATGCCGCGGACCATACCTTCGGTCGGCTGCAGTGCGATGGTACGCACGCGACCTTCACCGATATGCTGGGCGACTTCGCAAACAACGTCAATAGGCGTGGGAACGTTGAAACCTTCGCTCGTAATACGCAGCGCTGTATTGATCAACGGGATGGCGCCGTCGGGGAACTGGACGTCGACGGCGGGTCCTGCGATCTGAATTACTTTTCCGTGTTGCAGTGTAGACATGGGTTACTCCAAAGCGGCCGCGCCGCTGACAACTTCGATGATTTCTCGTGTAATACTGGCCTGGCGAACGCGGTTCATGAACAGCGTCAGCTTTTCGATCACGTCGCTTGCGTTGGAGCTTGCGGCATCCATTGCAGTCATACGCGCGGCATGCTCAGCTGCAGTGGATTCCAGCAGCGCGCGGTAGACTTCCACTTCAACGTATCGTGGCAGGATTGTTCCAAGCAGTTCGGCGGGCGGCTGCTCGTAAATATATTCAGTCTGCTGTGCGCCCTTGGGCAAGGGAACGGGCAGGATCGGCGTAATGGTCAGCTTCTGTGACATCACGCTTTTGAATTCGTTATAGATGATGTAGACGGCGTCAATCTCTTCGTTGGCATAACGCTCGATGATCGACGATGCAATCTTCTGCGCGTCGACGTAGGAAGGTTTCTTCAAGCCGATTGTCTCGCCAGAAAGATTGATTTCGCGGCGCTTGAGAAAATCACGGCCTTTGCGTCCAGCTACTTCGAATTGCAGGTCCAGGCCCTGGTGATCTTCGATGAACTTCAGCGCGGCTTTGTTAAGATTCGCGTTGAAGGCTCCCGCCAGACCGCTGTCTGCGGTAACCAGAATTACCTGAATACGCTTTTGTTCACGCTGGGCCAGCAAGGGATGTGAAGCAGTACGCTCATCGCCCATGGCGGCAGCAGAAACGTTGGCAAGAACCTGACCCAGCATCCCCGAGTAAGGCCGCGCCGCAATGACACGCTCCTGTGCACGGCGAAGCTTAGCCGCCGAGACCATCTTCATGGCCTTGGTGATCTGCTGCGTGTTCTTGACCGAGCGGATACGCCGCCGGAGGTCGATCAAGCTAGGCATTGTTTAGGCTTTCGCCTCCGCCTGGAACCGGGCTTTCACTTCCTTGATCATGCTCGTGATCTTGCCCTTGAGTTCGTCTGAAATGGTCTTCTTCTCGCGAATTTCGGCCAGAATTTCGCTGCCCGCATTCTCGGCGTAACGGATCAGTTCCGCTTCAAAGGCGCGAACTTTGTCCACGGCGAGATCATCAAGGAACCCGTTGGTTCCGGCGAAGATGGACAGAATCTGTTTCTCCACCGGCACAGGTGCAAACTGCGGCTGCTTGAGAATTTCGACCAACCGCATACCGCGATTGAGCTGTGCTTGCGAGGCTTTGTCGAGATCGCTACCAAACTGTGCAAACGCCGCGAGTGCGCGGTACTGTGCAAGGTCGAGTCGCAATGTACCAGCAACCTGACGCATCGCTTTGATCTGCGCGCTGCCGCCGACGCGGCTCACCGAGATACCGACGTTGATGGCCGGACGCACGTTGGAGTTAAACAAATCCGCTTCGAGGAAGATCTGACCATCGGTGATGGAAATCACGTTGGTTGGAATGTACGCGGAGACGTCGCCTGCTTGGGTTTCAATGAAGGGCAGGGCAGTGAGCGATCCGCCGGACTTTAACTTTGCGGCCCGCTCCAGCAAGCGGCTATGAAGATAGAACACGTCGCCAGGGAACGCTTCGCGTCCCGGAGGACGGCGGAGGAGCAACGAAATTTCACGATACGCAGCGGCGTGCTTGGAAAGATCATCGTAGATGACCAGCGCATGACGTCCGCCATCGCGGAAGAATTCGCCAATCGCGCAGCCAGAGTACGGCGCCAGATACTGCATCGGAGCAGGATCGCTAGCGGTAGCCGCAACAACGATGGTGTAATCCATTGCGCCGTGGGCTTCGAGAGTTTTTACGACCTGCGCAACGGTGGAGCGCTTCTGACCGATGGCCACGTAGATACAAATCACGTCGCCGCCCTTTTGGTTCAGGATGGCGTCGATTGCGATGGTGGTTTTACCGGTCTGACGATCACCGATGATCAACTCGCGCTGTCCGCGTCCGACAGGGATCATCGCGTCGATAGCTTTGATACCGGTTTGCAACGGCTCTTTAACAGGCGAACGATCTACAACACCAGGAGCAAGACGTTCAATAGGCAGGAACTGATTCGTGTTGATGGGGCCTTTGCCGTCAATCGGCACGCCGAGCGCGTCGACCACACGGCCAATCATCGCATCGCCAACCGGAACCGACATGATGCGACCGGTACGGCGAACGGTGTCGCCTTCCTTGATCTCGTGGTATTCGCCCATGAGCACTGCGCCGACCTGATCTTCTTCCAGGTTGAGCGCGATGCCCGATACGTTGTGCGGGAATTCGATCAACTCGCCGGCCATGACCATTTCGAGGCCGTGGATACGTGCGATGCCGTCGCCAACCGAGATCACGGAGCCTTCTTCAGCCACGTTAACCGCAGCGTCGTAATTCCGAATTTCCTGGCGCAATATGCTTGCGATTTCGTCTGCTCTAATTTGAGCCATACTTTCTCCCGAAACTCCCTAAAAAACCAATTACGCGAGACGGCGGCGCAGGCTGTCAAGCCTGCCGCGCACCGAACCGTCGTATGTTTTGGATCCGATCCGAACGGAAACACCGCCCAGTAGTTCCGGATCCACTTGAAAATCTCCGCGAACCTGTTTGCCTGTTGATCTTGTCAACTCCGCAAGCAGTTCGGCGCGTTGCAAATCATTGAGCGCGGTGGCAGAGCTGACTTCAGCCCGCACACGGCCTAAACGTTCATCCAGCGCGGATTCCAACGCCGCAGCAATCGCTGGCAGATCACCTGTGCGGCGATGGTCGATCACAACGTACAGAAAATTTTTGACGGTTGGTGAGACACCCAGTTGATCACCAATCTTGCTGGCAACGCCGCGCTTATTGGCCATCTGCACGGCGGGCGACAGCAGGATATTGCGCAGGTCCGTCGATCCGGCGACGATGGCGGCGAACTCACGCACATGATTCAGCGCGACAATGGGATCAACCCCGGAGGCCGGCTCTAAAATGACATCCACAAGGGCTCTCGCGTATCGGTTGGCAATGGCGAGCGACATAAGCTAGTTTGACCCGCCTTTCGCGCGCATGCGGTCAATAAAGGATGAGACCAGGGAACCTTGGCGGTCCGGAGTGAGCTGGGTGCGAATCTTCTGTTCGGCCAGTTGCAGTGCCAGGGAGCTGGAGAAGGCGCGCAAATCGCTTGTAGCAATCTTGGCCGACGCTTCAATCTCCTGTTGTGCCACTTCCTGTAACCGGGCCAGTTGTTTTTCTGTGTCGGCTTGGATACGTCCAGCTTCAGCCTGCATTTCCTTAGCGGAATTGTCACGCAGCAATTGAATCTCTGCTTCCAGATTTGCCATGCGGCGATCCATCTCCGCCGCCCGTGTTTCGGCTTCCTCGCGAGCAATTTTTGCTTCCACAAGTGCTTTCTGGATTTCGTCATTGCGGCCTTGGAAGAACGGCCCGGCACTCTTCTTGATCATGTAGCCGAGCAACGCCGCCAGCATGGCGAAATTCGCCCATTTCCAGGGCGTCAGATCCGTTCCGTGGGCCTCACCGCTTGATTCGTGCGACGCCGCTGCTTTATGTTCGCCTGATTCGGCAGCGTGTTCCTGCGCGAATACCAGGACGGCAGCAAGTGGAAGTGCAAGTAGGAGTCGACGCATTTACCTGGAACCTCCGGCAAGTGCCGCAGTCACAATGTCATTAGCAAGCGATTCGCTCTCGGACTGAAGAGACGCTTTCGCGGCATTCTTTTCCGCCTCCAGCCGCTGCTTAGCCTCGGCTACCATCGCTTCCGATTTCTCGCGCAGTTGGGCGATCGCCGCAGCTTGGCCTTGACGCAGGTTATTGCGGGATTCTTCCTGCTCCTTATAGAGTTGGCTGCGGGCAGCGCGTATGGCGGCCTCATACTCCAGTGCTTTCTGCTCCGCTTTCCACAAGCTCTCATCCGCAAGCTTCTTGACACCAGCCGTCGCAGCCTTACGCTCCTTCAAAGCCTTGTCCAAAGGCTTGTAGAACATAGCCTTCAGATAGAAGTGCAGGAATAAAACAATGAGAAAAGTCGGGACTGCGCGTAGCAGGAGTTCGGACAACGAAGCGAGGACAAATTCCATGTTGTGGTGGGGGAGCTAGGAAGTTACTAACCTAACATAATCTTCATTATTGGGTCAAATTCTCGCCAGGGGAGAATTTGTGCAGTTTGAGGATTGTCTTTCCTCACCCGCAGAAACTGTACAACTGTGCGGGTTTCCTTCCTGTATTCCGCCACTCCTTCAATGGTTTCACCCTTCCTTTCTGGAGGATTTGACGTCGAAAATTCCGTTTGTCGAGGACTTCACCGAGGATCGCTTCATGCACCAGTTGCAGCTCGGTAAGAGTGAACTTCGTTGGGAGAAGCTCGAAACCGACGCTGCTGTAATCCAGCTTGTTCCGAAGCCGCTCGTGGGCACAACCGATAATTTCGGCGTGATCGAAAGCGAGGGACGGCAGATTGTCAATTGGATACCACTCTGCATCCGTTGCATCTGTTCCGGCACAAAGTGTTTGTGTGTCTGGAACCAGTGCATAGTAGGCTACTGTGATCACTCGTCCGCGCGAATCCCTTTTAGGTTGGCCGAATGTGTAGAGCTGCTCCAGATATACCTTGCGAACGCCAGTTTCTTCGCGAAGTTCTCTTTCAGCAGCTGCGTCGAGCGACTCGTTATCATGAACGAATCCGCCAGGGAGCGCCTGTTCTCCAGCGTGGGGTTTAACCAATCGACGGATCAATAGCACATGAAGGCGTCGATCACGAATCGTGAATAATACAATGTCAACGGTTACTCGCATTACCCCATTACCAGATTCGCCTTCTCTGGTGCTACACCGATACTGGCAATGGCACCCGAGTTGAAATTTAAATGATCGGCTGCAACGCCGTCCGAAAAAATGACTCCATCGACTGGCATCTGAGACTCAACCGTAAGTGACTTTTCAGACGAGATGTTTCCAGCAACGATAGCGGCTTGTGAACTGCGGCTCAAGAAAGGCTCACGCACCAGAAAGAGAAGCCGTTCTTCTTCCCAATTCATATGGATTGGGGTTACTGGACTACCACCAAGAAAAGCAAGGATTCCTGAAGTCTGGTTGAACACGGATGAGATCCATCCCGTGCTTCCAGCCCCGGTCGAGATGATCAGGCCGCTGGAAGAATGATTCTCACGCCGACCGTTGTAGCTAATTCCGTAGCGTGCGGAAACATGAGTTCGCGCGCCAACGAATAAATCATTAAACCCTAACAGGCGTTGTCCATCTCTTAAGCGAGCCTCCGCCATGGTAATGCGGCGGACAGCAGCTTTTCCCTCAATGGTTCGCTCCAGGCTTGGTTTGAGGTTTGCCGGATTGAGCGGGAGCAAGACGCCATCGAATCGTGCCGGATCCGGGTTTACCCCAAGAATTGGTTGCCCACCAACATACTTCGCCGTATTCGCGACTAGCCCGTCCTGTCCGAGTGCCACTACTACATCGCTTTTGGCGAACAGATAGGTAGGGACTAATGTACGATCCATTATCTGAATCTTGAGGCCCGTCTCTATTGCTCTCCGCACAATTTCCAGCGAGTGATGGTAGGCGTCATGCTCCATTACGTAAGAAGCGAAGTCGCCGCCAGCGTGTTCAATATAAAACTGCGCTTGTGCTCGTGTGTTGAATCTCTCAATAAGCTCGTCGAGACGTGTCTTGCGAGTTACCAGGACAACTTTTTCAAGCATTCCTAGCCCCTCGGTTCTGACTTGGCAACAAGCGTGCGCAACAAGTCAGGAGAGATATTCAGTTCGCCGATCTTCTGTGCGTTAGCAGCAAGTTCCTGGAATGCCATGGCGATCGTATTCCGTGCATCTCCGCCCTGCGGGTTTAGCATCATCAACGTCCGCCAGTCCAGGCCTTGCACGGGAGTAATGACGGACTGCAAAGCATAGGCACGTGTGTCGGCCTCTTTGCGTTCATTCTCAGATTTCTGATCTGTAAGTGCCGCCTTTTGCGTTTCGAGGGCGATTTGGGCTTCCATTTCACGCTCCTGCAACTCACGCCGTTTGGTCTGGACCAGTAGCTCAGTTTGCAGCTCATTCTCTTTGAGTTTGCGCTCTTGTTCGATGGCAGCGTTCCGTCGTGTGTATACGGCTTCATCGGCGTTTCGATTAAGCGCTTCACGCGCCTCCGCTTCCAAGGCTTTTGCCATCTCGGGTGTCGGTGTGAGTGCCAAAATCGCTAGGTTCAGAATTTCGACACCAAGCTGAGTGACCTCAATGCTCCCTTTCAGTTGTTCCAGTACACCGGAAGTAAATGTATCTCCGTGGACCAAAGCCTGACGCAGTGGCATCACTTGAATTTCTGCCCTAACTAACGTCTGCAACGCGTAGATCAACCGCTCTGGGAGTTTCTGGTAGTGGTCGCTCAGATACCGCCCCTTTGCATCCACCGTGTAGTCCAGCATGGCTGCTGCCTGTTTCGGATCTTTGATCCGATAGGTGATTTGACCCTGAACAGTAAGCGTCTGAAAGTCCGCAGTCGGCTCGTTAAACACGAACGGAATATTTGCGCTGGCTAGAGGAACAGAGACCATGGTAGAGGACGGCCGAAAGTAGAAAAAGGAAAGCCCGGCTCCCTCGCGTACCAGCTTGCCACCTGAAAAATGGAGAACGTAATCTGTAGGGTTTGCTTTGCGGTAACTAAATCCGAACATTGAGTGCCTCCTATAGTGTCTTATGCACACTATAATAATGTCATATTGACACTTTGTCAAGTTGAGAAAATATACCTGATACGGGGTGGTCCCCTGCTGCTCTAAGGATACTTAGGCTTGGGAGAATTTGTGCAGTTTGAGGATTGCCTCGCCGATCCTTTTGAGCGTGGTCTCCTTGCCAACTACCTCCAGCGTCTCAAACAACGGTGGCGCTTCCTTCCGACCACAAACCGCTACACGGATGGGGCTGAACATTTGTCCGGCCTTCAAACCAAGTGCCGTCGCCTCTGCTCGTAACGCCGCATCCAGGCCATCGTGCGTAAATTCAGCGTCGGCGAGTACAAGCTGCGCGCGTTCTAGCACCCTCTGCGCCATGGCTGCATCACCTTTTTGTGGAATCAGCCCGGCGGGATCATATGGCTTGAGTTCGGCATCGAAGAAGAAATCGGCTACGGCTGGGGCGTCGCGAAGTGTCTTGATGCGCTCTCGGATAAGGGGCGTGACGGCGAGAAGTTTCTCGGGAGTTGGATGATAACCGGCTGTCTCCATCACGGGCATCAGCAATTCGGCAAGCTCGGCAGGATCGGTGGCGAAGATATGCTGCGAGTTGAGCCACATGGCCTTCGGATCAATGGGATCTGCATCGGTAAAATTCACGACAGCGTTCGCACGGTTCACGCCCGCCAGCGAGAACGCATCGATCAGATCATGACGGGACATTACTTCCCGATCATTCTTAGGTGACCAGCCCAGCAGGCAGAGAAAATTAATATAGGCGTGCGGAAGGAAACCTGCGTCGCGATAGGTCAACACGCTCACCACTGCACCGTGCTTGCGCTTGGAAAGTTTGGCACCGTCCGGCGCAATCAGCAAAGGCAGATGCGCAAACGCGGGAGCAGCGACACCAAGAGCATCGAAAATCAACAGGTGCTTGAACGTGTTGGTAAGGTGATCCTGCCCCCGAATCACATCCGAGATGCGAATATCGGCATCATCGGCACACGAGGCCATGTGATACGTCGGCATGCCATTACTGCGGAGCAACGCGAAGTCTTCCATATCGTGTGCTGCTTTGGATTGATCACCGTAAACGCCGTCGGTAAACGTGACATTCTCTCCACTCTCGCGCGGCACTTTGTAGCGAAGAACAAACGGCTCACCAGCCTTGGCGCGGCGGTCGCTTTCTTCGCGGGAAAGATTTGGCATTCCGGGATTGAAAAGCCAGGCACCACGGGAATGGTCGTCTTCTTCTGCGGCTGCCGCTGAGTGCGCCGGTGTGAAATCCCGGTAGGCGCGGCCATTCTCAAAAATCTTCCAGGCAAGCTTCTGATGCAGTGCAAGCCGTTCGGACTGCCGGTACTCCTCGTCCCAATTCAGATCCAGCCATTTGAGGCCGTCATAGATAGAAGCCAGTGAAGCTTCGGTATTGCGCTCAACATCAGTATCATCAATCCGCAGGATCATCGTTCCGCCAATCTTGCGCATGTAAAGCCAGTTGAAAATGAAGGTACGAGCACTGCCTATATGAAGGTAGCCGGTGGGAGAA